>Ga0208497_1000909_pt1 | contig 12031 bp, 6 predicted proteins | sample CryBogCBE25Aug07_FD_184555 | JGI IMG/M metagenome (GOLD analysis project Ga0208497, IMG submission 184555) | Freshwater microbial communities from Crystal Bog, Wisconsin, USA - CBE25Aug07 (SPAdes) | ecosystem: Environmental > Aquatic > Freshwater > Lake | place: Crystal Bog, Wisconsin, USA...
AGATATCGAGGAGGTCGGCGTGGTACTGCTCCGCCTGCTCCTTGTACTCGGCCGGGATCTCGACCACTTCGAGCTTCTCGCCCTTGTCGTCGTGGTAGATCGTCGCGGTCATCGAGCAGATGTCGATGATGCCCTTGTAGTCGCCCTCAGCGCCGATGGGCAGCTGAATGACGGCCGGCACGCAGTTGAGGCGGTCCTTGATCATGTCGACACAACGGAAGAAGTCGGCACCGGTACGGTCCATCTTGTTCACGAAGCAGATGCGAGGCACGTTGTACTTGTTGGCCTGACGCCACACGGTCTCGGTCTGGGGCTCAACACCGGCGACGGCGTCGAAGACAGCGACGGCACCGTCAAGCACGCGCAGCGAGCGCTCTACTTCAACGGTGAAGTCCACGTGACCGGGGGTGTCGATGATGTTGATGCGGTGGCCATTCCACTGACAGGTCGTCGCAGCGGAGGTAATGGTGATACCGCGCTCCTGCTCCTGGACCATCCAGTCCATGGTCGCGGCGCCTTCGTGCACTTCACCAATCTTGTAGTTCTTACCGGTGTAGAACAAGATGCGCTCAGTCGTCGTGGTCTTACCCGCGTCGATGTGCGCCATGATGCCGATGTTGCGAACCTTGTCGAGGGGGAACTCGCGGGGGGTCGTCATGTCAGGAAACTCTCTTTACTTACCAGCGGTAGTGCGCGAACGCCTTGTTGGATTCAGCCATCTTGGCCATGTCTTCGCGACGCTTCACTGCGGCACCAACGCCGTTGCTGGCGTCAATGATTTCGGCGGCCAGGCGCTCGGCCATGGTCTTCTCGCGGCGCTTCTTAGCGAAGTCGGTCAGCCAACGGATGGCCAACGTGGTGGCACGGCGGGGACGAACTTCGACCGGCACCTGGTAGGTCGTACCACCGACGCGGCGGCTACGAACTTCCAGCTCGGGACGAACGTTCTCGAGGGCGCGCTTCAGCGCGGCGACGGGGTCGCCGCCAGTCTTCTGCTCGACGGTCTCGAGGGCCGTGTACACAATGCGCTCAGCGATGGTGCGCTTGCCGCGCTCCAGGATCTTGTTGGTGATCTGCGTAACCAGGACCGACTTGTAGATCGGGTCGGCGGGCACTTCACGGCGAACAGCGGGGCCTTTACGAGGCATTACTTCTTCTCCTTCTTGGCGCCGTAGCGACTACGGGCCTGCTTACGGTCACGCACACCGGAGGTGTCAAGCGCACCGCGAATGATCTTGTAACGCACACCGGGAAGGTCCTTCACACGGCCGCCACGGACGAGCACAATCGAGTGCTCCTGGAGGTTGTGGCCCACACCGGGGATGTACGCCGTGACTTCCACACCGGAGGTCAAACGAACACGAGCCACCTTACGCAGAGCCGAGTTCGGCTTCTTAGGCGTCACGGTGTGCACGCGGGTGCACACGCCACGACGCTGCGGGGCGCCCTTGAGCGCCGGCGTCTTGGTCTTGGATACTTTGTCCTGTCGGCCCTTTCGGACCAACTGTGCAATTGTGGGCACGCAGAACCTCTTCTAGTTATACAGCATTCGTGGAGACGCGCTGCCAGGCAGACGCGCGGACTATGTATCTTAGGACACGCGAGGGTCGAAGGGCAAACCGACCCCACATGGTGAGATACCTAGAGATGGTGTTCTCACAATCTTCCGTGAGGACGCTCCAGTGTAGGACACGTAGAGCACTTCATGCAACGGCAGATTCACTACACAAACGTCGACTTTCCCCCGGAAATCTCTGCTCGCCAGAACCGCACATTTGCAGATTTGGTTTACCCGTAACAGCCTCTCTTTTGGGCCACCAATGACGCCCGCTGGGTCACTAGGTGGCGCGATTGACAGCCACTGAGCATAACGAGCCGCGGAATGGCGGCCGTAAACGAAAAATCCCGCCGCCGACCGAAGTCGACGGCGGGATTTACCGACTGTGCGTTAGAGCGCGGCGGCTCCACCAAGGTCATCACCGGTGGACTCTTCGTCCTCGATGACGACGGTCTCGTCGTAGCTGGCACCGATGTTCTGGAAGGCAGCCAGGTCTTCGCTGAAGCTGTCGGCACTGGACGTCTCACCCAGCAAGCTGGCGAGGTCGAGGTCATCGTCGCTGAGCTGGGCCCACTCGGGCAGCAACTGAGCGTCCGGCATGGCCATTCCGCGCTTGAGGTCCTTCTCGTTGTAGTACTCGAGACCGGAACCGGCGGGGATCAACTTACCGATAATGATGTTTTCCTTCAGACCAACGAGGTTGTCACGCTTGCCTTCAATGGCGGCCTCAGTAAGCACGCGGGTCGTTTCCTGGAAGGAAGCGGCCGAGAGCCACGAGTCAGTCGCCAGTGAGGCCTTGGTGATACCCATCAGCTGGGCGCGGCCTTCGGCCACTTCCTTGCTGTTGGCTTCGAGCTCGTCGTTGACGTCGTTGAACGTCTTAACGTCGATCATCGCACCGGGCAGCCACACCGAGTCACCGGAGTCGACGACCTGCACGCGGCGGGTCATCTGACGAACGATGAGTTCGATGTGCTTGTCGTGGATCGACACACCCTGGTCACGGTAGACGTTCTGGACCTCTTCGACCAAGTACTGCTGGGTCTCACGGGTACCACGGAACTTCATCATGAGCTTGGGGTCCAGCGGACCGTCGTGCAGCGGCGTGCCGACTTCGACTTCCTGACCGTCCTCCACCAAGAGGTGGCGGGCGATTGGGATCGACTCTTCCTGGATTTCGCCCTCGTCGGAGACGATCGTGAGCTTGCGCTCGCGACCAATCAACTCAACGCTGACGCGACCAGTGAACTCGGCCACCTTGGCGGCACCCTTCGGCGTACGGGCCTCGAAGAGCTCGACGACGCGGGGCAGACCGTGGGTGATGTCGGAGTCCGACACACCACCGGAGTGGAAGGTACGCATGGTCAGCTGGGTACCCGGCTCACCAATGGACTGGGCGGCGATAACACCGACGGCTTCACCGAGCTCCACCATCTGGTGGGTCGCCAGCGAGAGGCCGTAGCAGTAGGCGCAAACACCCTGGATGGCGTCACAGGTGAGCGTGGTGCGCACGCGGACGCGGCTCACGGCCGAGTCGTCGCGGAGACGAACCACGTCGTCCATCATCAACATGTAGCCGGCTTCGTAGACGTAGCCGTCGGACAAGGTGACGGGCTCGGCGATAACGCGGCCCCACAGCTTGGTCTCGAGGTACGAGCGCTGGCCACGGGTGTCCGGGGCCACGTGCTCAATCCACATGCCGCGGGTCGTGCCACAGTCCAGTTCCTTGACGATCAGTTCCTGGGCCACGTCGACGAGACGACGGGTCAGGTAACCGGAGTCAGCGGTACGCAGAGCGGTGTCACCGAGACCCTTACGGGTACCGTGCGTCGAGATGAAGTACTCGAGGACCGAGAGGCCTTCACGGAAGGAAGACTTAATCGGACGAGGAATCATCTCACCGCGCGGGTTGGACACGAGGCCCTTCATGGCGGCAATCTGACGGATCTGCTGGCTGTTACCACGAGCACCCGAGTCCACCATCATGCGGATCGGGTTGGCGTAAGCAGCGTTCATGGCCTTGTCGGTGGCGTCACCGACTTCCTTGTTCGCCTTCGTCCAGATCTCAATCTCCTGCTGGCGGCGCTCGTCGTCGACGATCACACCACGGCGGTAGTTGAGTTCAACGCGAGCGGCGTCGGCTTCGTACTTCTCCAAGATGGCCGTCTTCTCCGGCGTCGTGACGACGTCGTCGATGGAGATGGTCAGACCAGACTTAGTGGCGTACTTGAAGCCCAGGTTCTTGATGGCGTCGAGGGCCTCGGCCACCAGCTGGCGACCGTAGCCTTCGGAAATTGCCGAAACAATCTCACCAATCGGCTTGGCGTTCTTACCAATCAACGTGTTCACGTAACCGAAGGCCTCGAGCGAACCGTCTTCCTTGACCCGGGTGGGCAACGCTTCGTTGAAGAAGACGCGACCCGGGGTCGTGATCAGACGGCGGCTCGCGCCCTGCACCTCGTAGCCAGCGGCTTCGAGGCGAGCGTCGAGGGTCGAACCGGCCTGCGGACGAATCTCAATCGGCGAGTGCAACGTGATGGTCTTGTCGGCCAGCGCGTTCTCGATTTCGAAGACGTGACGGAAGACCGGCGCATCCTTCGTCTCAGCCAAGGTGGCGTCGGTGACGTTCTCGTCCAGGTTGGTCAGGTAGTAGGCACCGAAGACCATGTCCTGGGCCGGTTCCGTAATCGGACGACCAGTAGCCGGGGTGAAGATGTTGTTCGTCGAGAGCATCAAGATACGAGCTTCGGCCTGGGCCTCGGCGGACAGCGGCACGTGCACGGCCATCTGGTCACCGTCGAAGTCAGCGTTGAAGGCCTTGCAGACGAGCGGGTGGATCTGGATGGCCTTGCCGTCGACCAGAATCGGTTCGAAGGCCTGGATACCGAGACGGTGCAACGTCGGGGCGCGGTTCAGCAGAACGGGGTGCTCGCGGATGACCTCTTCGAGGACGTCCCACACCACGGTCTTGCGACGCTCGACCATGCGCTTGGCGCTCTTGATGTTCTGGGCGACCTGGGTCTCGATCAAGCGCTTCATAACGAAGGGCTTGAAGAGTTCCAGGGCCATCATCTTGGGCAGACCACACTGGTGCAGCTTCAGCGTCGGGCCCACCACGATGACCGAACGGCCCGAGTAGTCCACGCGCTTACCGAGCAGGTTCTGACGGAAGCGACCCTGCTTACCCTTAAGCATGTCAGAGAGCGACTTGAGGGGACGACCGCTCTGGCCCGCGACGGGACGGCCACGACGGCCGTTGTCGAACAGGGCGTCAACGGCTTCCTGCAGCATGCGCTTTTCGTTGTTCACGATGATGTCCGGCGCACCGAGGTCAAGCAGACGCTTGAGTCGGTTGTTGCGGTTGATCACGCGACGGTAGAGGTCGTTCAAGTCGGAGGTCGCAAAACGGCCACCGTCGAGCTGGACCATCGGACGAAGGTCCGGCGGGATGACCGGCACGGCCTCGAGGATCATGGCGCGCGGGTCGTTCATGCGGTGACCGTGCTCGTCACGACGGTTAAAGGACTGCACAATGGCCAGACGCTTGAGGAACTTGGCGTGACGCTGCGCCGAGAGCGGCTTGCGGCCGTCCTTGGCGTCAATCATCTCGCGCATAACTCGTTCTTCCTCGTCAAGGTCCATGTGGTCGATCAACTGCAGAATCGCGTCAGCACCCATGCCGCCTTCGAAGTACTCCCCGTAGCGGAATTCCATCTCGCGGTAGAGCACTTCATCTTCAATGATTTGACGACTGTGGAGGCTCTCGAAGGTGTCGAAAGCCTGCTTGGCCAACTCGCGTTCTTCGGCGTAACGGTTGCGAACGGCATCGACTTCCTTTTCGCCGTTGCGCTGCAATGTGCGGAGTTCCGACTCTTTTGCGCCTTCGGCCTCGAGCTTGGCGGCACGAGCCTCAAGGTCCTTGAGCTTGTTCTTAATTGCCTCAGCTTCGCGTTCGGCAATTTCTAGGAGCTCCTCGTGAAGCGCCTCTCGAAGCTCCATAAGGTCAAACGCCTTGTCAGCCTCATAAATCACTTCGTTCTCAACTAGGGCGATTTCTTGCTCCTTACCGACACTCGAAGTTCGGTGAAAATGGTCGCCCTCAACACACTTGTAGTAATTGAACTGGTCGGGATACTTGGCGGCGAGGCGTTCCTTGTTGACCGCTTCCTCGCTGAGGATTACTTCCTTTTGTTTCCCATCGCGATTAACGTGCCGAAACTTGCCTGAGTAGGGTCGTCCATCGAATTCACTCTTAAGTGACTTTTGAGCCTCTTTACGTGACTCTTCCATGGAATCAACGTCATACACGAAGTAAGAGCCCTTCGCGTAAACGAAATTTTTCAGTACGTTACCTTCTGCGAAGCTCTTTAAGCAGTGAGATACGGCTTCTTCGAGAGACCCAAACTTCTTCGGGGTAGAATCCCACTTCTTGCCAGGCTTCTCGCCAGCGACGCGAGTAATCATGTGGGCCGCGAAGTAAATAACCTTCTCGAGCTGCTTGGCCTTGAGTTCTTCCTTCGGGGCGGTGCCCATGAGGAGGTAGGCCAGCCACGAACGGGTACCGCGGAGGTACCAGATGTGAACGACCGGCGCCGATAGGGCGATGTGGCCCATGCGGTCGCGACGGACCTTGTCCGAGGTGACCTCAACGCCACAACGCTCACAGACGATGCCCTTAAAGCGGACGCGCTTGTACTTACCGCACGCGCACTCCCAGGCCTTCTGTGGTCCAAAGATCTTCTCGCAGAACAAGCCGTCCTTTTCGGGCTTGAGCGTGCGGTAGTTGATCGTTTCAGGCTTCTTCACTTCGCCCGACGACCAGCTGCGAATGTTCGCAGCCGTCGCGAGACCAATGCTCAGCTCATCAAACTGGTTGACGTCTAATGGACTCATGACAACTTCCTTTCGGCGGCACGGCGTGCGTCTTCTTCGTCAGAACCACGCTCGGGACGACTGATGTCGATGCCGAGTTCACGGGTGACGGAGAAGAAGTCTTCTTCGGTGTCGGCCAGGTCGACGTGGGCACCGACCTTGTCGCGCACCTCCACGTTCAGACAGAGCGACTGCATTTCCTTGATGAGAACCTTGAACGATTCCGGAATACCGGGCTCGGGCAGGTTCTGACCCTTGACAATGGCCTCGTAGGCGCGTTCGCGACCCTTCATGTCGTCAGACTTGACGGTGAGAAGTTCCTGGAGGGCGTAGGCCGCACCATAGGCCTCGAGGGCCCATACTTCCATCTCACCGAAGCGCTGACCACCGAACTGGGCCTTACCACCGAGGGGCTGAGCCGTAATCATCGAGTACGGACCAGTCGAACGGGCGTGAATCTTGTCGTCGACCATGTGAGCCAGCTTCAAGATGTAGGCGTAACCAACCGAGATCGGGTTGTCGTAGGCCTCACCAGTGCGACCGTTGTACAACACGGCCTTACCGTTGTTGTCGCTGAGCAGACGGTCGCCGTTGGCACCGTCGTTGTTCATCAACTCGAACGTCTTCTGGATGGTGGGCTTGTCCTTGGCCCGCTCGGCCTCGTCCCAGTGCGCACCGTCGAAGGACGGCGTCGACACGTACACGGCCGGAACCGTGCGTGGGCGGGTCTTGCGGTAGGCACCCTTGGCCTGGTCGTCGTGACCGGCGGTACCGGCCAACGGGCTCGTCTCGACACCCTGCCAACCGTGGCGGGCGGCGTAGCCGAGGTGCGACTCGAGGACCTGACCGACGTTCATACGGCTCGGCACACCCAGCGGCGACAAGATGATGTCAACCGGGGTACCGTCGGCCAAGTACGGCATGTCTTCCTCGGGCAGAATCTTGGAGATAACACCCTTGTTACCGTGGCGACCAGCGAGCTTGTCACCTTCGGAGATCTTGCGCTTCTGGGCCACGTAGACCTTGACCAGCTGGTTCACACCGGGCTGCATTTCGTGGTCTTCGTCACGGCTGTAGACCTTGACGTCAATGACCTTGCCGGACTCACCGTGCGGGACCTTCAGCGAGGTGTCACGCACTTCGCGGGCCTTCTCACCGAAGATGGCGCGCAGGAGGCGCTCTTCCGGTGACTGCTCGGTCTCACCCTTCGGGGTGACCTTACCGACGAGGATGTCGCCCGGCTGCACTTCGGCACCGATGCGGACAATACCCATGTCGTCGAGGTCGGCGAGGATGTCGTCGGGCAGGTTCGGGATGTCTCGAGTGATTTCCTCGGCACCAAGCTTGGTGTCGCGGGCGTCAATCTCGTATTCCTTCACGTGGATCGAGGTCAGCACGTCGTCACGAACGAGGCGCTCGTTCAAGATGATGGCGTCTTCGTAGTTGTAGCCTTCCCACGGCATGTAGGCCACGAGCAGGTTCTTACCGAGGGCCAACTCACCGTTGTGAGTCGAGGTGCCGTCAGCGAGGATGTCGCCACGCTGCACCGTCTCGCCACCGTTAACGAGGGGCTTCTGGTTGATCGACGTGTCCTGGTTGGAACGACGGAACTTGTTGAGGCGGTACTCCTTCTTACCCAACACGATGCCGAAGCGGTCCTTCTGGTCGGCGTCGTACTGCACGGTGACGGTGTCACCGGAGACGTAGACCACGCGGCCCGAACCCTCGGCGAGCAGAACGTCACCGGAGTCCTTGGCGGCGCGCTCTTCCATGCCCGTACCGACGAACGGTGCTTCGGGCATGATCAGCGGCACTGCCTGCTTCTGCATGTTGGCACCCATCAGGGCGCGCTGGGCGTCGTCGTGCTCAACGAAGGGGATGAGCGCGGTGGCGACGGAGATGACCTGCTTGGTCGACACGTCCATGAGCTCAACTTCGTCGGGCTTGACGTAGTCAATTTCCGAAGTCGTCGAGGAGGACTTGTTGGCCGCACCGACACGCAGACCGGTACCGGTCGGGCCACGACGAACGAGCACGCGATCACCGAGGATCTGGCCCTTCTCGTCGAGTTCGGTGTTGGCCTGGGCGATAACGAAACGCTCTTCTTCGTCGGCCGTGAAATAGCGAATTTCGCCGGTCACGCGACCGTTTTCGACCACGCGGTACGGGGTCTCGATGAAGCCGTACTCGTTGATCTGGGCGTAGTTAGCCAAGTAACCGATAAGACCCACGTTGGGGCCTTCCGGCGTCTCAATCGGGCACATACGGCCGTAGTGCGAGGAGTGGACGTCTCGAACTTCGAGGCCGGCACGCTCACGCGACAGACCACCAGGTCCCAGGGCCGAGAGACGACGCTTGTGCGTCAGACCCGACAGCGGGTTGTTCTGGTCCATGAACTGGCTCAACTGGGAAGTCGCGAAGAACTCCTTGATGGCCGACATGACGGGACGGATGTTGATCAGGGTCTGGGGCGCAATGGCCTCGACGTCCTGGGTGTTCATGCGCTCACGCACGACACGCTCCATACGGGTCAGACCGGTACGCAGGGCGTTCTGGATCAGTTCGCCCACGCTGCGGATGCGGCGGTTAGCGAAGTGGTCCTGGTCGTCGATGTGGTACGTGGTCTCCTTGGCCGTACGGTCACGGGCCAAGTTGAGCAGGTAGGTGCAGGTCGCGAGGACTTCGGCCTTGGAGAGAACGTGCAGTTCCTCGTTCGGCAGGTCGAGCACGTCACCGAAGAGCTCAACGTTCTTGCGAACCTCGTCACCGAGCTTGCGGTCGAGCTTGTAACGGCCGACGCGGCTGAGGTCGTAGCGCTTCTCGGAGAAGAAGGCACCCTCGAAGTACTGACGAGCAGCTTCGATGGTCTGCACTTCACCCGGACGGGCACGACGGTAGATCTCGAGCCACGCAGTTTCCTGGCTGGCGCGGGCCACGTTTTCGGGCGTGTCCTCGTAGCCGTACTTGTCCATGTGCTTGACAATTTCGAGGTGGGACTTCTTGGTGTCCGTGTGGTACTGGTCCTCGAGGAAGTCGAAGTGCTCAACGAACTTCGCGAAGAAGGCGTCGTCGATCTTGGTGTCGAGGGCGCGCAGCAACGTGAAGATCGAGATACGGCGCTTGCGAGCGATGCGAGCACCGGCGTTAGCGGCCTTGTTCTTCTTCTCTTCGAGGTCAACCTGGAGCCACTCACCGCGGCTCGGGTGGATGGTGCCTTCGAAGGCCACCTTCTCGTCCTTGCCCGGCTGGAACAGCACACCCGGCGAACGAACGAGCTGGCTCACCACGACACGCTCGGTGCCGTTGATGATGAACGTGCCCTGCTCGGTCATGATCGGGAAGTCGCCCATGAAGACGGTCTGTTCCTTGATTTCTCCGGTTTCGGAGTTCAAGAAGCGGGCCCGAACGAAAATGGGCTGCGAATACGTAGTCGCGCGCTGGCGACATTCCTCGACCGTGAACTTCGGTGGGCTCTTCAGGTCGATGTCGTCCGGGTCGAACTCGAGTTCGAGGGACAAACGACCAGTGAAGTCCGAAATTGGCGACAGCGAACCGAAGGCGTCGCGAAGACCTTCCTTCATGAAGAGCTCAAAGCTCTTTCGCTGGATTTCGAGGAGGTCGGGCAGGGGGTGTGCTTCACCCAATGCCGAGAAGTTAAAGCGCTCCGGGCTAGTGGACCGAGACGTCAACGGTCTATCCTCCGTGTGAGTGGGTGGCTACTGCAGGTTGTTTCCGTGCGAAAACTCAAAACGACGTCAAGGGATGACAAAGTAGAGGGCAGGCGCACGGTCTTTCGACACTACTACCTTAAGGCGTGCAGGCGCAAGTAGCGCCGTACACGTGGCGCGCCCCGATTCACGGTTGACGCCACCCTAAAGCGAATTATGGCCCCGGTCAAGTATCTCCGGAGACGTGAAAATCCCCCATTTCGATCGACAACGCCGATCGAAATGGGGGAAATTCGTTGAATTACTTAAGCTCGACGGTGGCGCCGGCAGCCTCGAGGGCAGCCTTGGCCTTGTCGGCGTCAGCCTTCGAGACCTTCTCGAGAACGGGCTTGGGAGCGCCGTCAACGAGGTCCTTGGCTTCCTTGAGGCCCAAGTTGGTCAGCGCGCGAACTTCCTTGATCACGCCGATCTTCTTGTCGCCGCCGTTGACGAGAATGACGTCAAAGTCGCTCTTCTCTTCGTCAGCTGCGCCAGCGTCGCCAGCACCGCCAGCAACCGGGGCGGCAGCCACGGCAACGGGAGCGGCAGCGGTAACGCCGAACTTCTCTTCGAACTCCTTGAGGAGTTCGCTCAACTCGATAACCGACAACTCTGCGATGCCGTCGAGAATCTGCTCCTTGGTCAATGATCCAGCCATGGTGCTTCCTTTCTTCTTTTCGTTTCGGGTACTACGTGGTTTGGGTTATTCGGCCGGTTCGCTCGCGACGTCCTCGGACGCCTCGGTGGTTTCAGCATCGGCGTCGGCCGCGGGGGCCTCTGCCTCTACTGCGACCTCCGCGACATCTGCCGCGGCGTCGTCGCTCGCTGCCGAAGCAGCTTCCTCGACCCCGGCCGGAGTCTCGGCGGCCGACTCGGCTGCTGGCTCTGAGGAAGCCACAGGGCCACCCTTCGAGTCGAGCAAGGCCGAGAGGCCGTAGGCGAAGTTTTGCGGGACAGCCTTGATGAGGCTGGCCATGGTGCGAAGTGGTGAGGCCAAGGCGCCAGCGAACTGGGCCAGGAGGACGTCACGTGAGGGCAGGTCGGCGAGGGCGGCGATGTCCTTGGCGTTCAACGCCTTGCCGTCCATAACGCCACCCTTCAAGACGAGCTTGGGGCTCGACTTGGCGAGGTCGCGCAGGGCCTTCGCCACTGCGGAAACGTCACCTTCGACGAAGGCGATAGCGGTAGGGCCTTCGAGGAACGCGGTCATGGGCTCAGCAGCGGTGCCTTCGATGGCGCGACGCACGAGGGTGTTCTTGAACACCTTGTAGTCGGCACCGAGGGTGCGCAGCTGGCGGCGAATGGTGGAGATTTCGGCCACGGTCAGACCGCGGTACTCCGTGACAACAGCCGTGGTAGTAACTGCAACCTTGGCCTGGACTTCGTCGATCGTTGCGACCTTCGCGGTGTTGATCTTCATGTGGACTCCTTTACCGGATGCCGCCCGATACGGGCCGAAGACATCGATAAACCAAGTTCCACACGGAACTCGAATTCCTCGTCAGGCTGGTTTTTCAACCACTTAAGTGAGTTTCCTCACACCGGATGTCTTCGGCATTCTTAAAAAACTATGTGCACTTTCGTGCGTGGGGTACATCGTAGCGGCGCGGGTGCGCCGCCGTCAAAATTTACGCAGAGACCAGCGTCTCGTCGAGGTCACGGGTGTGCTGGGGGTCAATCTTGACGCCAGGTCCCATGGTCGATGACACGGTGATGCTGAGCAGGTAGCGGCCCTTGGCCGAGGCGGGCTTCACGCGGACCACTTCGTCAATGACGGCGTGGACGTTGCGGGCGAGGTCTTCCTTCGAGAAGCTGACCTTGCCGACACGGAGCTGGACGTTACCGATCTTGTCGGTGCGGTACTCAACGCGGCCGCCCTTGAACTCACCAACAG
>Ga0208497_1000911_pt1 | contig 12027 bp, 3 predicted proteins | sample CryBogCBE25Aug07_FD_184555 | JGI IMG/M metagenome (GOLD analysis project Ga0208497, IMG submission 184555) | Freshwater microbial communities from Crystal Bog, Wisconsin, USA - CBE25Aug07 (SPAdes) | ecosystem: Environmental > Aquatic > Freshwater > Lake | place: Crystal Bog, Wisconsin, USA...
CACCCTGATTGTAGGTGAAGTGGGAATTCCAAGAGTCCGTGGCACTGCCGAGGATATTTACCGTGCCTCCCAAGCCGGGAACCCAATCCAGTGCCTTCAGTTCGCCTCCGCCCTGCAGATCGAGAGAGGCCCCGCTTGAGAGGGCGGTGGATCCTGCCTTAAGGGTGATTGCCTTTGCTGGCAGTCCGATCGTCGTGATGTCCGAACCTGCGGGATCAATCCATGTGGAACCGTCTGTCGAGAGACCATAGGGCACCACCACGCCCGCACCGGAAACAGAGGTCATACTCGCACTGGTCAAGGTCAGTGCTCCTGTGTCCGGAGCGGTGATTCCGGACATGGGATCCTTGGGATTAGAGGCGCCTCCCGTTGCCCCGAGCACAATGGAACCGAAAGGAGCCTTGAGCACACCACCCTGAGTGATTTGTGATGCATAGAGATTCAGGCTTCCACCCGCCGAGAGAGGCGTGGATGCTTCTTGGCCCACTGCCTGCACCACGATGGATCCGGCAATCACTCCGGATTGAGCATTGGGAGCCGCCCCGGTTGCATTGCCGCCGGAGTCATGATTGAAGGCAACCGCGGTGAATACGGCGCCAGTGCTCGGATAGATCTGGGATGCGGCAAGGGTCAAGTCACCGGCCATCACAAGATTCCCATCGCCACGTATGTCACCATAAGCGACAGAGAGGCCTGCGGTTCCGATTCCCTGAAGTGACAGATTGCCCACATTAATGAGAGATCCGGCATTGATTTGCAGATTACCACTGCCATAGGTGGGGGGAGCAAAGAGGGGGGTGGTGATCGTTCCCAGCACTGTTGTTAATTGAGACGACGAAGGGGCCAAGGGATTCTCAAACGCCATGCCCAACTGGACAACCGGGGCATCCAGCGTGACCGCGGCCTCGGATTTAATCACTCCTCCGGTACCGGCCGTGATCGTACCTTTGCTTGCGATAACGATGGGTGAGGAGCCTGCAAAGAGCAGATTGCCCGCAAGAGTCACGGAGTTGAATCCACCGCTCTGGAAAGAAGAAACCTCCACGTGTCCTCCGCCCGGAGCGCCATAGGAGTCCGTTGCAGGCATCGCTTGCGCCACCCCGGCAAGACCTGACGGAGATGAGGATCCGCTTGCCGTGATCACCAGCGAGGGATCGGAGACGCTACCAGACTGAAAATTACCGGAAGAGATGCTAAGCGCCCCTCCCTGGGCTGAAGGTCCGCCCGACGCGGCGGTCAGCACCGCATCCGAATAGAAAGCCTGACCACCGGAGAGACTAATGGATCCTCCAGAACTATCGGCCCTGAATGCAGTGAGTTTCCCCCCGTTTCCAAGATCACTGAAAACTCCACTGGCGCCGTTGGCTTCAATCGACGAACCCGGGTGAGCAAGCAGGTTGCCGCTGATCGCAACGGATCCTCCGGAGAGGACGGATCCAAAGGAGGATCTGACATGACCCGGATCCTGGGTGTAAAGAGCCACGCCATCAACGGACACCGAAGCCATGGATCCGAGATCGACTGTCACGTAAGGATTATTCTGCAGCAGGTTGGAGGCGAGACTACCGCCTCCCTTGATGATGACACTACCGCCGGGCACCACGATTGAGCCAAGTTCCTCCACAGTCATTCCTGAGAGAGAGAGTGATCCGGACGAAGCGGACGCAACCCCTGAGGAGACCTTAAGCGATGGCTGGAGGATAATCTCCGATCCGGACTCCTGAACCAAATCACCCCGAACCAGAAGCTGCTGTCCAAAAGTCAGGGTGGAATCCATAACCCCTTTTGCATTCAGGCTTAAGTTCGCCGAGTGGCCCAAGGATCCGGGCAAACTGAAGGGAGTCATCACTGTCTGATTACCCGTGAAAACAAAGGCCTCACCCTGAATCTGCGGATTGATGACCGCTCCGGGCGCCACCAAGATTCCGGGTTGGTAGTCCTGATCCCCGGGGTTTCCAACGCCACTGAATCCCGTCAGGGCAAAGGATCCAAAGCCGCCCTGATTGAAGAACGTGGTGGGCAGAGAAACACCCTGCGCACCATTCGCACCGATCGTGATTTCTGGAGCCGAGATCGAGAGGCTTCCGGGATTTCCTCCACCCGCAAGGCTGGTTCCCGCAAAGCCAGTCATGGTTGAGCCAAGCTGCAGGGTTCCCCCGTGCATGTCATTTTGCTGAATATCCTGACCTCCGGAAATGGCAATCGAGCCGGCATTCCCGTAACTGATCGCCCCCTTGCCAGTAACATAGCCTCCTCCGGAAACATTCAGGTAGGCTCCTGGGGATAGAGCCACATTGTAACCACCGATCTGAACGCTTCCTCCCGAGGAGAGAATGGGTATCGCCCCACCACCGGACTGTCCGGGCATGTCATTGACGACTGATCCGGAAACATCCAATCGGGCTCCAACCGAGACAGATATGCTGCCGGAAGTTACGGGGGTGAGTGATGAATAGACTTTGGTGCTGATAACCCCATCCGCATTAATCACCTGAACCGTATCATTGGCCACAGCGCCGTACTGAACAAACTGAGCACCAGAAGAGTCTTGCAGAACATCCAAGTAAGGTTGCGTCTGGGAAGTGATAACCTTGAGTCCGTTGGCCAATTCATAGGAGACCCGGTATGCCGTCATGGAGACGCCCCCCCCTGGGGCGAAAACATTCCCCCCCACCGAAATATTAGCAGCTCCGATCGAGAGGGATCCCCCCGGACCGAGTTCCAACGTGGTGCCAGATGGGATGGAAACAGACCCGTCATGATCATTGATCGCAATCTGCCCAAAACCACCCAGAGAAGTGAGCTGCGGATCAAGATAGATGGTCGATTGACGCGAAGCGGGGAGCTGGAGCGGATTGCCTGACCCAGCCAACGCAAAGGAAGCGATACTCTCTTGGATTGGTCCGGGAGCGAACACCACATCGGGTGCATATGGAGAAAACTGAACCGCTGCGCCATTCAGCACTTTCTGTTCAAAAAGTGCCAGATTGAAGGAGGAGGGAGCAGGGAGAGCACTGGCAGATCCAGCCGCCCATGGACGCAACTGCCGGGCGCCGGCAACGGTATTACCCTGAACGGAGCCGTCGAGTGCCACGGAGGCTGCCTGAATCGTGATGCCACCCCCGTTACCCCCGTTCACGTAGGGTGCCTCATAGACCGTGGCAGGGTCCTTGACAATCGAGACATATGGCAGATTCGGAGTCGCCTTGTAGATGGGAACAACTTGCCCGAGGGAATTGACCAATTGGGATACTGCATAAGATCCACCTGAGTACTGCACCCATCCTCCAGAAATATTGATCTGCGAACCGGGAGCCTCGACAACGGAATCACCAGCCTGAAGCGCCACGCTTCCTCCATTGATCGTTAATTGTCCCACTCCCCTCTGGACCAGCGCCGCGTAACCGGTCGCATCGCCGAGCGGAGTCCCGATCCAATACTGCCCGTTGTAGGTTCCGGAATCCCGGATATCAACCGTCAGGTTCTGGCCATAGATCGGGTTCTGGCCATTGTCTTGAAGAGGCTCCCCAGCAAGTTGAGCCCCGCGCAGTTGGAGCGTCACAAAATTTTGTGCACTGCTTACCTGAACATCCGTTGATCCAGAGACATCGATTACTGAAGAGGAGCCCAAGTAAATTTGCCCTCCCGACTGGATAAACTGGAGACTGTGACTTCCGTCATCGTACCAACTGCCAGCCTGGACGGTGATGCCACTTGATAATTTCAGACCGGTTTCCGAAAAAGCTCCTGGTGTGACGCCCGCGCCGGGAGCTACCAAGACAGATCCTGATCCGAAATCGACTGAGCTTCCTTGGATTGAAACCAACGAGTTCAGGGCCAAAGTCGTCCCCGTCACTGTGGCGGAACTGTCCCACTCGGGAAGGATCTGTATTGCGCTGCCCGGCCCCATCTGGACCAACCCGGTTGATTGATACAGAAGTGGTTGCCCCTGCTGCTTGTAGTTGCCGTTGATCGTGGTGTTGTAATCGGCAAGCAGATCAATGCGCCCGTTGAAAGAGACCGATGTGGTTCCCGCAATGGCACCGTGACCACTCGCCACTGTAGTTCCGTCTGCAAGTGGTTGGGGAAGTAGCCAGGAAAAAGACCCGATCTGAACCGTCTTTCCAACCATTGTTGCATTCCCCTCCGGAATGGAAATCAACCCGTCATTTTCTGCAGTTCCAGTATTTCCGGTGGTAGAGGATCCATCGCTTGAAGAGATGGTGCTGACCGATGGATCGGCTACTTTGCCGACATAGAAATCGAGTCCTCGAAGGCTGGGATCAGCTGTGGGATGGGGGATCATGCCAACCTGAAGGCCCGCCGCCAGAACAGTCTGACCATTGGGGGTGCTGATTGTTCCCTGATTCTTGACATTGGGAGCGACAAGAGCCACGAGACCACCGGAATTCGCAGAATTTACGGTGGCTTGAATAACCGCTCCCGGTTCCACGACAACATCCCCTATTGCGCTTGAAACAGAGGGCGTCCAGGCAGCCGTTGGGCCTACTGTTCCAGCACTTACTGGAAGTGCCGAGAAGAGGAACTGGTAGTCGGGATTGTTTGCTAATCCCTGACCTTTATTGATTCCGCCAAGCGGATCACCAGCAAGGTTTGGATTAATGGGCAGTGTGGCGGCGACCAGTGATTGGACGTTCACCTTGGATCCGGCATGAAAAAGAATTCCACCCTGGTTTTGGATATAGACCTGTCCCTGGGCATTGATATTTCCAAAGATATGAGAGGGATCGGAGGGAGTCATCACCTTGTTAAAGGCGATCCAGGTACCGGCATTCGCACCACCGGCGCTTTGGTTGAAGTTCAGGGTTGTCTGGGGGCCGACATTGAAGTGCGACCAATAAAGATTAGCCGTCTGTTGATTCTGCGTGATCGTGACCGTGGCCGAGGAGGGGGCTGCGGCCGGACCAGAAACGGACTGGGAGACACCCGAAACACCACTCCATGTGCCCGGGACAGGAACGGACCCATTCGGAATGTTTAAACCTCCTACGGGAGCCGGGTTTTGCGCGTTATAGTAGGGAACAAGCCCCGGGGCTTGATTAAGTCCCGTAGGAGCGGTGATCTGCAAGCCGTTGACCACCGAGTTGCCGTTCACTGTGCCATTCGCCGGATTGGCTTTTGCAGCATTTGCAGCCTGAGACTGCGCCGTCGTGAGTCCCTTGATGACAGCCTGAGACTTCTGCAGTGACTGCTTTGCCAGTGTTGCGGTCAGTTCCGCAGACGCCGCACCTGCGCTCTGGAGAGCCGGAGCGGAGCCCTGACCGCCGCCGGAGGAACCCGAGGAGCGCAGTCCAGCGTTAAACTGGAGAGCCATGACCGAGGGGCTTCCCGAAAAGAGTAACAAAATCGCTTGAATCAATGCCAGAAACCGGACCATGGGCCGAGGGGTTCTCAAGCGCATAGATACTGGGGTGGCACTCGATTCGGTCTCCGAAGCATTTTTAGGGGACTTTTCCCCATGCGAGGTCATGCCCCGCATCACGCGGAGCACCAACCCTCGAATGTGGAGAAGAGCCATCATTTCCTTGGATGACCAATCATCAAGAAACAATGCCCGGAGGGCGACGACGCCGATGATACCCCACCATGATGAGGAAGAGTGCACCGACGGAGATCAATCCCCACTCACCGGGTTCCGGTACTGCTCCGGTAACGACGGGAGAATTGAAGACCGAGAGATCTGCAGTCACGGGAGCATCAGCCAGCGCGGCAGCAACTAGGTCCGGAGTTGCCGATCCATCACCACTGTCGAAGATACTATTGTGATCGATGACCGCCCATGCGGAGTGCGTGGATGCATCGTAACCGTAGGTGCCCATGATCGAATTGAGATCACTGTTGATGAGGGATGTGCTGAGAGCATTGAGCGAGGCCAGTCCGTTGGTCAGATTCAAACTCCTGTAATCGATGAGGAAGGTATTGAAACTTCCAAGGAAACCGTTCGCCGTCCAGAGCCTGGCATTTGATCCCAATCCCGAGATGATGGAACTGGAGGAGGCATTTGATACAGCACCGTTCTTACCATTGCCTTGAATGGTGTTCTGCCAAGTTGAGGTATTGGTGTTGTACCACTGAATGGTGTTCTTGATCGCGCTGAATGACGGGTCTGTCAGTGAGAGAACGGCGGCATTGGTGTAAGTGCCTTTGAAGTTGAGAGCCCCGTTTACCAGGGAGGCGCTCAGGGTGTTTGAAGCAGCCGTTCCGGCTAAGATGGAAAAGGTTTTCCCGGCTCCGATGCCGGCTCCGAATCCCGCGACGGAGGCACCGTTTGTATAGGTTTTCTGGAGGGTTCCGGTCGGGGCAAGAACAACCTGCCCCTTGATGGCATTGGTGAACGAGAGCTTGGAATTATCCAAAAGTGTTCCTGCAACCGCCACCGGACCCGTACCGGTCAAGGTGGCATTGGTGTTCAGGGCAAGCACGGCATTCTGACCAGCAATGTTGACCGATCCACCGAGTTGGGCGCCGGATGCCACAACCACGGTTCCAGAAGAAAGATAATTGGTTCCGCTAAAGCCAGAGTTGTTTGCGCTAAAGGTCGTCGTCCCCGTTCCCGAGGAAACAATCATCCCCTTACCCGTGATTGCATTAGTCACAATCTCGGCCCCCGATTGGGCGAACTGAAGCTGACCATTACCTTGTCCGAAGGAGATTGTGCCACTACCAAGTGAGAGGGCCGTTGGAGAGGCTCCGTTGGTGATGAGAACAAGCCCCTTGGAACCGGCCTGATCAGAGATTCTAAGCGCGTTGGCTTGCAGGGAACCACCTGTGCCAATTGTCAGACTGCCGCTCCCATTGGTGGAACCTCCCACAGTAAGGTTGCCCGGAATGATCCATGAGCCGTTGTTGGAGATATTAACCGAACCAGCGCGACTGGCATTCGCGCCGATGACGGCGCTGTTGGTGCCGGTGACAGTCTGGCCGGAAATAGCATTCGATCCCGCAGCAATGTTCCCCGTCCAGGGATTCACGCCCAGGGCTATGAAATCGAGATAGAGCCCATAACCTCCGCCCAGAGCATTGGTGGCAAAAGTGAAAGACCCACCTCCCAAAGCGTTGGTGAAGCCAGAAAGGTTAATGGTGAAATCATTCGTTGAGAAACCAAGGATCGATCCAGCGCTCGCCACGAGCCACTGGCTGTTCTGATTGTTTAGGAAATTGGCCGTGCCTCCCGCAGCATTGAGCAGGTTGAAGTTAATCGAGGAGTTGAGGCTAAGGACACCACCAACCGAGAAGGAGTCGAAACCGATGCCGGGAGTGATGCTGGAGGCATCAGCCAGCTTCCAATTAAGGGTGCTGCCAGTATCAAGCGTGAGTCCCCTGGTCACGGAGAGTTGACCCACACCGCCGTTAAGACCGCTGGAAAGGGAGGCACCGCCACTCACCTTTAAGGCACCCATCGTGCCCGTCCCTGCAAGGGAGGCCCCGCTGTTTACCGTCACGGTTCCGGCACCGAGATTTCCGGAAATCTGGAGGGTTCCGGCATTGACCGCGGTGGAACCCTGGAAGTTGGTGCTGGAACCGGAAAGGGTGAGCGTTCCAGTTCCGGCCTTGGATAGGGAACCAACCCCCGAAACTATCCCCGAGTTTTGCCAGGCATTAGCTCCCGAATCGATCGTGAGATTAGCCCCTCCGGCAACCGAGACTGCATTCGTTGTGGAAAGCGAAGAGGCTCCCGTAGCGATCGTTGCATTGGACTGGATTGTAATCGCGCCGGATCCGAACGAGGAATTATTCCCTGCAACAACCGTGCCGCCGTTCAGGATCGTTCCACCTGAGTAACCGTTGCTTGCCGAGAGGATCAAGGTTCCCGCGCCATTCTGGGTGACATTGCCGGCACCAGTGAGACCCAGTGCAATGGTCTCCGTGGCAGAGGAGTTATTGGTGAGGCCGCCCGTGACCGCCAATGTCTGGCTTGCGTTGGTTCCGGTGAGGGTATAACCCCCCGCCGCATTGCTGAAGGTGAGGCTTGAGAGTGTGGTCACCGCATCGTTGGTGATCGTCCCCCCGGAACCACTCAGGATTCCGGCCGCCACCCCGTTGGAAGCCACGTTATTGCTTTGCCAGTTTGCGGATGAACTCCAGTTGCCGGATCCTGCCGTCCAGTTCCAAGGGCCGACATTACTGCCGCCGCCACCACCTGAACCAAGGGTCAGTGCGAGGGGGGTGAACGTCATGTTTCCGCTGTTATCAATGCTCAGGTATCCGACGTTCTGTCCCGGCGCCGTTCCACTGAGGGTCGGAGCCATACGAAACAAATCCAAGACTGCATTGGAGGCATTTGAGTTGGTGAAGGATGCCTCAGGCATGATCTGCTGACTTTGCAGGGACTTGACCACGGATGACCAACTCGCCGAGTCAGATGAGGTAATGGCTACTGCATTGGAGGCTAAGGGAGTTCCGTTGTAACTGCTGTTATATTGTCCTCCGTTGAAGTCTTGCAGAAGCTTGCCGATGGACGCCTTTGCAGTGGCCTGAGCACCGGCCGTCTTGCTGAGCCATGCGTTTGCCGCGGTTCCCACAGCAGTGGTGGGCGCGGACACATAGATCGTGACGGCGGGGTCGTTTGTTCCGTTGGAAGTAACTGCGGCGCTTCCGGCAGTCGCCATGGCTCCCCACAGCACTCCGGTATTTGCATACCAACTCGAACCAAAGATGGTGCTAAGGTCCGACCCATACTGGCCCAAGTTAAGGATCTGCGTGGAATCGGTCGTAAAGAGGGTGGCCTGCCCCAGATCGATCATGTAATCGGTCGAGGTTTGAACCTGACCAGCCGGGCTTCTGAAGGCTACAAAAAGATCGTCACTGGAGCCATTGGGTACAGCAGGAGCATTAATGGTGATGGATTGGGATTTTAGAGAAACGGCCGACATCAGGACCATCCCAAGCACCAAAGCCGGTAGAAATCCTCCCTTTCTGTGACCTTCAGGGTTCTTGATTCTCTGATTAATCAGGTTCAAAAAAGCCGAAAAAAAGATCACTTGCGGAGCAGATTGGTGACCTGATGTTTTCTCTGTGAAAAAGTTCATGATGCAGCCTGATATTCTTATGCTCAAAATGTCTGATTAGCGAATGACTCTCTGTGACAAATTCGTCATAAACCCCCTCTTGATTCCCCGAGAAATGTGGGTTCGGAATGCCGATGGCAATCCTAGTGCTTCGCAGGAGTTGAGGAACTGATCCGCTCAGCCTCGGCATCTCCTAAGGCAACGTCCTCCGGCTTCAGAAAGGAGAGGCACTCCTGATAAAGACCAACGGCGGACGCCGCATGATCCTGCATCGCCAGTTTCGCCCATGGGTAGGCATCCTTGGGACTGGTTACCAGAAGTTTTCTGGCGTAAAGGTATCGGCAGAGGGGATCTCCGAGTTCGGCGCCTTTTTTGGCATAAAATGTCGCTCGTTCCGGATCAGCAGGAACTCCATCTCCTTTCTTGGCAAGCACTTCGGCCAACTCTCCGCAAGCCACCGCATCATTCTGATCGGCGGCCTTGGCAAGCAAAACGACCGCCTCCTTTTTGTCTGCAATAGAAGAAGAGGGATCCCGAAGCTTCTTCCTTGCCAGGAAAACCAAGGCATCGGGACTACCCGATTTCGCCCCACGCTCCAGCCAGTGCATTCCCTGCACCGGATCCTTGGCAACACCGGTTCCGTTGCAGAGGAGGATTCCCACCTGGGCGATTGACTTGGGGTCTCCCGCCTCAGCTGCCTTCTTGATCAGTGTGTAACCCTGCTTCTCATCCCTGGGCGTTCCTTTGCCCTCCAAGTAGAGCACCCCGAGGTTGTGCATTGCTTTGAGATTCCCTTGCTCCGCCGCCTTTCTATACCAGAAGCCTGCCTGCTCATAGGACCGGGCAACCCCCTCGCCCCGGGCGTAGGCCCGGCCCAGCAGGAACTGATCCTCTGCATTACGAGCCTCCCCGGTCAGGGGCAAGGCGGGCACGGGTGAGTTCGTGGTCTCCCCCTGCAAAGAGGTGATGATCATCAGGGGGAGTACGGCTTGTGCCAAGAATGAGTTTCGCATTGGTTGGGAAAAACATCATGAGCATCAATCCATCGCAAGCCCAGATTCTAGAATCTGGAGCTTGCCGGAGACTGTACCCCTTAACTTTTTAATAGTTGGAGTAAACGATTTGCCCGTCGCCATTGCGGCCCGCCTGCATATCGCCGAGATTCACATCCGGGCTAAGCGAGGAGGTTGGCAGGCTGTAGATAATATTTCCCAACGCTTGAGCGACATTTGTGTCCGTAGACGTAGCGTTCGGGGAGATGTAGATGTGCTCATAGGCCCAAAGCGTGTACTGGCCCTGGGCTACAGCGTTCGTCGAGAAGGGAACCCCGTTGTACCCGAGAGTAACGACCCCTGCGTTCGTTTTAGCCGTGATGTCGGGCACTGCGGAGTATCCGACCAGGAAGTTGCTGCCGGAGCGAGATGCCGGGCTACCGGCGACCGAAAGGGCTGAACCTTGGGCGTAGGCATTCGTCAGAAGAGCGACAAGCGTACTTCCGGATCCGTACCCGCTGTTTCCGGCCGATGTAGAACCGATGCCATCGATCGACTCAACGGGGTAGAGAATGATGGAATTGGTGCTCGTGGTGCCTTTCAGCGTTGCCAGTCCATTCGTTCCTCCACCGCTATAGTTCGTGGCTACTGCATACTGGGTCACAGGTGTGCGAACCCCATAGCCCGTTTCGGCTAGTATGTTGAGACGTGCTCCGGCATCGATATTGCGTCCGACAAGGTATACACTGTTGGTGGAATCCGTTGCATTACCCGTGACAAGGGTCAGGGGGATATTGCCGCCGGCAGCAAGTTGATTAAAGGACTGGGAGGTGATGCTTGTATTAGTCGGGAAGCCCTTGCTCGCGGCAAACGAATAGACGGAGATAGCAACGATACCGTCAGCCCCATCCCATCCGGTGAGGGTGCTATAGTTCACTCCATTCACCCTCCCATTAAAGATCGAGGTTGACTGAAAGTTCTCCGAGAAGGTGATGTCCGCGGTGTGGAGATTTGTAGCCAGACTTGCGGAGGCCGGAGAACCCGTTCCGCCCACCGTATTGGTTGGGAAGAACGCAATGGTTGCGGCATTGGACACCCCGTTGGCCGGACCCGCCGCAGATTGAACACCTGCTTCCGCCCCCGTCCAGTGTGCCACGATGTAATTGACACCACTTCCGTTGGTGTAACTCACGAGAAGATTGGCCGCGCTGGGGATGGAAGCGTTGTCTATGGCGAGCAACTGACCACCATTGTTGGATGCATAAGCCGCAATCTGCACGTTGGCGATGTTTCGGAAGGAGGTGGCTCCACCGATGTAGGTGACGTTGGCGGCTGAAGCCGATCCAACGAGGCCGACGGCCATGGCCGCGGCGAGGATGTTTTTCTTGATGTTCATGTTGTGGGTTTTTGGGTGGTTATGTTGACTGCGTCGAATTGACTTTGTTGGTGATTAGGCGGTCTTGCGGCGATAAACGATGACCAGCAGGAGCGCGCCGAGGCCCATGAGGGCGTAGGTGGAGGGCTCGGGAATGACCTGACCGGTAGCATCGACCTGGAGGGCGCTGCCAGCAGCGGAGGAGAAAAGCGCCACGGAGGAACCAGCGCCGTTTCCGGTCTGGAAGACATCCAGGGTCCCATTGATCCCTGTCATCAGCGACTGGTTGTAGACAGCAAAGGCCGATCCTGCCGTCGCGGTCGGATTGTTGCCGAGGAAGGTGCTATAGCCCTTGTCGCTTCCGGTTCCGATGTTCACCTGAACACCGGCCGTGAGCCCCTGGCCATTGGCGATATCACCGTTGAAGTTGCCGATGATGGCGTTGTAGTGGGCGGAGGTGGTGGCAAGAGCCCCCGTGGACTTGATGGGGAATGCACCGTTTCCAGAACTCGTGCTGGCCCAGACATCGGTCTTGGTGGTGTTGATACCGAAGAGACCGAACTGGAGGTTCTGATCCGTCTGCCAGCTGGATCCAAAGACCGTGGCGAGGTCGGTGCCGACGTTAATCGAC
>Ga0208497_1000914_pt1 | contig 12009 bp, 14 predicted proteins | sample CryBogCBE25Aug07_FD_184555 | JGI IMG/M metagenome (GOLD analysis project Ga0208497, IMG submission 184555) | Freshwater microbial communities from Crystal Bog, Wisconsin, USA - CBE25Aug07 (SPAdes) | ecosystem: Environmental > Aquatic > Freshwater > Lake | place: Crystal Bog, Wisconsin, USA...
CCAAGGCTCTAGTTTGGCAGACATCAAACTACATCAATTATTAGGTTAAGTATGAATATTGCACAATTATCAGAACAGTTAAAAGATGTGCCACAGAACACGCTTGTTGGGTATGCACAAAATCCTCATAGCGTAGTACCACAGTTCTTGGCTTTAGCTGAGATTCAGCGCCGTCAGCAATTGCAGACGACAGATCAGCCTCCACATTCTACTGTTGCTAATGATGTGTTATCTCAAGCTACAGCCCCACAAATGCCGCCTCAAATGGCGCCACAACAAGCCCAACAACCAATGGCTCAGCAGCTACCAGAAAACCAACCCGGAGTGGCACAATTGCCATCTGGCATGGGTCAAGGATTTGCCAGTGGTGGTATTGTTGCTTTTGCTGATGGTGGTTCTGCAGACGATGAAGAAGATGATGACCGTGAAATGTCTAAACTTTTTCCAACTGGTATTAACGTAGAAGAAGTTATTGCTGGTTTAAAAGGCTTAAAGATGCCACAGTCTTATGATGCAGAAAAAGCAAAAGCATCCGGCATATCTAGCTTGTCTTCTAAAGGATCACATCCTTATGAAGCTATTGCTTTAGATGAAGCAAAAAAATTAGGTCTTGATCCTGCAATGGTTCGACATGTTTTGTATAAAGAAACTGGTGGTCATAAGGATCCAGCTACAGCTCGTTCTAGCGCCGGTGCCTTTGGTCCTATGCAATTAATGCCCGGAACAGCTAAAGAGATTGGCGTTAATATTGCAGATCCAGAAGACAATACTCGTGGTGGTGTACGCTATCTTGCCAACATGATGGATAAGTTTAAAGATAAAACTCTTGCTTTAGCTGCTTATAATGCTGGCCCCGGACGTGTACAAGAAATGTTAAAAAGCGGACGTGGCATTGAATCTTTAAAACCAGAAACTCAGAATTACGTTAAATATGCTAGCGGTGGAGAAGTAAAGCATTTTGATGGTACACAAGAGAGCGATGTAAAAGATGATAGTCTTAAAGACAATGCATATTTGCAACGTAGCCGTGGTGTAGTTGATTTGGTAAAAAATGCTGCAGATGCGTTAACTACCCCAAGCAATTATGATTTATATAAAATGTATAAAGAAAATATTGGCGATCCTTTTGCGGTTGGAGTTAATAAATTTGTTAATGAGCCAGTTGAAAGTCAAGCCGAAAGATTCCGTGCAGCATCAATGAATCCAAACAAAGCTCCTGAAGTTGGTTATAAAACTCCAGCAGGATCAAATACACCAGTTCCATCAGCACCGGTTGCAAATACTTCTGCCTTAGAAATGACTCCGGCAGAAAAAAATCGTTATGCTGCAATTACTGAAGGCAACAAAAACATACCAAAAACACAATTTAACTATCCTCCACAAGGCGGTATTGGACCTACTGATAGCGAGCTTAATAGAGCCGCACCTATAGGAGAAGAGCCTGCTCCAGCACCTAAATCTAAATCAGAAGAGTATTTTGATTTGTTGGCTAAAGATATTGAGCAACGTGCTGCAGAGGCTAAAGCTAGTGGCGATATGAATTCTTATCTTGCGCTGATGCAAGCTGGTCTTGGAATGATGGCTGGTAGCTCTCCTTATGCAATGCAAAATATTGGTGCTGGTGGAGCAAAAGGTGTTGAAACTTATGCTGCTCTTAAAAAGCAACAAAATGAAGCTGCCAAAGATATTATGTCTTCTCGTCTTGGTTTGGCTAAATATAAGTCTGCAGAAGAAGCTGCTGCTGAAACTCGTGAATTAACTAAAGCATATAGAGAAGCCTCTCTTGGTCAAGAAGGTGCTAGGCTGAAGTCTGGAGAAACTAGAGCGCAAGCTGAACTTGCTGAAAGAATGCGGGCGCACGATATTTCTGAAAAACAACATGCAAATCAAATTTATCAAGAAGCTTTGAAGTATAAAGAAAAAGCATGGAAAGACGACATAAATAATGCTGGAAAATCTGAAGCAGAGAAAAATGCATTTATTTACGGTGATCCATACGTTCAACAATTAGCTCAAACTATTGGTCTTAATATGTCAAAATTAGCACCCACTACTGGCGCCCCTGAAATTGGAACCATTAAGGGAGGCTACAAATTCAAAGGCGGTAATCCTAACGATCAGAAAAACTGGGAAAAAGTTTAATGGCTCTCCAACCGTGGGAAGAGAACTATGGGTCTGCTGAAAAGGCGCCATGGGAAGATGATTATTCTGGACTAAAGCCCGGTGCTGCTGGAGAAAAAGAAGCTACGGTAGGAAGCCGTTTTAAAGCTGGTCTGCAGCAGATTGGAGCTGACTATGATCAGTTCTTCAACTCTGTTGCATCTCAAGATACCGCTAATAAAGCAGCCGCAGAAGCAGTTAAAAAGCAAGATGAGATCAACCGTCAAGCTGGTCAAGTCCGTAACATTGCGGACGTAGGTAAAGCTTACGAGAAAAACGGAGTCCTTGGTGCTACTGCTGAAGTGGCATCACAAATGCCGGGGGCTATTGCTTCTAGCGCTCCACAAATGGCTACTGCTATAGCTGGTAACGTAGTAGGAGCAGGAGTAGGATCTGCAGTTCCGGGACTAGGAACTACTCTTGGTGCTTATGCTGGTGGTTTTGCTGCATTGTTTCCACAATTCTTTTCAGAAAATCTAGCAGAGCAAGCAAGAGAAGCACAGGAAAAAGGCAAACCAATTGACGTAAGCCGCACAAAAGCAGCCATTTCCGCTACCGGACAGGCAGCCTTAGAAGAGGCAGGTCAAGTATATGCATTCGGTAAAAACTTTTTAAAAGGTATTTTTGGAAAAGTTCCTACTACGGTTGCCGAAAAAGCTATTGCTGAAAAACAATTAGTTAATGCAGCGCAATCTACTTTAAAGTCTGTAGCTACAGGAACTGGAAGAGTGGCATTAGAAGAGTCATTAGTTAACCCAGCTCAAGATATCTTAACTCGTTGGCAATCTGGTCAAGATTTGTTTTCTAAGGAGGCTATTGAGGGTTATGGTCATGCAGTATATGGCAGCTTATTACAATCCCCATTAGGTGCTGCTGCTGGATTCCATGAAAACCGTTCTGCTAGAGCGCAATTAAAAGGATTGGGGTTAACACCTAGCGGGCAACCTCAAGAAGAAGCAGAGGTACGTCCTCCAAAAGTAACGGATGTTTATCCAACCGCAGAACCAGTAACTTCTGCTGGATTAGCGCCTATCCAACCTGTTGCACCTGTAGCACCTCCTGAAGCGCCTATAGCGCCTCCACAAGCTGCTCCTATAGTTTCACCTATTCCCCCTATTCAAACAGCTCCTGTAGCCGTTCCTGCAGCCGTAGCGCCTATTCCCGCAGTTACGGCACCTATAGCAAATGAAATGCCATCTGGCGCAGTGTTGCAAAATCGCAATAGAAAATCTCCTGCATCTATTTCACAAATGAATCAGATTGCGGCTGCTCCAGACTATGATCGGGTCAGCTTTTCTAAAGATTTTAATAATGGCGCACCAGTGGTAAGTGGCGCAGCACAAGTTTCTCCGGCTCAACTAGGAAAACAATCTGTTGCCACTACTGTAGATGGTCGTAAAATACCTGTTCAATATGCAGTTATTGAAGCTAATGAAGTATTGCCTTCAAACAATGCTGATGGCAGTGTTAATCCTGCTCATGGAGATGAATCATTTCCCGGTCTTAAAGCAATTGCTGGGAATGGTCGTGTAGCTGGTTTACAAGCAGCCTATCAACGTGGCACTGCAGAAGCATACAAAGCAGAGATGGCTAAAGATGATACCCATGGTATTAATCCTGATGTCATTAAAGGAATGGCTAATCCAGTATTGGTTCGAGTAATGCCACAATCAGAAATTACTCCAGATATTGCTGATATTTCTAACACTGCTAGCAATGCAGAGTTATCTGCCGTAGAGCAAGCCAAGAATGACGTTAATCGTTTTGACTTTACTGGATTAAAGTTCAATGATGCTGGTGATCTAACTCCAGAAGCGGTTTATGGGTTTGTTAAATCCATGCCAACAACAGAACAAAACAAACTGATGGATGAAAAGGGCGCCCCTACTCGTCAAGCAGTAGAGCGTTTAGATAATGCTATTTTTCAAAAGGCTTACAACAGCGACAACTTAATTAACTTGGTAGCTCAAGCTCAAGATCCAGAGGCTAAGTTAGTCTTAAAAGGATTGCGTGAGGCAGCTTCAGTAATGGCTAGACTTGAAGGCACAGAATTTGATATTCGTCCGCAAATCATTCAAGCTGCTGAAATGGCAGTTAATGCTAGACGTCAGGGTATTCCCTTAGCTGAAATGCTTAAGAACGCTGATATGACTCTTGATCCTAATACGGTTAAGGTTATGCAAGTATTAGCTGAGAATGCTAGATCTGGTAAGCGTATTGCACAACGTTTAAATAAACTTGGGAACGCTGCATTAAATGAAGTAGAACAAGGCGGTACTGATATGTTTGGTGAGCGCCCAGCTCGCACAATGGATCAAGTATTTGATGAAGGTCTAGCACCAGAGCCAGAGTTATTTGAGCGGGCTACGCCATTTACTGATAAGTTCATTGCAGAAGAGAAAGAACTTGCTAGAAAATTACGCAAAGCCCTTGATGATATGGGATTGCATAATGTTGCGCTGCGCTTAGAAGATACATTACACGAAATTCGAGACGGTAAGATGTCTCCTATTAATGGATACTATTTCCAAAAGCTAGTTAATCTATCTTTGTCTGGATCCAATATGTTCCGGACAATGAATCACGAAGCATTACATGCTATGCGTGATCTTGGATTCTTTTCAGATGCCGATTGGAAGTTGCTGACAGATAAAGCTAAATCTACATGGATGAAGAAGTACAACATTGCCGAAGACTATGCAGATAAAAGCAAAGAAATCCAGTACGAAGAAGCTATTGCTAAAGCGTTTGCAGATCATCAAACTTTGGCGCCCAAAGAAAAATCTATTATGTCTAAGGCTATCAATATCCTTAAACGTATTGGTAACGTATTACGTGGTGCTGGATTCAGAACAGCTAATGACGTATTTGGTGAAGCAGCCGCAGGTAAATTTGCAGAGACTAAAGCGCCCTCGGAAGGTTTAAAGGCTGAACGTACCTATAGCAATGCTCCTCCTAAAGCATTTACTAAGATTGCGCCGCAGCAAACTGCTGGTGAGAAGCTACAGACTATTAACGCTAACATTCAAAATGCTTGGAATGATTCAGATAAATGGACTAAGTTACGTAATGAATGGGTTGATCCTAGCTCTGGATTAACTAAGAGTCTTCAGTCATTGCCAGTGTTTGACACCAATGGTCAGCTTCGTGCTGATATGTTGAACCATTCACAGGCTCAAAGTATTAACTTAATTAAGAACGGTCTATTGACTGGTATGCCAGTTCTCAATAAAGACGGTTCCATCATTATTGATGCTAGCGAAAACAACTTAGCTCGCTCTCAAACCATTGCAGATAGCATTGACAATAACGCATTTGTTAAGTCTTCTGGCTTAAGTGGACGTGCTTACATTGCTGAAATTGCTCGTGCGTTGCGTGGTAAAGAGATTATGGAAGAAGATGTTGCACGTCGTAAGCTAGGCGTACAACAGCTTAAAGAAGCTAAGGAAGCTATTAAGGCAGCTCAAACAGCCCGTGATGAAGGCAAGTCTATTGGAGAGATTCGTGGTCATTTAAATCGTGCTAAAGACTTACGTAAGCAAGGTTATGAAAACAAGTCCATGAACCGTGAGCTGCAGATTGATCAGGCTCAAATTGATTGGGCAGATAAGCAACTTGCCAATGTACCAGAAGTTAAACAAATTTTAGATATTTGGAAAAATGTTAACGATAGCCTTGTCAAACTATGGGAAAGCGTGGGATTGCTTACATCAGAGCAAGCTGACAATTATCTTAGCAAAAAGTCTTATGTTCCATTGTTTAAATCTCGTGAAGATCTAAGCGACCAGCCTACTGGATTCGGTGGCTCTGGTCTTAAGTCTCCTAAGAAGATTCAGCAACTTGAAGGATCTTTAGCCACTAGAAACATTTGGGAAAACGTAGAAAAGCACTATGCCTCTATGGTTGCATCTGCTTACCAGAATCAAACTCGTAAAGTTGGTTCGGAACAATTGAAGTCTTTAGGTCTTGCAGAAGTTATAAATGGTAAGAGCGCTAAAGATTTAGAGGCTAACAAGGATGCTATTAACTTACGTTATCGTGATCCAAGTAATGAGTTTGCTGATAATCAAGGAATAGTAAGCGTCATCATTGAACATCCGAATGACTTAGCTGCGTTCCAGATGATGCATTATGAGCTTGGTCCAATTATGAAAGGCTTTGCTGCCGCTAACCAAGTGTTACGTGCGGGCGCCTTACTGAACCCAATGTTCTGGATTAAACAGTTAATCCGTGATCCAGTACATGCTACCTTGGTTACTGATAGCGGTATTGTTACGCCATTCCATGCAGCTAAAGGATACATTGATGTTCTACGTGGTGATTCCAGAGAAGCCAATATCTTAGCAAGAGCTGGTGTTATTGGGCAAATGGATTCTACTATTGATATCCATGACTTCTTAAAACAAGTTGGCATGGAAAAGAAAGCTCCATCCATGTTGGATAAGGCTTTGCATAAGGCAATGAAGTTCCATGAAGCTTCTGATGCAGCAACCCGTGTAGCACTCTTTAAAGATCAAGAGAAAAAAGCATTAGCCAAGGGAATGAGCAAAGAAGATGCAGTGAACTATGCTGTATTTAAAGCACGTGAGTCTATTAACTTTGCTATTCACGGCAGCTCTCCTACGCTCAATGCTCTGCGTAATATGATTCCATTCCTGTCTGCGTCTGTAAACAGCTTGGATACCGTATATCGTGCTGCTACTGGCTATGGTCTGCCTCCTGCGGAAAAGAAAGCGGCGCAACAATTATTTGTTAAGCGGGCGGTAATGATGTCCGTGATGGCTACAGCTTATGCAATGTTGTACCAAGGCGATGATGATTATAAGAAGCTACCTGATTACACTAAAGATAATAACTTCTTAATACCTAACCCATTTGGTGATGGACATACCTTTATCAAGGTTCCAGTACCATTCGAGGTTGGTTTCTTGTTCAAGACTATTCCAGAAGCTACCGTTCGCTATATGGCTGGTAACAGTACTGGTAAAGAAGTGCTTGGTTCTTATTTAAGCGGAGTAACTAATACTATTCCGGGAAATGCAGTTCCATTGCCACAAGCATTTAAGCCAGCGTTTGAAGTTATTACTAATCATTCATTCTTTACACATCGCCCCATCGAATCTGTTGGAGAACAAAATCTTCCAACAGCAATGCGTGGCGCTCGTGCATCTGAAGTTGCTAAGCAATTAAGCACATTAGGATTGGATAAAGTTGGATTGTCTCCAGCTAAGATTGATTATTTAATTCAAGGATATACCGCTGAACTTGGTGCATTCTCTATGAATATGGCTAGCTCTGCTGTAGATCTTGCTACCGGTAAAGAACGCACTGCTAAGAATATTGAAGAAATGCCATTCTTTAAATCATTTATGACTAACCCTAAAGCCAGTAAAGCTATTGCTGACTTCTATGATTTAGAACATACCGCCCAAGAAACGGTTAATGAATTTAATCAATATAAGAAATTTGGTGAAGCAGAAAAGATTAAAGAATTAGTGGCCAATGAGCAAAATCGTAAGTTAATTGCGGCTGCTCCTGCATTACGTGGCATTCAATCTCAAATGACTAATCTGCGTACTCAAATGAAAGTAATAGATAATAATCAATCTATGCCTCCAGAAGCTCGCCGTCAAAAATTAAATGAATTACAAACTGTTTATGAAAGATTGGCTTTGCAAGGCGAAAGAATAGCTACAGCTATGAAAATAGAAAGATAAGTAATTTCCCTTATAAATCAAATAAATGTAGTGCATTCTTAAAATACTTATGGTAAAAAGCATTAAACCATAACAGAGGAGTATTAAATGTCAGGTGGATATTACTTAACTGATGATCAGTTTATTGAGGAATGGCTTAAGCTTGGTAGTCCCCAGAAGTTTGCAGATAAACATAAATTAAATATCCGCTCTGTATTTAATCGAAGACGGGTAATAGAATCTAGAAAAGGTGTTGAGCTTCCTACCTTTAATGATGCTCGATGCAATACCCTAACAAAGCTTCAACAGACTCCCGGTCATGCCCGTCGTGGTACAGAAATGGAAAAAGGTAGAGTAGTAGTCTTTTCAGACGCTCACTTCTGGCCTGATGATGTAAGCACCTCATACAAAGCTCTATTGATGATTATCAAAGAGTTCAAGCCCACAGTTATTGTAGCCAATGGAGATATGTTTGACGGCTCTCAGGCAAGCCGACACGCCCGTATTGGCTGGGAGAATACCCCAACAGTCAAGGAAGAGCTAGAAGCCTGCCAAGAGATGATGGCGGGCATTGAGGCAGTGGCTAAAGGGGCAGAGCTTATTTGGACTCTTGGAAACCATGACGCCCGCTTTGAGACCTTCTTATCAGCCCAGATGGGTACCTATGAGGGAGTAGCAGGGTTTACCCTTAAAGATCACTTTCCATTGTGGAAACCATGCTGGTCATACTGGGTCAATGAAGATACTGTTATTAAGCACCGCTGGAAGGGTGGTTTTGCAGCAGGACGTAGCAATACCCTTAATTCGGGCTGTAACATCATTACAGGCCACACACACAATTTGGCTGTCCAACCCTTCACCGACTACAACGGAACCCGCTATGGCGTCCAAACAGGCTGCCTAGCGAACATCCATGGTGAACAGTTCATGGCTTATACTGAGGATAACCCTAAAGACTGGCGAGAAGGCTTTGCTTTGCTGTCTTTTGAGCGTGGTAGACTAATGCTTCCAGAACTTATACAGGTATGTGGCGAGGATGAGGTAGAGTTCCGAGGCTGCATAAATAAGGTATGAAATTTCCAATTCATTGCTACAAAATTGTTTGGAAAAAACCATCTTTAATAAGTAGGCTTTTAAAACGGATTTGTAAATGAAATTAACTCCAGCGATATTGCGTAACTTGTACAGTGCTATTTACTGTATGGCTCCGTTTGCTCGCTGGCCTATGCCTTTGCCTGAAGAGATTCATTTTGTAGTGGATCAAGACCCACAAGTTATGGGTACTTACTATTATGATGACGGCGGTGATCACGAACATATTATTACTATTTCAGCTAAAAAATGTGGTCACTTGTCGACTGTCATCAGGGTGTTATGCCACGAATGTGTTCACATGAGCAGGTGGAAGACTAGCCGTTGGACTCATCACGACCAAGAGTTTAGGCGCCGTACTAAAGTGATATCAGACGAACTCGGTTTCGATCCGCTCGAATTGTAATAAATTAACATTAATTCTATTTGCTTGAGCTATGATCTGAGGCTCGTCACTTAAAGAGTCTTGCATTTTCAATCTTCTCGTGTAGTACTTGCTCCGAGCGATCCCATAGTTCCATCTCGGTAATACCATAGTGTTTGTCAAATCCTTTATGTCCAAGTCCGTGAACACCGGTATTTCCTCTATGGTGTTCGGTGCAGAGAGGTATGACTTTGCAGTTATCTCGCTTGCCTCCAAACCGCCGTATATGATGTATCTCTGCAGGCGTCTGTCCGTAGCCGAGATGTCTGCAAAGTATGCAGCCGAGGTCCGCAAGACTCGAAAAATACTTTCGTTGATCATTTGACATCAATCATCTTTCGGATGAACTCTCCTGCAATGTCAATAGGCGTTATTGCTTTTGGTTCTATTTTTAATACATAATTGCTAGCGATATGCCAGCCTAAGTTGATATCTCTTACTAGCATTCCATGATCCATTAAGGCTCTGGTATGGGCGCCAATCGAGGCTCTGCCCAGTCCTACATTGATATCAATAGACCTGACTCCGGGGTTCTTCGCTATGAATTGTAGTATTAATGTCTTCTTGTCCATAATAGAAATAGTAAGATCCGTCAGGTAGTATTTGGTACTGCGGCATAGCTACACCAGCCGCTCTAAGGGCTAGTATAACCTCTTCTAATTCATCCATGGTCTGTTCCTTCTGGCCTTGGTACAGAGCTGTTGTACGTCTTTAGGACTCTGTTTATCCACTTCAGCACAAGCGTAAACTGACACCTCTGAATATGCATGGAATAACCATGCAAACAGAGCTATCAATATTACTGCAGATATAACTGGTATTTTCATTAGCTTTTGGTTCGTTTGCGTTTTGGAACAATATCTACAATTCCGCCAGTAATAGGCTTCTCACTTTCTAGTTCCTCTAAAAGTTCGTCTGCCATTTTAACCGCACTTGTTGGATTGCCGCAATTTACCAGCGCAAAGCAAGCCGCTAAGAAACGCATGTGTTCTTTATCCCTATTTTCCATTTTGCTCTAACATTTTAATATTTTCAATAAGAATATCATTTAACCGACTGTTGCCGATTAAAAGGGTGGATGCTTCTTTGGTATCTTTGACTACCTTACAGGCGTCTCGTAAGCCTTTGTTGTAACCGGTATTAAATTCATCTCCCTTATCAAAGGCAACCAACAAAGCATCCCTAATAAAAGCGGATGCCTTGCGGCTCTTGGATAACTTCTTCAGCTTATTGATAAGCGTCTGTGGAAGGTAAATGCTATACGGCTTTAGCAATTCATCAGCCATTTTTCCATTCCTTATATTGTGAGTACAGGTTCTTAAACTCTGCCTGAGCTGCTAGATTAGTCTTGAGTTCCGACCTAGAGCCAATACCCAAGTAAGACTGTATCCAATCAATACAAGCTGCCTCGTTTTGCTCAAACAACTGACCATCTTCAAATAAAAACTTCCAAAAGTCGACATCCCTGCACAGCATTCCTGCTAACTTAACCAGTTGGGCGCCCACATACTCTTGACGATTTAACGGCTTCTCATCGTCTCCAAGGCGTACCATGACCACCATGTACCTAGACCCTACATAATCCCTTAGAAGCTCATCAGGAGTCTCGTCTGGGTGTATGGCTAAGGTAAGTACATGGCCGTCCTTAGTCTGCTTGAGAGCTACCTTCTTGGCTTCAAACTGACTAGTTTCCATTAGTATGATCCTGTAAACACAAGCTTAATACGTTGCCAGAAAGTAAGCAAAGATACCGACTTAGAGTTTGCTTTCATATCTTCAAACAACCTCTTATAAGAATCAGCCTCTTTAATCTGTGCAGCAAGAGCTTCTTGAAGACGTTTAGCCAGCTTTTCCCAATCAACATTAGGAGGAATCCATCCTTCGCTACTTAAAGACCATCCTAACTTTTCTAAGTTTTCACCATCCGTTAATTTATTCTTAGACCCTGCTGGACGACCACGCTTTTTAGTTGCCATTTTAGCAACGACTGTTGCTTTCTTAGTTACGCCCATGGATCTTTCTCCTCTTGTTTAGCAGGTGCTGCATCCTTCTTAATAAAGGTATCAACCGCAATAGATACAAAACGATTGCCGGTCTTAGACTCACGTTTCCATCCCGACAACTTAACTTCTACTAAGCCATCGCTTTTATTCATTAGATCCTTTAAGTACGCTGGATCTAGCTTGATGCTGCCAAAGAAGTCCGGTGACTTGTCTGATTTACGAATGGTTGATGGGAACAATGAACCGCTGTTTGGATATTCCATTTATTACTCCTTAATTTTTTTCAAAAAGATCAATAGGTTCAGTTGGATGAATAATCACTCCATCCTTTATACCGTGGTCAGAAATATGTTCTCCGCAATGATTACAATGAATTTTGTCCTTGCTTTTAACTAAACTTCTATCTTGCAATTTATCAATTCCCCATTCTTTTTTTACTTCTTCCCAATTAATCATTTACTTCTCCTCTTTAAAAGATTGACGTGCTGCTGTGAATTTGGACATTAAGCCCGTATAAAACTCTGTATCTAGTTCTTTCGCCCGATCAAACAAAGAACGATTGACTGTAAATATGTTTAAAACATCTTCCTCTTTCGAGGTCAACTGTAGTAATGCCATACATCCTGCTTTAAAT
>Ga0208497_1000916_pt1 | contig 12002 bp, 31 predicted proteins | sample CryBogCBE25Aug07_FD_184555 | JGI IMG/M metagenome (GOLD analysis project Ga0208497, IMG submission 184555) | Freshwater microbial communities from Crystal Bog, Wisconsin, USA - CBE25Aug07 (SPAdes) | ecosystem: Environmental > Aquatic > Freshwater > Lake | place: Crystal Bog, Wisconsin, USA...
ATCAATGGCCGCTATCCATGTAAATGTGGAGGCAAAACCATCACCTCAGGAAATGAGGGATGGTGCCTTTGTTGCCAAGTTTAATGTGGTAGACCAAATCAAACGGTTGAACCGAAAATCTAATAAGTCCACCATTGATTGGTGGAATAAGCAATGCGATAATGCCAAAATTGCATCATTCAAACCATCACCAGATGATGTTATATTCGAGGATGGTTATGAGGCAATGAGGGCATGGGCCAAGTCCAAGAATGATGATAAAGCATGGGTATTTGCTCGTGGTAATTTGGACCAATTGGTATTGGACGATATTGAAGAACAATGTGGATTAGAACCAATTTGGTATTTCAATCGGTGGCGTGATGTCCGCACGGCCGTGGATCTTTTGTATGATACATCCGATGGATATTGTGGTGTTAATTACCCTGGTTTTGATCCATTCCTGCATATCACCAAGCACATTCCATTGGACGATTGTGTTTTGGATGCCATGATGATGCTCTATGGTGTTGTAGGAAAACAACAGTAACCGGTGGTTGGTTGACAATCCTACCGGTTCTGGTATAATTGATGTTTTAATGATGAGGAATTGATATGGCGACTCGTTCAATGATTGGTGTGATGCACGGTGACAAATGCAAGGCAGTATATTGCCATTGGGATGGTTATTTGTCGCATAATGGCCGTATTTTGTTTGACCATTATGATTCACCAAAAGCCAATGAATTGATTTCATTAGGTGATATTAGTTCATTGGGTGAAACTATTGGTGAGAAGCATCCCTTTAGTCCTTTTGACTTACCTGAGGAAATGCGTAATATGACACAGGGCCAGTTTGAAGAAAAGTTTGGCAACATGACTACCTTCTATGGTCGTGACCGTGATGAGACTGGTGTGGATTTTAAAACATTCAATTCATTTAAAGAATTGATTATTGCTGCATCTGGTCATGGTGCTGAATATGTTTATATTATGAAAGATGGCCAATGGTATTATTCATCTGTGCCTAGTTTTTATTCTGATTCCACACCAGAATTGCGTTTGATTACCGCTAATATGTTCGAAGAAGCTGTTGTATAAAAACAACAGCCTCCACTTTCCGCTTGACTATCCGCTTGGTTCTGGTATAATTGTCTCTATTGATTGATAAGGAAATCGTTATGACACAAATTTTTATGAAAAACGGCAAGTTTGCAGCAGATATCAACGGTAAAATTGTTACCCGCACCAAGCGTGAGCACCTCGATTACGTTCTCCGCAAAGCTGGTGTTGTTTCCACAGCGACTGTGACTATGCGTCCAAAGTGTCCATTCTCTCCATCCAAGCGTTTCGAGTTTATCAATAAGTTTATCAAATTGCTTGGCCGTGGTGCTATCAATTCATTCATTGTGACTGGTTCTGGCGGTATTGGCAAGACCACTGCCGTTGTTAATGCACTCAATGAAATGGGTTTGGTTGAAGATACTCCCACAGAACTCAATGGTGACTTTATGGTTATCCGCGGATTCTCCACTCCACGTGCATTGTATGAAACCCTTTGGCAGTTCAAAGACAAAATTTTGGTTCTTGATGATGCTGACCAAGCATGGAAAGATCCATTGTCCGCTAACTTGCTCAAGGCGTGTCTCGATGACAAAAAAGTCCGTATTGTAAACTGGTCCACATCCCGTGAAGATTCGGAAGTTCCAACCCGTTTTGTTTATACTGGCAAAATTGTGTTTGTGTCCAATTTGTCTATTGATAACTTTCCTCAAGCCATTGTGTCACGTTCACAAAAAGTTGATTTGACCCTTGATATTGACGAAAAAGTCGAATTGATTACTGACGTTATCAAGACTACTGATTATCCACAACAATATCGTGACGATATTACCAAGTTTGTTGTTGCATATGCAAAAACTGCTAAAGACTTGAATATCCGTTCCGCATTGTCATTGTTTACTTTGCGTGAGAATTTCGGTGACGATTGGCAAGATATTGCACGTTATTCATTCTGTAATTAAGGAGTTTTTATGAACGATAATACAATTGGTTATGCCTTTAAGATGGGTCAACAATACTTGGCTGAATCTGGTACGGATTACCGTAACAATATCTGTATTAAGCGCAAGGCATTAAGTATTTGCCATGCCATCACCAATGCCTATTTGGCTGGTTATATCACGTTGACACAAAAGGTGGAAACATCCAGGATTATCAATCACCGACTGAATGGAAAACCATCCTTCATTGGTTGGTTGAAAGACCAGGTGCCACAATCGGAAGTGGAACGGATCACATTGGACGCCTCGGATAACGATTACCTGGCCATCCAACGGCATCGGTTAGAATGGATGAAACGATTGGAACACGAATTCAAAAATACTGTTGTATAAAAACAACACTTACCAAATACCTCTTGACAATCCTACCAATTCTGGTATACTTGTGCCTTCACTTGATGAAGGCATTTTTTTATGTTCGAACAAACCGTATTACAGCAAATCAATCCACATATCAAAGAAGGCGAGAAAGCCGAGTTCTTTGAAGGTACATTATTTGTAAGTGCTAGTAAAAACACCATTAGGGATGTTTATATTACATTGTGTAATATCTACCGTAAACGGTTTATTCAATTCACCCATGTGGCCGATAATGAATATGCGTTTGATTTCATTTTACCTAAGGATTGAACATGATTACACCATATACCGAACGCCAAAAGTCATTGATTGTTAAGAATATCCTTGCCGCTTGTGAAGATATTGAAATGCTTAATAACACCGGTTACAAGTTCATTTACTTGTGTTCTGGTTTCATTGCACATTATGATTTGAATGGTTTTAAGTCCGCTTACAGTAATCACCGTGAATTGGCCCATGATATCATTATGAATGGTCGTTATAACCAATACAATAACTTCCAACCAAATGATAAAGATTATGCTTACTATATGAGTAAGAAAGATATTTACAATGCTATTTTGAAGGAGTTAACCAATGTATACTCTAATGCGTGAAACGACCAAATGGACTGATACCGATGCCAATACCAATGGCACTTATGTGTTTGAATCTAAACCACAAGGTAAGATTGGTAAATTGGTTGGTTATATCAATCGATTGACTGATGAGGTAAAGTGGTTCAAAGAACCATTGACGATTGATATACGTGGTCGGTCTTTTGTAGAGGTAGGAAAATGAACGAACGAATTAAACAACTTGCCGAACAGGCTTGTTTTGATGAAATTGGCAAAGATTACTCTTTATATTTCAATCTTACTAAAGACAAGGTAGAAAAGTTCGCCGAGTTGATTGTCAGTGAATGTGTAATGCTGTGCGATAAAGTATATGAACAGAATGATAATCTAAAGATAAAAGCAGGTGCTACATTTTGCCGTGAAGATATTAAGGAACATTTTGGAGTTGAATCATGATTAAAGACGAAACCCTACGCATGGCGCTGGATGCGTTGGAATACATTGAAAACTATTACATGAGTTTGCCGAAAGTAGGCATTGAAGCCATCAAAGCCTGTAAAGAAGCACTGGCACAACCAGAGCCTGAGCTGGTGGAATGTCAATATGGCAATGGGGGCTATGCCTGCTGTGAAGGCGGCCCATGCAAAGCAGAAGAACAGAACGAATCAGCCCTTGTAAATGAGCCGGTAGCAAAGGTGGCGGAAATTCACCTAAGCCGTTACACAATTGAGTGGGTAAATGGCCCTTTGCCGGAAGGAACGCCCCTCTACACTTACCCAAAAGAATGGAAAGACCTTACGGATGAGGAGATTGAAAAGATGAGGCACTTAATTGATTGGACAGCGGATTGGTCATACGGAACATTTGCCCGAGCCATTGAAGCCAAACTAAAACAGAAAAACACATGACAGACGAACAAATCATTGAGATGGCTAGAAAAGCTGGCCTACATGGATTGGTTGAAGGCGGAATCATCAATGAATTTAAAGCCTTTGCCGAGTTGATTGTGAAAGAATGTATGTATGTAGGTCGCTTATCTCAGATTAACAACGGCCTTGTTGATTCAGATATCAAAGACCATTTTGGAGTTGAAGAATGAACGAAACTGAAATCAAATTGTTAATCATTGGCACTATCATGCTCGGCGCAGGAATGATGTGGCTAGGCAGTATCCTAGGAAGAATCGGAGGAATGTGCGTATGAACGAACGAATTCGACAACTTGCTGAACAGGCTGTTAAGTCTGTTGATATTGTTACTGGCAACGAACTGCTGGATGATGAATTGGCTAAAATGTATATTCCCGATTGTTTTGCTGAAAAGTTCGCCGAATTGATTGTTCGGGAATGTATCGGATGCTGTGAACAAGTTATCAGCGATCCTGTTCCTAACTATATTGACACTTGGCTTAACGGTGGTTCTCAGTGTATTGACCAGATTAAACAACATTTCGGAGTTGATGGTATGTCAACGGAAGATAAAAAGACCCTAATCAAAGAATTATTAGGAGTGAAGAATGATTGATTACTACGAAGCCCTGCGAGAAATGAACACAGGAAAAGTTGTGAAGTATGTGGGCACGGTAAATGGCAATGTATGGTCGGACAATGGTGCCAGTTTCTGTATGTGTCGTGGTTGTATCTTTCTGTTTGATAATGGAGTAATCAAGTGGAACAAGTTGGGATATATGGTTTACGATCCAGACTACCGTTATGAACTAACAGGTGAAACTGTGGATCCAAGGGCGTGGAAGCCAGAGCGGAACAGAGACCGTAAAGAGATTAAATCCAAGTTGGGTCATAGTCGTATAGGAAGGAACAATGTATGAAAGTCATTATTGAAAAACCGGATGGGTCACCATATCTCACGGTAAGTGATGATAGACTAATGGTATCTGTTCAAATGCACGATTGTGTGTGGATAGGTGAGCCAGTAAAGATTCACTTTGACCGCAGAACCATACCAGCGTTGATTGATGCGTTAAGCAGATTGAATCGTGGAGAAGATGACACAAACATTCGCACACACCACTTTAACCAGGATATAGAATGAAAAAGATACCAATGTTAGAACGGTTTGCCGCACAGAGTCTGGTCGAACATGAAGGTGAATTGATATTCAGCAAAGAAAAGTTTGCCGAGTTGATTGTTCGGGAATGTGCTAATCAATGTGACTTATTGTTGGATCATAAAATAAGTTCAGAATGGGCAAGAGGCACACATGATTGCTCAAAAGCGATTAGGAAACATTTCGGAGTTGAAGAATGATTAAACTAACAGAATCGGAAGAAAAAGATTTGCTGGCGTATTATGCGTCATTTGAAATTGATGAACAGGAGACCGTTCAACCAGATTGGGTAAGTAGGAAATTTCCTTCCACCGGGCGTGTGTGCCGATGTGTTGAATCAAATGGTTCAGTTATTGTCAAACAGGTTGTGGAATACTATCCAAATTTTGGAGTCAAATAATGAATGAGCGAACCAAACAACTTGCCCTACAGGCTCTTAAACATCCTGATAATGACAATGATGGACTAACTGTATTTGATAATGACGAATTGGAAAAATTCGCCGAGTTGATTGTCAGAGACTGTTTAGACATTGCCTTAGAGGTTAGAGGGGAACCAGCAACTGATACACATTATGTTATTGGGTATGACCGTGCTTGTGAAAAGATGATTAGTGGAATTAGAGAACATTTCGGAGTTAAAGAATGAACGAACGAATTCGAGAACTTGTTAGACAGGCTGGTCTAGATGATGCTGACTTTCCTGTTGAGAACTGGGATAATGTTCCCTTGGCCAAGTTTGCTGAATTGATTGTACGGGAATGTATGAAGGCTGCTGATGAAGGCATGGCACAAGTGACTATGAAAGTTGAATGGCCAAGTTATCATATCAAGAAACATTTCGGAGTTGAAGAATGATTATATATTTAGACATGGATGATGTAGTAGCTGATTGGCGCACAGCCGCCGAAGAGTTTCTACAACTCAAATTCCCTAACGGAGATCAGTGGGCTAGAATACCAGACGACAAATGGGCTGAACTCAAACGTAACAGTCGTTTCTACAGGGACTTGCCATTAAAAGACGGTGCTGATGAACTAGTTGAATACTGTCGTGTGGCTGTAATGACAGGACAGGCCGACAGCGTTAGATTCTTGTCAGCATTGCCACACAACAATGACATGACTTGGGCACCTTGGGATAAGTTTCTTTGGGCACAACACTATTATCCAGACATCCCTGTATTCTTAGGACCCTATAGCAATGATAAGTGGCAACACTGTCAGCCGGGTGATATCTTAATTGATGACCGTACTAGTAATTGTATAGAATGGGAACGTGCCGGCGGACTGGCACATATCTATCGTACTTGGGAGGCTTGTAGGCCATGGCTGGAACAGATTATCAATACAAAGGCAGGGGTTTGATACAAGTCACAGGCAGAAATGCCAATGACGGATATCTTAATCGCTGGTTAAAGGAACATATTATCGCTCCTAAAATCAAATGGCAACGATTGCCAGGACTCAAACTACAGGCCTATGTGGATGATATCCAGCCTCGTGGCTTTGAACGTGGACTACGCGAAGATGACATGGATCCTGTACAAGCATGGAGTGAGGAATGTAACTGCGGAGTACGCACCAGCTTTAATGTTTGGAAGTTCAAGAACGAAAAACAAATCACCATGTTCTTGTTAAAGTGGACATCATGACATTGGAAGACGAAATAGCCGATAAGATGGCAGAACAAATGTCCCGTGAAGTAGATAGAGAAATACTTTGGGGCATGTTACAGGGCATGGGCTGGACTCGTGTTATGTTGCCACGACTAATAGATAACCATCATGCTATTGATATCACATATTGGTTAGAAGAAAATTGTCGGCAGGCTTTCGAGCGTAATGGCCGTGACTTCTTGTTTGAAAGTGTCAAGGATGCTAACTGGTTCAAGTTACGCTGGGGAACAGAATGAACGAACGAATTAAAGAACTTGCTGAACAGGCTACCACTATTGTAGAAATGGCAGGACCACATGGCTATGCGAGCAGTTATGCTAATTTTGATAGAGAAAAGTTTGCCGAGTTGATTGTGTTAGAAATATGTGATGTGTTTGACAAAAGAGCCGAGCCGGGTACAGGTTTTTATGAACCACATGAACCTGCTGAGATGATTCGAGCACATTTCGGAGTTGAAGAATGAAAGATCATAATCAAGAATTCTACAACCGAATGGAAATGCAAGTTAGACCTAGCAATCGTCCATTGCGTAGATTAAAACGACAACCATTGCCGCAGGTAAATGCTTGGAATGTTACCATGTCAGACGAAATGTTGTATCAACAAGCATACGCAGAAGAAGTGCCCTGTGTAGAAATACTCATGCCTAAGGATAGATTACAAACTATTATCAACTATATCAAATACGCAGAATCCGAAATAGATAAACATGACACTGATAAGAAACTAATAGCTCGTTATGAGCGTGATCGTATTGTTAGACTAAACAACCCTGCTGTAGAAAAAGCCTATCAGCATTACTGTACCTTATTGGAACTGTGCCGAACATGATGCCTTTACATAACGGACTAGTATTAGACCATGAATACCATGTAGTAGAAGTTAATGACCGCACACTTATACACAATTGGTTAGTAGAAACATTTGGTCGTCCAGGACAGCGTTGGTTTTGTAACGGTAATAAGATATACTTCAGAGATGAACAAGATTGGATGTGGTTTGAATTGAGAACATAGTATGGCAGTAACCGAACGACAAGAGATGCGCACAGCCCAAATGCTCAAAAGAGATGGGTGGGTGCATGACATGTATGACTTATCAGTTAAGGAATGTCAGGAACGTGCTAACTGGTGTAGGGAAACATTTGGTGGTATGTATAACGATTTAACTATGAGCGGTAAATGGTACGGAGCAGAGCTACCATTCCAAGCCGGCGGGGTTACACCTAAAAGACAATTTGTGTTCATGTTCCGCGATGATAAATTATATACTATGTATAGGATGATGTTCCCAGAATGAAAAAACTATTATTACTCGTATTATTTTGTGCATCTGCACACGCTGAACAAGGTAGCTTTGCTCTATATGACTACGAACGCAACGAATATCAAGTTGCATTTAACATAGATGAGCAACGTCCTATTGCTAGTATCAGCAAACTATTCACTGCTAATACAATACTTCGCAGTGGTGCAGACCTAGATGAACGAGTCCGTGTGCAAGGACGAAGTTCGGGACACTTTCCAAACGGCATGATGGTTACTAGGCATAACCTAATGCAGGCCATGTTGATATCTAGTGACAATCGTGCGGCTGAAACACTGGCTAATACATATCCCGGAGGGTTTGATAAGTTTATTAGTGATACTAATGACTTTATCCGTGGTAGGGGACTCCTTCACACATACATAGAAGAGCCTACAGGCTTATCACGCAACAATGTTAGCACAGCCGTAGAGTTGACTAGTTTCATTGGAGACATTAGAGGCAATCAAGCATTAAAAAACTATGCAGATGATAAGGCTGCAGATATACTTGTACCTAAGGGTAAAAAGTTTATTCACATTAGACTGCATAATACCAATCCTAGTATCTTTAAGTTTGATAACATTCTAATCAGCAAGACAGGCTTTACTAATCCAGCAGGTCGTTGTGTAGTCATGCTGGTAGAAAAGGATCATAGAGAATACGCTGTACTAGTTCTAGGTCAGAAAAATGTTAAACAACGCAGTGAGATTGCTAACGAATTAATTACTACTGCACCATTACCACCGAAGCCTATACAAGTAGAACGCGGTGATCCAATTATATTTGACTTGCCGTTATGAACATACTACCATTGCCTAACGGAGACTTTACCACATCAGAGTACGTAGAAACTCACGGTTCACTGACAGTAGTCGTGCATAAAATCCGAATGGGCGATGTCGAAGATCCAGATTTATTTGTAGCACAACCTATTTGGGAATGGCAACAAACTGAAATGGGTAATTGGGTTATGGAAAACGCTGTCCAAAAACCTATATGGCATAGAAGGGTTCATCCTAGTTACTTTGGATGGACCTACTCCATTGAAGCAGAACTGTCTCCAAAACATTATACATATTGGTGGATCAAATGGGGACATGAACTTGACTCTAAAGGAAAATTATAGTATAATAACTATGTGTTCAACTAGTTTGGAAATGTCATGCATAAAACTATATTGGTTAGTTTACTCTGTTGGTCAGTATCTGCGCAAGCAGGGTTTTGGGGTGGCGATTTTAAATCGTCAGATGTAGACACGTTTCAACCTCCTATTGTATCTAGCCAGGCTCCTGAAAGACCACTCAACGCATACTCATTGTACAATAATACAACTCTAGTTGGACTAGGCGATGTATTACCAATCGTACCTGCATTTAATCACAAAGGCCTGCTTATGGCCAGTTGGACTCCAAACAAATCCGGCATTAAAGGTCGCCCTACTGTAGTTATACTGCATGGTGGACATGGTATTGTTACTACAGATTGGGCTGAAGCTGTTTGGGTACGTGATAATTTAAATGCGAATGTACTAGTGCTAGACAGTTATTGGAGTCGTGGACGATCAGAAAATTGGCAAACTTATAATACATTAGGAGCCAATGCTCGAGCACTAGATGCAATTGCCGCTGGGCAATGGGTTAAGTCACAAGGTGTTGATCCTGATAAGATATTTCTAATGGGTGATAGTCAAGGTGGCTGGTCTGTACTACGTACAATGACTGACGAACCGTTTTATCAAACAGAAGCTAAACCATTGTTTCGTGCCGGGATAAGTTTATATCCTGTATGTCAAAGCAGTGGTGGCGATTACAAACCTAGACTAGGTGCATATCACAGTCCTGTTATTGTATTCACCGGAGGACGAGATGATGCTAGTCCTGTTAGTCAATGCAAGTCATCAACATTTGAGTCTGCAACTGTTTGGAAACATTATCCAGAAGCTACACACGGATGGGATATTAGTAATCGTGGCGCTAGAACTCCGTCAGTTGATGGCGAGTGTACCACAGCAACTAATGTCCTTAATCATTTTACTATTTGTAGAAACAACGCTGTTACAGATGACATGCATACAAGAATTAAAGAATTTGTCAATGGAGTATTAAATTAAATAGTGATATGAGTAAAGACATGCCGGAAACGTTGATAACCAACGAAAAATATCAGCAGAGGTTTGGTCCTAATAGCCAAATGCCGTCTATCGACGAAAAAATGATGTACAATGGTTTAATCGATCGACAGCTTTCTAGAAAAACCTGTAGGAACTTTACTGATGTTGCAATCGATCCTGAAATTATAGAATTAATGATTGCAGGAGCACAGGGTAGTGCTACTAGTGGTATGCTACAGACTTATAGTGTATTGGCCTTAACTACTAAGGAAGATAAAGATAAGTTATTTGTACACCAACCTAACATTGATGTTATAGGTGGTACTGACAGTCACAATATGCGCATCTACTATGAATGTCCTGTATTTCTAATTTGGCTTGCTGATCTAAGTAAAATTAAAGCCTTGATGAATGAAGCATTGACTAATAATCTATTGCATGATCCAGCGTGTGTTAACCAATTGGACATAGCTGAATATAATGTTAAGGCTATCGTTGATACAACCATTGTTGCCCAGAGTTTTGTAATGATTGCTGAAAGTTATGGATACGGTACTATGTATATGGGTGCAATTAGGCAAATAAATCCAGAGCATGTACAAAAACAATACAACATCCCATACAGATGCATGCCTATATTCGGTATGGCTATAGGTATACCAGATACTTCAAAGACTGCGTGGGGTATAATCAAACCCAGAATGCCAACTTCATCTATACTACACTTTGGGCAATATACGCCTATACAAGGAATAGCTGATCTTGGGGATTATAATCAGTGGCATGCTAATGCTATTGCTCAAGCTGGGTATCATGAAGAGAATTTTACATTTGTACAGCGATTAGTTGAACGATTTAGAATTACAATATCTAAAAATCGAGTAGGTGATTTTTTTAAATTAATGGGATTTAAATTCAAATAAAGGAGATGGAAAATGCAAGTAAGAGTTAAAGAGAATCCAGAAGAGTTTGGTTCATGCGGCTGTGGTCGTAGCCCAAATGGCAAGTGTATTGGTTGGCATGGTCTAACAGAAGAAGGCTATGCTCATGCTAAGATGCTTTGGCTAGAAGAAGAACTGCGCAAAGATGCTGATCTAGAGGCATACAAGAAGCAAGCTCAAGAGCTTTGGAATGATAGTTGTACAGCACCTAGGAAGTAAAATATGAATTGGTTAAAACGTAAAATCCGCCGCTGGTTAGACAGTGAACAAGATATCTGTATTGACGAAAGTCGATATAGTACTGCCCAGTTGAAAAGTGCTAATGCTATTAGTGGTCGTGATGTTAATAGCGAGCCTACACTACAGTTTAAGATTTATAATGCTATTGGCGGCAAGGTTGTGGAGTTCAGCCGTTATGATCGTCAAAAGGATCGTAGCTTCCATGATATCTATATCATTGGCAAAGAAGAAAACTTTGGCGAAAAGATCGCTAAAATTGCCATGTTAGAATCGCTTAAAGATTAATTAAATAACTTACAATTAGGACAAAAGATGGAATATATTTCATATATCATTGTGGCAGTAGTGGCATTTTGGATTGGCGGACACTGGAAAGCCTATCGTGTCATGCAGAATCTAATCAGCCGTCCAGATGACATGATTGAGTTGATCAACAAGCTAAAAGCCATTAATCAAGATGAAGCCATTGCCGGAGAAGAAATGCCCGAAGATGCTGTTCCTTTGGAAATTGAACAAGTTAATGGTTATGTCTATGCTTATAGCAAGACAACTGGCGAGTTTCTGGCGCAAGCACATGATATTGAGCAGGCCGCTAGAATAGCACGTCAACGCTATCCGAACAAGACATTTTGGCATCCTGAACTAAAGAAAGATACTCAAACAGCTTGAGATTATAGCATACATTTGTTATACTAGTCATA
>Ga0208497_1000921_pt1 | contig 11938 bp, 13 predicted proteins | sample CryBogCBE25Aug07_FD_184555 | JGI IMG/M metagenome (GOLD analysis project Ga0208497, IMG submission 184555) | Freshwater microbial communities from Crystal Bog, Wisconsin, USA - CBE25Aug07 (SPAdes) | ecosystem: Environmental > Aquatic > Freshwater > Lake | place: Crystal Bog, Wisconsin, USA...
TGTCGGCTGGTGAAACAGGAGCTTTTCGTCTCGCGCCGTCGATGTTGTCCGCGGACTTTTCGTCGCTCGCCGAATCGGTGGCGGTCGTCGACGCACAGACCGATTGGTTGCACGTCGACGTGATGGATGGCCATTTTGTGCCGAACGTCACCATTGGACCACCCGTGGTTAAGGCCTTGCGCCCGCATTCAACCAAGTTCTTCGATTGCCACCTCATGATGACCGAACCCGAGCGCTATCTCGAAGCCTTCGCGGCGGCCGGAGCCGATGGATGCACGGTGCACGTGGAGATTGGCCGAACGTCGCAGATCTTGCAGGTCGCGCGCGAGCTGGGGCTACGAGTCGGGCTGGCGGCTAACCCTGATACGGACTTTGCGGCCGTTGCCCCTTTCCTCGGGGAGATCGACCTCTTGCTCCTCATGACGGTGTTCCCAGGATTTGGTGGACAGAAGTTCATTGGCGAGGTGATGGCCAAAGTCGAGGCCGCTCGCCGGGAAATCGATACGCAGAATTTGCCGGTGGATATCGAAGTCGATGGAGGCATTGACGAGAGCACCATTGGCATTGCGCGAGCCGCGGGCGCCAACGTCTTCGTGGCGGGAAACGCCATCTTCGGTGCGGCTGACCCCTTGGCCGCCGCCACTCGACTGAGGTCTGTGGGCTCGTGACCAGTGCGCCCATGGCGCAGGCCATCGCCGTGGCGCGCACCGCGCGCCGAGCATCTCCGCCCAATCCCTGGGTAGGTGCGGTCATTGTGGACGCTGCGGGTCATGTGATCGCGACGGGCGCGACGCAGGAGCCCGGTCAGGCACATGCGGAAATCGTTGCGCTTCACGCCGCGGGGGAGCGGGCACGCGGCACGACCTTGTACGTCACCTTGGAGCCCTGTTGTCACCAGGGGCGCACGGGGCCGTGTGCATCGGCCATTATCGCGGCGGGCATCTCACGTGTCGTCGTCGCCGTCGCTGATCCCGATCCGCTCGTCGCCGGTAAGGGGATTGCCGCGCTGACGGCGGCGGGAATATCCGTGGACGTGGGCGACGGAGAGGACGAGGTGCGCGAGCAGCTCGCGCCGTATTTGTGGCACCGACAGACTGGCCGCCCCTACGTGGTTCTCAAAATGGGTGCGACTCTCGATGGGCGCACGGCCATGGCCGATGGCACTAGTCAATGGATCACCTCCGCCGATGCACGGCGCGACGCCCACGAGTTACGTGCGGATAGCGACGCGATCGTGGTGGGCGCGGGAACGGTGAGGGCGGATGACCCAGAACTCACCGCGCGAGATGCCTCGCCGCGTCGCGATCCGCGTCGCGTGGTGCTCGGTCGTGCGCCCGACGGCGCCCGAATCCATCCCTGCCTCGAATTCTCCGGCTCGCTGGACGACCTTCTCGACCAACTCGGGGCCGAGGGCGTGTTGCAACTCATGGTCGAAGGCGGCGCCCACGTGGCGGGATCATTTATCCAGGCTGGCTTAGTGAATCGCTTGGTGGCGTACCTCGCGCCGGCGGTCGCCGGCAGCTATGGCGGCCGAGGGATGTTTGACCAGCTGCGCACCCCTACGATGGAGGCCTTAAGACGTGGTCGCTTCGGTGAGGTTCGCCTGGTGGGCAGCGATATACGGGTAGACGTGGAGCTATAGATGGAACTATCAACGATTGACGAGGCCATTGCGCAGATTCGTGCCGGTGGCATGGTCGTGGTGGTTGATGACGAGGACCGCGAGAATGAGGGCGACCTCATCATGGCCGCCGAAGACGTCACTCCCGAAGCCATTGGTTTTTTCTTGGCACACACTTCGGGGGTCATTTGCGCTCCGGTGGAGGCCGAGCGTGCCGATGAGCTGGATCTGCCCCTCATGGTCGTGGCCAACACGGAGGCCTTGCGCACCGCGTTTACGGTGACCGTGGACTACCGCCACGGCACCACCACCGGAATTTCCGCGGCCGACCGCGCCGCGACGATTAAGGCGCTCGTCGATCCCGCCACTCGTCCGACCGACCTCAATCGACCCGGTCACATTTTCCCCTTGCGCTATCGCCCGGGCGGCGTTCTCAAGCGCGCGGGCCACACGGAGGCGGCCGTCGACCTCGCGCGTTTGGCCGGAAAGTACCCGTCGGGCGTGCTGTGTGAGATTGTGATGCCGGACAAGCAGGAAATGGCTCGTTTGCCCTACCTCGTCGGTTTCGCCAAGGAGCACAACCTTCCGCTCATTTCCATCGCGGACCTCATTCGCTATCGCCGCCAGCACGAGAAGCTGGTGAAGGCGGTCTCCGAGGCGTCTCTGCCCACCGACTACGGCACTTTCAATGCGCGTGTCTACGAGGGTGTTCTCGATGGTGAGGAGCACCTCGCGCTCGTCTACGGGGACATCTCGGCCGAGGACTCGGTGCTGGTGCGTGTGCACAGCGAATGTCTGACCGGCGACGTTTTCGGCAGCCTTCGCTGCGACTGCGGGCCGCAACTGCACGCCGCGTTGCAGACCATTGCGAACGAAGGTGCGGGCGTTGTGGTCTACCTGCGCGGCCAAGAGGGCCGTGGCATTGGCCTTGGCCACAAGATTCGCGCCTACGCCTTGCAAGAAGAAGGGCTCGACACGGTCGATGCCAACGTCGAGCTCGGCCTGCCGGTTGATTCACGTGAATACGGCATCGGCGCGCAGATTTTGGTCGATCTCGGCATCACCCGTATGCGTTTGATGACGAACAATCCGGCCAAATATGGCGGTCTCGAGGGCTTTGGGCTCGACATCACCGAGCGCGTGGCGCTGGAGTCCGTGCCGACCGAACACAACTTGAAGTATCTGCGCACCAAGCGCGAAAAGATGGGACACCTTTTGGAGGGCCTCGATGACGTCAAGCTCTAAGACCGAATTTGACCCCCAGGTGGCAGCAGCGCTGCACGCCAAGGCGGGCCATCTCTTTGAGGGTTCACACGACGGCAGCGACGTGTCCATCGTGTTTGTGTGTGGTCGTTTCAATGGTGGAATCACCAGTCGTCTCCTCGAGGGCGCGTTGGCAGCGGCCGAGGAATGCGGTATTGGCCGGGCGAGCATTGCCATTGCCTGGGCTCCGGGGGCGTACGAGATTCCCTTCCTTGCGCACCAGTTCGCGGCCAGCACGTCGGTGGACGCGGTGGTTGCCCTGGGTGCGGTGATTCGAGGCGACACGGGCCACTATGACGTAGTGGCGGGGGAGTGTGCACGCGGCCTTCAGGACGTTCAGCTGTCGACCGGGATCCCCGTCATTTTTGGCGTGTTGACGACGAACACCGTCGATCAAGCGCTGGAGCGCTCGCTACCGGATGAGACGAATAAGGGGCGCGAGTCGTTGCTGACCGCTCTCGAAATGGTGTCCCTCAGCCGACAAGTGGCCGGAACGGTCGTCGAGGACTAGTTCGCGTTGGCGGCGCGTACGTAGGCTGCCTGAATCTCCGCCACCGCTTGGCGAAGGAGCAAGGCTGGTTCGCCCAGGCGGTCGCCCACGGCGACCAACACGGCGGCGGCAGCGTCAATAATCAATGATGCAGCGTCCAAATCGGGATCGTCAGCGGCCAAGTGAATCGTGGCGAGCTGCAGCAAGTGGTAGAGGTGGTTGCCCACGACAATGTCGGCGGGGGCGTCACGCAGGGCTGCGAAGTCGTCCTCACTGAGGTCGTCGGTGTCGTCGAAGTTCGGTTGGTCGCTCATGTCTGCTACATTTAACCAGCCAGTTCATAGCAAGCGGGACACTTTGATCCCCACCTGGGCACTGGTCGTGCTCCGGGTCGATACGACGTAAGTCGCCTCGCTTGCCGTGGCGGTTGCCCATGGGCGACCGTAAACAGCAAGGAGAGAATTATCGCCGCTGCAACACCCGACCACCGTGTGAATGAACGTATTCGCGTGGAACAAGTGCGTCTGATTGACCACGAAGGTAACCAGATGGGCATCGTGCCAACGCGCGAAGCCCTGAACCAGGCCCGAAACTTGGACTTGGACCTCGTGGAAATCGCCCCGACGGCCACCCCGCCTGTGTGCCGAATCATGGACTACGGAAAGTTCAAGTTCGACGAAGCACAAAAGGCCAAGGAGTCGCGCCGAAAGGTGCAAAACGTCGGCATCAAGGAAATGAAGTACCGCCCGCGAATTGGCGACGAGGACTTCAATACCAAGACGCGCCAGGTCGAAAAGTTTCTCGGTGAAGGACACAAAGTCAAGGTCACCATCATGTTCCGTGGACGCGAAACTGCCCACCCCGAACTCGGCAAGAAGATTCTCGACCGCCTGGTCGAGAGGCTCGAGGGCGTGGCCAAGGTGGAGTCGGCGGCCAAGCTTGATGGCCGCAACATGATCATGGTGTTGGGTCCAGACAAGAAGAAATCGACGAGTAAGCCGGCGGCCAGTTCCGCGCCGGTCCCCAGTGAAGGAGAAGAGGTACACAATGCCGAAGATGAAAAGCCATAGTGGCGCTAAGAAGCGCGTCAAGGTGACCGGAACCGGCCGCCTTCGTCGCGGACACTCGTTCCGTAGCCACCTTCTCGAAGGTAAGTCGTCGGAGCGCAAGCGTCGTTTGGGCCGTGAAGCTGACATTCACGAGACTCAGGCGAAGCGCATCAAGAAGCTCATGGGAATGTAAGGAGACGGACTAATGGCACGAGTTAAGCGTGGCGTTAACGCCAAGAAGCACCACAAGGCAGTACTGGAAGCCGCCAAGGGTTACTACGGTGACCGTTCGCGTACCTTCCGTGCGGCCAACCAGGCCGTCCAGCACGCTGGCGTGTACGCGTTCCGCGACCGTCGAGCGAAGAAGGGCGACTTCCGCAAGCTGTGGATCCAGCGCATCAACGCGGCCTCGCGTGAGCACGGACTCAGCTACAGCCGTTTGATCGCCGGTTTGAATGCCGCGGGCATCGAAGTGGACCGTCGCGTTCTGGCCGACATGGCCGTGAACGACAACGCGACCTTCGCAGCTTTGGTGGCTCAGGCCACTGCGGCGCTGCAGAAGTAGCACGCGTGAGCGATTCGCTCACCGCAAGCCAGTCTCAACTGCGTCGCGTTCGCCGACTCGCTTCCCAACGCTCAGAGCGATGGGGCGAGTCGGCGTTCGTGATGGAGGGCCCCGATCTCATCGAGGCGGCACTTGATGCCGGTGCAGGCATTCATGAGATCTTCGTCGACGGTTCGGCCCTCGACGGTCGAATTCTGTCGCTGGTGGATCGCGCACGGCACGAGGGGATTCCAACCTTTACGGTGAGCGGAGCGCAATTAGTCCAGATCGCTGATGCCGGTACTCCTCAGCCGATTCTCGCGACCGCGCCGTTCGTGACCACCGGCAGTGAGCGCATTCCTCGCGATGGGGTAGTCGTAGTTGCCCATGATGTGCGCGACCCGGGAAACTTGGGCACCATCATTCGCACCGCCGATGCCGCGGGTGCGGCGGCGGTCATCGTGTCGGGCACCAGCGTGGATGTGTTTAATCCCAAAGTCGTACGCGCCACGGCGGGCTCACTTTTCCACATCCCCCTGTGCGTGTTGAGCACTTTCGATGACGTGGCTCGCGAGGTGCGTCAACGTGAGGGCACCTTGATTGCCAGCGTGGTTCGTGGGGGAGAGCCCTATCGTCAGGCCAACTACGACGGATTGGCGGCCATTGTCTTGGGCAACGAAGGTCACGGGCTGTCGGAGGCCGAGGTCGCGCGCTGCGAGCGACACGTCACGATCACGATGGCGGGACACGCCGAATCTCTCAACGTGGGTATTGCCGGCGCGCTACTCGTCTTCGCGGCCTGCGAATCACGTCGTGGCGCCGACGACGCCTCATCATCTCTTAGCATCAAGGCTCATGAGCGCAACATTTGACGACCTCGAGAACCTCACCGTTCAGTTCGTAGCACGCGCTCGCGCCGCGACGAACTCGGGCGAGATTGCGCTCGTCGAAAATGAACTTCGGTCAAAGTCCGGTCCCTTCGCCGCCTTGCAACGCAGTGTCGGTCAGCTAAATCCCGAGGCACGAGGCCCCGCCGGTGCGGCCCTGCAAGCCGCCCGAGCCGCGGTGGAAGCCGCCATTTCCGAATCTCGTGAACGCGTGTCGGTTATCGAGCGAGCACAGCAACTCGACGCTGACCGCCTCGTTCTCGGCGACGTTCCCATGGGCGGCACTTTCCCCGCAACGGTGGGTCATGTGAGCGCCGTGGCGAGGACGCAAGACGAGTTGGAAGACGTGTTCGTCGCGATGGGTTTCACGGTGGCTGACGGTCCCGAAATTGAAACCGACTGGTACAACTTCGAAGCCCTCAACATTCCGCCGGCGCACCCCGCGCGAGGTATGTGGGACACCTTGTACCTCGAGGTGGGCGAACCGGAAACGGTGTTGTTGCGCACCCACACTTCGCCTGTTCAAGTTCGCCTCATGCAAGACGCAGTGGCGTCGGGTACCTTGCCGATTCATGCCGTCATGCCCGGGCGCTGCTTTCGACGCGACACTCCCGACGCTCGCCATCTCATGGCTTTCCACCAAATTGAAGGCCTGGTCATTGACCGCGGAATTACCTTCGCGGACCTTGCGGGTGTCATCGACGCTTTCACAAAGGCGTATTTCGGCCCCGACATGTCGTCTCGCCTTCGCCCCGCGTTTTTTCCTTTTACCGAACCTTCGGCCGAGTTCGAGATCACCTGCACCATTTGTCGTGGCGCTGGCTGTCGAACCTGTTCGCACACGGGCTGGATTGAGCTAGGTGGCTGCGGCATGGTCGACCCGGCGGTGCTCGCCGCGGTGGGCATTGACCCCGAGGAATACAGCGGATTCGCCTTCGGTTTCGGTATTGACCGCTGCGCACAAATGCGCCACCAAATTCCCGACATGCGCGCCCTCATCGATAACGATGACCGATTCTTGAGGCAGTTCTAATGAAGATTTCTCTCAATTGGCTTCGCGAGTTCGTTGACGTCCCGTCGTCGCTCGACGACCTCGTCAGCATGCTCGACGATTTGGGCCTCGTCGTTGAAGGTCGTCAGATCGTCGGCGAAGGCCTCGAGGCCGTCGTCGTGGCCCGAGTCTGCGAGATTCACGCGATTGAGGGCGCCGACAAGGTGCGTCGTGTGATGGTGGATGCCGGTCGTGATGAGCTGGTGCAGATTGTCTGTGGCGCGATGAACTTCGTCGAGGGCGACCATGTACCCCTCGCGCCCGTCGGTGCCGTCTTGCCGGGCAACTTCGAAATCGCGGCTCGCAAGATGCGTGGCGTGCTGTCCGACGGGATGCTCTGTTCCGGCCGAGAACTCAATATTGGCGACGATCATGGTGGACTGCTCATTCTCGACCGCAGCACCACGCCGGGCCAACCGCTCATGGACGCCCTCTCGTTGAGCGCGGACGTCATCATTGACATCTCTCCTGAAGGCAATCGTCCCGACGCGTGGAGCGTGGAGGGGGTCGCTCGTGACATTGCGGCTCGCACCGGCCAGTCGCTTCGCGAGGTCGCCGTCGCGATGCCGGCCGGCGATACGGATGCGAGCACCATGGTGAGCGGTCGCATCGACGATCCTGATTTGGCGCCACACTTAACGGTCGGGTTTTTCGACCACGTGACGGTCCAGCCCTCGCCGCCCGTGGTTCAACAACGACTCATGGCCGCCGGCATGCGCCCCATTAACAATGTGGTGGACGCCTCGAATTACGTAATGCTGGAGCTCGGTCAGCCCACGCACGCCTACGACGCCGATCGTCTCGCGGGTCGAACTCTTGCGGTGCGCCGCGCGGTGGCGGGAGAAACACTCGTGACTCTCGATGGCGTGACGCGCGAACTAGGTCGCGCAGGTCGAGGCCTTGGCGACACGGGTGTTGACGTGGTCATCGTCGATGGTGATGATCGCGTGGTTGGTCTTGCCGGCATTATGGGTGGCGAGGACACCGAAATTCACGACGGATCAACGTCCCTGGTGCTCGAAGCGGCCACCTTCGCCCCAATGGCTATCGCTCGCTCCAGCAAGCGTCACGGACTGCGCTCAGAGGCGTCATCTCGCTTCGAACGCGGGGTCGATGTCAACGTGGCACTTCGCGCCGCCGCCCGTTTTGCCAAAGTGCTCTCGTGGTCATGTCCGGACCTTCGCTGGTTCGCCCACAGCGTGGATGTCAGTGGCAATGTGACGACGCCCCCGCAGATTTCTCTCAGCGCCGATGATGTCAGTTCGCTTCTCGGAACGCCCATTGACGCCGCGACCGTGAAGTCCATTCTGGAGTCACTCGACTTCGCGGTGACACCCGACGGACCTCGCTGGCTGGTCACACCGCCCACTCGGCGTGTCGACATTCGACCGGGGCTGGCGGGACGCGCCGACATCATCGAAGAAGTGGCTCGCCTGTACGGCTATCGGGCATTGAATCGTCGCACTCCGAGCTGGAGTGCGCGAGGATCATTGTCGCCTCGACGCCGCCTGGAAAGGCGAGTGCGCGACGTTCTCTCCGGTATTGGACTCAGCGAAGCGTGGACCGCAACCTTGATCAGTGAGACCGATGCGCAGCGCTGGTCAGCGCCCGGCGCACAGGCCATTCGGGTGACCAACCCTCTGTCGATTGATGAATCGATCTATCGCGGAACTCTCGTCGGCGGTCTGGTTGATGCGGTGGCACGAAATGCCGAACGCTCTACTCCCGTGGCCTTCTTCGAAATTGGGGTCACGGCGCAGCACCCCGCTGACGTCGATGTTGTTCGTCGCGAGCGCGGCGGTGAGGGTGGTGCCGCCACGGTCGAGCTGCCCACGGAAACCAACCGACTTGCACTGGCATTGGCGCGAGACGGCGATGATGCCACCACTGCCGTTCGAGTCCTGCAGGTGCTCGCCGAGCGTTCCTCTCTCGCCGGTCTCGAACTGCGCCACGGCGAGGTGCCGACGGGCTGGCACCCCACCCGTACCGCAGAAGTGCTCGATAGCGTGACGAAGCGTCGTCTCGGCTTCGTGGGGGAGTGCGACCCCGGGGTTCGCGCCGCGGTGGCGCCGCACTTGCCGGAATCGCAGCGCATTGGGCTGCTGGAGCTCTCTCTCGAGGAATGGGCGGTGGCGTCCATTCGCTCGGCGCACGTATCGGTACCCAGTCGTTATCCGTCGGCGCGCTTTGACTTGGCCCTGGTGTCACCGGACAATGTGTCTCGTTACGAGCTCGAGGCGGCGCTTCACTCCGCCCACGAGAACGTCGAGGCCGTCACTTTCTTCGATGCGTATCGTGCGCCAGGGGTGCCGGTGGGCGACGGTGAGCGGTCGCTGGCTTTCCATATCGAACTGTCGGCTGCCGATCGCACGTTGAGCGATGGTGATATTGCGCAGGCTCGTGAGTCGCTGTTAGCGGCCGCCGGACGGCTCAACTGCCGCCTTCGCTGACGTCGCCGCGCTGGTCGCAAGAACACTGCCCAGCACGATGAGCGGCAAGCCCAAGATGATGCCGGTTGTCAAGCTCTCGTGAGCGCCGAGAACGCCAATGAGAACTGCGACGGCAGGATTGATAAACGTCACCACCACTGAACGGCTGGGACCCACTTCGTGGACGAGGGCAAAAAAGGCGACGAACGCCACCGCGGTGCAGACCGCGGAGAGTCCCGCCACTGACCACCACTGTTCGGCCGAGACGTGCTGAGGCCAATGGGTCACGGCCCAGGGAGACCAGATGATTCCCATCGCCAGTGTGGAGATGCCGACGACGGCGGTGCCATTGGCGCCTTCGAGCCGATAACGCAGGATCATCGGACCCACGCTGTAGCCAAGAACCACCACCATCATCATGGCGATGTACTTCCACGAGCCATTTCCCACGTTGAAACCCACGAGGCCGGCCACTCCCGCGGTACCGAGCCCGACTCCCAGAAGTCGAGTGGGGGTCAACCCGTGCTCGCGACCCGTCACCGCGTTGATTCCCAGGGTGACGAGGGGTACGGCGCTCGCGAGCAAGCTGGTGAGGCTGGAGGTGAGGTGCTTTTCGGCGGTACCCATGAAAAACCAAGGAACTCCGAATTCCGCGACCGCGAACAAGACGACCCAGTGCCATCGACCACGGAGGCTGGCGAAACCCTTGTTGACGTATGCAATAGGCAAAAGGGCGAGGGCGGCGGGAATGGTGCGAAAAACGAGCAATGTGCCGGGGTCGATGCTGCGGACGGCAATTCGAATGAGGAGATAGGGAACGCCCCAAATCAGGCTCATGAGGAGAAAGAGGGCCCACCCGCGTCGTGACACGGAATCACCCTAGCATTTGCATTTTTACGCTCCGGTATGAGTAAAATCGCAATATGAAGATTGCCATCGTCGGAGGCTCGGGCTACGCCGGAGCGGAAGTTCTGCGCCTACTGGCCGCAGTTCCCGATGCCCAGGTGGTGTGCGTCACGGGGGATTCCTCGGCCGGCACCGAGCTCGGCGAACTACACCCCTCGCTTCGCGCCTTGTACGGCGAGACGAAAATCCTTCCCACCTCCGCCGTTCTTGACAGTAACGCCGAGGTGGTCTTTCTGGCACTGCCCCATGGGGAAAGCCAAAAGTGGGTGCCGCAACTGCGCTCGGCCACCATTGTCGATCTGGGCGCGGACTACCGACTGTCCGTCGAGGACTACCAACAGTGGTATGGGCACGCTCACCGCGATCCATCCGGTGTCGACGACGCTCGTTACGGACTTGTCGAGCGCTATCGCGACCGACTTCGCGGCGCGCGCCTCATTGCCGCTCCCGGTTGCTATCCCACGGCCACGTCCCTCGCCGTGGCACCGTTCAGCGATGCGGGTGTGATTTCGGGACTGGTGACGGTAAATGCCTTGTCGGGTGTCTCCGGTGCGGGACGAGCAGCCTCGGATCGCTATCACTTTCCGCGCCTCGCGGGAGGTGCGGAGGCGTACGGCCTCGTCGGGCATCGCCACACGCCTGAAATGGAAAGAGAAATTGGGTCGCTGGTGCAATTCACGCCGCATCTCATTCCGATTAGCCGCGGCATGTTGGTGACCGCCACCGCCACGCTCGCTCGCGACGTGACCAATGACGAGGTGTATCACTACCTCCGCGAGACATACCAACATGACCCGTGTGTCATTGTTCGCCGCGATCCACCCTCCGCCAAGGACGCGCTCGGATCCGCGGCTATTCACGTCGCGGCGTCAGTGTCCCCGCGAACTCATCAGCTCGTGATGATGAGTGCCATGGACAACTTGGGCAAGGGCGCCGCGGGACAAGCAGTGCAGGCCTGGAATGTGGCGCGAGGTGCGGATGAGTTGCTCGGCCTCACCTTGGCAGGTGTCGCACCATGATTTACGTCGTCAAAGTGGGCGGGAACGCTCTCGATAATGCGGATCTCGCCCACAACGCGTGGCAAGAATTCGTTCGTGATGTCGCGAGCATCTTGAACGATGGCGATCAGGTGGTCATCGTTCATGGCGCGGGACCGCGCATCAATCACGTGGCGGCCGCCTTTGACGTGACCGGCACTTTCATCGATGGTCTGCGGGTGACAACGCCCGACATGATGGCGGTAGTGGCGCGAGCGGTCGGCCATGTCACCGCAGACGTGACGAGTGCCTTAAACGCCGACAAATCGATTAGCGCCCTAGGCCTGACGGGGGCGTCGGTCATTAGTGGGCACAGTGTCGGAGAACAGTGGGGGCAAGTAGCGGGCGATCTCACGGTGGACGGTTCGGCCCTTCGGTCACTGCTCGAATCGGGCTTTACTCCTGTCGTGAGTTGCGTCGTCGGCGATGGCACGGGTGGACTACTGAATGCCAACGCCGACCACGTGGCGGGTGCCATTGCGGCCACCTTGCGCGCTGATGTCCTTATTCAGATGACTGACGTGGCGCAACTACGCACGAATCCGGACGATCCCCAGACAGCAATTTCGCACGTGTCGGTGAGCGACGTGGACGAGATGATTGGTCGAGGGGATATCCGCGAAGGAATGATTCCCAAGATGCAGGCGGCGGCAGTGGCGGT
>Ga0208497_1000923_pt1 | contig 11927 bp, 11 predicted proteins | sample CryBogCBE25Aug07_FD_184555 | JGI IMG/M metagenome (GOLD analysis project Ga0208497, IMG submission 184555) | Freshwater microbial communities from Crystal Bog, Wisconsin, USA - CBE25Aug07 (SPAdes) | ecosystem: Environmental > Aquatic > Freshwater > Lake | place: Crystal Bog, Wisconsin, USA...
AAAGTGATGTTGCGACGCTTCGTGGGGCGGCGCCGGGTTTGATGGCTCCGCTGACTTCTGGCGCACCTCTTCCGGGCGCTGTTGGTCAAAGCTTGATGGCTTCGCGTGATGCGCAGATTGCGAGTATCCGCAGTAATTTTGCGCGCATGGGAATGTCAGGGTCTTCAATGGAAGAAGCCTCTATCGCGGCGGCCAATCAGCAATATGCTGCGCAGACTTTCTCGCAGGCGCAAAGCCTTTACTCTACCGGCCTGCAAACCATTAATCAAGCTGATACTGTTAATAGCCAGATCATCGCTTTGGGCTTGCAGCAAGACGCAGAGCTTACAAACGCACTTGCTTCTGTCGCTGGTGGCTTTGCCTCTGGTGCAGCTAAATCGCTTTTCAGCTAGGAGTTTACAATGCCCGGCCCTGACGACAAAAAAACTCCTGAAACATCCATTGCACCTGCGGCTCCGCAGTCTTTGCACAGTGAACTTACCTCGTCTATGGGGATGCTTGGTGAGAAAGGCGAAGCGCGCGCGACTGATATTGAAGCACTGCATAATCAATATCAAACAGAGTTGAAAAGCCTTGGTGAACCGCCGAAGCGGGAACTGGACGATCCCCTGAAAGCATTCTCTAGCCTTGGCGGGATTATCGGCGTAGTCGGCTCGATGCTTACGAAGCGTCCGCTTACTGCGGGGCTTACTGCAATAGCAGCGGCACAGAAAGCTCAAGCGGTTGGTAATCAGCAAGAATACGAAAACAAGATGAAGGAGTGGGATACCCACTACAGGTTTATCTCTGCTGCGCAACAGGCTCGTGCAGCAGAATTGCAAGCGGTCATGCGTAATGACCAGCTTACTGAGAATCAAAAGAACGCTCGTTACCGCATGATTATGATGGACTCAAACAATGCCATGCGGGCGCAGATGCACAACGACAGTGTGCTGAATCGAATGGTTAATATGCAAATTGCTGCGGGTAATCATCTGTCTGCTCTGGTAGAGCGGACGGGAGTTCATCTGGATTCTGTGCTGCTGAATGTGGCGAAAGATCGGAATTTATCTGACCCCAATCGCGCTATTCTTGCAGAGCGAGTGCATGGACTTGTGGAAAATTGGGCTGAGCAACGGCGAATTAACCCGAACCTTCAGCCTCCTGGGCTTACTGAAGTCTATCGTGCCGCGGATGACTTGACGCGCCAACTAAAGGGTCCTGCTGCTACGGCTCAAACCGATATTGCAACGGCACAACAGCTTATTTCTTTGCTTAACAATAAAGACCCAAAAGCGTCTATTACACTGCCTTCAGGTGAGAAAATTACTGTAGCGGATGTAAAGGCGGCATATGAATCTAAAGACCCGACTGAACTACCTTTGCTCCGGCGTACTGTGTATGACCTGTTGAAAAGAGGCGGTGAAGCACGAGGCGGGGTTCCAACGAATACAGGTGTTGCAAAGAGCGATACGACGCAAGCAGATGTTATTGCTTATGCAAAAGAACTTTTGAGCCAAGGGCACACAAAAGCTGAAATTATTGCTGCAGCTAAAGGCGCCGGGTTTACTATTTCAGAATCGGATTTCTAATGCCAGATGATCTAGGTTTTGGATCGCTTGCACCGAAAAAAGACCTGGGTTTTAGCGCGCTTAAAAAGCCTGCTGAAACAGGTTTGCAGCAACCGCAAAAGCCAAAAGACTTGGGCTTTTCTTCGCTGAAAACAGAGCCTGAATACAAAGGCTTTTTTGGTGAACTGGGTGAAAGCCTGTCGCCGGTTTGGAACGAAGGTTCTATTCCGGTGGCAAGTTATATCTGGAACCATAACATGTTTCAGAACTTGTACCAAGGGGCGAAACGTGTAGCCTCTGGCGAAGCGTATCAGGCTCTTAAAAACACGACTATGCCTAGTGCGGAAGAAATACTAAGTGGAACCGGGAGTGTCTTTAAGAACCTCTACAACTTCGCTAAGGAGCACCCCGGCGCACTCACTGGTGAAATACTAAAAAGCATTATAGCTGATCCAGAACTACTTCCCGCTGTTGAATTCACTGCTGCAAAAGGCGGGCTGATGGCGGCAAAGATTGGTGCAGAATTAAGCCCTGCTGCGGCCGGTGCGATGGCTCGCGCGGGCAGGGTTGTCGGTGGTGCTATTGGAGGTGGAACTACTAGCGCGGCTCTTGAGGGGGCGCAGCAATTTAAAACAGGGGACTATGACCTACATGCTATAGCGCAAGCCGCTAATCTCGGGATTGTTGTCGGCGGAGTCGGCGGTCTTTTTGGAAATACAAAAGTGCCAGGGGCAAAAAAGTTAGAACTGCCTTCGGATAAAGTAGAGAAGCTGACGGATATTGCTGGTAACATGCCGGGGTACACAGCCAGACCTGAACCTGCACCTGGAACAAAACGTTATTACATTACAGGTGAGACAAACGGTCGCCATTATCTACAACTTGCTGATAAACCAGACTACACCAAGCAGGTTGTCGATCTAACTCCGGAGCAAGAAGTTTTACTCAAGCCGGTTAAGAACTCCGCTAGTCTTGCGGCTGGTTCGGATTTGTTTGAGCATATTACTGCTACAAAAGGGTATATCGCGGAGTTTGAAAATCCGTTTGCAGGTAAAGCCGCAGAGTTGTTCAAAGGCAAACTTGGCACGCTGAATGAGCCTTTGAAAGAGGCTATTCGTCGTGGTGCTAAAAGCGCGTTGGCAGGCGCGGCGATTGGTACGGCGCTTGGTGTTGCTCTGGATGAAAAAGACCCTACATCGACTGTTGGGTACGCGGCTCTTGCTGGCGGTGCGGTAGGACTTGTCCGTATGCTGCCGAAGTTCCGAGGTGGCGATATCTCAGAGTTTGTTAATCTTCAATCCGGTCTGGCGAATGTGTTTGAGCGGCGGCTGGCACAATTTGAAGCTGGGGTTAGAGAACTCGGTCTTACCGCTGCCGCGCGTGAACGCATCACTATGAGCTTCGGAAATAAAAATATTCAGCTTACGCCAGAAGAACGGATCGTTAAAAGGTCGATTGAGAAATTCAATCAAATGATTGGTAAACAGCTGAAGGACGAAGATCTGCTGCAAGAACTTAAAGACGACTACATCGCACATCTGGTTGAGACTGAAAGCGGTTCAGTTTCTGACTTTGCGAAGCTTCGGAAGTATAACTCTATTTCGGAATTGCTTGCAGCAATCGAAGGAACAGGGATGAAGTTGAAAACGGTAGACGCTGTAGAAATTACGAAAATCTACGGACGTGCTGCTATGCGCCGCATCGCCACGAAACAGATGGCAAATGAGTTAAAAGCTTTTGAACTGCCCGGCGGTAAAAAACTGGTGCAGACTAAATCTGGTCGGGATTATCTTCCGATTACGGAAGGGCCGCTGGAAGGCACTTTTGTGCATAAAGATATTTATCAGCAGGTCCGAACTTTCTCAACACGGACTCCGGCAGAATTGAAGACGCTTTCTGACATTGCAGTGGCTGCTAAGAGCGCTTCTGTCGCATTCTCTATGTTCCATGTTAAAACACTTTATGATGGTCTCATTGGTGCGCTCGGCATGAAAGGCGCGGTCTCTCCGCTTAAAATTGCGGAAGCAGCGCGTGACGTGTTTTTGAAAGGTGATGATAACGGGTATTTGGATCAGTTGCTGATGAAAGGTTTGAAACTTTCATCGCCTGAAGATATCAACGTGCAGAAAGCTAACTCAATCTTACATGCTGGTGCGGAAAAGATTGATGCAATTCTGCACATTAACCGCTTCAAAAAAATATCTGAAGAAATTGAGACGACCAGTAAAGCGCTGGAGTTTTACACCTTTGCGTATATGCAGAACGGATTTAAGATTGAAACTGCTTTAACCAAAATGGGGGAGTTGATTAACAAAGGCATTCCCGCTGAACGGGCAGCTGCGGCCGCTGCCAGCTTTACTAATGACGTGTTCGGCGGCATTGACTGGTTCAGAATGTTTAACGAAAGTTCATCTGTATTTATGCGCAAGCTGGGAAACAGTTTAGCTACTGGTCCAGGTCGTGCAGGTATGCAGATCGTTATGTTTGCACCTGATTGGACGTTTGCTACTTTCCGATCTCTGTATAAAACTTTGCCTGGAGTGGTTGATGATCCTGCGCTTGCATCACTGCATCGGTCTTATTTAATTAAAAGTGCGCTCTATTATTTCACCGTAGCAAACGCTATAAATGTTGCGTTTACAGGGCACGGAGTTTGGCAGAACAAAGACCCGACGCGAATTGATCTCGGGAATGGAAAGACTATGCAATTCTCCAAGCACTTTATGGAATTTCCTGAGTGGTTCAAAAAGCCGGCGCAGACTTTTATCAACAAGCTAAGTTCTCCTGCTAAGTTTATGTTTGAGGAAGTACTCAACATGGAGTATCTTGTTGCGACTGGTAATCCTCCACCTATTCGATTGAAGTCTAATTCGTTCCTCGAAAATATGGAGCGAGAACTTGAACACCTTGTTAAAAAGTGGTCTTCGATTAGTATTCAGCAAGCTGGCAATCCAGTACAATTCACTTTAAGCTTCTTGGGTATGCCTCTTTATGGTGCAGAAGACGAAGACGTAGCTGCGCATAAAACTCAAGGCAAGTTGGAACGTAAAGCTGGTCGGCGGGAAGCTATTGAACGAAAGCAACCTACAGGCTGGCAAGACCGCGCAGTTAAAAGTTTGCTTAACCAAATGGGTGTGCTGTAATTAGTAAGAGGTATGTAATATGGTTGATTTTGGCAGTCCAGCATGGAATGCGATGAAGACAGGACAGACTCCGACTTGGGAGTCTGTGAAGCAAGCATATACGTCCAATGGACGGACGTTTCGAGACTTTGTGAATGATTACTATCCGCAGGGTCCAGGGGCTAATCAAGATTTGAATATCCCGCCGAGGCCGAATCCTGCCGCTCCGGGTGATTCACAAATAATTGATTGGCCTGCGATCAAGCAAGCTTGGCTACAGCGCCTGGGCGCGCGCAATTTGCCGGCGACGCAATCTGCGGGTGGGCCTCCGACAGTTCCGCCGGGTTCTTCGGGTGGTCCGCCGGCTGCCGCTCCGGGCGGTCCTCCGGGCGGTCCGCAAGGAGGTGGTGGACCGCTTGAGCCTTATACTATGCAAGGTGAAGTTATTCCGCCTGAAGGTGCGGCTGGCGGGCAAGTTGCGCCTCGGACTCCAACTACGTTTGAGGGCGTGAAGGCGGACTTGCAAGCTGGCGGAGCCGGAGGGGCTGGCGGTGGAGGCCTAGGCATTCCGCTGAGTGAGCTTTATCGGCTGCTGGGTATTGGCGGCGGGTTTGGCGCCGGGCTTGCAAATTTTCTCCATTCTAGCCCGACAAACCAAAATGAAGTGCGCGGTCCTGATCGTGATCGTCTAGACCGTTGGATTGCGGAAAGTATGCAGAATCAGGCTCCGGAACAGTTCGTATCCGGCAGCCGTCCTTCCTCTGTGAATCCTGCGGAAGAACGGTTTACTTCAGGCTCACGCCCGAAGACACAACGCCGGCCAGTTATTCCGGCGCGGCCTGCGGTTATGACTGAACAGTATGTTCCGGAGAAAGTAGCTGTTCCGGCGCAAGCCTCGGCCCCTGCGCCTGCGCCGGCTCCTGCACCTTCGGCTCCGCCGATTGAATGGGGTAATATATGGACCGGCGGCGGAGCGCGCGGCTAATGGACTACATGCAGCTTTTGTCCTCCCTCGGGCGGAACGGTGATACTATGCTCGCGCATATCAATCCAAAGGAGGCAGAGCTGCTGAAAGCCCTTGGCGGGGCTGGGACTACAAATCCGGAAACCGGCCTGCCGGAGTTCTACGACGCAGCGGGTATGGGCGGGGCGCCGGCAGATGATATCGGCGCGTCTGCTCCAAGTGAAGGCGGCGGTGCGGCTCCGTCTCAAAGTTCGCCCGGGCTTTTTGGAAATATCGCTCAAGCTGTCGGCCTTCCTGATTACAGTGTTCAAACACCCCTAGGGAAAATTGGAACCACTGACGTTGCAAATACAGTTGCAAATTTCGGCCTTAACGCTTTAGTCCCTGGTGCAGGATTGGTGTCAGGTCTTGTCGGCGCTTTCGGCAAGGGAATGGGGTTGATAGGCGGGCAGCCTGCAGGGCCGTCGGATATGTATCCAGATGGCAATCCCGCTTATGGTCCTGGCGGCCCGCTTTCTTCAATGCAGGGTGGCGGGGCGAATCTTGCCGCCGGCATGGGCGGTACGGACTACAATGGCCTGCCCGCAAGCATTCCTTCCGCCAACACCTCTATTGCAGCTACCGCGCCGAGCGCCGCTACCACTACGTCTAATGCGACGCAAAACCTTGCTTCTTCCCTTGGCATCGACGCCAATATTCTCGACATGCTGCTGCGCAGCGGAGTTTCCCAAGTATAATGGCAAACCGTAAATTCGCTAAAGCGGCTTCACCGCTGAAGAAGACCTCTGAACTTCCGGACCTTCTCGAACAGATCGCTGTCGGGATTGCGCAAGAACTTGTCACAGGTAAAACGGTGCTGAAGGGTGAACTTGACATCAACACGAAGTGTACAGTGCTAAAGACACTAATCGCGTACCGTGCTACTGATGAGAAGTTAGAGGCACCAGAAGAAGAAGGAGGCGCATTCAATGGCTATCGGAAAGGGCTCTCGGCTGCAGGTGGTATCGGAACAGGAAATCCCGCCGGAACCATCGGACGAGGTTTCGCACCGCCCTCACTTACCCTTCTCAGCGGAGGCGGAAGTGTCGATCAATCGGGCGATGGAGCAGATGACGAAGACTCTGACCCTTCTGGAGAGGAAGGAGAAGGAGATGATGGCGCAGCAGAAGCTGGTGATTGACATCGCCACTGGAACTGCTAAAGCTGTCGTCGAAAAAGTCTTAACGAACCTTCTGCCTCTGCTAGCTACCGCAGGGGCTTTTGTACTCTGGAAGGGCGCTAGTCCGGATCAGAATAGTCTTATCGGTCTCGGTCTTTACGGGCTGTTAATCGAAGTCCCGATTTTAATTTCTGCGATGAAGAGGAAGTAATGTCTTTTCCCTCGAATATTTCCCCGAGTACAGGTGTTCAGCCCGGTGGCGTGACTACCATCGTGCCGCAGGATATGCAGCTTGATGGTGCATCTAAAATCCGCGTGTCTACACCGCAGTCTTTGATTGACACGGACTTTGAATACGGTCTGCAACCTACGAAGTGGGAGTTCATCAACCTCACTAATAATAAGCCGACCGCCTTCTATAACTCGACGAACCCGATCACCATTACCGGGCTTTCGATCACGACCGGGACTGTGACCGTCACTTCGACGGCCAACCCTGCTGTCGGGACTCCGGTTTATGTCCAGGGCGCGACGGACACGCAAGCGAACGGCTGGTTTATTGTTACCACAACGAGCGGTAGCAGCTTCACCTATGCTCAGCTTCCTGGAACGGTGGATTCGACTTCCGGCAGCATTTATGATAGCACCAAGACTTACGTGTACCTGGGCACGTTCTACACTGGTGCAAGCATTCCGGTTTCCGCATCCGCTGGCGCAGCGTTCACTAACGTAGGCACCACGGTCACTGCAACCACTACCTATGCGCATGGCCTGTCTATCGGAAACTTGATCTATGTTGTTGGGACGACTGCTTCGACTAACGCTCCGAATGGCATGTTTCAAATTGCCACAGTTTCAACTACCAACACCTTCACGTTTACAGTAAGCGCGGCGCCGACCGGGACGATTACCGCTGCGGCCGGTGCGACTAGCACTCTCTATCCGACGCCGGGTGGTATCAGCATTCATCGTGCGTACGATGGCGGTATTCAGTTTTCCGCCGGTGCGGGTCAGCCGAATACGCAAATGATTCGGCAGACTCGTCGGTATTTCCGGTATCAGTCTGGTAAAGCTATTCAGATTTCTACCGGCACGGTGATGAAAGGGAATTTGTATCTGGACAGCATTACTGCTGTTGGTACGACCGCGACGGCAAGTGGTAAGTTCCCGCATTATCTTACGCCTGGAGAATATGTACAGGTTAGCGGGGCTACGCCTAACCTGTACAACGGCGTGTTTCAGATTGCCTCCGTCCCGACTCCTACATCCCTGACCTTCACATTGCCGGCGGTTCCGCCGCAGCTTACTGCGTCCGGTTTCCCAATCATTGTAAGCTCGTACAGCTGGTACAACGCCATTCAGCGTGTTGGGATTTTTGATCAGCAAAACGGGGCGTTTTTTCAATTTGATGGGCAAACCCTCTCAGTTGTGAAACGCTACAGCACCCAGCAAGTTTCTGGTCTTCTATCCGTAACTTCCGGCTCGAACACCGTGACCGGAACAGGTTCTCTGTTCTCGCAGCAACTCAACCCGAATGACTTCATCGTTATTCGTGGTCAAAGCTACCGCGTGACGCAGATACTCAGCAATACTTCGCTGCTGATCTCTCCTGAATACCGCGCCGCTACCGCAGCAAATTTGGTCGGCAGCAAGACGATTGATCTGGTTATTCCGCAAAGCCAGTGGAACGTCGATCCGTGCGACGGCACTGGGCCTTCGGGGTATAAGATCGACCTCACCAAGTCGCAGATGTGGTATGTCGATTATGCCTGGTATGGTTCGGGTATGATTCGTTGGGGCCTGCGCACCACGAACGGAACGATTATCTACGTGAACCGTTTGCAGAACAACAACGTGAACACGGAAGCCTGGGCTCGTTCGGGCAACCTGCCTGCGCACTATGAGAACACGGCTTTCGGCACGACTACAATCATCAACTCCTCTATCGGGACTGGCGATACTACAATCTATGTAGCTTCGACAGCAGGCTTTCCGACAAGTGGGACGATTAAAATCACAACGCCAAGCAACAGCGGTGCGATTGAATACGTCTCTTACACCGGCCTGCAAACAGGTGCGTTCACGGGTTGTACTCGCGGTGTGACCGGCGGTAGTGCAGCTACGGCTTTTACCTATTCTGCAACGGCGCCTGTTCCGGTAGAATTGGCAAATACTGCGGCTAACACAACCAATCCATTCCCTGGCCCTGGGACTATTTCTCACTGGGGCACTTCAGTCGTAATGGACGGCGGGTTCAACAACGACTTGCAGTTCGCTTTTAACGGCGGTATGGCTTCATCGCTGTCGGTCGCCGCAAGTGCGAAGAATGCACTGATGAGTCTGCGTCTTGGCCCGTCAGTTGATACCGGCTTGACCGGTGTGCTTGGCGCTCGAGAAATCATCAACCGTATGCAGTTGAAGCTTCAAGGGCTGCGGCTGCTTTCTACAGGTGTGTTCCGCATTGACGTGATCTTGAATGGTCAGGTTTCGGCTGGAACATTTGCGGCTGTTGGTGGTTCGTCGCTGGCGCAGATTTGTTACCACAGCTCTGCTACTACGGTCACGGGCGGTGAGTCGATCTTTTCGTTCTTTACGAACAATTCAGGCGGCTCGACCAATTCCACACTTACGGAAGAAGACTTGACTCTTATCCGTGACCTGGGTAACTCTATCCTCGGCGGCGGGCTTAACAACACGGTCCCGACGACTGTAAATGGTGAGTACCCTGACGGGCCTGATATTGTGACAATCGTGGCAACTAACCTTTCTGGCTCCACCGCGTCATCTATTCAGGGTCTTGTGTCGTGGACTGAAGCGCAAGCGTAAAGGTGAACGATGGACAGCGTGAGCTTTGATTTATTTTGGAAAGTAATCAGTGCTCTCGCTGCCATCGGCGGTAGTACAGCTTGGTACGCATTAAATCAGCTTAATACACATGCGAAAGAAGCAGGTATTGCGATGCAAAAGCTTTGGGATGCTCATGATGAATTGCGGCATGACTCCCAAAATTTTGAACGCGACATGCTGACAAAGCTGGCAGATATTCCAACTAAGTCTGATCTTCAAAGTCTGCGGACAGAACTCGGAAATATGCGGCAAGAAATTGTCGGAATGCTGATGAAACGAGGGTGACATGGTTGGGATTGACGATGCTGTTGCTGGTGCGTCTAAGCTGATTGATGACGCGATAAATAAAATTTGGCCTGACCCGAATGATGCAGCCCAAGCCCAAGCCACTATTATTCGTGCAACTTCGGAAGCAGCGCTTGCGTCGCTTCAGCAGCAAATGTCTGTCATGCTGGCGGAGGCAAACAGCACGGATAAATGGACCTCACGCGCGCGACCGAGCATGATGTACGTTATGTACGTGATGATTCTCGCAAGCATTCCTATGGGAGTGCTTTTTGCGTTTGATGCGAATCACGCAGATCTTATTGCGAAGGGGCTGCAAAAGTGGCTGGCGGCTATTCCGGATTCGCTCTGGCAGCTTTTCACGTTCTGCTTTTTAGGGTATTCCGGGAGTAGGACGATGGAAAAGATTAAGGGTGTGAGTAAATAGAGGAAATGTGTCTAGCCATATTTACTCCATAGTCTATAAAGGCGCTTCCATTGCTTGTATCCTGGCTGAACAACACTAACACTACAATTCCCTGGGTCAATAACAGCGCAACCGTTATTGGCTGGACTAATGCGGCGTATCTTCTAAGTCGCTTAGAGGCGACCATTACCATTCCGCTGGATAAGCGGACGATCACTATCCCTGGAGGAACGGCCTTGCCCGGATTTCTGTATTTCGACCCGAAAGACCCCGTTGATCAGGCGACGTTTAACTTTAACTGGGGCGCCTGGATTAACGGCTCTGATCCTGTTTTGACCGTTAATTCCGTCTCTGCAAGCCCGTCCGGGCTGACAATCGGAACGCCTTCGCTCAACAACAATGTCGTTTCGGTAGTTCTTACTGGCGGAACCGCAGGTATCAACTATACAGTCTCTTGTCAAGTTACAACCGTCGGCGGGACTGTCGCAAAGCGTAGTGGTATTCTGCCTGTGCAGACGAGGTAATCATGCCCTTCCCTATTTCTATCCCTTACGCATTCCAGCTTTCTACCTCGTCACTTCCACTCTCGCAGTTGGATAGTAACTTTTCCACGCTAACCACAGCGCTGAATGGTGTAGCTTCAGGCAGCTATTCGCTAGGCGCTGTAAACATCACTGGCGGGACTATTACGGGAATTACGCCGCTGGCTGTCGCTTACGGCGGAAGCGGAGTTAGTACGTCGTCCGGAGCGAATAGCCTCGTGTTACGAGACTCGAACTCTAAAATTGTCGCAGGGAATGGAACAAGCGGTACGCAGGTTGTTAACTTCTCTCAATTCCCTGCAACGCTTGGCGTCCCTGGCTCTTCAGCCCTACCGAACGGACTAATCATGCAGTGGGGTGCAGGTGTTACATATGCTGGTACAACTACAATCACTTTTCCAACTGCCTTTCCAAATGTCGCATTTGGAGCTTTTCTAACCATCAACGGCGCCACCGGCCCGACTTCGCAAAGTGCAGTACTGATCAACAACGGCCTATCCACGACGACTCTTATCGTGGATAGCGCCCCTGGAACTTCTATCGGTTTCTATTGGCTTGTCCTTGGTTACTGACCTTTCGGAATATAACTTCTCTCACTCCCAGCACCTTGCACCGTCATCAGCCCGCTCTGCACCATCTCCAAGATCGTAGAGTTTAATTGCATCGGGTTGATGTCGGCCAGCAGCTTACGCTTTAGCTGCATCTCTGGAATAGCCGCTTTCCTTACGGAATACTCCGCTTTCAGCCACATGTGCGTGTTGCGGATCGCTTCCATCGCTGTGTTTGCACCGAGGAACTCCAGCGCGCGGGGAAGATGAACTTCCGCTTCCAGCAGCGTTGCCTTCGCTTTCCTATAATCCGTCTGCGTGATGCGGAGATCACTCCCCCGGCAAGCCGAATACACCATACAAAGCTTCGAAAGATGCAGCCATCGGCGTGGAAGATACTCCGCAAGACGGCCATCGCCGGGGGCAGGTAAGCAACCGCCCGATACCCAGTCTTGCAGTTCTTCCGCCGCGTCATCGTCAAAGGTGAACTCTCCGGAAAGGCTG
>Ga0208497_1000924_pt1 | contig 11925 bp, 8 predicted proteins | sample CryBogCBE25Aug07_FD_184555 | JGI IMG/M metagenome (GOLD analysis project Ga0208497, IMG submission 184555) | Freshwater microbial communities from Crystal Bog, Wisconsin, USA - CBE25Aug07 (SPAdes) | ecosystem: Environmental > Aquatic > Freshwater > Lake | place: Crystal Bog, Wisconsin, USA...
CCGCCAAATCTTTTAGATACTTATTATTGGGGCAGGATTTGGGTTATTTGGGTTGTTGATATTGATATTCCTTATTCCTTTCTCTTGTTCTTAAAATTTAGAAGAGAATATAATAGAAGTATCTACAAATAAACATAACACCCTAGTTTTTTAAGATGAATACGATGAATACGATATTCCTTTTATTTATGCTCTAAATTTCCTTTCCATATTCGTTTTTTTCCTTACCATTTACGCTCACATTAAGCCTAAATTAACACGGCTTCGCCGTGCCGTGAAATCCCCCTTTTATTTATGCTCTAAATTTCCTTTCCATATTCGTTTTTTTCCTTACCATATATGCTAAGAAATATTATTATTATTATTATTATTTTGATTTTACAGGTCTGGCCCAAATGTCCCAGATTTTGCCCAAGTTTGAAAGTATTTTGAAATCTTTGGAACTACCCCCCCCCTTTTTTGTTTCGCGTAAAATACTTTCAAACTTGGGCAAAATCTGGGACATCTGGGCCACTTCGTTTTTCATCGTTTTTTCTATTCTTTTTATCTTTTTTCTTTTTAAAAAAAAAAGAATATACAATACACCAACTAACCATTATTTTTCTTAGATGAAATGAAATCATCAAACCATTTTGCGTGTGGCTCTGTCAACACGATTCAACAATTGGGATATGTAGCGTCAACATACACCCTTTATAATATGTTTGTATAATATGTATACGTGCCGTGACTATTTCTTGCGTAATGCCCTCATCTTCTCACCCCATTCTTTCGCCTCTTCACTACCTTTTACAAACCTTCCCTGACGCTTTGGTTTCAATCCTAAACCAGTTTGTTTTCCAACAGCATTCGCCACAGCATTCCCAGCATATCCACCTACCGCACCTAAAACAGGTCCTCCCAAAGCATCACCAGCTAATCCAGCTACAGCAGGAATTCCAGTATGAATTGCCGTTGATGCTATTTGTCTTCCAACTGATGGTGTAAAAGTCTTTTGAAATCCACTTTTAATCGTATTACCAATACTCTTCAAACTCAAAGCACCACCACTTTCATGGTGATGATGATGATGATGATGATGATGATGATGTTCTTCAACACCACGACCTTTTCCGTGATGACGACGATGTTCTCTTTCTTCTTCTTCACTTTCACTTTCACTTTCTCTGTGTCTGCGTTGTTTTACCATATTACTATGTATAGATAATATTTTTTCTCCTCTGCCGTGTATAATTTTATCAGCAATCCCAGCAACATCTGTTATTGTGTTTGATATTTTTCTTAGATTAGATAAACCTTCAAAGAGTTGTGTCGTGTTTTGTTTTACAAAAGGAATTACATCATTTCCTATATGATTTGATTGTAAGAGATTAACAATAAAGTCTTGACAATTATTATGACTGGCTGAATATGTAAAGAACTTCTCTTTACCCTGTCTTTGTAATCCTCTAAGAAGAAAATCATTAATACTGAGATTTTGTGGAATCCCTTTGACTTCTTTCAATTCTGTATGAGATGGTATTTTATATTTTAACGCACTATTAATAACTTCATTCTTTTCAAACATAATTCTTTCTCCTTTTGTAGTTCTTATAATCATAAAAAGATGATATAATTTATCGTAAGGAGTAGCACCAAACTTCTTATTGAATTCTCCTAATGAAATTAAATTAAGAGCGTTTGTTAGTAAAGAAGGAACGGGTGTTCTTCCTATTTCTATGGATTGAATAATGTCATTTCCTACTTTGGAAATGATATTACGAACTTTTGGTGGATAATCTAAACGCTTTTCAAATAAACGCATATATAATACTCAAAGATTGTTATTTTTCATTTCAATATCATCATTTATATGATGGGCATCTAATTCTTCTTCCCCTTCCACATCTCTATCTATTTGAATGAAACCAAAACAACAATTAACATTTCTACATTTGCTCTTGTAAGCCACAGCTATACTCGCCAATATTATACCACTACATATAGTTACAAGATTTGAATAGAATATTTCACTTAGTTGTGTCATATACTATATTAAGATTTAGAAACAATACACCAACAAAACTGAGCGGTTGAAGATGGATTATAAGATGACATTAATATAACTGATGTGATTGTAGTTGCTAATGGAGTAGCCAAAGTAGAAACTCCTGTCGCCGTCCCAAAGTCATATAATAAATCAGGAGATGTGGTCGTAAAGTTTAATGTTTGAAGTGCTATTTTTGTAAATGTTAATTTTAATCCAACACTATATTCCTTTAATGCTGGTAATGTAATAACAGACGCACCTTGTGGTGTCATTATATAGTTTTCATATAATGGATATGTTAAAGTAGCATTATTAGATGACGATAATCCTAAAAACATAGTCCTATATGGATAAAACACATTTGTATTATTTCCATAATTATCTTCTGTATTACTTTGTAATGTCATTCGTTGTTTTGGAATAATAAAATCACAATTCACATTCAAGTTTTGATTTGTATTAAATTGATATATAGCATCAGTTATACTTGTTGGAACTAATAACACATTTTTGGACGATTGAGACATCGCCATATATGAAAATGAAGTTGTTGAATAAGATGTAAAATTAAGTCCGCTATTTGTTGATAATGAAAATCCAGTTGACGATACATAACTAATAATTGTATTATCATAAGACGATGAAACCCAATTTATAGAACCTGATGTTGATGATAATGAAATAAAACTCGCTCCATTATTACTACTTAAATATAAACCACCACTCGAACCAGTTAAACCACTACTAGCATAAATAATAGCACTACTAGCACCGCCTGCTGAGTAAGATAAGGAAGTCCATATATTTGGATATGTCCCCGTTATTGTAGATTGAGTCCAAGATGTAGTTGGTGTTGTCGAATAATAAATATAATCGTTATATGATGATTTCCCAGTTGCTACTATCACATTTGATATAGACCCTAGTGAACCTATTATTAAAGCAGAATTAATGCTAGAAGAAGATGAAGTTAAAGGGTATCCAGCATTCCATGTTGAACCAACTCCATATGTTGTATTGAAATATGGAACAAATTTTGACGATACAGAAACAGGAAAAATAATACAGAAAATAGACCCATCGGAAGAACACGATATAGTATGTTGCGTCCCCTGAGTTGTTAATCCAGTTGTTGTCGTAAAAGTTTGCCCGAAATTATTACTATATCTTGGCGGACTTGTTCCGCCCATAGCATAATATACAAATTGACCTGTATAAGAACAACATATTGCTATTATACCAAACCCACCACTAGCATGTTGTAAAACCCAAGATGCCCCTGAATTTGATGTCCTATATAAATTCGACCCACTAAAGATATAAGCTATTTCACCATTTCCTGACATACATATGTTTTTGAATGAAAGACCACTCGTTGATGTTGATATACTTGATACAGATGTGTTTGTTATGACATTTTTACCACCTATATTACTAATAAATGTAGTAGATGTAGGAGAACCGATATTTATTGAACCTGTTGTGGAATTCGTAAAGAGATTTGATATTCCTGATGTAGAACTATATATCGATGTCGTCCCACTTTGAGACGGATTACCTATATTTATTGAACCTGATGTAATTCCCGTAGCAAAACTAATATTTCCAGTTGTTGAAGTATTATATAATGAAATATTATCACTCGCTAATACGCCTGTTAAAGTATTCGCTAATAAAGTATTTGAAATTGTTGTATTTCCAGTTATAGTATTTAATGACCCAGAATTTCCTATACCAATATTTTGACCATATATATTCGTATACGTAGTAGTTGATCCACCTAATGTTAAATTACCCGTTGCTGTTGAATATAAAATACAATTATTTGTTGTTGTTATTGGTTCAATACTATTAGTTATAATATTGTATATTTTTGTTTGACCTCCTGATGTATTTCCAATTACAATATTTGAACCTCTTAGATAAACAGCTGATGATGAAGATGTGTTTCCTATAGTTAATGTTCCTGTTGTATTATTATATAATGCTATATTGTCAGTAGTAGTATATGTTCTAATAGTATTCGCATAGAGAATATTTGATGTGTTTAATAATATTGAACCATTTACAGCAGTATATTGCCCGTTGATTGTTGTTACGCTTCCCACATTACCTATATTTAAAGCACCTTGTGTTGATGTATATAAATTAGCAGTATCAGTTGATACTATACTGCTAATTGTATTCGTATATAATGTATTTGAAATTGTTGTATTACCATTTATAGTATTAGTTGCTGATGAATTTCCTATCGTTAATGTTCCTGTTGATAATCCCGTAGCAAAATTAATATTACCAGTTGTTGTAGTTCCATATAAAGTAATAGTATCACCAACTAATTTACCTGATATAGTATCTGTTAATATATAATTTATAAGAACATTTCCACTAATAGTTAAATTTTGTGAATTTAGAATTAATGTATTTAATGAACTACTACCAATAATTAAAACATTCGATAAAGTTGTATATAAACTAACTGAGTCAGTTGTAGCAGTTGCTTCAATTGATTTTATTTTTAGTTGATTTGGAACAATTAATGTTCCATTCAAAGTTGTAGATGATACACTAATAGTGCCTATTGTTATAGAAGGACTATTAATTGTAAAACTTGTAAGAGAGGTAGAACCTAATGTAAGAGTTCCCGTTGATAATGTATATAGTGATATATTATTCGCAGGAGACACACCCTGTAAATTGTTAAAATAGACATTACCATTTATAGTAGTATTTGGGTTTATAGTCATTAATGAAGACAATTTTCCTATTGTTATAGTTCCAGTTGTATCAATATATAAATTAGGACTGGTTGTTGTTAATGAACCTTTTACACTATCAACTAATATGCTATTTATCATCGTCGTATCTCCATAAATTTTATTCGTATAACCTTTGATAGTAGTTGTTGATGTTGTATTATTACCTATAGTAAGACTTACCATAGGACTTGTATACAATGAAACAATACTCGATGAATTATTAGGTTGAATATTATCACCTGTCATAGTTCCATTAATATAGGTTATGGAACCTTTTAATGAAATAGCACCTGTCGATGAACCAATATTTATATTATTTGTATTCGAACCACCTAATGTAATCGTTCCTGTTGTATTATCATTATATACAAATACATTATCGCTTACTGATTTGCCCTGTATAGCATTTACAATAAGTGTATTTGTAATAGTTTGATTTGAAATTGTTGTATATCCGCTTATTGTATTTGTAGAAGATGTGCTACCAATATTAATTGTTCCATTTGATGATGTTCCCACATTAATTACATTATTTGTTGTTGCTAAACTAATTGTTCCAGTTGATGATGTATATAAATTAATCGTATCACTCGCTGATATACTTGTTAAAGTATCCACTAACAAAGTATTTGAAATAATTGTATTCCCTTTTATTGTATTCGTTCCAGAATTCCCACCAATAGTAATTGTTCCAGCAAATGAAGTATTACCACAAAGAATAAAATTTCCAGTTGTTAATCCTTTACATAAATTAATAGTTGCTGTTGTTGGATAAGAATACAAATTTACATTATTATTTAAACTTAGATTATCTATTGCTGTTGTAAAAATAGATAGGAATGTATTCGTTTTTGTAAAATTTGTATTTGTTGAAAATGTTGTTGTCGCAGAAGATGATGAATTACCAAATGTAATCGCTCCTGTCGTCGTATCGTATAAAGCGACACTATCTGTAGCATTTGCTGTTCTTATTGTTTTTACATTTATACCATCAGGAAAAGTAGTATTACCATTTATGGTAATAGTTGCTGATGAATTACCAAACGTAATTGTTCCTGTTGAATTATCAAATAATTTTACTGGACTACTTAATGTAGTTGCTCTTATTGTTTGTGCTGTAAAAATTCCATTACAAGATGTGTCAGTTGATAATGTAATTGAATTTCCAGATAAAGCAACTCCAATTACTACAGATTGACCAAATAAATACAAAGTCGTGACATAAGTTCCACCAAGACTCACATTACCCGTTGTTCCACTTGCTATAATAACATTTGCTGTGGAATTATTCGTTGCTATTTGTAAAATGCTTGTTGATGTTACTGGATTTATAGCATTTGTTAATGTATTATTTATAGTTGTATCTCCAAGTATAAAATTAGAAACTCCTGAGCTTCCAATATTCACACTCCCATATATATATGATGTTGATAATGAATTTCCAATATATACAATAGCACCATTAAGATACGAATTATTAAATAGATTTCCTAATTTTAAACTACCAGCAAACGACCTACAATTCCCTATATTAATATTTCCATTTCCTATACCAGTTACACTATCAATACTACTACAACCTATATTAATATTACCTGTTGTAATCGTTGGGGCAATATATAATGTTCCTGTTGTCAAAGATGAAAATTGTGTAATTGAAACTGATGGAGTATTTGTATCTAAAAAACCTATTATCTTTTGAGTAAAAGTATTAATACCTGTAAAGGTTTGATTTAAATTCAAATAAGCTATATTCGCAAAACTAAATGGATTTCCATTAATAATAATACTTGTAGGAGTTATTATAATTGTATTACTTCCATTTACTATTGTTATTTGATTTGGAATAGTTATTGCTCCCTGTGCTACTGGATAGGACACATTAGCATTTTGAATGAAAACTTTGGTATTAAATCTTGGTAATAATTCAGTTGGTGGATTATATGATGACATATGTTATTACAATATAAGAAGAGATTTGTTTTCTAAACTGTTCCCAATTGAAACCACCCATATCCGTTTACATTCCCAGTTAATGTCGTTGGTAATAACATAAAAGTATGAGATAATATGGTTGCCGAGTTTGACCCTGCGTATATTGTATGCGAGGAAACGCCTGTAGAAACTGTTCCATCAAATATACAAGAACCTGAATTTGGAGCTAATGTTACAGCACCCGCACCCGTTCCCACTACACGAAATATAGCCATAGCACCTGCGTTACTTGATGTAAAAGATGGTAAAGTAATGGTATATGCTGTTGCTGATGGAGTTACATAGTATATTTGTGATAAGGAAAATGTTAAAGTTACAGAAGTTGATATACCAGTATATAATCCAAGATAATTTCTTGATATTAAATTTAAAACTGTGCTGACAGCTATGTTGCTACTAAAAACATTACTTAATCCATTAAATGTATTAGAATAACCAGCTGTTCCAATAGTAGAAGAACCAATGTTATTTCCAGTATTTCCAAAGGTTTGGGGTTGGGTATAAGTATTTGCTGTATTCAATTGTGGTATTTGAGAATAACTTATAGTTCCACCTGATGTAGATATTCCACTAGAAGAAATAGTTGACGAACTACCGTTATTACTAACAACCAAAGTTGGAACGGTTGGAATACCTTGTGCTACTGGGTAATTCAATTTTGTTGGGTCGTGTTGTCCTGAATAAGATGAAGTTGGAAAACTTTGAGAATTAAAAATTGCTACTGATTCTATCGGTGGTTGATATGATGACATAGGTATATTATAATATGAGAATATATTCTCATATTATGACGACAAAAAACACTTTGACTTCGTCAAAGATATAATCCTACTCCTAAACCATTACCTGCTATATTATGAATACGTTGAAATTGTATAGGCAACTCCTTATTTTGTAATTTATGCTCTAAATATGGATTTGATAATCTGGCAGAGTGTCTTCTATGTAATAGGGTTCCTCCAATTCCAACAATACCCACTTCGTGCTGGTGATGTAAATGGTGATGATGATGTCTTGTAAAATGTAATCCTCTACCGTGAGGATTATCTAAATAGTTTTCTAATCGTTGTGTTCCTTCTTTTTGAATTGCTGAACCAGCTCTTTTTCCTAATTCTCCAAATACAGGGGCTAATTCACTATGTCCTGATGCGTTCGCAACAGCCATTCCAATTTGTTCACCAGCTTGTGGTATATAATCCCCTACTCGTGAGATTGTATTTTTTATAGCAGGTTTTACCAAATCTGCTCCTTTATAAAGGGCATCTTGGGCGGTTTTACCAATTGTTTTTCTTACAACTCTATCAAATCTTCTTCCAAAAATTCCTTGTCCTTGTATCATTGGGTGGTCTGTATTTTCCTTATTTTCAAATATTTCATTCGGTGTTAAACTAATATCAAATCCTTTGTTACTTGTGAACGACTTTGTGTATTGATTATAAGTTGATGGAACAACGATAAGTGGAATGCCGTGACCTTTCATAGATGGTTTTACACGAATTTTATGACCTTTTCGTAATTTCAATAACTGGGGGTGAGATGCCGATATGTGTATTACTTCCATATATGATATGTAGAGAATATTAAATAGTGTCGGTTGGTTGTTGGGCTTTTCTGCTTTTTTTCGCTCTTTCAATTGCTTTCGCTCTATAAACTTGTAATTCTTCTTCGGTCATTTTGGAAACCCAGTTTTTAGTTATGTTTCTACGCTTATTTAGCCATTCGGCTTTTTCATCGGCAGTCATATTAGCAATTTTATCTTTTTGTTTTTCATTTTGAATTTCCCTATTTTGTTTATACCACTCATCGTATCCTTCATCACCTTTCTTCGGTCTAACAACTTTTACTGGAACACCTTTTGCTCTTCTTTTTTTCTCAGCCCTTATCCGTGCTTTTTCAGTTTGTGATATTTTTAATTCTTCACGTTGTTCTTTGGTTTGTGATGCTATGTTAGAATACTTATTATTCATATTTTCAGTCGGTGTAGCCCATTTCAAATTGTCTAATGAATTGTTAAGTTTATTCCTATCAATATGGTCGCAACATTGTTTATTTTCAGGATTAGGTATGTATTGAATAGCTAATAGTTTATGTATAAAACCCTTCGTTATAACACCATCTTTTCTCAAATCAACATAATAATATGACCTGTCATCTTTATTACCATTCAATGATTGTTTCATAACTTTACTATACAAAACGCTCCATATTTCTCCTGCTCGGTTGATTTTATACAATCCTTCATATCCTTTTAAATCTTCAAATGTAAAATCATCATATTCATTATTGTCTTCCATATTCGTTATAGTTATAATACAAGACAAATATTTAAATCGTTTCATTTTAATTTTTACCCACCCCTTTTTTCCAACACCTAACCTAAAACGTATTTTTACATTAGACGCGTACGCCTTCAAGTACACTTATCTTTATTGAGGTTTTATAAGCCAAAAAGCACCAGTAATCGCAGTTCTTTGCTGAACCATTCAAACCCTGAACGATGACAGATTTAGGAACTTGTTCTTCAACAGGCAACATTCGTTCAAGATTAACATTGTAATAGCAATAGATATTATCAAATCCAAGTGAGTTAATAACACCTGACCCAATACCTTCGGTAAGATTCCCATTAACAGCATTCGTTCCTTTCAAATGATGATTGAATTGTTCAATAGAAGCATGTTGCTGGGTATTGTAAATAGCATTTTGTCCTGAAACAACAACTTGAAATTGATTGATGTGGCATAGTGGAGATGTAGTTCCGCAACCAGCAGTATCAAAAGGTGACTGATAAACTGGACAAACTGACGCAAGTGGGTGTCCAGCTGTTGTTCCAGCCGTCGTGGAATGGAATGGAATAATTAAAATTTCACTCAAACCACTTACACCATTTGTCAAAAGGTTATTAATAGTTCCAGAGTTTGCAGTGATGTTAATAATTTGATACAAATACAAATCCTTATATTTAATTTCTTTGATAGGAGATGACAGCATAACACTTTCATAGATGGGATTGAAAGTATAAGCTGGAACATAGAGGTAAACGTTTGATGCCAAGTTGTTTCCGGCGACACCAGTAATCGTTCTTTGAGTGCTGTCTAAAACCTGATTTCCAACCGCGACTGATGCGATATAGGATACTGTCGTGGCAGCACTAGAAGCACTGGTATTCAAATTCACTGCTCCGCAACCACTTCGTCCTGAGGCAATCATCAAAGGATTGACACCACCGACGGCAGAAGTCACGGATGTCACGTTAAATCCGGTACACGCGTTTGAAGCATTATTACTTTTCGTAAAAGTAGTGCTTGTTTGATTTAAGTTCAAAGTTAGTTTCATAAAAATTCCCTTCGCCAAAGGGATTTTGTCAAAAAAGGAATGAAGATGTCTTAGGTAAATAGTAGCCATAACTGAAATTTGAAACACACCAGCAGTAGTAGAACCAGTTGAAGATTGTTTCTTACTGATATAATTCTTCCACATCGTTTTTACAGAGTTTTCACTCAATAGAGCAGAGTAAGTTCCAGTTGTTGGAACTCCATCAAGGTCAAAATTAATGTATTGTTGTCGTTGAAGAAAACCAATATTACCAGCTCCCGAGGAATATGTATTGAAAGCCGTTGTTGTGTTTAATAAACTTCCTGTTGATACTTGATTAGTATTTACGCAAGTTCCAAGACCATCAAGAGCAGTAGTTGAGGCGGCCGAGATATAAGTCCAAGAAAGAGGGTCATCAGGATAGAAACCAATTTGAGAACCAAAGGAAAAAATCTCATTCCAAGACAAAGCTGTGAGTAGTTTAAAACAATTATACATAGAGGTAAATGGAGTTTGTTGAACGATAGTCGTTCCTTGAAAATCTACTGTAAAAGAGTGTATCATAGAGCCGTAAAAATTTTTCAATCCCATTACGTAATCACAACTGGTTCCAGCAGCAGCTGGAAGCATATCAGTAGCAGTAGAAGTTGATTGAGGAGAGGTTAAAGTAAGTAGCAATGGCATAGCAATATAGGCTTCTCTATAATTCATAAATTTGTTAGAGTTGGAAAGGGCTGATGTTTCTATAATACATTGATTTCCCGCGTAGTTTCCATTCTGCTGGTCTAATATATTAATCCATTCCTTTTTGATAAAAATGTTTGGAGAAGTATCCAAATCTTGTGATAAGTCAAACGTCACTTTATCCATAATCCTTTATACTATTTGGAAAGAAAAAAACGACGAAAAACCTCATCTTTATCAAACGGATTAAAATGAAATGGGTTTAGGTTTGTGTGTATTTTTTGGAACGCTTAATTGAAGATGTCCTATTTGTTTAACCAAATCCCTCATCTTTTTATCTTGCGTATGAGTTCTATCTTCTGGTGCTCCTTGCCTTATTCTATTCACAATACCAGATAGAGTTCCTCCGTGACCGTGTTTTTTATGAATAGTAATAGGTTTGTGTTGCTTTACTGGAAGATGTTTAGAATAGCTTTTTGGGGTCTCTATTTGTTCTTTATACTCTTCTAAACTTTCATATGAAGAAGCCCCGCCTGGACCTCCTTTATGTAATAGTAATGATGAACCTCGTCCGTGTATTATACTATGACTGTGGTGAACTCTTTCTCCAAGATATAACTTTACCATATATACAATAGGTTAATAAAAAAATCATTTTAAACCTCGTTCTTCTGCGGTCGCAATAGTAAGCATAATTGTAGTTGACGGGTCGTTCAATTGAATAGGTTGTAAATTCGTCCCTAATATAGTAATAGTCAATTGATTATAAAAACCATCATACATTTTATTCCATAGATAATTAGGGGGTTTATCAGTAATAATAGAACCAACTCCTACATTTGGAGATATACTATAAATAATACTATTTGGAACTGAATAGTTATTATCAATACCAGTAGATGAAAATAGTAGTGAAGAGTTTGGTTGAATATTTGGTGCTGTTGTGCTTATGTATGAAATAGTTCCAGCAGAATTTGTAGATACATATGTTCCAGTAGTAGCTGACGCAGCGTTTATAGCCGTTACTAAACCCTGTTTAAACCCTAATAAAACTCCTAAACCCGTAATTGCTGGTGAAATAGGTGGAATTGTAACAACAGAATTTCTCGCCGTTGTTGGGAAACCAGCAAAACCAGCAGGTTG
>Ga0208497_1000925_pt1 | contig 11925 bp, 11 predicted proteins | sample CryBogCBE25Aug07_FD_184555 | JGI IMG/M metagenome (GOLD analysis project Ga0208497, IMG submission 184555) | Freshwater microbial communities from Crystal Bog, Wisconsin, USA - CBE25Aug07 (SPAdes) | ecosystem: Environmental > Aquatic > Freshwater > Lake | place: Crystal Bog, Wisconsin, USA...
CGCTAGAGATGTCGGTCGCGCCCGCGGCGGTGAGCTCGGCGCCACGCGCGGCCAAGCTCTCGGCGCTGCGGCCGGCAAGAACCAGACGTCGAGCGCGCTGCTTCACGAGGCGCAGCGTTACCGCGTGCGAGATGTCCGAGGTGCCACCAAAGACAATGACGGTCTGGGGCTGTCCGAAGGCGTTTTCCATGATTTCTACTTTCGTATGAGGTCGAGGCGACGAGCGAGGTCGCTGGTTAAGAGGTTCTCGGGGTCCACGCGAGCCTTCACGGAGAGGAACTCGTCGACGCGCGGATACATGGCGCGCAGGTGACGACCATCGAGACGGGCATCCTTGGCGAAGTAGAGGCGGCCACCGGCACTCAGGACAAGTTCGTCGAGTTCGTCGAGAACGCGGGGCAGGGCGGCGGGGCCGACCGGCAGGTCGAGGGCCAAGGTCCAGCCGGCCATGGGGAAACTGAGGTGACCGGGGCTGCCCGGACCGAAACGCTTCAGCACTGCGAGGAAGCTCGGCACCTTGGACGCGGAGAGTTGATCGATGGCCTTCACCACCATCTCGCCCGCCGAGTCCGGCACCGCGAACTGATACTGGACGAAACCGCGACGGCCATAGAGGCGGTTCCAGTCGTTGATGCCGTCAAGGGGGTGAAAGAAGGTGGGAATGCTCTGGACTTGGCGGTCCTTGTGCACCGGCGCCACGCGGAACCACGCCTCGTTGAAGATCTTGATGGAGAGGGGATTGAGTAGTCCGCTCGGCGCGTCAAAGGGGATGGTCAACTTCGCCTTCGAGGGACCCTCGAGGGAGGGGGAGTCCAGATCGCTCACGCGGGCGTGCTCGCCCCGCGTGATGATGCCGCGGCCCATGTGGCGGCCGGTGGTCATGCAGTCCACCCACGCCACGGAGTAACGGTGCGTGGCGTCGGACTCTTTGAGTTCGCGCATGACCTCATCGAGCGAATTAACGCGACGAGTGTCGACGAGCACCTTGTCGGTCTCGATGGGGATGAGCTGCACTGTGACGTGGGTAATGAAACCGGTGAGGCCCATGCCGCCGACGGTGGCCCAAAAAAGCTCGGGGTCGCTGCTCGGAGTGATCTCGTACACGCCACTCGGAGTGACCAAGGTGAGGCACAGCACGTGTTGGCCAAAGGAGCCGTCGACGTGGTGATTCTTGCCGTGCACGTCAGCCGCCACCGCGCCGGCCAGAGTGACCTGGCGAGTACCGGGAGTGACGGGCACAAACCAGCCCTTCGGCATGGTGATGCGAAGGAGATCGTCGAGGGAGAGGCCGGCACCGGCGGTGATTACTCCGGTGGCGGCGTCAAAGTGGTGCACCTCGCTGAGGCTTCGGTTATCAAGCACGAGGCCACCGCTGACTTGGGCGGGGTCGCCATAACTACGACCGAGGCCACGACCGATGACGGGTCGCTTTTCGGCAAAGGCCGCCTGGACATCCTCGACGCTGGTGGGGGATCGTCGCTCGGCTCGTGCGGGGGCCGTGCGGCCCCAGCCCGCGAGAAGTTCTTTACTCATCCGTAGATTCCTATCGCGAAACAGATGGCCCACGCGAAGCCCAAGGCTTGGAAGATTCGGTCATTGAGCACGAGGTCTTCCGGTGCGCCTCCCTCACCATTTTCCAGCAAGCGGAGAATGTGCAAGATCGCGAGCACGACGGGAATCACGGTGAGGCGAATCGCGGCCGCCTCGTGGTGCACGGAGGACAAACCGGTGATTGACGAGTCGAAGGCCCAGAGGCAATACGCCGTGACGGTGACGCCGGCCGCCAAGGTGAGCGCGGAGCGTAAAAAGTGTTCGCTGTAGTCGCCGAGCACCTTGCGATGTGCGCGAGCACCACTCTCGAGCAGTTTCACTTCGGCAAAGCGCTTGCCCACGACGAGAAAGAGCGCACCGAAACTGATGACGACGAGGAACCACGACGAGACGTAGAGGTGGCTGGCTTCCGCACCGGCGATAGAGCGCAGCAAGAAGCCCGAGGCCACCATCGCGAGCTCGAGGACGGGCAATTCCTTGCCACCGAGAACGTAGAAAAGCTGAATGCCGGCGTAGATCGCGAGGACCACCACCAGACCCGTGATCTGGTGGAGAAAGAGCACCGGGGCCAGGAAGCTGGAGGCCAGTAACGCGATTCCGAGAATGACCGCCACTCTCGGCGACACCGCACCTGACGCGATCGCCCGGAACTTCTTTTTCGGGTGCAGGCGGTCGGCCTCGACATCTCGGACGTCATTGAAGAGATAGATAGAGGACGCCAGGGCGGTGAAGGCGGCGAAGGCCACCAGGGTGTGGATAGCGACGCTGCGTTGGCTGAGGACGCCCGCCGCCGCAGGGGCGACCACGACGAGACCATTCTTTACCCATTGTCGCGGGCGAACCGCAGAGAGAAGAGCCCGAAGGCGTTGGCCGAACGTCACGCGAACACGCTAGTTCCAACGGGCTATGAACACTGTATCACGCGTGATACACTCCGGATATGACAGATGTGTCAATCCGAGATCTGAGAAATCATGGGGGAGAAGTCGTGACCCGAGTGCAAGCAGGAGAGACCTTGACAGTGACCCGAGACGGACAGCCGGTCGCTCAGATAGTCCCTCTCGATCGAGCACCACTGAATCGAGAAATCCTTCTGGCACGCTGGCGACTCCTCCCCGCAATTGATGAAACCCGTTTTCGTGCCGATGTCGACTCGGTGATTGATCAGGAGAATTGGTAATGGATCGCCAAGGCACACCGCGGGGGATTCTTGACACCAACGCAGTGATCATGATGGAGCGGATTGACTCTGAGTACCTCCCACTCGAGCCCATGATCACCACCATCACACTTGCGGAGTTATCGGTTGGCCCCGGCGCGACGAGTGATCCCCTCGAGCAAGCAATTCGTCAAATGCGCTTACAGCAAGCGGAGTCAGATTTCGTATCAATCTCCTTCGATTCGGCTGCCGCACGAGCCTTTTCGCGCGTGTCGGCCTCATTGCGAGCTGCGGGTCGAAAACCCCACGCACGAGCATTTGACGCGCTGATTGCTGCCATTGCAATGTCGCGAGACCTACCTCTCTACACGTGCAATGGAGACGACTTTCGGGGCATTTCGGGGCTTGATGTTCGTCGAATGCCACATCCGGGAGACGTACGGAGGTCCTAGAGGGCTACCGTGACCGCGTCAATTATGCTTCCCTAACGTGACGCGCACGTATCGAGTGGTAGTGGCCAAGCCAGGCCTTGACGGTCATGACCGTGGGGCCAAGGTCATCGCCCGTGCTCTTCGTGACGCCGGCTTCGAAGTGGTCTACACCGGTCTTCACCAAACTCCCGAGCAGGTCGTGCAGGCGGTCGTGGACGAAGACGCTGACGCCGTCGGTCTCTCCCTTCTGTCGGGCGCCCACCTCGTCTTGGTGCCCCGCGTCATCGAACTTCTCGCCGCGGCCGGCCGCAGCGACGTTCTGGTCATCGTGGGCGGCATCATTCCGGACGCCGACATTCCCGTTCTTCAGGCCCAGGGCGTCGGCCAGGTCTTTACCCCCGGCACCGCCCTCAGCGAGATTGGCTCATGGCTGGAAGCCGCGCTCGATGCTCGCGAGAGCGCCGTAAATTCGTAACGCATTACATAACGCGCCCCCCAGCGCAAGGAGAAATAGCAGTGGACCTATTTGAATATCAAGGCAAGCAGTACTTCGCCCGTTTCGACATCCCGGTCTCACCCGGTGACATCGCCGAGACCGTCGATGAGGCCGTGGCCATTGCCGAGCGCATTGGTTTCCCCGTCGTCGTCAAGGCGCAGGTCAAGGTCGGTGGCCGCGGCAAGGCCGGCGGCATCAAGCTCGCCGACACCCTCGACGAGGTGCGCACGCACGCCGGCAACATCCTCGGCATGGACATCAAGGGCCACACCGTTCACCGCGTGTGGATTGAGCGTTCGAGCGACATCGCCAAGGAGTACTACGCGAGCTTCACGCTGGACCGTCCGAACAAGGTGTACCTCGGCATGCTCAGTGCCGAAGGTGGCGTGGAGATTGAAGAAGTCGCCGCGAACAACCCGGACGCCATTTCCATGCTCTCGATCAACCCCCTCGATGGCCTCAGCCTCGAGCAGGCGCGCACCTGGGTGGCCGACGCCAAGATCGACGACATTGCTCGCGAGCAGACGGCCGAGCTTCTGGTGAAGCTGTACCGCTGCTACGTCGAGGGTGACTGCGACCTCGCCGAGATCAACCCCTTGATCTTGACCCCCGAGGGCAAGGTCCACGCGCTCGACGCCAAGGTCACCTTGGACGAGAACGCCGCCTTCCGTCACCCCGAGTGGGACGAGTACCGCGCGACCGAGACCGAAGACCCGCGCGAAAAGATGGCCAAGGAAAAGGGCCTCAACTACATCGGTCTTGACGGCACCGTGGGCATCATCGCCAACGGCGCCGGCCTCGCCATGAGCACGCTCGACGTCGTGAACCAGGTCGGTGGCTCCGCCGCCAACTTCCTCGACATCGGTGGCGGCGCGAACGCGGACGTCATGGCGGCCGCGCTCGAAGTCATCAACGCTGACCCCAAGGTCAAGTCGATCTTCGTGAACATCTTCGGTGGCATCACCCGCGTGGACGAAGTCGCCAAGGGCATCATCGAGGCGCTGCGTCGCGTCGAGATCACCTCGCCCATCGTGATGCGTCTCGATGGCACCAACGCGGTCGAAGGCCGCGCCCTGCTCGCTGAGCACCTCAACGACAAACTGATTTCCGAGCCCACCATGCTGGACGCCGCCCGCAAGGCCGTGGCCCTGGCGAACGCCTAAGGACGAATAATGAGCATCTTTATTGACGAAAACACCAAAGTCATCGTGCAGGGCCTGACCGGTGGTCAGGGCCGTTTCCACGGACTGCGCAACAAGGCCTACGGCACGAAGGTCGTCGGCGGCGTGACCCCCGGTAAGGGCGGTACCGACGTCGAGGGCATTCCCATGTTCAACACCGTGCGCGAAGCGGTCGAGGCCACCGGCGCGACGGCGTCGTTCGTGGTCGTCCCGCCGAAGTTCGCCGCGGCCGCGATCTTGGAGGCCGCCGAAGGTGGCATCACCTTCATCGTGTCGATCACCGAGGGCATCCCGGCGCACGACGAAGCGGTGACCTTCAACCGTCTCGTGCGCGACTTTCCGAACGTGCGTCTCCTCGGACCGAACTGCCCGGGCATCATCAGCCCCGGAAAGGCCAATATCGGCATCACCTCGGGCGACATTGCGCTGCCCGGTGGACCGGTGGGCATCGTGAGCCGTTCGGGCACCTTGACCTACCAGGCGCTGCACGAGCTCAGCCAGCAGGGCATCGGTCAGACCACCTGCGTCGGCATCGGTGGCGACCCGGTTCCCGGCACCAACTTCATCGACGCCCTCAAGGCGTTCAACGATGACCCCGAGACCAAGGCCGTCATGATGATCGGTGAAATCGGTGGATCGGAAGAAGAGCGCGCCGCCGAGTGGATCAAGGCCAACATGACCAAGCCGGTCGTGACCTACATCGCCGGTGTCACCGCCCCTCCGGGCCGCAAGATGGGCCACGCCGGTGCCATCATCACGGGTTCCTCGGGCACCGCTCAGGCCAAGATGGACGCGCTGGCTGCCGCCGGCGTGCACGTCTGCCTGAACCCCACCGAAGCCGGTGAGAAGATGGTGGAAATCGTCCGCGGCCTCTAAGCCGACGGTCGGTTCACCGACTGATCTCGCGAACCGTCCGTCATCGGGGAAACCCGCGGCGGACGGTTCGTTGTTTATAAGGAGAGAGATGGCAGAGCTTCTCGATGGCGCCCGCGTGGCGGCGCGCATGAAGATGGAACTCGCAGACCGCGTGGCGCGCCTGCGCGCCCAGGGTCGCTCCGTCGGCCTCGGCACCATCTTGGTGGGCGATGACGGCCCGAGTGCCACTTATGTCGCACTCAAGCACGCGGATTGTCACGAAATGGGCATCGAGTCCATCGGTGTTCATCTCCCCGCCGATGCCTCGCAGGACGAGATCATCGCCGCGGTAGAGGAGATGAACGAGAACCCCCTCGTGCACGCCTTCTTGGTGCAGCTTCCGCTGCCGGATGGGGTGGACACCGAGCAAGTGTTGCAGCGCATTCGTCCCGACAAAGATGTCGATGGCCTTCACCCCATCAACCTTGGCAAGCTGGTCCTCGGTGCACCCGGTCCCTTGCCGTGCACGCCCGCGGGCATCGTGGAACTACTCGCCGCACATCGCGTTGAGGTCGACGGCCAGCACGTCGTCGTTATTGGTCGTGGGGTCACCGTCGGCCGACCACTCGCGCTCTTGCTGGCGTGCAAGCGACCAGGGTGTAACGCCGCGGTCACGGTGGTGCACTCGGGAGTGGAGAACTTCGTCGAGATTGTCCGCAGTGCCGATGTGATTATTTCCGCGGCCGGTGTGCCTGGTCTCGTGACCGCTGACATGGTGAAACCCGGAGCGGCGGTGGTGGGTGCCGGGACGAGTTGGAGCGGAAAGAAACTGCTCTCTGACATTGACCCCGAGGTCGAGAGCGTGGCGGCCTGGGTCACACCTCGCATTGGTGGGGTGGGCCCGATGACGCGCGCCATGTTGCTGGCGAACGTGGTTCGATCGGCCGAGAAGGTCAGCTAAGACCGGACGAAGGCCCCCGTCGTCGCGGTGAGGTCGTCGTTTAGAGGGTGACAAAGTCGTGACGCGACACTGCGTGACGGTACGGCACCCCTCGCCGTGACCTGGGTGTTTTCGCCCTACTATTTACCTACTACGAACGCGGGAGGACGCCATGGGCCAAGACAAATGGGGTCGTGAATACGACGAACGCCCGTGGGGCGCCTACACCGTTTTGGATGACGACGCCGCGGACCACAAGGTCAAGCGCATTGTGGTCGAGCCGGGAAAGCGTCTGAGCTACCAGCGCCACAGCCAGCGTTCCGAACACTGGTTCATCGTGTCGGGCACCGCGACCGTGACTTTGAACGAAGTGGACTACGAGGTGGGCCCCGGTCAGTCCATTGAGGTGCCCGTGGGCACGAACCACCGCTGCGCGAACTATGGCAGCGAGCAGGTCGTGTTCATCGAAGTGCAGTACGGGACGTACTTCGGCGAAGACGACATCGTGCGTCTCGACGACGACTACGGCCGCGCCGACGCGTAATGCTCATCCACGAGCTGCTGGCCCAGGGGGTCACGCGCTCTTTCGAATTCTTTCCGCCGAAGTCTGACGAGGAATCAGCCACGCTGTTTTCCACCATCGCCACACTGCAGCCCCTGGAGCCCTCTTTCGTCTCAGTGACCTATCGCGGGGGCCGCGAATCGCGCCAGCGCACCTTTGACCTCGTCGAGCGAATTCAGTCCGCCGATCGCCTCACCGCGATGGCGCACCTCATTTGCGTCGGGCACCGCCGTGACGAGATGTCCGAGATTTTGCGCCACTATCTCGACGCGGGCGTGACGAACATCATGGCCCTGGGTGGCGATGTGCCCGATGACCCGGACCTCGTGGCCAGCGACTTCGCTCACGCCAGTGACCTCGTGGCGCTGGCTCGTGAGATCGGCGGCTTCTCCATTGGGGTGGCCGCGCACCCCCAGGGACATCCCCGTTCACCGTCACTGGCGAGTGACCGCGACTTTCTGGCCCGCAAATTAGAGCAGGCCGACTTCGCGGTGACCCAATTTTTCTTTCGTGCCGACGAGTGGGTGTCACTCGTCGACGACCTGGCTCGTCGCGGCGTGACCAAGCCGGTGGTGCCGGGCATCATGCCGGTGACCGCCTTGTCGTCTATTGACCGCATGGCGGCCATGGGGGCGGCGGTTCCCGCCGACGTCGTGGCCCGCCTGCAGGCTGCCGATGAGCGCGGGGGCAAAGAGGCGGTGCGCGAGGCGGGAATTGCCGCCGCGAGCGAATTATGCCGTGATTTGTTGGCCGCCGGGGCGCCGGGCCTGCATTTTTATACCCTGAATCGCTCTCAAAGTTCTCGGGAGATCTGGTCACAGCTCTGGCCCTAAGTCCTTCGCTGACCGTGGCCATTCACTCCTAAACTCACACACGGTTGAGCGCCGTCGACGTTGCGCCCCACCAGGAGAGAACTTATGACCACCCCCATTCAGGTCACCGTGACCGGCGCCGCCGGTCAAATCGGTTACCAGCTGCTCTTTCGTATCGCGTCCGGTCAGGTCTTCGGACCGAACCAGCCGGTGGCGCTGCGCCTGCTCGAAATTGAGCCCGCCATGAAGTCCCTCCAGGGCGTCGTGATGGAGCTCGATGACTGCGCCTTCCCGCTGCTCACCAACATCGAAGCCACCAGCGACCTCGCAACGGCGTTCGACGGCACCAACTGGGCGCTGCTCGTGGGTTCCGTGCCGCGTAAGGCGGGCATGGAGCGTGGCGACCTGCTCACCGTGAACGGTGGCATCTTCAAGCCGCAGGGCCGCGCCATCGCCGAGAACGCCGCGTCGGACGTGCGCGTCTTGGTCGTGGGCAACCCCTGCAACACCAACTGCCTCATCGCCCGCTCGAACGCGCCCGAGGTCCCGGCCGACCGCTGGTTCGCCATGACCCGCCTCGACCAGAACCGCGCCGAGACGCAGCTCGCCAAGAAGGCCGGCGCCCCGGTGGGTGACGTGAAGAACCTCGCCATCTGGGGTAACCACTCGGCGACGCAGTTCCCCGACTTCGCGAACGCCACCATCGCCGGTCAGGCCGCCACGGCCGCGATCAGCGACCACGACTGGTTGAAGGGTGACTTCATCACCACAGTGCAGAAGCGCGGCGCCGCCATCATCGAAGCGCGCGGTGCGTCCTCGGCTGCCTCGGCCGCCAACGCCGCCCTCGACACCGTCATTGGTCTCATCAACCCCACCGCCGCGGACGACTGCGTCTCGGTGGCCGTCACCAGCACCGGCGACTACGGCGTGCCCGAGGGCTTGACCTTCGGTTTCCCCATCGTCGCTGACGGTGTGGGTGGCTGGTCGGTGAAGCCGGGCTTCGAGCTCGACGAGTTCGCCAAGGCCAAGATCCAGATCACCACGGACGAGCTCATCAGCGAGCGCGACGAAGTGCGTGCCTTGGGCCTGATTTAAAGACTGTCGATAACACGGCCCCTCGCGCGAGCGGGGGGCCGTTTGTCGTTAGTGGGGGAAGTTGAGCGTGGCGAGCTGCGTCGCGAGCGCGGGTGCGAGATAGTTCATGTAGTCCGTCGAGACGTGGCCGTAATCGACGTAGACCAGGTAGTTAGAAATCGCCGCCGGACAGACGTTCTGCGTGCCCACGGTGGTGGCGCTCTGGCAGAAGTAGCCCGTGACCGGGATTAACGTGGCCTTCGACGCGGTCGCAATGGCCGCGTCGCGCACCAGATAGGCGTTGTAGTTGGACATGAAGTTCGCGGTGTTGCCGACCCAATAGTGCGGGGCACACGCGCTGTTGCTGTGATGAAGGGCCACACAGGCGGCGATGTCGGAGCCCCCGATGGTCGGCGTGCTTTGAATGAGGAAGCGCTGAATGGCACTCGACTTGCCCGTGACCGCGTCAAAGGTGGCCGTCCACTGTGACACCCACGAGGTGACAGCACTGGGACTGAAATCGCCCCACATGGCGATTTGGGTGGTGATGACCGCGACCGGGTGCGTGGCAACGATGGCGGCTGGCAAGCTCTTGTGGAACTGCTGACACAGCGCCACCCACCAGGCCTGCGTGGCGGTGTTGGGATTGATTTGAGTTAATACCGAGGGGCAGCCAATGAAGGGGAAGACCAGCAGCTTGTCGTGAAGCGCCTTCATTGCCGAACTAAGGGCGGGCACCCACATCGCCGCGGTGGAGTCACCCCATAAGACCACGACTTTCTTCGAGGTGGTGTCGCCCAGAACGCAGGGCTGCGGCTTGGCGCCCAGGCTGTGCACGTAATAGGGGTCACAGGCCGTGACCATGGCCTGACCAAAGTGGGCCGCCGCGCCCGCTGTCCCGGCCACTGAGGTGAGCGAGGGGGTCAAGGTGCTCGGCACCACGTCGGTCTTCATGGCGGTCGCAATGGCGGCGGAGATGCTCGCGGCCGTGGCGGGTGCAGGGGCCGCCGCGGTGGCCGAGAGGGGAGCGAGAAGGGCACAGCCGGCCAGGGTGATCGCCACCACCAGTCCGCTAGCCGCGAAGGGGCGACGCATGGTGAGAATTTTACCCACCCACACGGGTGCTGTTAGGGCAGGGCTAGTTACCGAAGCCGATGCGCACCCCGGGCCCGCCGTTGGCACTGGGCTGCGGGAGATACGGAGTGAGGGCGTGCGCGAGGCCGGGCAGGGTCAAGGTCTGCAGGTAGACCTTGCCCGGACCGGTGAGCTTCGCCAAGAACAAGGTGTCGGCACCGAAAAGGATGTTCTTGATGCCCTTGACTTGGGTGATCTCCAAAGAGACTGAGGCTTCAAAGAGGCCCACGTGGCCGGGGTGCACCAGCAGTGACTCGCCGGCGGCGAGGTCGTAGGTGACGAGTTCGCCGGAGAGCTCAATCCAGGCGGTGCCCTGACCGGCGATGCGCTGCATGATGAAGCCGTTACCCGAGAAGATGCCCACGCCGAGTTTCTGTTGGAACGAGGGGTTCAAGGTGACGTCGGGAGTCGCGGCGAGAAAGCCGTGACGAGACACCATCCACTCGTGAGAGGCGTCGACAGAAATCGCCTTGATGTGTCCCGGCATCTTGGCGGCGAAGGCCACCGTGCCGGTTCCCGCCGTGGCGGTGAACTCGGTCATAAAGATCGTGGCACCACCCACGGCGCGCTTCAAGATGCCCCCGAGGCCACCACCTCCACCGGCGCCGGCCGAGGTCGACATAGTCACGCTGGGCATCATCCAGCTGAGTTCGCCACCCTGGCTCACTACTGATTGGCCTTGCTGCAACTGCACCTCGAGAACCGGCATGGTGCTGCCGATAATGCGGTGAGCAACCCCGCTGTGGTCGGAGTCAGAAAAGTCGGGCAGGGCACCATCAAGTGATTCGGTCATTCCTCTTGTCTAACAGACCCCATGGCCTTCGTGTTATACGCTGACGCCGATATGTACCCCGCACGGCAAGAAGCAACAATTGACGGCGGCACAAGTTCTTTATCCACCCGCGACGAACTCTGGTGGGGATTCGTACCTTTTGTGGTGACCATTGCCTTGACGTGGTCAGCCAGCGTCGACGACTCGTTCATCACCTTGCGGTACGCGGCCAATGTGGTCAATGGTCACGGCCTGGTATTTAATCCGGGTACGCCGGTGCAAGGGTTTACCTCGCCGCTGCACCTTTTGGTGGCGATTGTCGCCTACGCCCTGCCCACGTCGCTCGCACTGTTCAAACTGAAACTCTTCAGCCTGTTCTTCGCAGCGCTAACCGTGCATCAAGCGGCTCAGCTCCTGCGCTGCCTCGACCTGCCGCGATGGACCGCGCGCATCGCGATGGCCGCATGTGGCGCTAACTGGATGCTGGCCGTCGCGGGAGGCAATGCTCTCGAAACATCGCTCTTGATGTGGTGCATCATGGTCAGTGCGACGTGCCTTATTCGCCGCCAGGGTCGAGATGTTCTCTGGGCCTCACTGGCCAGTGCGGCCGCGGTGATTGCTCGACTGGACGCCACGGTGTTGGTCGTGGCGATGGGCGCCATGGCGCTTCTCCTCGCGCCACGAGAGCAGCGTCGCCGATTTCTCGGCCCCGTCGCGGCGCCGATCGCGGCGGCACTAACCACCGTCGTGGCAGCCACCGCAATCTTTGGGAGCCCTTTCCCTAGTACCTACTACGCAAAGAAGCACGGATTGTGGAGCTCCCTGCGCTTGGGGTGGCATTACTTCTGGCATCTCGGAGGAGTCGTCCACACCGCGGATATCAATGGCTGGTGGTTAGTGAAGATTCAGATCTTCCTCGCCGTGGCGCTGGTTCTGTCCGTCATCGTGAGTCGTCGCG
>Ga0208497_1000928_pt1 | contig 11893 bp, 11 predicted proteins | sample CryBogCBE25Aug07_FD_184555 | JGI IMG/M metagenome (GOLD analysis project Ga0208497, IMG submission 184555) | Freshwater microbial communities from Crystal Bog, Wisconsin, USA - CBE25Aug07 (SPAdes) | ecosystem: Environmental > Aquatic > Freshwater > Lake | place: Crystal Bog, Wisconsin, USA...
GAACGAGTGACCTTCACTGGCTCAACGGCCACCGGTCGGGCCGTTATGCGGGCCGCCGCCGAACACTTGACCTACGTCACGCTCGAGTTGGGCGGGAAGAACGCGCTGATTATTCTCGACGACGCCGACGTCGACGCGGCCGTCACCGTGGCCATCGAGGGCATGTTCTACAACAACGGCATGGCCTGCACCTCGACGTCACGGATACTGGTGCACTCCTCGCTCTACGACCAGTTCGCCACCGCCTTCGTGGCCGCGGCCTCGCGACTGGTTGTCGGCGAACCGCTCGACCCGCGGACGGACATCGGTCCCATGGTCGACGCTAAGCAACGTGATCGCGTCGAGATGTTTGTGTCGACCTCGCTGGAGGAGGGCGCCACCTTGCTCTTCACCGGCACGGTCCCCGAGTCGCTCGATCCCGCGGGATTCTGGGCCGCACCGCGGGTCTTTGGCGAAGTCCGACCCGGGATGCTGGTGGCGCAAGAAGAAGTGTTTGGCCCCGTGGCCTCACTGATGCGCTACGAGACTGAAGAGGAGGCCATCGCGATCGCTAATGGTACGGACTACGGCCTGACGGCCGCTATCTGTACGCGGGACGAACGGCGGGCCGCCCGTATGGCGCCACTGCTCGAAGTGGGCATGGTGTTTATTAATCAGTACACCCGGCGGACCTTCGTGGGGTCGCCGTTCGGTGGCGTTAAGGGGTCGGGCTACGGCCGCGAGTACAGCGCCGAGACGCTGTATGAGTTCGTGCGCGCCAAGAACGTGCGCTTCCCGTCGGGCCACGGCGAAATGCCGACGTGGCCGCCGCGGTGACCACCACCCTGCGCCTCGGGACCTTCACTAAGTCGGTCGTCCTGGCGGTCGCCCGCGAGACAGACCTCCTTTCGATGGCCGGCCTCGAGGTCGAGGAGGTGAGCGTTGTCTCATCCCCAGCCCAGTTTTCGGCGCTGGCGGCCGGGGAACTAGATGCCGTCTTAACGAGTCCCGACAACGTCCTGCTCTACAGTGCCGGCACGCCGAATCCGGTGGGCCGACTGCTCGATCTCACGATGTACGCCGGGATTGACCACGGCACGGGTCTCAGTCTGTGGGCCGCGCCGGGGGTCGATGCCGCGACCGCGACGGCGCTGACCATGGCCGTTGACGTGCCCACCTCGGGCTTCGCTTTCGCCGGCTTCGCGCTGGCGCAGCGCTGCGGCCTTTGTCGCGACGACCTCACGGTGGTCGCGCTCGGTTCGACGCCTAACCGGGCGCGGGCTCTGATTGCGGGCGAGTGCGACATCACCATTTTGAACGCGAGTAACGAACTGCGGGCCGCGGCGTCGGGCTGCACCATGCTCGGATCGGTCACCGCCGTGGGCCCCTACCTCGGGACCGTCTTAGCGGGGCGCCGTGGCGAACTGGTCAGCGACCTTCGCCGGCTACGCACGGCGCTACTCGCCGCCATCCACAGCGTGCTGACGACGTCATCTGACGAGTGGTTGCTCGACCTTATTGCGTCGACCGTCGAGCTAACCCCGGACCAGGCCCGTCAGCACCTCGAGGTACTTCGCTCAACCAGCGATGGCCTGGTGGCCACGGGCGAGATTGATGAAGGCTCGTTACGTGGACTCCTCCAGCTGCGCGCGGCCGCGGGCGACACCACTGTTTCCTTTGATCCCCACGTCGATGGTCGAGCACTGGTCGACGAGGGTTTCTGGATGGAATCAGGCGGTCCCGACGTAGGCTAGAAGGGTGTTTCCACATGAACGCCCCCGCCGCCTTCGCCGCACGCCGGCCCTTCGTCGCCTGGTCGCCGAAACCACGCTGACGCCGGCTGATCTCATTGCGCCCCTCTTTGTGGCGCATTCCCACTCGGCGCCGGTTTCAGCACACCATGGAATCATTGGTGCGCCAGGCCCACGAGCTTGCCGCTCGAGGCGTTGGCGGCATCATCCTCTTTGGCCTCCCCAGCACCAAGGATGCGATTGGTTCGCAGGCCTGGGCCGAGGACGGCATTATTCAACTCGCCCTGCGACGACTTCGCGACGAGTTCGGCGACGACCTCTTGGTGATGGCCGACACCTGCCTCGACGAGTTCACCGACCACGGCCACTGCGGCGTGGTCCGGGCCGACGGTACCGTCGACAATGACGCCACCATCGAGCTCTACGCCAGGATGGCCGTCGCGCAGGCCCGCGCCGGCGCCGCGGTGGTTGCCCCGAGCGGCATGATGGACGGCCAGGTGGGCGTTATTCGCGCGGCGCTCGACGCCGAGGGCTTCACCGACACCGTCATCATGGCCTATTCGGCCAAGTACGCCAGTGGTCTCTACGGCCCCTTCCGCGAAGCAGTGGCCGTCGAAATCGCCAATGGCGGAAATCGTCGGGGCTACCAGCAGGACTACCACAACCGTCGTGAGTCGCTCCGCGAGGCCCGTCTCGACGTGGCCGAGGGAGCCGACATCGTGATGGTCAAGCCGGCGATGACCTACCTCGACGTGGTGAGCGACCTCCGCCAGAACCTGTCGGTGCCGATTGCCGCGTACCACGTCTCGGGTGAGTACGCCATGATCAAGGCCGCCGCGGCCAATGGTTGGATTGACGGCCAGGCCGTCGCGCTCGAACAGCTCACCGCAATTCGTCGGGCCGGTGCCGACATGGTGCTGACCTACTTCGCTCAAGAAATCGCTGAGGTCCTGTAAATGAACAATCAAGAGTGGTTTGACCGCGCCCAACGAGTTATCCCCGGTGGCGTTGACTCGCCGGTGCGCTCCTTTCGCGCCGTTGGCGGCACGCCTTACACCGTGGTGCGGGGCCAAGGCGCGTACGTCGAAGACGTTGAGGGCCGTCGCTACCTCGACTTCGTGCAGTCCTACGGCGCCTCGCTGCTCGGCCACGCTCACCCCGCGGTGGTCGAGGTGTTACGTGAGGCCGTAAGCAAGGGCACCACGTTCGGTGCGCCAACGCCCGGCGAGGTGATTCTGGCCGAACTGATGACCGACCGCGTGCCCGGTCTCGAGCAGCTTCGCCTAGTCTCCTCAGGCACCGAGGCCGTGATGAGCGCCGTGCGCGTGGCCCGAGGGTTTACCGGTCGCGACAAAGTCGTGAAGTTTGATGGCTGTTACCACGGCCACTCGGACGGCCTCCTCGTGGCCGGCGGCTCGGGCGTAGCCCAGCTCGGTCTCCCCGGTTCGGCCGGCGTTACGGCCGGCGCGGTGGCCGACACGATTGTCGCCCCCTACAACGTCGTTCCGACGTTGGACGACACCATCGCCGCCGTCCTCGTGGAACCGGTCGCCGCCAACATGAACATCGTGGCGCCTAACGAGGGCTTCCTGCGGGGCCTGCGCGCCGAATGTGACCGCGTGGGTGCACTGCTGATCTTTGACGAAGTCATTACCGGTTTTCGCCTGGACTACGCCGGCGCCGAAACCTTCTTCGGCGTGACGCCCGACCTCTACTGCTTCGGCAAGGTCATCGGCGGTGGACTTCCCGTCGGCGCTTTTGGCGGCTCGGCAGAAGTGCTGCGCGCCCTGGCCCCGAGCGGACCGGTCTACCAGGCCGGCACCTTGTCGGGAAACCCCTTGGCCACGGCGGCCGGTGCGGCCGTGCTGCGCCACGTGACGCCGCAGGACTACCTCGATCTGAGTGACCGGGTGGCGCGCTTCGCCGCCGGTCTCGAAAGTGCGGTTCGCTCCGCCGGACTCCACGCCGTGGTGCCCGTGCAGGGACCGTTGCTCGGTCTGTACTTGTCGCGAGAAGAGACCGCCGCCCCGCGCAACATTGTCGAGGCACGGACGCTCTGCGACAACGGTCTCTACGCCCCGTTCTTCCACGCCATGCTGGAACAAGGGGTGGCCCTGGCGCCTGGCGCCTACGAAATCATGTTTGTCTCCCTGGCCCACACCGAGGCCGACCTCGAGCGATGCATTGAGGCAGTGCACGTCGCGGCCGTGGCCGCTCGGGAGTCGCACTGATGCAGCTGCGTTCGCAGGGCTGGCGAGTTCGGCCCAGTTTTACCCCGCAGGGACCGACGTCACCCGTCACGTTGCTGCTCGATGAGCGGTGCTTAACCCAGTTGGCCGGTGTCGACCCCGTGGCCTGGCAAACCCCCTGGACCGAGCTCCACAACCTTCGACTCGCGCGCACCTTGTTCGGGACGACGCTGATCGCCGACACCGATGGCCGGACCTTCGTTTGGCGCACCAATCGTCGTCGTGAGTTCGCGGCCTTGGCCCCCTTCGTGACGGCGGCCGGTGGCTGGGTCCAGCAACGTCAGTCCCAGCGCCGCACGGCCATCGCCGTGGTGGTCGTGACGCTGCTCTCCTTCGTCGGGTACATCGGCGCCCAGTTCCACCATCGAGCGGCCGACGCCACCGTGGCCCGACTCAAAGCGCTCAACGTTGGCTATACCGACCTCCCGGGCTCGTGGACGACCGCGGCGCCGTCGGTGCTGAGCGCGGTGATTGGCTCACCGGGACAGACCGTGCGCACGAACTTTGCGACGACCACGACGGCACCGTTGTCCAACTCCCTCTACGGCACCGTGGTGCGTACGTTCCAGCACTGCCTCGGGGTGACCAATGAGGCCGATCGGATGTTCGGGGCTGCCGGCCAGTTCCCCGTCGTGCAGACGACGTCCAAGGTCTTCACCTCCGCCAGTGGCGGGGGAGTCCAGGTCGCCAGTTACGCCCAGTACTACGCCGACGCGTCATCGGTAGCGAAGGACACGGCCGAAACGGCCAAATCCGGATTCGGCGCCTGCTTCACTGACGCCAACGCCAACTTCATCGAAGGCGGCGCCCTCAATTTGTCGCCGACGGTGACGACGGGACTGCCGTTGTCGGTGAGTACCTTCGCCAAGGGCTTCCGCGTCGCGGGCATTGCCACCATCACGGGCGCGCCCTTCACGCAAGCATCCGCCACGTTGACGGCGCAGCGTCAGCACCTGGTCGTAGTGGTCACTACCCGCGGCCACTACGAAGTGACGTTGTTAGCGCTGTGCGTGAACTGGCCCCAGCAGGAACCACTGGTGCAGTCACTCGTGAATAATGTGGTCGCTCGACTGAGTCCCAGCACGGGGACGGCGGTCTAGCGTCAGTCCATCGAGGAGACGTTCGCGAGCAACTTCGTGAAGGCCTCCTCCGGCACGGCGTTCGCCAGGCGAACGAGTGCGCGGTAACCAACCTCGGCCGGCCCCTTCTGCGAGTTGTCCATCAGATTGGCCATAATCGCCAAGAGCTCGGTCATCAGGGGCTTAATGCGCAGGCCCGTGCCCACGCAGACGCTCAGAATGCGGGGCTCCGAAATCAGGCGCACGAAGGCTCGGGCCACCTTGTAATAGTCGCCGTAGTTGGCGTCCATGCGCTCGTCGTAGAGGCGCAGGACGTCGTTGTCATTGGCCAACAAGGCCTCACCTAACACCGCGGCGGCGAGACGGCCCGACTCGTAGCCGTAGGCGATGCCTTCGCCGTTGAAGGGGTTAACGGTGCCGGTGGCGTCACCAATGGCCAGCGTGTTCTCTCCAACGCGCGGCCCCACGGCCAGACCCATCGGCAGGCGTCCGCCGGTGGCCGGTCCGAGGCAGGTGCTGTCGTTTAGGCCCCAGGCCTCGGCCGTTTGGGCGACGAAGTACTCCTGCAGCTTGGTGGTGTTGACGCCCTTCCAGGCGCCACCGGTCGAGAGGAGGCCGACGCCGACGTTGACGCGGCCGTCACCGAGGGGGAAGATCCAGCCATAACCCGGCACGACGTTGCCGTTCGGGTCGCGAATGTCGAGGTGGGAGTCGATCCAGGGCTCGTCGTGGCGGTCGCTCGTGTAGTAGCCACGCAGGGCCATGCCCATGGGCCAGTCGCGGTTGCGGGTGGTACCCATAGTGCGACCGATGCGCGAGTTCTGTCCGTCGGCGACGACGATGAATCGGCCGCGAATCTCGGCCGTGGCGCCCGTTTCCTTCTCCTTGACGACCACGCCCTTGGCGCCGGCGAGGCCCTCGTTTGAGGAGGGCGTCAGGTCAACGAGGTCAACGACCTCGCAGCCGGTCAGCAGGGTCGCGCCGTGGGCCTGCGCGTGGCCGGCGACCAGGCCGTCCAGGTTGAAACGGGTGATGGTGTAGCCGTAGTTGGGGAAGACCGGGTGGTCGGGCCACTGCAGTTCGAGCGATGCACCGAAACCGAAGGAGCGTAGGCCGTTGTACTTGTGGCCGTGGGCGGCTACCTCTGACTCGAGGCCCATGGCCTGGAGCTGGTAGACCGAGCGAGGTGTGAGACCGTCACCACAGGTCTTCTCTCGGGGGAAGGTCTTCTTCTCGATCAGGCAGACGTTCCAGCCCGCCTCGGCGAGCCAGTACGCGCAGGACGATCCACTGGGGCCACCGCCGACGATGACGACATCAAAGAAGGGCGTGGCGGACGAGGTGGCGAGGAGGGAAGACATGGCACCAGAATACGTGCCATCTCTGTGTAGTTCTGCGGTGGTTCTCGCAAAAAGTCTTATAGGCTGAGTGCCGTGAGTCAGTACCTCCCACTTCTTGGACTCCTACTTGTTGGCGCCCTCTTCGCGTCGGGTTCCTTTCTGGCCTCAGCCTTGCTGGCGCCAAAAAAGCGACCGACCGAAGCGAAGTTGGCCCCCTACGAATGCGGCATTGTGCCGGAGTTCGAACCGCCGGCGCGGTTTCCCGTCCGTTTCTACCTCGTTGCCATGATTTTCGTGATTTTCGACATCGAAGTGGTGTTCTTGTACCCCTTTGCCGTCATCTTCCGTCAAATCGGCCTCTTCGGTCTGGTTGAGATTGGTGTCTTCTCGCTCACCGTCTTTGGTGCACTGTTGTTCCTGGTCAGCGAGGGTGCCCTGTCGTGGGGTCCGAAGGCCCAGCTCACGCCAGCCATGCCCGAGCGCACTTCGAATTCAACCATTGTTCGTATCGGACTCGATGCGGAAAAGGTGGCCTAGTGGCACTCGAAGACCTGCAGCACAATTTCTTGACTGGTCGCGTCGAGGACCTCGTTCGCTGGGCTCGTCGGGCCTCGGTGTGGCCCGTTTCCTTCGGTCTTGCCTGCTGCGCTATTGAAATGATGGCCGCCGGTGGTGCCGACTTCGACATTGCCCGTTACGGCATGGAAGTCTTCCGCAACTCGCCCCGTCAGGCCGACCTGATGATCGTGGCCGGACGCGTCAGCCAGAAGATGGCTCCCGTGTTGCGCCAGGTCTACGACCAGATGGCTGAGCCGAAGTACGTCATTTCCATGGGCGTCTGCGCGTCAACCGGTGGTCTTTTCAATAACTACGCCCTGGTCCAGGGGGTTGACCAGATTGTTCCGGTCGACGTTTACGCCCCCGGCTGCCCGCCCTCGCCCGAGACGCTGATGCACGCGATTTTGACCTTGCACGAGCAGATTCGCACCGGTGAGATTCTCAAGCGGCGCCAGCAGGGAACGCCGACGCACCTTTCAGCCCACGACGACTCGTGGACGCCGGCGGTGCCCGTGGCGGTCCGGATGGGAACCCCTCGATGATTACTGCGCCCGCGTTGACGACCGAGGGCGTCATCATCACTGACGGTACTGCCTGTGATGCGGTCTTCTTTGCGACGGCCGAGAACTACTTCGCGACGGTGACGGCCATCAAGGCTGACGGTTTTGAAATGTGCATCGACGTCTGTGGTGTCGACTACCTCGAGCACGCCGATCGCCCACTGCCGGAGGGCGTGGTGCCTACCCGGTTCGAAGTCGTCGTGAACTTGCTCAGCCTCTCGAAGCGCCAGCGCGTTCGTGTTCGCGTCCAGGCCGGCAATGAGTCACCCCGAGTGGACTCCCTCTTCGCCCTCTACCCGGGCACCGAGGCGCCAGAACGTGAAGCCTTCGACATGTTTGGCATCTTGTTTGACGGCCACCCCGACCTGACCCGCATCCTCATGCCCGAGGAGTGGGAAGGCCACCCGCTGCGTAAGGACTACGGCGTTGGCCGTGTCCCGGTCCAGTTCAAGGAAGGTCCAGGACCACGATGAGTGAACAGGTACGCAACGTCGAGCGTCTCGACCTCTTGGCTGCCGAGACCCACGAAGGCCCTCAGGAACTCCGTCCCCGCTCGGAAACGGGTGTTGACGACCTGGGTAAGGAAATCGGCGCCGTTTTACGCCTCCAGGGACTGAACCTTGACCCGTCGTCCATTGACGTTGAGGGCCCCGACGACGAGCGCATGATCATCAACATGGGTCCGTCGCATCCCAGTACGCACGGTGTACTTCGCCTGATGTTGGAGCTCGACGGTGAGTACATTCTTCGCACCAAGCCCGTCATTGGCTACCTGCACACGGGCATGGAGAAAACGGCCGAAACGCTCAGCTACGTGCAGGGTGGGACCAACGTGACCCGCATGGACTACCTGAGTCCCGTAGGTAACGAAACCGTCTTCGCCCTGGCCGTGGAGTCGCTGCTTGGTATTGAAGTGCCGGCTCGCGCCACCTGGATTCGCATGATGATGAACGAGCTGAACCGCATCTCGTCGCACCTGGTCTGGATGGCCACGAACGGTATGGACCTCGGGTCCTCGTCGATGATGATTTACGGACTGCGCGAACGTGAACTCGTTCTGGCCTTCTTTGAGAAGACGGCCGGTCTGCGCATGAACCTCAACTACGTGCGCCCCGGTGGCGTGGCCGCCGACCTACCCGACGGCTGGGAAGACGACATCGCCGTCATTTGCGACACGATCTACGACCGTACCTACGAGTATGACCAGCTCCTCACTGGTCAGCCAATTTTCCGCCAGCGCATGGTGGGCGTCGCTCCGATCACGGCTGAGGAAGCGCTCGCGCTGGGTCTTACTGGACCGCTCCTGCGCTCGACGGGTGTGGCCTGGGACTTGCGTCGCACCATGCCGTACTTGGCCTACGACGAGGTTGAGTTCGACGTCATTGTCGGTACCTACGGCGACAACTTCGACCGCTACGCGATTCGTCTCAACGAGATCCGTGAGTCAGTGCGCATTATTCGTCAGTGCCTCGAAAAGATGCCTGCCGGCGACTACCGCACCCAGGACCCCAAGGTCACGCCACCACCGCGCGGCCGTATTGGTGAGTCCATGGAAGCCCTTATTCACCACTTCAAGCTCTTCACCGAGGGCTTCCACGTGCCGGCCGGGGAGACCTACGTCGGCATCGAATCGCCCCGCGGTGAAATCGGTTGCTACATGGTCTCCGATGGCGGCCCGAAGCCGTACCGGATGCACACGCGCGCGCCGAGCTTCACCAACTTGCAAGCCGTGCCGCTTCTCATGCGTGGTGGCACCATGTCCGACACTGTGACCGTCATTTCGACGGTCGACCCCGTAATGGGAGAGGTTGACCGATGAGCCACTTTCGGCCCGAACTTCGCCAGCGCGCAGACGAGCTCGTCGCGCTCTACCCGCGCAAGCGCTCCGCCATGTTGCCCCTGCTGCACTTGGCGCAGGAACAAGACGGCTACTTGACCGAGCCGGCTATTGAAGAAATTGCCGAACTGACGGGCACCAGCCCCGCCGACGTTCGCGGTACCGCGGCCTTCTACGACATGATCCACCTCGAGCCGGTGGGCAAGTACGTGGTGGGCGTCTGCACCAACATCGCCTGCCTGCTCAATGGCGCTCAGGAGATGCTCGAACACGCAACCACCACGCTCGGTTGCGCGGTGGGCGGCACCTCCAGCGACGGACTCTTCACCCTGGAAGAGACGGAGTGCTTGGCCGACTGCAACCTCGCGCCCTGCGTGCAGGTGAACCACCGGTACGTGCGGACTACTTCGCCCGAGGCCTTCGACGCCATGGTCGCCGACGTTCGCGCCGGCAAGCTTGACCACGAAATCCCGAGCCACGGCACGCTGGTACGCGTTCGCCGCCAGGGCGGACTTCGCGTGAGCCGCGAAGAGATTGCTCAGCAGCGCGCCGTCGCCGCGGCCGCCCGCGCGGAGCGTGACGCTGCCGCGAAGGCCGCCGCCGAGGCCGCGGCCGCCATCGTCTCGAACGAGGAAAAGAAGTAATGGCCTCCCTCAACGCCCCCAAGATCGTTTCCTCGCGCGGCCAGTACGCCGACAGCCACACCCTCGCCCGCTTCCTCGAGACCGACGGGTACCTCGGCTTGAAGAAGGCCCTCACGATGCACCCGGAAGAAGTGGCTGCCGAAGTTGACGCGGCCTCCCTGCTGGGTCGCGGTGGCGCCGGCTTCCCCGCCGGTCGCAAGTGGTCGATGTTGCGCAAGTCGCCCATCTCCTACCTCGTGGTCAACGGTGACGAGTCTGAGCCGGCGACGTTCAAGGACCACTTCCTCGTCGAGCGCGACCCGAACCAGTTGGTCGAAGGCGTCATCATTGCCGCCTACGCCCTGCAGGTCACTCAGGCCTTCATCTTCTTGCGCGGTGAGTTCGCGCTCGGTCTCGAGCGCGTGCAGCAGGCCGTGAACGACGCCTACGCCCACGGCGCCCTCGGCCAGCGCATCTTCGGCCACGATTTCTCGCTCGACATCGTCGTGCACACCGGCGCGGGTGCCTACGTCTGTGGTGAAGAGACGGCGCTGATTGAAGCGCTTGAGGGCAAGCGCGGCTTCCCCCGCATCAAGCCCCCGTTCTTCCCGGCCGTCACCGGTCTCTACGGTGAGCCCACCGTTGTCAACAACGTCGAAACGATGTCGAACCTGCCCTGGATTATCCGCAACGGGGGAGCGGCCTTCGCCGCCCTCGGTGCCGGTCGTTCCACGGGTACGCGCCTCTTCGCCCTGGCCGGCCGCGTTAAGAACCCCGGTGTCTACGAGATCGAAATGGTGAAGAACACCTTCCGCGACCTCATCTTTGACCCCGCTCTCGGCGGCGGCATCATTGGCGACAAGGCCCTGAAGGCCATCATCCCCGGTGGCGTATCCTCACCCTGGTTCGGCCCCGACCTGCTCGACACCCCGCTCGGACAGGACGAAGTCGGTGGACTCGGCTCCATGCTCGGTTCGGGATCGGTTGTCGTTCTCGACGAAGACTCCTGCGCCGTGCGCGCCGTGTGGCGCATTACCAAGTTCTTCTCCAACGAGTCCTGCGGTCAGTGCACGCCGTGCCGTGAAGGCTCGGGCTGGATTGAGCGCATTATGTACCGCATCGAACACGGTGGCGGCCGTCTCGAAGACGTCGATCTCCTGCTCGACCTGTGCGACAACATCGCCCCCGGCCTCTCCTGGCCACCGCAGCAGACGACGATCTGCGTGCTGGGGCCTTCGATCCCCTCATCGGTCACGTCCGCGATCAAGATGTTCCGCGACGACTTCGTGGCCCACGTTGCCCACGGAGGCTGCCCCCATGACTGACGCCATTCGTACCAGCGTGACGGTGACCGTTAACGGTCGCGCCGTCGAGGCCCAGCCGGGTGAGTTGCTGATCGAAGTAGCGCAGCGCGCCGGTGACTTCGTCCCCCGCTTCTGCTACCACCCCCGCATGGAGCCGGTCGGCGTTTGTCGCATGTGCCTTGTTGAGGTGGACGGTCCCCGCGGTCCGTCGCTGCAGCCGGCCTGCTACCTCCGCGTCAATGATGGCATGAACGTCACGACGAACTCGGAGAAGGTCAAGAAGGCCCAGGACGGCGTCCTGGAGTTCTTGCTGGCTAATCACCCACTCGACTGCCCCGTCTGTGACAAGGGTGGCGAGTGCCCATTGCAGGACCAGGCGATGGCGCACGGTTCGGGTGAGACTCGCTTCATTGAAGAAAAGCGCCACTTCGTCAAGCCGATTTCGTTGGGGGCCAACGTGCTGCTCGACCGTGAGCGCTGCATCCAGTGCTCGCGCTGCACCCGTTTCGCTGCCGACGTCGCGGGCGATGCCCAGATTGCCTTCGCCGGTCGTGGTGACCTCATCGAAGTGGCCGCCTCGCCGAGCGAGCCCTTCGACTCCGTGTTCTCCGGC
>Ga0208497_1000930_pt1 | contig 11880 bp, 17 predicted proteins | sample CryBogCBE25Aug07_FD_184555 | JGI IMG/M metagenome (GOLD analysis project Ga0208497, IMG submission 184555) | Freshwater microbial communities from Crystal Bog, Wisconsin, USA - CBE25Aug07 (SPAdes) | ecosystem: Environmental > Aquatic > Freshwater > Lake | place: Crystal Bog, Wisconsin, USA...
GTGTTGTTGGACCACGTAAACAAGACTACTTACAAAAGTGAGCAGGTATTAGCCAGTGAAGGTATCTGGGCGGTGTTCTACGACAACCAACCTATCAATCTAAAAACAAGTAATATCCTTGTAGCCTATCCGGGCCCGAAGTACCGCAAAAATTCTTTTAGTAATCCCGGACACGCAATCAATCTTTGCAAGAAACTCAACACTCTATTCAAAACAGACAAGTTCTCAGTGGTGTTGTTAAAAGCCGGTGACAAAATCTTCCCCTAAGTCGTACACTCAACGTCAGCTTACTAAAATTTTTATTCAGCAGGCCGACCTGCCTATTGGTGTTACCACTGACATGCAACGTCGCTGGTGGAAAAATCCCACAGACGATAATAGTCTAAGATTAAGTCTAGCTGGCCTACAGTTTGTCAAGGCAAATCTTAAACTGCAAAGTTACGACTTTGAATTACCCGAAGAATTGACCAATCATAACTTACTACAATTAGAACGACAGTTTAAGAGCATGTACTACTTGCTTAAACGCCAAAAGATAATTGTATTTGAAGAATCCGAAGCCATGATGCTTACCTTACATTCAGGTAACCTAAAAGCCTATTTAGACAGCATAGAATCTGTCGGTTGACCATTAATTCCCAAAATAGTATAATAGTAATATGGATGAAAAAATTGAACTATACTGTACCCAAGACGAGTGCACCGACGAGTGGCTAGTCTGGTTCCCGCACCCATTGGGCGGCATGAAAGTGTTAGAGTCCTTTGACAATGAAGTTGAAGCTCGTGCATTCTGGCAAGATCAAATTGATTCCGCCGATTTTGACGCTGAATAACGCGGTTGACCCAAAATTCTCAATAATGTATAATACTAGTATGACTAAGAAATCTAATCCTCTCGCAGAAACCAAAGTTCGCACTATCCTATATCTTTGGGAAGATAAACGTAGCCCAGGAGAACCAAAATTTGGTGACCATACTATTGCAGGTAATCCGACTAAAGTTGAAATAGACAAAGATACCAAGGCCTATATTCGTAGTCAACTTAGTCGTCAAAAATATATTTACGATGCCGGCGATATTATTGTGCATTGGGTTATTGACGCAACCGAATATGCTCAATCCGTGGGCAAAAATTATCCCCATGCTAAGTTAGATGATTATATTGCTAACGAAAAGACTGACCTTAAGAATTATAGAATCCTAGCAGACGTTTATAAAATCTCAGCTGACGAACTTACTCGTAAAGTAAATGGTGTACTATATGGTGTAAGTAAAACCGGTACCTATGCTCCGCACAAGTTTCAACAAGAAGCAATTGATAAAGCAGTTGAGTATTTCAATAATGGCGGCACTGATTATCTATTAGACGCTGTTATGCGTTTTGGTAAGAGTTACACTAGTTATAAAATCTGCAAAGACATTGCCGCTAAACGTATTTTAGTTATTACAGGTCGTCCTAAGATTAAAGACGGATGGAAGAATGATTTAGATCACGTGGACTTTGCAGGCTGGAATTTTATTGACAGCCAAAAAGAAAAGGATGTAGCATTTTACGATGCTGATGCATTGTTTACCTCAGAAGAAGAACCTGTAGCCGAAGTCATCTTTGCTAGTTTTCAAGGTGGTAAACGTGCAGACAGCCGTATTGCTAAAGTAATTGAGCAAGATATTGATGTAGTCATCATTGATGAAGCTCATGCGTACTTTAGCGCCGATGCTATTGATTTTGTTAAAAAACTAAAAGTCAAACGTAAAATTTGGGCAAGTGGAACTCCTTTTAAAGCCTACGAAAGTGGTATGTTCGATGGAGAAACAGATACTTACCGTTTTACTCTATTAGATTTATTACGCGAAAAAAAGCGTGTAGAGGATGCTATTAAAGCAGGTGAATTTGTGTCTGACTTAGAAATGCGTTATACAGAATTTCCCAATGTACAATTTTTAGTAGCAGAATATCCGACGTTTAATAACGACGAATTATATAAAGAAGAAAGCCTTAACATGAAGGCTCTTACAAGTAGCAAAGATAATATTCCTAACTACCCAGACGAAGTCAATGGTTTATTAGACAGTTTGTTTAGGACCGACAGACGCAGTCCATTTACTATGGGCGGCCGCGAGATTAAATATCCAGTTAATGCACAGCATGTATGGATGGCTGTACCTGCAGGCAAAGACGACACAACCAGCGAATCAGTTGCATCTGCTACTACACTAGAGACTTCAATTAAAAATCATCCTTTGTATAGCACAAAATATTCTCCATTGGCTATTAAAGGCAACAAGGATCAGGACGATGTTAATCGCCATATTACATTAGCAAAACAAAACAACCTTGGGTCTATTAATATCAGTTGCCGTAGTTTAAACACTGGCACTAAATTTCCTGATATTGATACCGTAGTGTTTTTAACTGAGACTACAAGTGCCTCCGAGTTTTGGCAAACGGTTGGTCGTGCATTACAACCTAAGCCGGGTAAAAAGAGTATCACTATTATTTGTTACAGTATTGAAATGGTTGTTAATATGGCCAACCGTATGGTTGAGTACAGCATTAAAGACACCAGTGATAAAAATCATAATGCTGTTATGACAGAATTTTTATCGATGATGCCAGTCTTTGTTAATGACGGTCCTCGTGTAAAATCGTTAGATATCGAAGAAGTATATCAACAACTTAGCAGTAGTGGAAGTGTTAAACGTAGTTTTAGTGATCGTGCCGTGTTAAGCAAAGACTTCGAAGACGTCGTATTAAGCAATATAGAATTTTTCCGGGACATTCCTGACGTTGATAACGATGATCCTAGTTCACGTAAATTATTACATGCATCAGGAGTTAAAGGTAAAAATGCAACGCAGAAACGCACGGCACCAATGACTGCCCAAGAAAAGAATGAAATTGATGAGATTAAAATCAAGGTGCGTGAATTTTTAACCTATCTCGGAGATGTTATGTCTGCTAGCTTTATCTATGATCAAGCAGTAGTTGAATCGTTGAACGATTTAGAACATATTAACAAAACCACAATTGATGGTGAGCTAGGTGCAGGTACCAAAGATATTATTATGGCATTACTAAAATCGGGTGCATTAAATACATCTGTCTTAGACAGAAAAATTAGTGCATATTATAATGTTAAAATTAAAACCGCTATCTAAATGTTTACAGCTTATATTAGACCCGACAAAGTTTACGATGTCTTGCACGACATTAGAACTCCAAAATGGAAATTATCTGCGACCGGGGAAACTAGAACTAACTCTGCTCTCATTGATGAAATCTTAGATACTATTCCAACAACTGAGTGGAAAAAAGGTGGACCTTTTTTAGATCCGTGCTGTGGTCGCGGTACATTTCTTTTAAAAATCATTGATAAGCTAGAGAAATATCACTCGCCCAAGGATATATTAAATATGATTAAGGGCATTGACATTGATAGCTATTGCGTGTATACTACTAAAGAAGTTATCTCTGCACGATTGGGTGTTAATCACAAAGATTTAGATAATATCATTATCAAGGACAACTTTATAACATGGGATTCAAAGGGTATGAAATTTAATATAGTAGGAAATCCCCCATTCCAAGAGGGTAGCAGAGACGACGAAGCAAATAAGTTATGGCCATTTTTTATAAAGCGAGCCAGTGAACTAGTCAAAGACAAAGGTTATGTAGCAATGGTTAGCCCAACTGGATGGATGCAACCTACCGCAGACATTGGCAAAGGTAATAGCAAAAATGCTGTTAGTATTTTCAATGACATATTTAAAGCAAATAATTTAGTCACCGCCAACATTGATAGTGATACCTTGCAAAAAATGTATTTTGCTGGAGTAGGTAGCACTTTTAGTTATTTTACTTTTCAGAAGGCACCATACAAAGGAATAACCAACTTTATCACTCCCACAGGTACTATTCAAGTTGACATTCGCACAATTGACAGCTTACCTAAGATAACAAGTAGTCTGAGTCTTAGTATTACTAAAAAAATGTCGGGTACACCATTTAAATTTTATGATCAAAATCATGGATTAAATGGTAAAGAAAATAGTGTTAAAGATTCTAACTATCAATATCGAGTATACCATACTAATAAAAAAGGCGGTACTTATTGGTACGGATCTATTAAGTCTGCCGAAGCTAGTAAACCTAAAGTTATTATTAGTTTGTCTGGAAAATATCTTGCAGTATATAATAACACTGACGGATTTAGTAATATGTGTATGGCACTTGTTTGTGATACGGTTGCACAGGCTACGCAAGCAGAAATTGCGTTAAACAGTAAGTTATATCGTTTTTGGGTAGAGATGCAAAAGTTTTCTGGATTTAATCCTAGAAAGTTAATCTTAACTTTGCCAGCGGTTGATCTAAATCAACAATGGGACGATCAGTTATTGTATAAACATTTTAATTTGACCACAGATGAAATTGCCTATATCGAAGGAATGTTTAGTGTTGCCGAATAAAGAACAAGTCATATCTCATGCTAGGAACAGAGATTATATGAGCGGAGTTGAAAGAGATTCTGCTCGTATTAAGGCCACTGGCGAAGTTTTTACTCCAACAAAATTAGTACAAGAAATATTAGATAGTTTGCCACAGACTTTATTTACAGATCCATTGGAAACTTTCCTTGACCCTAGTTGTGGGGATGGTCAATTTTTAAGTGAAATACTTATAAGAAAAATGGAAAACGGAATTGGCTTCGAAGATGCGTTATCAAGTATCTATGGAGTTGAACTAATGGAAGATAATGCAGAAGAATGTCGCAAAAGATTACTTTGTGGACAGGAACAATTAAGACATATTGTGGAACGTAACATTGTATGTCACAATGGACTGACATATGATTATAGCTTTAATGGTACTAACTTCACTGAACAAGAACTATTAAACCAAACCATTGGTTTGCCGGTAACCTCAGAAAAAAATAATAAAATTAAAAAGATAAAAGAAACACTTACACCCGATTTATCTGCATTTGATTTAGAATAAAATGAGCTACTTAGAAGAAATTAAAAAGAAGTACGACATTACAGACTACAAGGAAGCAAAGGTAGAAATACCCAAGCTACCTACAGATGGTATTGTGCTTATCGTTGGCACTAGCGGATCGGGTAAAAGTACTATCTTGCGTAGCCCAGGTGAACTCCGTCAACCTACAGTAGATAACACTCGTAATACCATTGAGAACTTTACAACCGCTGAGCGTGGTGAAGAATTGCTACTTGCTTGTGGACTTCGTAGTATTCCAACTTGGTTCCGGCCGCCTAATACATTAAGCAATGGTGAGTTCCACAGGTTTGAAATGGCTCTTAGCTTAGATCAAGGACTCAGCACAGTTGATGAATTTACGTCAGTTGTTGATCGCGATACTGCTAAGAGTCTTGCATTAAGTATTCGTCGGTTTTATGATCGGCGTGGCACAACAGATCCTCTGTATATCGCAAGTTGCCACAGAGACATAGTAGAATGGTTAGATCCAGACTACGTATATGACACAGATCTCTGTGTCTTAGAAAACCGGAGGTCACTTCTTCGATTGGGGACCAGACCAGAACTTGCACTCACCATCAAAAGCTCAAGTGTCAACTATTGGAGATATTTCAGTAAGTATCACTATTTAGATACTGCCATTAGCAAGTCGGCGCATTACTATGTCTTACTGTTAGGTGATAAACCAATTGGCTTTCATGCCGCTATACATTCAACTAACAGAGATATTCACAGTTACTGGCGTGGCCATCGTACTGTAATTCTTCCTGAGTTTCAGGGTATGGGTATAGGCACAGCGTTTAGTGATGCCATTGCTGAAATATATGTTAGCCGTGGCTTACGTTACTTTAGTAAGACAGCGCACCCTAGCTTCGGCGAACACAGAGAACGGTCTGAATTATGGCGCCCTACATCAATGAATCGGAAAAGCCGTGTTGGTAGTTACTTAAACAAGGACGGTACTGCACGTGAGATGAAGGGCTACGGCGGTACCACTACCATTCGTGATGCGTATCGTGTTTGTTACAGTCACGAATATATAGGTAAAAAGATATAAATATTATTCCAAAGGAGGTAAGCTATGAAACAGAAAAAGTTAGTTGCTAAACTGTATCAGGCTTGCGTCGACCACGATGCCAAGGCGATCGTCGAACTACGTCGTAAAGAGTTCGCAAAGATCTTGAAACACAAGGCCGAAGGTAAGCCATTTGATACCAAATGGACAGTGGTTAGAGTTTAACAAAACTGTAACACTTCAAAAACAGATTGGGCGGTAAATATTGCTATGCAAGGCAAAACTTATCGCTCAATTTTTATTTCCGACATACACTTTGGCACTCGTGACTGCAAAGCTGAACAACTCAATAACTTTCTTAAACACAATACCTGCACCACACTTTATCTAGTAGGCGACATTATCGACGCTTGGAAGATTCAACAAAATAAATGGAGGTGGAAGCAAAGCCACACCAATGCTATTAGACGAATCTTAGGCCACGCTAAACGAGGAACTCGTGTGATCTATGTAGCTGGCAACCATGACGAATTCCTTCGTCCACTAATACCATATGGTATGGGTTTTGGTCAAGTAGAAATAGTAAATCAAGCAGAACATGTAGGCAAAGACGGTCGGCGTTACCTAGTAACCCACGGCGATTTATTTGACGGTATTAGTAAATTAGCACCATGGTTAAACTTTCTTGGAGACAAGCTATATGATTTTATTCTTGGCCTTAACAGTCGTTTTAATTGGATTCGTCACCGCATGGGGTTTGGTTATTGGAGTCTCAGCAAGTACCTCAAACACAAAGTCAAGTCGTCCGTGGATTTTATTTTTCAATTTGAGCTTAATCTTGCTGGTTATTGTCGTAAGCGTGGGTTTGATGGAGTTATATGCGGTCACATCCATCATGCCGAGATAAAAGAAATTGATGGTATAGTTTATATGAATGATGGAGATTGGGTTGAATCAATGACAGCATTGGTCGAACATCATAATGGCAGTTGGGAGATAGTAACTTGGACTCAAGAACATGATAGTGCTACTGCTGACCAATAAGCGACTGGGTTACGAAGCTCGTCGACTCAAAGAAGAATTTGAGTCTCGAGGACATCATGTTGACCATAATGTTCCTACAGCTACACCCGATGTGGTAGTTGCTCGTCAATTGGGTCTGCTCAATTCCAGCAATTTATATCTAGCTCTACACTACCACGGATTGGGAGTAAGAGTTATAAATACTCCCCAAGCAGCAATATTGGCCAAGAACAAATATGACAGCGGCAAATTATTTCAAGCCAACAACTTGCCAGTTCCTCGCACAGAACAACTTACTACTATAGATCAAATTAGAAATTTTAACTATCCAGTGGTAGTTAAAGTTCTACGTGGCAGTAGAGGCCATGGAGTTTATCTTTGTCACACCCGTGAACAAGTTGAAAACAAATTCAATGGTCCGGATCCAATGATTATCCAAGAATACATTGACGCTCGACCCGGACAGGACCTGCGGGTGTTTGTAGTCGGTGATCGTGTCATAGGTGTTATGCATCGTCAAAGTGTTGATGGTGATTTTCGTGCCAATATTAGCCAAGGTGGTCAAGGCCAACCCTACACACTTACACCTGAAATAGAGAATTTAGCTCTAACTGCTGCACGGGTAGTGGGTTTAGAAATCTGTGGAGTTGATCTGTTGTTCGATCATTCAGGTTTTCGAGTTTGTGAAATCAATACCAGCCCCGGATTCAAAGGATTTGATCGATACTGTAACTCCGATATGGCTCGGGTCATAGTTGATTATATTGAACAACAATGTGGCTCCTTGTAATTATTGCTATGAATATAAACAATCCTGCTGATCAACCAGGACGGATAACCATTGAATTTGATACTGAACAGGCTTGTATTCGTGCTCAGCATAGTGTGAAATATCAATTCAAATTTGAAGGATTCAAGGTCAACGCACAATGTCAAAAACAATCCTCATCATAACAGATAATGTCCCGGATCAAATTAACGGCGTGGTCACAACTTTCAAAAACCTGGAAGATCATGCTTGCCGTAACGGGTATAGTGTTGTTTATATTGATCCCGGGCAGTTCCCTAATTTTGCTTGCCCTGGCTATCCTGAAGTTCGCCTCTGTTGGCCGCACGGTATCAGTAAAAAAATTAAGGCGTTACAGCCTGACTTTATACACATCGCTACGGAAGGGCCTGTAGGGTTTTTTGCCCGCTGGTGGTGCGAACGAAATGCTATTCCTTATAATACTAGTTATCATACTGATTTTGCCAAGTTCTTAAAGACAATGTATCATGTACCCGAGTCCGTGACTTACTGGTACTTACGTTGGTTCCATAAAAATAGCCATCGGGTGTTAGTAACAACTCGAACAATTAAACAAGATTTAGAAGAACATGGGTTTAAGAACTTAGTAGTTTGGTCGCGTGGTGTTAAGCGTGATCTAACGCCTAGTCAAGAACGCTATGAACGTACTAAGCCGATGCTATTAAACGTAGGTCGTGTTAGTGCCGAAAAAGGGCTAGCTGAACTTGTGGGGCTAGATTATGAGTATACACTTGTTATAGTAGGTGATGGTCCGTATATGTCAAGAGCCAGAGAACTATTGCCCAATGCTAAATTTGTTGGGTATAAGTCTGGACAGGAGTTAGTGGACTACTACAATCAAGCAGATGTATTTGTATTCCCTAGCTCAGCAGACACTTTTGGTTTAGTTATCATTGAAGCAATGGCACAGGGTACACCTGTTGCAGCATTTCCAGTACAAGGTCCCATAGACATTATTGAAAATGGTGTAAATGGATATATGGATAACGACTTAGACGTTGCTATAGAACAATGCTTAACGCTGGATCGTGTGCAAGTTAAAGAGTCTAGCAAGCATTGGACTTGGGAAGAGTGCTGGAGGATTTTCCGGGACAATTTAGCAGAAATATAATCTGTTGCTAAAAAACAACACCCAAAACCGCCGTTTTTAGGCGGTTTTTTACGGGGTAAAATTCTGGTTGTACCAAAATTGCCAAAATGCTATAATGTTTGTATAGTAATTAATAAGGAGCTAGACATGGAAGTTCAAGTAAAAGACATTATTCGTGCTTATGACTTTAAACCAATGGTTGGTCGTACCGATTGCTTTGTTGAAGGTACGGTTTTAGATCGTTGCGATACTACCCACGGTTATCAAGCATATAAAATCCGCGTTACTCGTGATGTATTTGATGGCAAAGAATTTAACGAAGTGGCATACAAAGAAGTAGAGAAACACCGTGTTGGTGAAATTGTATTTGTTCCTTGGAAGGTCAGCTTTATGGAATACCAAGGTCGTGTTATTAACTTGTCAAGATAAGGAGTAGATATGTCTACAGTAGAATTCAAACAGAGTTTGCGTGCCGTACCTGTCAAGGAAATTACCGATAAAATTGAATACTATTCTGGCTTTGAGCCACGTGGTGTCAACTATCAAAACATGCTGGACCTGTACGAAGCTGAACTTGAACGTAGATTTTTAGCATGGGAAATCTGCGAAGTATGAGCAATGAAGGTAACTTGTTTATCATGGCCTGGGACTGCAATGGTCTCGAGGCTGTGGTTAATATAACCGAGTACGAAAAAGAATCTACTTGGGCTATGTTACAAGACAAGGAACCTCCAAAACAGATTGGTCATATAGTAAATTACCTAATGATACGAGCTCGTGCAAACGGTCAAAGGCATTACGAAATCTATACTATGACCGTTCAAGAAGGTATCACAGATGAAGATATTCGTAGTATGTTTGAGTCGGATCCGCAAGGTAGTGCAGATTTAATTCGAGATCGTGGCAACCAGATCTACAGCGATCGCAGAGATAAAACGGCAGTAAAAATTGTTTGACGTTAAATTCTCAATACTGTATAATAGTTCTATAGTAGTTAATTAATCGTAGTTAAATTTTTTGGGAGTCGTAAATGAGCGTTAGTGAAAATCGTACAGTTACCCCAGCAGAGACTCGTAGTCGTTTGCTCAGGGCATTTAAAGTTAAGCGTCCAGTATTTTTGTGGGGTCCTCCCGGAGTTGGTAAGTCAGAGTTGGTTGCTGACTTAACTCAAGAACTCGGTGGTTTGTGTATTGACTTGCGTCTTGGTCAAATGGAGCCGACAGATTTACGTGGTATTCCGTTTTATAACAAAGACAATGGTAAAATGGACTGGGCCGAGCCAATTGACTTGCCAACCCAAGAAATGGCCAAAGAGTATCCTGTTATTACACTATTCTTAGACGAAATGAATGTGGCGGCTCCGGCTGTACAAGCGGCTGCTTATCAGTTGATTTTGAATCGTCGTCTAGGCAAATATCACTTGCCAGATAACGTAGTTATTGTAGCCGCAGGTAACCGCGAATCAGACAAAGGTGTAAGTTTCCGTATGCCAATGCCACTTGCAAATCGTTTCGTACACTTAGAAGTACGTGCAGATTACGATTCTTGGAACGAGTGGGCTGTTCAACATCGTGTACATAAAGACGTTGTTGGTTACATCGGTTTTGCTAAACAAGACTTAATGGATTTTAACCCACGCTCAAGCTCACGTGCTTTTGCTACACCACGTAGTTGGAGTTTCGTATCAGAATTCTTGTACGATGATGATGCCACAGACGCAGAATTGGCAGATTTAATTGCTGGTACTGTAGGTGATGGTCTTGCTGTTAAGTTCATGGCACACCGCAAGGTTGCTGGACAAATGCCTAATCCAAGCGAAATTTTAGCTGGTAAGGTTAAGGAACTTAAGGTCAAAGAAGTATCGGCAATGTACTCGTTGACTGTATCCATGTGCTATGAATTGCAGGATGCTTATGCCAAGTTGGGCAAGGATAAGATCAATGATTGGCACGCCATGGCAGATAATTTCTTCCGCTTTATGATGGATTGCTTTACTACTGAATTGGTTGTTATGGGAGCAAGGGTCGCCCTGACCACATATAATCTACCATTGGTACCAGGTAAGCTCAAGAACTTTGATGAGTTCCACAAGCGTTACGGGAAATATATTATTGCCGCAGGCGGTAAGTAAGAGTCACTAGCGTAGTCACTGACGCAGGAGGCAGGTGCAAACCATAAGTCCTCCTTTTTCTACTATGAAAAAACTTACAATTCTCGTTGTTTTATTATTACAAGGGTGCGCTGTGCCTATTATAGTATCAATGGGAATAGGTGCCGCAAGTGTTGCAGTAAATGAAACTACCGGTAAGACCGTTACCGATCATGTTGTTAGTACTGTTAATGGCAAGGATTGTAAAGTATCGCGAGCAATGGACCATAAAGATATGTGCCAAGACGAAGTAGTAGAAACTCCCAAAGTAGTTGCAGAGAAACCTATTGTTATCAGAGTAACTGCCACTAGTAGTGTAGATGATATGGAAAGAGTATTAGCTCAACGTAGGGCGCAGAAATGAAAGTAACTAAGTTAGATCGACGTCATAACTGTTACATGATCATGAAGTATCACGTTGAGGTTAACTTCAAGCATCTCTGTGGCAATGACGACAGAATTGAACTTTTTAAAGAGTGGCGGGCTTGGTGTTGGGAAGTGTTTGGGACGGGGGTAGAGACCAAATGGATTACCATTCACCCAGTAGATGCTGGCACAGAAGGTCAATGCCAAATGGTATCAAAGAATAGATGGGCATGGCATACCGAGTACGGCGAAATGCGATTGTACTTTAAAGACGACGAAACCTTAAGTGCGTTTATGCTACAATGGGGTTAAAAAACCGTTGTTTTTAGACTACAGACCTTTAATTCCCAATATGCTATAATATATGTATAGTGAAAATTTGGGAGAATACGATGGGTTATAAAGTGTTAGATACCGTGGACAATATGCGTAC
>Ga0208497_1000937_pt1 | contig 11800 bp, 2 predicted proteins | sample CryBogCBE25Aug07_FD_184555 | JGI IMG/M metagenome (GOLD analysis project Ga0208497, IMG submission 184555) | Freshwater microbial communities from Crystal Bog, Wisconsin, USA - CBE25Aug07 (SPAdes) | ecosystem: Environmental > Aquatic > Freshwater > Lake | place: Crystal Bog, Wisconsin, USA...
CTCAGCACCACCGGCAGGCCACTCGAGGCTGTCGGCACGCTCACCGTCATTAGGTTGGTCGTGTAGCTCTGGTTGCCGATCGGACTGAACGGCGTGATCACGTTGCTAGCTTTAGAGACTACCAGCGTATTGCTTCCATACCCGCTGTAGTTGGCGTTAGTGATCGATCCCAGCACGGCGTAGCTTCCTGCATTGGTGGGAACTGAGTTCGATCCGTTGTAGCTCACAGCTACTCCAAGGTTGGTTGGAGCCGTGGTCACAATCACCGATTTCGCAGTCCCATCATAGGTTTGGTTGAGGTTGCCGAAGCTGACTGATCCACTAGCCTTGCTGAGGATGAGTAGCTGACTCACAGGCGTTGCCGCGCTCCAGTTGTTATTACCAGCCTGGCTTGCCGTGATCGTTGCACTTCCTGCTCCCATCACGGTCAGTACGTTCCCGCTAATCGATGCCACGTTGCTCGCAGAGCTGCTGTAGCTCACCGGGAGGGTGCTCGATGATGTTGCAGCAAGGTTGATCGGCGAAGCTCCAAACACCATCGGGGCCAATGCTCCAAAGCTGATGGTTTGGCTGTTTGTTAGGATGATGGAAACTAACACATCATAATTCACAGCAACGGAATTGGAGGGACTATTGAAGCTCACAAGAGTGGCATTCATGCCATTGGTTACAATGTTCGTCGCGGAGACTGAGTTGCTGCTTCCCTGGTTCACCTGCAGTGCCAATGACTTGCCGAGCGTGAAGGGAACAAGGTTCAACCCATTGAAATTCGGGGAAGAGCCCGTATAGCTGTAATTGGTATCAAGTGACGGCCAGCTTGGATACCAGGCATAGCCATCCAGAAGCGTGGGGAGATTTGTCCCATTGGATGCCCCTGGCACGGCACTGGGGCCGACATTCAACCACGCGATACCCTGCGTGCTGATCAAGAGTTGACTTTGGCCCGCGATCAGAGCCTGAACCCTGAGCGTGTTATTCGTGATCGTTACTGGAGTGATCGTGATGTTGGTGGTGACCTCCTTTGCGGCGAGATAGTTGGAATTGCCGGACTGATCCGCTGCCAGAGTCACTGTTCCAGCATCGTTTAGCAGGATGTTGGTGGTGGCAATACTCGCCGGGCCTGAAAGTATTGTGAGTGCAACCGGCAGTGCGGAACTCGCAGCGGGCGCCGTGATGCTGATCATCGCGTTGGAGGGATAGGGCTGATTGGTTATCGGATCGAAGGATGCGATCGACTGGGTAGCCTGACCCACGACGAAGCTCGTAGTGACATTGCTGGCGGGTAGATAATTTGCATTACCCGACTGGCTTTCTGAAAGAGTCACTGTCCCGGCCCCTGTGATGTTCATGACATTATTACTGATCGTCGCAGGGCCCGAAAGAACTGAGAAGATCACCCCGAGACCGGAGGGTTGAGCGCTAGAGACAAGATTTATCGGTCCGCTTCCGTAGGTGATCGGCGGGAGTTGGGGAGCTGTGATGAACTGATTCGCTTGACTCACTACGAAGCTGTTGGTTACGGGCGTGGCTGCTGCGTAATTGCCATCACCCAGTTGTTTAGCCACCACCGTGACCGTCCCCGCACCTGTCACGATCAGTTGGTTGTTGGTAGCCGAGGCAGATCCAGTAGGCACCGTGTAGGTGAGGGCCAGACCCGAGGAAACGTATCCATTCAGGGTGATCGTTCCCACCCCGTAGGTCTGATTGGGAATCGAAGGGAAGGTGATCGTTTGGGGAAGATTGGTCAGCGTCGAATTACCAGATTCCAGGGCATAGAGAGCAGCGACGTCATTCGATCCAAGCGCACGATTGTAGATACGGATATCAGAGATAGAGGAACCACCCTCGGCTTGCTGCCATGGCGCGTTGTATTGAGCGCTTACATTACCGACCGTCAAAGGGCTTATGTCTGTGTTGAGAACATCCGTCAGATTGCTTCCAATCGGAGTGCTCTGGAGAAGGTTTCCATCCAAGTAGATCTGTGCCCCTGAAACGGATCCTGAATAGACGTAGACGACATGATGCCAGGTATTAACAAGAGGATTGACCTGATTATAGGCCGTAAGGTCAGAAAAATTCCCCCAAGCAGAGATATTTCCATCACCGTACAGAAGTGAAAGCGCTCCGCCATTCGTGGCTGAACTTCCGAAAGAGATCAGATCGCCTGGGTTGGTCGTAGAAGCTTGCACCCAGAGGGAGAGAGTCCGGCTCGTGTTACCTGCGATACCAATTGGACTGATGGACTGGGCCGAGTCTGTTGAAGAACTCAAGTAGAGAGCAGAATTCATGTTTCCGAATCGATCCGAAGCTAGCGCAATTCCATCAGTGAAGTTCGTCAGATCATTTCCGCTTCCGCTGTAGTCGATGAAATCTCCATTGAATGGATAATAGAGAACGAGCCCATTGGTGAACGGATCACTGATTGGCTGGTTGCTGGAGTTCGTGTCGACAGAGCTGGTAGGAGCCGTGTAGGTAAGATCCAGTTCATTTCCATTGGTGCTGACACCAAAGGTTCCGCCATTGGTGTTGGCGAATTCATTTGTATAGATCAGGAAGTCATTGATTGCGAATCCCGCGATCCCGTTACTAGCCGTTAGCAGGGTCCAACTGTAATTATTTGAGGGATTAAAGTTCGTAGCAGCGCCTGCAACCCCATTCAATGCAAGGGAAGTTAAATTGATATTAAACTGATTACTCCAGGAAAGTTGCGAGAGATCCAGCGTGCTGGCGAGCGAGAGAGTCGAGTATCCGGTTCCAGCAGATCCCGTCGCATCCGCCAGAACCCAGTTATAGTTGCCCCCGGGTGCCCAGATTGAACTCTGGAGAGAAAGGGTGCCGGGAAGATTGTTCGCACCAGGAGCGATGGTGCCTCCGGCATTGACCGTAACATTGCCAATGGAGCCTGTCCCAGAAAGAGTACCAGCATTGTTCACGGTGATAACACCATTTGTTGAAAGGACGCCCGTGACTCTCAGGTTCCCAGCATTTACCGTCGTAGTTATCCATCCATTTCCACTATTACCGCTTAGTACTGTCGTGCCGGTTCCGAGTTGGTTGATTGATCCATAGCCTGTGATCGCACTTGCATTGCTGAGCGTATCGCTCTGGTTGAAGTTCATCACCCCCCCTAGATTGATATTCGATGCCACCAGTGAGATCCCCGTGTCGCTTCCTCCGTAGGTGCCAAGATTCAATGTGGAGGGGTAACCTACACCAATCGTTCCTGCTCCAAGATTGCCTCCTTGAGCTACGATAATGGTTGCTCTTCCACTATTGGTACCAATTCCAATCGTGCTTCCGTAAACACTCCCTCCATTGGAGACAACCAATGTGCCAGAATTGTAATTACCAATCGTTAATCCATTGCTCGCAATCAGGCTGGAATTGGTTCCTGTGACTATCGCACTCGCACCGTAATCAATATTAACCCCTGAAAGTCCGTACATTGAATACCCTGCCGAAACCACACTTCCTCCGTTGGAGACTACCAGTGTGTAAGGAGTGTTGCTGCCCGTTGAATAGGGATACGAATTATTTAGGTTAATTCCATTATTGCTCCAGAGTGATCTCGCTCCTGTCACTAAGACGGTCGTGTTGCTCGCGGAACCCGTAATCTGTGCCCATCCATCCAAAACAGTTCCGCCGTTTGATATTACGAGCGTATTATTTCCGAATCCGTAGTAGCTGTTGTAATTAAGAGTAAGGTTATTATTGCTGAGATTCAGCATTGATCCCTCCCCAGTAACCACCACTGAGTTATTTGAGGCGCTTGAATTAGATCCGATCAGCAAACCATTCGGCCATGTGGAACTGTTATTCCGAGTCATCGTCACAGTACCCCCATTGGACACAATCAGACTGTTTCGACTGCCATTAGCTCCAACAGTGAAGGTGCTTGAGTTGTTGGAAAGCGACGATCCTGCTCCAGTCACCACAATCATGTTGTTCGAGGCACTATAGTTGGACCCAAGAACAATCCCGCTACCGGAATAGTTATTTACTAGAACTCTTCCTCTATTGGAAATCACGAGACTATTTGACGAGCCGTTGTTACCAATCTCCAGAAAACTGGCTGTGAGAGTTCCACCATTTGCAACCTGAACACTATTGCTTGATCCCATGTTTCCAACAGTTAGTGAGCCGGTATTTGACCAGAGAGAATTACTCCCACTCACAATGGCCACTGCACCATTTGGAGAAGTTAGATTACCAATAAGACCATTTGTTAGACTATATGGATTATCTCCAATCCAACTTGAAAAGCCACTCACTAGCCCACCATTGGTGATGATCAACGTGCCTCCACCTTTTACTATTTCTGTATCATATTGGCTCCTGAGAACTCCTGTTACCTCAAGTGTGCCGGCATTAACCATGGTGACTAGAGAGTTATTCAACCAAGATATAGTATTGTTACTTCCCGTGAGGATCGTCGTCCCAATTCCAAGCTGGTTAATCGAGCCATTACCGTAGATCGCGCTCGCATTACTCAGTAGGTCACTTTGGTTAAAATTGATCGAGCCCATACCTACATTGATATTTGAGGCACTCAGTGTGACTCCAGTGTCACTACCACCGAAGGTTCCGAGGTTTAGAGTCGAGGACGAACTCCCCAAGGTGATAGTTCCAGCAGCCATAGTGCCTCCCTGCGCCACTGTGATCATACCTCCACCACCATAATTAGAGCCGACCATTATCGAATTTCCAGAAACACTCCCTCCATTGGAGGCAAAGATTACTCCCCCTGATGCTACCGCTATACCATTGCTAGCGATGAGAGAGGAGTTATCACCAGTCACGAAGACACTACCATTTGTACTCACACTCAAACCAGCAGCGTCATACATCAGATACCCACTTGAGATAACATTGCCACCATTTGAAATAATTAGGCTATTACCACTACCGAAACCTCCAACCGTGAAGACACCCGAGTTATTGCTTAACGAGGATCCAAGACCAGTAACAACTATCGAGTTATTCGATGAGCCCAAGTTAGCACCAATAATAATTCCACCATTTGTACCACTATAGTTATTACCCACTACAACACTTCCGCCATTCGAAACAACCAGACTATTACTGTATCCACTGCTGCCAACGGTCAGTGAGGAGGAGTTTGACCAGAGAGAGTTGCTTCCAGTCACGAGAAACATATTTCCGGAGGAGTTGGCTCCATCCACAAATCCGTTTGAATCAGCAACTAGTCCTCCAGAAGCGATGGTCACGTTATTGCTTCCGCCAGAATATCCGACATTCAAGCTTCCACCCAGATTCCAGGAGGAGTTACTGCCAGAGACAATCGCAGAGTTACCGCTTGAAAGATTAGTCGAAAAGGCGGAGTCGATATTGCAACCAAGGAAACCATTGGTACCCCAGATACTTCCTCCATTGGTAAGCAACAAGATGGCCCCGCTGTTGCTCATACCCACAGTTACCTCACCCCCCAAAGCACGATTGATCTGAAGTGTTCCTCCATCAACGATAGTTGAGGCAATCACATTAGTTCCACCAGTCAGGCTCAACGTGCCAACACCTACCTTGATTAATGAGACACCGCTTGAAATTGACACTCCCCCTCCGCCTCCTGAAGGCATAAATGCACCCGCGAAAGTGCTAGAGGCCCCACCTGCTCCAACGCTTAGGCTTCCGATTCCAGCCGTACTCGTGATGGTTCCGGTGCCACTAAGAGTTCCTATTGAGACTGAATTATTTGAAAGATTCAGTATTCCATTATCAACAAGCCCTCCATTGCTGACGCCAAGAGCATAGTTATTTCCTGCAACGATCGTTCCTGAACCAATGGTTGTTCCCCCTGTATAGGAATTGGACCCATTGAGAACTAAGGCATTGGAGCCAGTCTTTATCAAAGCTCCTGTTCCCGAGATTCCTCCATTTATGAGAGTGCTGCCATTCGCTCCATTCACTACAATCGTACCATTATTTGTAATATATAAATTTGTATTATACCCCAGCGGGATATAGGAGCTTAGTTGAAGGGTTCCGGAGGAGATGTTGACAAAGCTAAGGTTATTGGAACTAGCCAAGGTGAATGTTCCTTGACCTATTTTGTTAAGGCCAATTGCCGTCCAATTTCCGAGCGTCCCGTTAAATGTACTCGAGCTATTCCCGGATCCAACGGTGACATTTCCAACACCGGTTGAGTTTAAAATAATACCAGTACCATTAAGTGTCCCGATGGTGACGGAGTGCCCATAGAGATCAACATATCCGTTGTTCAACAATGATCCATTAGTACTTCCAAGTGCATAATTATTACCTAACTGAATTCTTGAAGCCACAGAACCAACGCCATTATTAGCGACTATCGTTCCGCCGGAGTAACTATTTGATGAACTTAATGTAACTATCGTGCTATTTGTTACAATCAGATTGCCAGTTCCAGTAAGAGAGCCCCCTAATCCTTGCTGAGAGTTTCCATTGATTAGAAGAGTTCCAAAATCGATGATACTATTAGTGTAGGTCCCACCTCCAAGCCTTCCAAGATTCATCAGTTGCAATGTACCAGAGTCAATATAGGTAGCTCCTGTATAGAGTTCGCTAGCAGTAAGCGTAAGAGTTCCCAATCCGCTCTTTACAAGTGCGAAATTATTATTGGAACCCCAGATGGGGGTAGCGATTGTGAGTGTATTTGACGGAGAGTTTACCCTCACAGAGAACTCTCCACCTGCATTAGTGACTCCCATAGAACTTCCACCACTAATTGTAAGATTTGTCGAAGTAGAAACGTCCAAGATGCTATTTACTCCGATAACTGCATCATTTGCATAAAGAGTAACTGATGTAACATTTGAGGCCAAATTCAGTGTATTGAGTGATACGCTCGTCTGATTGGTGATATTGGAATTGACCAGCCAGTTTAGATTTACATTCGAATTAGTAACAGAGTTAGTGGTTACAACATGTGTGGTGGGATTAGTTGTATAAGTTAGAATAATCTGGCTAGCACTCAAGGATGATCCATTTGTACTTATTGCCGTTCCGGTATCGCTGCCGTAGTTGATTCCCCTTATCACTCCATTCGATGAAATATATGCATAATTCGTTCCATTGTAGAACTCACCCGAATTCACTGCGCTGTTTGTAGTTCCTTGGACAATTCTGATTGCAGCATTTGAAGCGTAGGGACCAGAGACGACAAAGTTTACTACGGCTCCATTGCTCCTAGTTGGCAGGTTGGTCAATGCATTGGTAATAGCTAATGTCTCAGAATAATTTGCCGAAGCATTCAGTTGGATTGTGGCTTCTCCAGCCACTGGATTTAAATTGATTGTTTCAGTGCGTGTTCCTGTAACGTTGGTGTTATCGTAAATAAAAGCACCGGTTCCCTTGAAGGTGAGATTATTGAATCCCGATACATTATTGGAACCATTAATGAATTCGGTTCCACCAGTGATCGTGGAAGTTATGGCATAGCTGCTGGCCATGAGATTCAGCCTGCCGGCACTCACATTGACAGATCCAATTCCATTGATCGGATTGGCGAGCGTAGTAGTTCCTATTCCAAATTGATTGATAAATGCATTTGGGGAAAGCGTGATGCCATTTGAGAAGGTTGCTGAATTCGTTTGGTTGAAATCCAGAACTCCTCCAGATTGTAAATAAATACCTCCTGTAACAGTTCCCGCTGAGTCACTGCCCCCCAGCGCTCCAATGTTCAACTGGCTGTTGGAACCGATAAAATTCGTGGTAGCTGTCCCTAGAGTGCCTCCATTGGCAATAGTAACCGAATTGCCACCGCTTGAGTTAGATACTCCTACACTTAAGTACTGTGAATTTGTCCAGAGAGAGTTTGACCCAGTAATGAGAACCATATTATTTGAGGAGTTTATGTACTGGTAGGCCAATAGCCCAACAGTATCTGAGACCCTACCTCCATTAGAAATAATCAGCATATTTCCACTGCTATTTCCACCTCCGCCTATCCCTATTGTAAGTTGAGCAGCGTTTGACCAAAGCGAATTACTTCCGGAAACAATTACTAGGTTCCGCGAAGAGTTGCTGCCGACCGTTCCATAGTAGTCCGAAACAAATCCTCCGTTTGTGATGATTAGCGTATTGCTCCCACCATTGGTTCCGATTCCACTCAAGGATCCTATCATCAAATTTCCGTTATTGATCCAGGAGCTACTATTTGTCCCCTGATTAGTCAATCCACCCCCATCGACTGTCACGAGGTTGCCAGAAGAGCTATTAGTATAACCAATCCATCCGTTCCCATTGATCACTTTTCCTCCCGCGGAGATAGTCATGGAGTTATTGCTCCCTCCATACCCAAGGAAAAGGTCATAAGTGTTGCTCCATAACGATCCATTACCTGTTACTATGACAGAGTTGCTTGAGGCTCCGTAGGGCGTGTAAGGACCCATGCTAACTCCTCCAAAGTTACTGCTCGCCGGTGCATAACCGACATAGGCTGTAAGATCTGATATCAGACCCCCCGATTGGATGGTCACGCTATTACTGCCGCCAACATATCCGTTGTAAAGGGCGCCCAATCGCCACGATGAGTTGCTACCGGAAACCACTACGGAGTTTCCGGTGGAAATGTTTGTGATATTTGAAGAGCTTAGATTACCGCCAAGGAAACCATTGGTTCCATAAAGGTTGCCGCCATTGGTTACCACGAACACAGCGTTGTTATTGCTGAACCCCACGGTGACATCACTCATCAAAAAGCCGCTTTCTAGCAAGACTCCTCCATCTGCAATGGTCGAACTCGGACCATTGGTGCCAAAGCCAGTCAGGCTCAATGTTCCACTACCAACTTTAACTAATCCGGCACCGGACAAATAAGGGTATGCAGATCCGAATGAACCATTGAATACACTTGATGCTCCGCCCGCGCCTACTATGAGCGTTCCACTTCCCAGTGAACTAGTAATGATGCCATTACCGCTTAGCGATCCCACAGAGACTGATGCATTAGAGAGGTTGAGGGTTCCATTATCCACAAGCGCTCCATTAGTTGCTCCAAGAGCAGTATTATTTCCTGCAACGATCGTTCCTGAGCCAATGGTTGTTCCCCCAATATAGGAGTTCGATGCAGCGAGATAAACCACTGCATTCGAGTTTTCGACATCTAGATTTCCTGTTCCACTGATGCTGGGGTATGGATAGAATTCATTTACGCTAATACGATTAGAAGCAACAAAAAGTAGTGTCCCATTGTTCGTGATAGCTCCGTTGATCGTAATGTTTGATGTCGTGTAGGTCTGACCATTGGTAGAAATTTGATTGGTAATTAATACAGTGGTGCCGGGGGCTATCAATCCCCCATTGGTAATGCTGTTCGTATTCGTGACTTGTGCCCAGGCTCTAAATGTAGGGAAAAGAAATCCTACTACCAGGATCATCACCGCCCAAAAACATCCCGTGGGCACTAGCTTGCTAAGCCGTAGCGTGGCGGCATTACGGATTCTATTCTGAGGGGAGGTTGAAGAAATCATTTGTCGTACAAAAGCCCATTCACACAAATCCCATCATGCAAGTCAACAGAATCTTATTCACATTAGGCAACGAATGTTATCCTATTGTCGTCACTATATGATATATCTATATATTATATAGTAAAAATTCACTAAAAACCTCGGATTAAATGATGTAATTAGTCACTTCTTCAATTCATTCCTTTCTTTTCCTTTATCCCTGTGAGTTCTCCGAAAGATTCCCTCTCACTCAAAGTGGCGGAGTGATCTTTACCAATTCGGCAAAGACCGAGCCGACGAAGACGTCCACCTCGGCCTTCAGCGGGATACGGCGGGCATCATCCGTCATCCAGATGCGGCCGGAGTGGAATTTCTTATGAGGGGCCAGCTTGCCGATATTCGGCCCCATGGTTTGGATGGTTTGGATCGCGATCGTGAAGCGGATGGCCCGAATCTTTTTCCCCATGATCTCAAGGGTGTCGCGCCCCGCCACAGTGAGGTCGACGAGGTAGGGATTCCTGTCAGGAAAGGTGGTTAGGCGGAGGTGATCTCCATCCTTCAGCGTTTGACTGCGGACAAAGAGCATGGCTGCAAAGAGATCCCGGACTCCCGGCAAGGGAGTGTACCACCAAGGCTTTGATTCGGTCGTAAGGTGGTGGCAGGCAAAGACGGCATCAGGCGTGAAGACGGCATCGCTGAACATCATCCCCCGGGAAACCGACTCATCCATATGAAACCAGGAGGGGACCTCTCCATTCGCACCGGCCTCCCCCTGGTAATCGGCATGGTAGTTCCAGAGCTTCCGCACCAATTCATTAGGCCCCCCGTCGGCACTAATCCGCCGTCTTGAGGTGTCGGACTTCCCTGTAGAGTCGTCGCCGATTCTTGCCGAGACGCTTGCTCCCCCTGCGGAGACCCCTTCCCATCCAAACCGGTAGGTAGCCTCGAAGGGTTCGATCGCAGGGAAAGGAGCGACCGCTGAAGGAGTGAGACTGGGAGCCCAAGCTCTGTAAGGGGCATGGGGAGCATCGATGACAGAGGGATCAATGCCTGCCGCAGAGACGGAAGCATCCACTCCCCCGAAGAAAAGAAGGAATCCTAGAAAGATCCCTTGGAGTCCTAGGAATCCTTGGAGGAGGAAAGAAGGGGCGTGGCTGTGTTGGAGTGAATCCATCCTAGGAGGGCACCGGATCCGGAGCCCGCAGAAACATACCACCACGCACCGTTCCGGGATAGGATCCTGATGAGTGTTCCCGGGTCGAGTTTTCCAGATTCCGCGCCACTGTCGGCAGGAGTAGCCCTCAGGGTGACCGCCTCCTTGGCGGTAAGGACTGCTTGATGACGCGCCGTGCGGCGAGGATCCGCTATGGTCCCAAGCACGGAGGCGCCGTGACCGATGACGATCACGATAAGTGCCAGCGCGATCAGTCCTTTCTTCTGGCTAGCTTGGAAAAGAAGAACCACCAGACCAAGAGCGCCGATCCAGCCAATGACAGCCCCACCCACGATCATCGTTTCGGGATGGAGTATCTGCATGGTGCGCTCCTTCCATCCGGAGGGAACGGGAAGGCCAAGGGAAAGGAGTGTCTTTCCCAACTGCACCCGTGCGGGGACCGAGGCGGGATCGAGCAAAAGGGAGCGCCGGAAGGAAAGTGAGGCGGCCACCGCGTCTCCCGACTGCATCTCGGCCAGTCCTCGATTGTACCAGATCTCGGCTGATCCTGAGTCCTTGAACTCCGGATACGTCAGCAGTGTCTTGTAGGTCGAGAGAGCCTCATCCGCATGGCCGGAAGCGAGGTTTCCATTGGCAGAAGCAAAATCCTCCGGCAGGCCGGCGCGTACTGAAGTCACGAAAATAGCCAGCAGGCAAAGCAGCAGGGAAAGATATTTCATCACGAGATTTTGGTTGAGGAAAGATCGAGTAAACCCAGCAGCTCCCGATGCTCAGAGGCCGGAAGGGTTAGTGATCCACCAGACCCGTACTTCAGCAGATCACGTCGCTCCGTGAGTCCCGAGATCAAGGCATCACGCTTTTCCGAGGGAGGAAGCACCAGTTCAGCATAATCAAGCGCGGCCTCGTAGGTGGATCCAGCATCGGATGTTCCGGAAGTAATGAGTGAGCGGAGTTCAGCAATGTGTTTCTTTCGACGCGAGGCAGCAGTGCCTCCCTGAGCCTGGATTTTGATGTAAGCGAGAATCCCTGCCAGTACGGCCGTGGCAACAAGCATGGCGAGCGAGGCAATCAGGAATTCGTTGCGCTGCACAGGCGTCGTCCAGGAGCGGAGCGTGATCCCCGACATCGGCTCACCCTCTTTCAGGGAAGCGGATTTCCCTGTGGCTGCAGGAAGTCG
>Ga0208497_1000940_pt1 | contig 11754 bp, 13 predicted proteins | sample CryBogCBE25Aug07_FD_184555 | JGI IMG/M metagenome (GOLD analysis project Ga0208497, IMG submission 184555) | Freshwater microbial communities from Crystal Bog, Wisconsin, USA - CBE25Aug07 (SPAdes) | ecosystem: Environmental > Aquatic > Freshwater > Lake | place: Crystal Bog, Wisconsin, USA...
CTCCAAAAAACGGCCACTCCATCACATAGACCCAACTCAGGTGGTTGCCGCCTAGCGCTCTATTAAATTCCAAGACTCCCATCAATCCGCAGAGGGGCAAACCCCAGAGGATCCACTTACGTTTCGGATCTGGCGTGAACTCGGGTTCTGGTTGGTTACTCATCTTCCGCTTCCGATAGGAGTTGCTCATTGGCAAACCAGTCTTTAGCCGCCAACACAATCCAGATGGTATCGATCAACATCCCCATCGCCCACATAATCGCGCCGCCTTGATGTTGATCAGCTAGTCCCATTTTCATCGAGATGGTCGAGGGTAAGGAGTGCAGGATTCGGTTTCCGGAATAGAGAAAGAAGCCCACCATGGTCTCGGGCAACATCATGGCGAAGAGTGAGATCACTCGGAGTGAAAATGGGACGAGGTATGGATGTGGATTCCCCTCCATCACGGGGTAGTAATAAATAAATCCCCCTAGGAGAAAGAGCATTAACTCCAGACAATGGACGTTTGGGTTGGTCATCCCTAGGTTGGCCAAGGGTGAGAAGTGGGTCCCAATAAGTACCGCCAAGAAGAGAGCAAATCCGACCTGGGGTTTGAAGAGTTGGCGAATCCCTCGATTTCTTCCCACTCTTTGAGCGAAGGAGTGGACTCTGGGGTACTTGGAATGCAGGGCCACGGTTACAGGGGCACCCAGGACTAACAATGGGCTAATAAGCATCATCAGGCCGATGTGCTGGATCATGTGAACCCAGAAGATTCGAATCGCAAAATGCGGAACCGGGCCGACCAGAAGAATTAATGCGAGTGAAATTCCCGTCAAAAATGAGATCTGGCGAAAGATTGAGAGCGCACGGCGGGCTGCACCCTCGGAGATATACCAAGTCGCAATACCAAGTAATAAGACCGCAAAGAAGAGATCCCAGATTGGGTTCAACCCCATACTCAACTACCTCTCAGTCAATTCTCATGATGAACATTTAGCGAGGCTGAGTGTTAGCACTCAGCACGATTAATGGAAATAACTTGTTGCAACTAATACGCGTAAGTGTGTTTCCCAAATCACAATTCCAGCGTACTCTCCATCTATTCATTCTCAGTCACCCCACACTTACCTTAAAGAAAGGATGTCCGTGGAAACCGCAGAATCTTCAAAGATGAAGACCGCGATCGGAGCACTCATTGCAATAGTGCTCGGTATCGCTGTTGTCGCTGGAGTTGGCTTTACGTTACATAAAGTTTCAGCCGACCCACAGCCAAAACTCTACGCAACCAAGGTTGGCACAATCGTCGCCGCCGATGGAAAGACATACAACCACTACACAATCGCAGATGGTGTCTATCCGGATCCAATCAATTCAAAGGCACACGGAACCACAGCTACCAGTGATGGCGGTCATCCAAGTTGGCCTTCTTACGGTCCGTACACCGATTTTGTACTCCCTGCTAACTCCTACATCACAGTCACGTTGACCGTGTATGACAGCGGAAATCAGCTGAACTCCCCTTACTTCGGAAACGTCGTAGGAACCGTCGATGGCACTGCTAGTTACGACGGAACTACAAAGACCGGACTCGCCCCAACCGAAGTTGAACACACGTTCACTTTGCACAGTCTGCCTACATCAACACAAGATCCTCTGTTCGTGAACGTTCCACTTCCTCTGAACACGGATGCTGAGATGAAGGCATACAACAACGATCCAACAAAACTTCCAGTTGGTCACAAGGTCACATTCTCATTCCTCACCAAGGGTCCTGGACACTATGTCTGGAACTGTGAATATCCATGTGGCGACTCCACCTACCAAGGCTTTGGCGCAGTTATGGGTCAACTTGGTTACATGAGCGGAAAGGTAACGGTCGCCTAATGTCTGATCACGAAGTAGAAGTATTGCCACCAACACCCGGTGCTCGCGTGGGTGCATTTATTAAGCGCAAAGATGTAGCTCAGACATTTTGGCTTGGTGTGTTTTTCACCGCCGTCTTTGTTGTTCTAGGTTTATGGGCTTATCCAAAGTGGATGCCGGTCGCACTCACAAAGCAAATGCAAGCGAACAAAGACATCATGATTTGGTTTACCGTGATTTCTGCGCCTATCGCTGGCGTAGTTCTATCGATTGCGGCTAAATCATTTCTTAATATGCATCGCGGTGACACCCCTCCTGAAGAGGGAATTGCTATCCGCACAAATACTCCCGTTGTGATTATATGGACTGCAACTTCGTTGCTCTTCTGTATCGTTGCGATCGCATGGGGAATTGTTGCTCTCAACACTGATTCCGCAGCGGCAACGAGAGATGCAACTAAGTCTCTAGTGGTTGATGTGACCGGTTCCCAATGGGCCTGGTCCTTCTATTATCCAGAAGAGAAGATTCATACACATACCCTCAACCTTCCAGTCGATCGCCCAGTGACTTTTAACGTTATCTCAGATGACGTCAATCACTCATTCTGGCCGGTCCAACTTGGAGTTAAGGTCGATGCGAACCGTCTCGTGACTACAACTATCGAAGCTGATCCATCTGCTACAGGCCCAATTGATATTAAGTGTGCTGAGCTATGCGGTCTCTACCACGCATATATGGAAACAAGTGGTGCGGTGCAAACTCCAGCGGACTTTGCTAGCTGGGTTACATCTATTCAAGCAACAGGAGGCGTTCAACAATGACCACACTTTCTCACGCACCTGCATCCTCGCGTCCAATTCCTAACCCAAAGAAGAGTTTGATCACCAAACTCAACATGGGTACTGGAATGGTTGTTGGAATTATCTTCTGCTGGGGTACTTACTTTGCAATGAAGGCCGGTCGCGATATGACCGATACTCACAATGTAAACAAAGTGCTCTTGATGTCGATGTTCGCATGGAGCATTGGTTTCCTCATTGGAATTGGTGCATTTATCGGACCATTCCGCTGGTTAATCGGCAAAGATCTCACCGATGAGGAGCAGCTCTACCTCGCAGGTGACGGTCAAGGCATCTCTCGCTACTTCAAATATTGCACCGACCACAAAGTGGTTGGAATCCAATATTTAGTCGGTGTAATGGCGATGCTCGGTGTCGGTGGAACTATGGCGATGATGATTCGTACGAATCTCGCCGCTCCTGGTTCACACTTCGTTACACCAGTTGTCTATAACTCACTCGTTGGACTTCATGGAATCACCATGATCGTTGCAATGATCATCGTTGCAACCGGCCCATTCGGTAACTACATCATGCCAATCATGATCGGTGCCGCTGATATGGCTTTCCCTCGTCTCAATGCTTTGAGCTGGTGGGTTCTCTTCACCGCGATCCCAGTCCTCTGCAGCGCTTGGTTCCTTGGAGGAATTCCAACTGGTTGGACTGCATATGCTCCGCTCAGCGATCAAGCCGGACCAGGAATGAACGCTTTCGTTGCAACCATCATCATCTTCGCCGTTTCAACTGCAGTCGCTGGTATGAATATCACGACCACTGTGGTTGCCATGCGTGCAAAGGGAATGAAGTGGAACCGCGTTCCAATCTTCGTAATCGGTGCAACAATCTCTGTAGCACTAGCTATCCCAGCCTTCCCAACCTTCATGGTTGCAATGATTCAAACCGCGTTGGATCGAACCATCGCAACTGGTTTCTACGATGCCAACGTCGGTGGAAGTGGATGGCTCTATGCCAACCTCTTCTGGATCATGGGTCACCCTGAGGTTTATGTGATTCTGATTCCTGGCGTAGCAGCTTTGATGGAAATCGCACCAGTGTTCGTGCGTAAGCCTCTCTTCTCATACAACGCAGCTATCGCTGGATTCGCCGGTATTGCCGGACTTTCAGTGCTCGTCTGGGCCCACCACATGTATATGTCAGGATGGATGCCATCACTCAACGGCCCATTCATGATTACCACTGAATTCATCTCGATCCCAACCGGCTTACTCTTCTTGGTTCTAATTGGAACCTTGTGGCGCGGTCGACCATGGATGAAGTTGCCGATGCTCTCGGTTTACGCATTCATCTGGGATTTCTTGATCGGTGGAATTACAGGTATCTACCTCTCTGACGTTCCCGCTGATAACTACCTCCATGGATCTATGTATGTGACTGCTCACTTCCATTACACCTTGATGGGCGCAGCGCTCACAGGTGCAATCGGTGGTCTTGCGTACTGGTTCCCTAAGATGACAGGTCGCATGCTCAATGAACGTGGCGGTTACATCTCCTTCTGGTTCGTTCAGATTGGATTTAACGTCCTCTTCCTTGGAATGTTTATCGCTGGCGCCGAGGGTCAACCTCGACGTGTAGCTGATTACGCGCATCTCTTTGCTCACGCAAACTTAATTAGCACCATCGGTGCTTACAGCGTCGGCTTCGGAATGCTCGTACTGCTTTGGTCGATCATTCACTCATGGCGTAGCGGCAAGATCGCTCCTATGAATCCATGGGGCGCAAAGACTCTCGAGTGGACGGTTCCATATCCAGTCCCACTCGTGAACTTCGATACCCCACCAGTTGTAACGAGCGACCCATACGGGTACGGAAGGAGCGCAAAGTAAATGGCGCATGACACCGAGTTTCACGTTCACCATGACTCACCAGAAGCAATTGGTCGTCGTGAGCGTCTAGGCGTACGCCTTCTCATCGTTGCAGATGGGGCATTCCTCTTTGGAATGATCTTCTCCTGGTTCTACCTACGTAACCTCAACGTCAACCAGGCTTGGCTGCCTAAGGGAGTGCACTCCTTTTCGGGCGCATCAGGTTGGGTCGCTGCTACAGGATTGATCGTGGCTGCTATCGCGCATCGCGCCGGTGAATATAACCGCGCTATTCGTAATGCAACCGCCCTCATTGCTCTCATCGCCCTCCTTGTTGGCGGCTACTACCAATGGCATCAAATGGCTCACATGCCATTTATCGCCCACGACGATGCAGGACGCCCATTCTTCAATGGTGCCTACGCCTCTAACTGGGTATTAGTTGCTGGTGCAAATATGTTCCACTATTTGATTGGTGCCTTCGTTGCACTTGGACTTGTCTTGCGTGGATACCGCGCCAAGGTCGATCCAGTGCTTGAAACCTGGCGTCAACGCACAGCAGGCTCATGGTTTACCTGGATTGCAATTTCAGGCATTCTCTGCGCGATTGCTACCTCTTTCAAATAAGAAGAGTGTGAAGAAAGGCCCCATAAGAGCAATCTTGTGGGGCCTTTCTTATGCCATTTTCAGGTAGCCTATGACCAGATGAACGAAGGAGTAAGAAATGGCAAATAAAGAACAGAAGGGCAACGCAAACACTAAGAAGGAGCCAAAGCTCTCTCTTAAAGAGAAGCGTTTACAGAAGCAAGAGAAGAAGTCAAAGAAAGACTAATTTTCGAATTTTATGGAGAAGGTAAGCCGCCGTTTATATGGAGGGCTTGCCTTCTCTGCTTTTATTGGGATGACCCTCTCCCTCTTTCTCACCGCATTTAATATCGATCCGGTTGTGATCAAGGATCAGACACTCTTCCATCAAGATACCGCGCCGGTTCGAATCGTTGGCTTCTTTAGCTATTTCACGATCTGGTCCAACATTGTGGTTGTTGTAGTGGGCTATTGCATCTGGCGAAATAAAACTGCATTCAAGTATTTCAATAATCTCTTTGCTACTGGACTGATCATGATCACCGTTACTGGATTGGTCTACAACCTGGTCCTGTTACCTGTGGTTCCACCTGTTGGCTGGTACTGGCTTACCTCAATCTTGATGCACGCTGTTGCCCCAGTGTTGTATATCTATCTTTGGATGACACGAGGGCCACGGGGAATCATTGCGACCAAAGATTCACTACACATTCTTGGTATTCCGATCATCTACTTGATCTACACCGTTATCCATGGCTTGGCGATACAACAGTGGCCCTATAAATTCCTTGATCTAACTACAGAAGGATTTCTTATCTGGATTATTGGAGTCGCGCTCATCTTTGGATTCGGACTCTTTCTGATTTGGCTGTACGCCAGAATTGAATCAAAGAAAAATACTCTGAATTAAAGTAGATCAGGATCGATCTTGGTCTGCTCTTTAATCTTAGAAAGATCGGCTCCGGCGCTCTTCGCAATGTTCTGAGTGTCGTTCGCAATCTCATCGAGGTGGTTAGCGATAAAGGTCTTTGGATTAAGGTCCTTGATATCCAAGTTGGCATATTCAGGTCCAAGTTGGCTCTTGAACTCAGTCATCGCCTCGCGGCTCAAGCCACGCATCCGTTGAATGAATTTCGCCGCATCAACGGCAAATTGTGGCAATTTATCGGGGCCAATGAGCACCGCAGCCAAGATTGCGAGCGTGAGGAGCTTTTCAAAGCCGATACCGAACATACTTCAACGATACCGTCAGGTGTATAGTTAGGCAACGTGCATTTCTTACGTACTCCCATCCAAGGCCAAACACACGATCTGACGTATGACGATGTGTTCATGGTTCCCAACTACACCCAAGTCGCTAGTCGCATGGATGTGGACCTCTCTACCGATGACGGAACCGGCACAACTCTGCCGATCGTTGTCGCAAATATGACCGCGATTGCGGGGCGCAGAATGGCCGAAACAGTTGCGCGCCGTGGCGGATTAGTTGTTATTCCTCAAGATATTCCCCTTGAGATCATCGCGGATGTCATCGCCTGGGTTAAGACCCGCCACATTGTCTTTGAAACACCATCCACACTCGAAGGAACCGAGACAGCTGCCAGCGCTCTGGATCTCATTACTAAGCGCGCGCACGGCGTCCTGGTTGTTGTTGAGAAGAGCAAGCCAGTTGGTGTGATCACCCAAGGTGATTTGGAGCGAGTCGATCGATTCACCCAACTTCGCCAGATCATGCACACCGATTTCACCACACTTCCTGAGAGCGTTGAACCACGCCAGGCATTTGAAGCACTTGAAGAGAGCCGTCGCGAATTTGCTGCGATCGTTAGTGCAAGCGGCGACCTGGTTGGAATTCTGACCAAGGCTGGCGCGCTTCGTGCAACGTTGTATCGTCCAGCAGTTGATTCTAAAAATCGTCTGCGCATCGCAACTGCTATCGGTATCAATGGAGATGTGGCAGGAAAAGCGAAAGCACTTCTCGCAGCCGGTTCAGATTGCCTAGTAATCGATACAGCACATGGCCACCAGGCAAAAATGATTGAAGCCATCAAGGCTGTAAAGGCTTTGAACCCAGGGGTTCCGATCGTTGCTGGAAACATTGTTACTGCAGAAGGAACTAAAGAATTGATCGAGGCTGGTGCTGACATTATTAAAGTTGGCGTAGGTCCAGGTGCAATGTGCACCACTCGCATGCAAACCGGCGTAGGTCGCCCGCAATTTTCGGCAGTACTTGAATGCGCCGCACAAGCACGTTCGATGGGTAAGCACGTCTGGGCCGATGGTGGAGTTCGCCATCCCCGCGATGTTGCGTTGGCGTTAGCAGCTGGAGCATCTCAAGTGATGATCGGCTCGTGGTTCGCTGGAACCCTCGAAAGCCCTGGAGATTTGATTAGAGATACCAGCGGCAAGCTTTATAAAGAATCTTTTGGAATGGCATCAGCCCGTGCCGTAAATGCTCGAACTTCACAGGAGAGCGCATTTGATCGCGCGCGTAAGCGAATTTTTGAAGAGGGTATTTCATCTAGCCGTATGTATATCGATCCAGCTAGACCTGGAGTTGAAGATCTGATTGACCAGATTATCGCTGGGGTACGTTCATCCTTCACCTATGCAGGAGCCACCACAATCAACGAATTTCACGATAAATGCGTAGTGGGCATCCAATCTGCATCGGGTTATGCAGAAGGACGCCCACTTCACACGTCTTGGTAATTATTTACTAATTACTTCTCGGCCTTAACTTTCTTTGCTGCCAAGAGGTAGTAGAGAGCAAAGGCAACCACGAATCCGACGAGGAATGTGATGTCGCCAATGCTTCCTTGCTTCTTTACAAAGTAGCCACTAACAAACTTGAAGGATTTTCCGTGTCCCCATGTCTGGTTTACGAATCCCCAAATTGAAAATGCGGTGGCAACCACAAATGCGATTGGGCCTGCAATATTTTCACGGCTTGCGAAGAGCAAACGTTCGATAGATGCTCCCTTACGTAAGAATTTATCTGCGGCGATAACTCCGAGCCATGGACCGATCCAGTAAGACATGATCAAGAGGAAGTTCTCATAGTTATTGGCAGGGTTATTGATTGCTGCATGCGCCAATGCAAAGCCCAAGATACCGAAGATCACAGCAGTGACGCCGCGACGATATGTCGAACCTAGCTTGATGCCGATTGCCAAGAATGAAACTGCTCCGGAGTAAATGTTAAGAACGTTGGCACAGATTGATCCCAAAACAATTCCAATCAGGATCAACTTTCCAAGGAAACTTGGAAGAAGTCCTGTGAAATCACCAGTTGGATTTCCAGAATCAAAACTGTGAAGTCCAGCTGTTCCAGCAGCAGCTCCAACGATTTGCAAGACAGAAGCTGATAGGAAGATTCCAAGTCCAGAAGCAAGGCCAGCCTTCTTTGGATCTTCACTTGCAGGAAGGTAACGGGCATAGTCTGCAGAGAATGGATTCCATCCAGCTGCATAACCGTAAACAGCTGCTGTGAGAACGAGGAATCCACCAGGAGTTCCGCCTGCTCCAGCATGTCCAAGGTGGGTCTTGGAGTTTGTTAGTACATAGATACCAGCAATCGCAAAGACAACAACCAAGTATGGGAAGAGGAACTTCTCAATATTCTGGATCAAGTTGTGACCAATGAAGGCGACAACAACCTGGACTAGAACAACCAGCACTAGAGAGGTAACGACGCTCAGCTTTGTGAACAAAGTAGAGAGAGCATAAGCACCAGATGCGCTGTTAACAGCGAACCAACCGATACCAGCTGCTCCAGCATTGAGAATTGAAGGAATGATATTTCCGAGTTTTCCAAATGCGGCGCGACCGATGATCATTTGTGGAACGCCGTACTTAGGACCATCTTGGGTCAAGAAATATTGACCGAGGCTTCCCAAGAAGTTACCGAGCAAAATGCCGGCTACTGCTTGCTTAAAGCTAAGACCGAAGGCGATAACTGCCAGAGCGCCTACATAAATCGTGGCGAACTCCATATTTGGGCTTACCCATGTGGCAAAAAGATTGCGTGCCTTGCCATGACGATCTTTAGTGGGAATGGATTCAATTCCACCAGGTTCAAGGGCGAGGACCTTGTCCCCATATTCGCCTTCGCGAATTTCCAGATTAGACATACGTCATCTCTCCTAATTTTGTTATCGGGGGTGTTTGCGACCCCGTATGAAATGACGGCTCATAGACCGAGGGAATGGTGGAACGGTATAGGCAAAATCCTCGGATGTTGAGCCCACACTCAGGGAATTTTCACCTAAAGTTGGTTCTATACGGGCGAAATGGGGAGAAAATGGACGATCAGGCTTTCTTGGAATATGCCATTGCCGCAGCACGGCAAGGTGGCTCTGAGGGCGGGGTTCCCATCGGAGGCGCGCTTGTGGTGGATGGAAAGGTCCTTGGGGTTGGCTACAACAAGCGAGTCCAACAAGGTAGCGCCATTCGTCACGGCGAGACCGACTGCCTAGAAAATATTGGACGTCTGCCAGCCAGCGTCTACGCCAAGGCGACGATGTACACCACTCTCTCACCGTGCCATATGTGCAGCGGCGCGATCTTGCTCTACGGAATTCCTCGAGTTGTGCTCGGTGAGAACGAAACATTTATGGGCGCCGAAGATCTGCTGCGCTCTCACGGCGTGGAAGTAATCAACCTCAATTCACAAGAGTGCAAGGATCTCATGGCTAAGTTCATCTCCGAAAAGCCCGATGTCTGGAATGAAGATATCGGCGAAGAGTGATGACCAACTCTGCACATACAGTCTGGAGTCAATGGGACGATCTAATCGTTCCTCCGGGCTTTACCCGTCTCTCCCCTAGTAACGCACCGCTCCACTCTTCAGATTTATCTGAGGTAACTTTCTTCGTGCAGCCTTACATGACGGGCACGGAGACTCTGGATCCAGTTAAGCAGATGCCCAAACTGCAAATCCTTCAAGTTCCTAATGCTGGCTATGAGGCCGCAGTTCCTTACGTGCGCGAAGGGATCACACTCTGTAACGCGCAGGGGGTTCACAATGCTTCTACCGCCGAGCTCGCAGTTGGAATGGCGATCGCTATGCGTCGCGGCTTTCCATATTTCTTGCGTAAACAACAAGTCGGCGAGTGGAGCCACGAAAGGTTGGGTTCCCTGAACGATAGCCGGATCGCAATTATTGGCGCGGGTTCAATAGGGCAAACCCTAGTTTCTTACTTGAAACCATATGAAGTTGAAATCTCCACATTCTCGCGAAGCGGTGGAAACAATTCACTTCTCATGACCCAACTCGATGAGTTGCTTTCTACGTTCGATATTGTCATTTTAATTTTGCCGCTCAATGCAGAGAGCGAGCACTTGATGAATGCACGTCGCTTGGCACTTCTTAAGGATGGCGCGCTATTGGTAAATGTGGCACGCGGACGAGTTGTTGATACCGATGCACTTGTTGCAGAACTCAAGAGTGGAAGAATTAGCGCAGCGCTAGATGTAACCGATCCAGAACCGCTTCCGGCCGATCATCCTTTATGGGGTTTGGAAAACGTATTGATTACCCCTCATGTGGGCGGAGATTCCCAGGCATTTGAGAAGCGGGGAAAGAGATTCATTGAATCTCAATTACAGCGCATCGCGGATGGCTTGGATCCACTCAACATTATCGCGCTTTAATTATCTAGGTGCTCTTGCATCTTTGAGGCGATGACTTCTTCTCCAGGTATGCCGGATTGGAAGAGGTCTTCGACGATTCGCTCGCGTTCTTCATAAGACTTGTTCTGACTTAATTTGGATTTAGCTTCAACTTTATCAACGTGCAAAATCACCGCGACAATTCCCTTAAGTTGTAATTCAAAGTAGTGGGGATCTGAATCTTCAACGAGCCACGGTTCTTCTCTTGTGGACTCGTGAAAGTGTGATAACTCCGAGACAATTTCGCGCAGTAGTTCTACATCTTCCGATATCTCGACCCTGCCTGTGAGATGAACTGATTGATAGTTCCAGGTAGGAACAACTTTGTGATCGGTATGTTTATTTGAGTAATTTGAAGGTGAGATATACGCCTGTGCGCCATGAACTATTGCAAGGCCTACTGTTCCTGGGCTGATTGACTTCCATTGATCATTGCCCCGGGCCATATGCATAACAATTTTTCCTAATTTTCCCGAGACAGGATCTAACTCTTTCCAAGCAAATGGCATCAAAGTAGCAATAGGGGTCCCGCTGGAATCAACAGTAACAAGGTCAGCTGCGCGGACCGAGGTGACAAATGCTTGGATGGCACCCCAATCTTCAAGTCGATTGTTGGGAGGGATGTACATGAATCAAGTATCTCATTTCCCCTAGTATTAATGGATGGAAGATGTATTGAATAATGCTTCGGTAAAGAGAATCATTGCGGAGTTAAGTGAACGCAAGATTGCTGGCGAGGTAAAGATCTTGAGCGATAGCGCTAGGTCGGCTGCGGAGGCTGCCGCAGCCTTGGGAATTGAAGTCGGTCAGATTGCATCGTCGATCGTCTTCAAGCTTCCCGATGGGCGACCACTCTTGGTCATCACCTCTGGAGCGCATCGCGTCGATACTGAACTAGTTGCAGCCACGTTGGGGGTTGAGAAGCTGCATCGGGCAGATGCCAATTTCGTGAAATCAGCATCTGGGATAAGTATTGGCGGGGTGTCCCC
>Ga0208497_1000941_pt1 | contig 11743 bp, 7 predicted proteins | sample CryBogCBE25Aug07_FD_184555 | JGI IMG/M metagenome (GOLD analysis project Ga0208497, IMG submission 184555) | Freshwater microbial communities from Crystal Bog, Wisconsin, USA - CBE25Aug07 (SPAdes) | ecosystem: Environmental > Aquatic > Freshwater > Lake | place: Crystal Bog, Wisconsin, USA...
GTTGTACGCCGACGAATTTGCGCCCATGTTTCGATCCTCACGAACGCGAGTGACCACTTGGTTGTACGTGGTGTAGAGTTCGCGCAGGTTTGCCAAACCCTGCTGGCCGACTACGTTTGCGGCGTTGGGGTCGTTGATGAACTGCGCCAACTGAGACACGGCTTTTGCTTCTTGTGCCGCCTTCGCTACGCCAAAGTTGGAGTTCGCCCACCAAGTAGGGTTGTCGTTGATACCGAACTCACGAGCCGCCTGGGTAAGCTCCTTGTAGCCCTGATACGAGATGTTGTTGTTCGGGTTGTTAGCGCCAAGCCAGGTGCCGTACTTCTTGTAGTACAACGGCTCAAGAACGTTGTAGTAGTAGTCGTTACCGATGGCGGTCTGAATTGCCTGACGGTACTCGCTTGGCGTGGACTCGTTCTCAAGTTGAGAGTTGACCTGCAACGAATACGCCTGAGGGTTGTACGCGCCGTTGCGGGTGATGTAGTAGGCAAACAACGTGGGGTACTTAATGATGTCGCCTGAGTGGTCGTTCCACATCTTGATGTACTGGTTAGTCTCAGGGAAGTTCGTGCCATTGGCGGCGGTGCGCTTAGATACCAAGTCCACCACATCGTCTGGGTGTTGTTGCGTCCAGAGGGCAACCGCCTTGGAGAACGAGTACGGCTGGCCGGTGTCGGGGTCAATGCTGTTGGCAATCTTCTGGAACGCCGCCGACTGCGAGAACTGAGCGCGAACGCTGAGTGCCATGGGGGAACCAAAGCCGATGGCGAGTTTCGTAACGTACATGGCGAGTGCGGCGTACTTGGACTTAGAGACGATATTCGCCCACTTTTCGCTCTTGAGGACGTCGCTGAACTCACGGTCAACGACCATGGTGATGAGCGCCTTCTTCTGCGCCGGGGTCACGCCCGTCCAGTCGTACTCGTTCTCAACCTGCAAACGGAGTTCACGGTGGAGGTTGTCCATGGCGTCGTTGATGACTTGGTTCTCAATGGATGCAATGGCCGACGTGTTCTTCACGTTGAGAAGATCACCGACAACTCCAATGAGTCCACGAACGGCAGTAGACGGCATGATTTCCGAAAACATGCCCGACTGCGAAGCGATTGGGCCGAGGAACGATTCAGCCGCTTTGTTAAACCACGGGTGGTTAGAAAAGTATTTAGCGGCGTAGTCAACTGGAATGGAGACAAGAGGACCCCACGAAGGTCGAGCCAGTTCACCGAACATGCCGCGACCGGCAACCGATCCGGTAGGCACGATGGTGTTGATTGAGCCGGTGTCCATTGACAGACCGAAACCAAGGTTGTTAAAGAGCGCCTGCTCGCTGGGGCTGAAACCACTCACGAGTTGCGAGCCGAGCGAACCGACCCTAGCCATAAGCCATTGTGAGCCGGGGATGGACAGCGAGGGGACCTGACCGCCCTGCGTGTGAATAGAAACGTAGTTGGTGACGGCGAGGCAAGCCTTGAGGTAACGCTCAAACGCACCTGGGTCTTGCTCCATGACACGGAACGCACGACGCCACGCCTGATTCTGGGCGAAGTAGAACGGTGCGGCAACACGCATGTTGTTCTCAAACTGGGTGCGCTCAAGGGGATTGTGAACGTACTTCTTCATGTTGATGAGAGCCTGGTAGTCAGCCATGACTTCAGCCTCGTCCGTGCTGAGGATGCCGCTGGCGAGCTTATCGCGCATACTCTCCATCGCCAAGTGGTATTCCAACAAGAAGATAGGCTCACGGACAAGCGAGTTCACGACGGGGCCAAACACCTTTTCGTGACCAAGGTTCGTGATTTTCTTAATGAAGTCAACGCTTGACGTGACGCCCTTCCATTGTTCACGGCTCAAGAAGCCACGAGCCTTAATGTCACGCGGGGTAGCCGAACCCATCTTGGACAGTTCTTGAGCGATCTGGGCTGGGGAGTGAATCTCGCCGGAAGCAATCTGATCCACGAAACCATCGTGCAACAAGTACCCACCCTTGCTCACACCGTGAACTAACGCAAGGTTATTCTCAACAACACGCCACGCCCAGTCAGCGTGAGGGCCGTTGCCGGTGCGGAGTCCGGGGTCGGCCATCTCCATCGTGTCCTGCTTAAAGCGAGCGCGAAGGGCTGGGTCCATTTCTTCAATGCGCTTCAAGGTAAGTTCTTCAAGGCGCTTGTGGAGTGCTTGGAACTCAGCCTCGGTGACTTGGCTGATGCCCTCGTCCTCCATAATCTTCTGGAGGTCCTGCATACTGGCACGAGCAAGGTCAGAGCCGTAGACACGGTGGAAGTTCTCGTGCAGAGCGGTAGCGAGGTTCTCGCCGGATGCAGTGACGAACTTGGGCGTGCGGATGGTGTCAGCCTGAAACGGCTCACCTTTATCGTTGACGCCGTGCGTAATGTTCTGGGCGTGCGTAGTGAACAGTTCGGGGTCAACGTAGTTAGCGGCCTCGTGGACAGCACCAGGCAAATGACCGCCGTGGCGCATAATGGCACCCACGAAGTCGTCCAGCATCCGGTACATACGCTCTTCGTCCATGCCTGCAAGCAGACCACGCTCAAAGCCCATCGTGATACCAGCGAACATGTCCCTGACGAACTTGGGCGCTTCGTTGACGAGAACGTTCTGCACTACGTCCATCGCTTTAGCGGCGGTAGACTTAATGAGGTCGGCCTCGGTTACTTTTACTCCATTTTTTTCTACAACTTGCAAAGGAACGCCAGCAATTTCGTGTTTGGCGATGGAAGTAATGAGCTTGGACTCAAACAACTTCATCGGGCCAAGGCGGAACGAGTTGAGCATGTACTCGGAGGCGGCGACACGCAGCGACCAGCCACCAGAGTAGAGAGCCAACGGCACAAAGGTGTTGCTCAGGGCGCGGTTGCCGAAGTCAACAGTCCGTTGCCAGCGGTTGAGGAACGACTTGTTTTGTTCAATGCGATTGTCAATGCGACGGCGCATAATGTCAATGAGGTCCTGTTGCGCCGCCTTCTGCCCCGGCAGGGTTACTTCTGCGTAGTTGCGGAGCCACTCACGCAGAGACTTCTCATCAAGGAAGTTCTCTTGCAACTTGACGCCGAGCGCACGTTCGTAGTCGTTGTACGCTTGGTACTCACCTTGCGCAGCGCGGATGTCCTTGGACACGGGGTACATGTACGTACCCTCGTCAAAGCGACGTTTGGTGTACGCTTCCATTTCGTTAATAATGCGAGTGGCGTTTTCACGAATGTAATCGTGGGCCTCAAGGAATTTCTCGACGTCGTTCTTAGTTGGGTCGGCGTAGAGGTTCTTCATCCGTTGAGCAATAGCCGCGTGAGTGTTGTTGAACGTGTCGGTGCGAGCGTTGTCCTCGTGGCTGGCAATCTCAACAAGGTGCTTGTCGTAAAAACGACGCACGATATCGGTAATGTCCGAGATGCTGGCCTTGCGGAAAATTGCAAGTTGCCGGATAGTTTCTCGCTCCATCATAAACAGCGTGTCGGAGATGCTGGCGCCAACTTTGTACGTGTCAGCAACGGCGTCCACCATGGCGCGCTGGATGCCTTTAAGGATACGTGGGTCAAAGAAGTTCAGACGGCCCAGGTGGTTCTCAAGGAAACCAGCGTGCTTAATGTCCTCTGGGTTTTCTGGGTCCATGAGCGCCGACGAGCGGGAAGCGTTGACACCGTTACCGTAGGTGGACTCAACGCCACCACCGTCAAGACCAACTGCGGTCTGGATGATTTCGTTCACCTTGTCACGCATCGGGGCGAACAGGGTTTCGGACATCATGCTGGGAACAGAGCGGCGAATCTCGGTCGTGGTCATGTGCGATACCACGTTGGTCCATAGGTTCACAAAGTCCAGCGGATCGGGGGTGTGGATGAGTGCGTCACCAACGGTCTTAACCACCATCTCTGGGTAGTTGGCAATACGCATCAAGTTCTGGATGGCGGGGATAGCGCGGATGTCGCCGGGGTTGAACTCCTTAGACGTGAACGCCTTAATCGTTTCGTCGTAGAACATTGGGCGAGCGGTGAGCTGGCGAGCTAGGAAGCGCTCCATACGGTAAATGGGGCTGGCAGACGAGCGACTCAATATCCGGCGCAGTTCAATACCTTCGGCGCGAAGGCCAGCGTCGTCCACGGCAACCTCGGTCAGACTGCGAGGCACAATGTCCATGCCGGTTTGCTTCTTAACCGTGTCGGCTAGTTCTCCAATAAGGTCGTAGTGTTCGGTCAGCAGTTCGCCTACGAAACCACGCAAGCCCAAACGGTCCAGCGCTTCGCTACGGAACGTGGACTTAAAGATTTTCCACGGCGATAACGTCGGCATAACGTTGCGCGTAAGACCAATACCGTCAGCGATGTCGGCGTGAATCTGAGCGACTTCGTTGATGTTCTTTGCTTCGCCCAACTTTATTAGAGCGTCGCGGTTATACATGTAGGGGAACATGGCGTTGATGTCCGACGCCGAGTGCTTCGCCATATAGTCAAATGCGTTCGTAATCTGGATGGAGTTGTTCATCACACGGAATACGTCATCACCCGTGCGAACACCAATACCGCCGTACCAGCGTCCGAGGACACCGCTAAAGCCGAACTCGCTTCGTGCCGTAGCCGAAAGTGATCCCGCAAAGGCAAACGGGTCAGCCGCAATGTAGTTGGTGTACAGGTCAGTCAGGCCCGACGCCGCGTGGAAAAAGGCGTTGTTCTTGGACATGAAGTAACTAGCCAACGTCTCACCGAAACTGCCGGTGGGTCGACCATAGGCATCAACCGGACCGTTGAGCGTCTGTTCCCAGAGTTGGCGAGTGAGTGGGTCAGCCTGCGCCTGGGCGGCGGTAGCGGCGTACAGCGAGAACGTGGTGGCTGATTTACCGGCATCTAACAAGGCGCGAGCGCCAGCGATGGGGATACCGACCGTGTACTTGGTAGCGTTGGTCGCTGCGGTGTTAAAGCCACGTCGAACAAGACGCATTTTGTTAAGACGGTTCTCGTCGCGGAGTTTCAGTTCCTCCGGTGTTTCCAGACGGCTCTTGTCCAGAACGGCCTTGCGCTCAGTCGCTTCTTTGAGCGCGACCGACTCTTGCTGGGTAAGCGTTCCATCTTCCGCCAATTTAGCGTTTAGCTCATTGACAAGGTTTGTGATACCAGCACGCTCGTCCATAGCGACCAGACGGTTCTTGGCGTCCTCAACAATGGACTTAGTGAACTGGTACTTGGCAATCTCGTCCTCGGTAAGTTGAGCGCCCTTGTCAACTTTCGCCTGCAACTGCGTAAGCGTGGTGGCCGCCGACTCAATGCTGTCGTCAACGCTGGCCATACTAAGTTCACCACCACCAAGAAATGCGGCAATGATGTTCGGGCTGGCGTGAGCGAGGGTGTAATCCCAGCCCTTACGTGCGGCCATAGACTCGTAGTACGAACCCATGTGGCTGAGCGCACCCCATAGGTGTTGAGGCTCAAGGTCGTAGCCCATGTTGTTAAACGTGGTGTAGGCGTCACGAAGGTTCTTGCTTCGATCGCCAATACCCTGAGCGCCAATCTCACCACCCGTAGCAAGTTCGGTAACGGTGGACGCAGCGCGAGCCGCCGTATCCCATGTTCCCTTGGCTAATTCTGCCGTGCCTTGGCTAAAAGCGTTCAGATACTCTTCGCCCTTGCCAAGTGCCTGCATAGGCGTCAATGGCTGAGCGTTCAGCAGTTTCCCTGCGTTGCCTCGGATAGTATCAAAGACGTTGCGTACCGATTGCCAGAAACCCATCTGGTCGGTGTTGGCTTGCGAGATGTAGCCGTTCTTCATGCCGCCAACCATGTTCAAGTAGTTGATTGCCTGCTGAACGTGAGCGGGGTTGATGTCTTGGTTCTGAAGCGCGTAGTGAGCGACCGTGGGGTCCATGCCCTTGTTGGCGTTGTAGAGTTGGACTAACTTGTCCTGCGAGGTCTGCGGAAGTGAACCGAACGCACCTTCCTCTTGGTTAAAGGTGTTCTGTTCTGCGGCGCCGAGCGCGAGGTTTCCGCCTGGCATTTAAAGTCCCATCGAGCGAGCGGTGCTGGCAAGGTCAATAGCCGTGCCGGAGAGTTCCGCGAGTTGGCTGAACTGCTGAGAGATACGTGGCGCTGGACGAGCGATTGCCTCTGGGCCTGCTCCGGGGCCGAAGGGAAGCCCTGCCGTGACGGGTTCTTCGGGGCGGTTGGTCGGATCAAGGTGTGGCATCGTGCCGGGCTGGGGCATAGATGGGCGCTGGCCTTGTGGCTGTTGTGGCTGTGCAGGTGCAGGTGCAGGTGCAACTGGCGAGGCTGCCATGGGGATTGCTCGCTGTGCGTCGGCTTGCTGTTTAGCCATGCCATACTCCTGACCGGGAACCGTTGAGATGGGCTGGTTCAAGTCTGTACGTTGTCCGTACGCCGTACCTGGTGTGCCTTGGCGTGCGCCGCCCCTACCCTTACGTGGCATTTACTACACTCCTGCTGGTGCTGGTGCTGGTGCCTGTGCTACGGCTGGTGCCATACCACCCTGCGGTGGGCCACCTGCTCCGCCGTGAAGGCTGGCGAGAAGGGTCTGAAGGTCGGGCTTGCCCTGTGGGGTTGGTGCGCCCTGAATCGGGTTCTCTGGGCTGGCGCCAAGACCGGGTTGCATGTCAGGGGTTGGCGCCTGCTGTTGAGCCTGTGCCTGTGCCTGTGCCTGCTGCTTCTCTTGCTCTTCCTTGTGAATCTGAGCAACGGCGTCCTCAAGCGAGGTGTGGCGCTGGGCTTTTGCCATGGCGATACGGGCAATGATGCTGGGGTCAAGCTGGCCCTGTGCCGCCTGCTGTTCAAGGCCAGTTAGAAGTGCCTTGCGTAGTCCTTCAATCTCGACAAGATCTGCTTCACGCGCCGGGTCTTTAATCGCTGGGTCCATGGTACGGGCGGTTTCGTTGGACATGATACCCATGCCAACACGCTGTCCAATAGACACAACCATAGAATTGACGTCGCTACCCGGCATAGGGTAGACCACACGCGACATGTCAGTTTCGAAAGTTTCATTAGGGGTGTAGTCCGGTCGCTCGATTTTGCCGTCAGTACCGAAGAAGAACATACTGGGCTTGTTGCCGTAGTACGCCTTCATCATCTTTACAGCGCGGTTGTTCTCCAGTTCCATCGAGTTCGCCAGAATTTCCTGGTACTCTTGAAGTGGCATGTCAATGGCTGACCCCAAGACAGTAGCACCACGGCGGGCGGTGCGGATGTTAGAACCGGACTCACCGTTAAGTTCTTGGGGGATGTTGCCCGTCATACGCTGAGCGCGTTCAAGATTGCTGATGGCAATCTGCGCGTCCTGCGTCTGCTGCGGGTGGATTAGTTGGATTTGTCCCTTATCCAGAATTCCTCGGATACCCATTTTGCCATCGGCCTCTTGGATAATTCGGGGACTCGTGGGTGCGTTTGCGGGGGAAACCACCCACTCATCGGGAAAGACATTGCGGAATACCGCGATTGTGTTAAGTGCGTCAAGTTTTGCCTCTCGTTGGTACATGCCGAGCATCTGGTCAAACTGACCCTGCAAGCGGTCAAGCGTGATACGACCGGCAATAACAACAGGGCAGACCTCTGCGCGGTTAAGGATACGTTCTAAAACAATGTTGGATGCCGACCCCTTGCCGACTTCCTGACCGTAAGGGTTCTGAGCTGGGCGTTCGGCGCCGACTGCCACAAGGACGGTTTCGCCTGCGTCCATGTACTCAAGAATCTGGAACAGGTCCGACTTGCCCTTGTCGCCACGATACAGCACGTTCATCTGGGCGGGGTAGTTTTCCTGCAACCAGCCTAGCGGGCGACGGTCGGCAAAGATACAGTCGGTCGGCTCCATGTTGTCGGGGTCAATCATGGGCGATGGGTAGGTAGCCAACGGGTTACGTACACGCCAGAACGGAATCTGTCGGCGGTCGCTGGGGTCAAGGGCCACGGGAGAAATGGAGATAGCCGACATACCGTATGCCGTCAAGTGACGCGCTCGACGTCGAACCTTGGTTCCCATCTTGTTCATATCCCACCAGCCAAGGTTGGCCATGCGACGATCACGCGCACGGTTCTCCGACGCCTGGATGCCGTTGCGGAGAGCGGGGTACTGAATGTCGGGCAAGACCGACGCCACACGCATTGAGAACTGGTCAATACCCTGAGCGATAAGGTTCGGGATGGCTGGCTTCTCAGCCTCGTCCAACTCCGGCAGGGGAACGATTACGTCACCGTTGTAGTGGTCACGCACCTCAGCCATGCGCTTGAAGATACCAGAGCGGCTCATACGCCGTTCTTGGTACATGGAAACGATTTGACCTGCTGCCTTATCGTTGTCAGGTGACAATGCCATGTATTACCTCAAGTTCGCTAATTGCGTGCTTCGCACCCATTGGGGTCGCCACGCTTGTACCTGTCGAGTCTTAGGCTGGTAAAGGTTGGGGATGTTCCACTCAAAGAACCACTCCGCCATTACGCAGTCATCAGTACGTCCGTGAGGGTATTTTGTTACTTCGTCAATAAGATGCATTGCACGAGTTTTGCCTTCACCCTTACCCATCAAGCGTACACGACCAAAGCGCCAATGTTGCGAAATCGTCGTAACACCGTAATTTGCGTCACTTTTATTCTGCGTGGTGTTATGAGGAATTACCTCAACGCCGTTGAGCTGACGCCACCGTTTAAAGTGGTCATACTGCAACATGAACCGTTGAGCGGCGTTCTGTTCGATAATCCACCACTGAATCGGAAAGCCGAGCGACGTTGATAAACGCTGCCATTCTTCCATTACCCCGGTGAATTCGCCTAGGTTGTAGTTGTACTCTAGAAACTCCGGCGCTTCCATTTTCTTACGGATGAGGTCAAGAAGGAAACGCTGCTGGCTTTCAGGGTGGTACAGCCAGCATTGAATAGACCAGAAGTTTGTCGGGCTGGGGTCAGCGGTTGCGACAACCATACAGTCTGCTGGGTTAAGGCCGGGTGGTATTTCCCAACGGTCACGATCTTTGTCAATACAGCCGATGGATTGACCATGGCCATACACCCACTCGTTTCGGACAAGCACTTCGTCAAGGGCGAGGTCTTGTTGCTGGTAGACGACGGCAAAGCGTTCGCCTCGGTTGGACATAAGGTTTGAGATTTCTCGCCAGGGTAGTCGCCGTGGGTCAAGCAAACAGCCCACGGGGTAGGCATCAGAGCCTCGTTTGTGGTTCTCCGGCGAACACTTTTCTTCGTAGTGAGCCTTGTAAAGAAGGTGCTTGTATTTCTTGTCATGGCGGAGGTTCGCAATCTCGTCATCGCTAAGGACGTCTAGAACTTCGTCATCCTCAATCGGCTGGGTCATGTCTAGTGCAAAGCGGTACAAATCGTCAGGAGCAAGACGCTGGCCAATAAGAGCGAGCATGCCTGCCGGTTCGAGTCGCGTCTCAGCCACGTCTTGATACCAGTCCTCCATCGCTTCACGCTGTTCAGCACTACGGACTTTTCGAGGGTCAACGAGGTCGTCCCAGAAACAGCCGTCGAAGCGGCCGCCAATAAAACCAGAGTCCATACCGTAAGCACTTAGCGTTGGTTCCTTTTCTGAGATAGCGCCGTTTTCTTCCGGCTGCATAACAATGAACGCTTCATTGGTCCATAGTTCTTTGTCGAGTGGTTTAAAACGTCCGAAGTCTAGCGCCAGGGTGGACTCGGCATCTACCGCTTGCCCACGTGCCTTAAGTTGATCGTCAGCCTGTTCGGGGATGACACGTTCCAGCGAACGACGCACACGCATCAGGTTTCGCTTGGCAAGGCTCATGGTGGCAGAGCCAGTAAGCAGACGCACAGAACGGTTACGGCAGATAATCCAGCACGTCAAGTCGTGAAGCAGAGTGGTTTTACCGGAGCCTGGTGGCATGTTCATCACCACGTACTCTTTGTTCTCCGACTCCAGCAGTTCAACTAGCTTGACGCCAGCCTCTTCTTGCCACGGCGTAGAGACACGACCAAAGTACCGACGTCGAAAGTAGCCGAAATCCTCAAGTGCCTGCTGAGCTTCGGCGCAGAGTTTCTCGTAGGGCTTGGGGCCATCGAGTTTTGCCTCGGCTTTTAACTCACGGTAGTTAGACGCCGACGAGTCAATGTCGGTATTCGCCCTGAGTGCCTGCGCGGCTTTCTCTACGCGGTAGGCAGTCGCCTCAGAAAACTTGGCTTTTTGGGCGCTTTGAGCAATAGAGAAACCAGCCGCCCGTGCCTCAAAATACTTCTTGCGCTGGACGGGTGTAACGGCCATTAACTATTCAATGCGGTAGCCAACAACCCTGCGATGCGGTACTGGGGCGCATTGCCGTAGATCGTAAAGACACCGCCATTGCCGTCGCTGTAATCAGAGACAGCGACGACAAGGCAGTAATCCTCAACAACGGGCATCTTCCACTCTTCTTCGTCGAGAAGCTCGGCGTTGATGCTCGTCAGAAACTTGGGGAGGTTATCGTCCAACCACGTCTTAAGTGAGTTTTCGATTACGTCCCCGTGGCTCATTAGGCAGCCGGGGTCGTCGGGGTTTCGACCGGAGCGGGTGCAACGGCAGGCGCCGGAGCCTGAGCCAACAGCGAGTTGACAACGTGGTCAGCAGCGGCAATATTGGCCTGAAGGTTATGCGTTTTGACAAAGTGCAGAGCTTCAATGGCAGCGGCAAAGATGGCAGGCAACGAAACGGCAATGCCCTGAACGAACGGGGGAATAACAAAGCCAGGGTGGACAAGCGCCAGAATCGACGTCGCCCCCGACAGTACAGCTGTGATGTGAGTGCTGATGTTTTTGGTCATACCCTTATAATACACGAAAAACCCCACCTGTTACGGTGGGGTTTCTCGCGGAAGGGTTTGAGTGCTTGTCCGTTGTGGACGTCACTAACTTACCACAAACGGTATGGTATTGCCACTACAACAAAATTTTAGGTTGGTTGTGCGCCCACTGCACTCGTGCTTCGATGATGGGCCAGTAGTCCTCGGTCATCTCGCAGCCGATCCAGTCGAAGCCTTCGAGGATTGCGGCGACGGCAGTAGATCCGCTACCGAGGAACGGGTCAAGCACGGTTCCGCCTGGAGGCGTGACCATCTTGACGAGGTAGCGCATGAGGGCGAGGGGCTTGACGGTGGGATGGCCTCCCTTTAGCCCGCCGCACTTAGGGCAGAACAGATTGCCTTTGTTGCTTGCTGGCAACGACTCGGCTGATGTGGCAGGGTCGGCATCGCCCGTAGAGTGGCCAGCCCTCTCTGCTGAGATACCAATGCTCGGTTCCGACTGGCTTGAACTCCCCGCAAACGTTGCAAGGTTTCCACCAGATACCGTCCCTAAGTTCGCACCCCGAGTGGATGCGCTTGTGTTCAACGGTGCTGACGAGTTGGAGGTTTTCCAGTCGGTTGTCGAGTTTGTCGTGGTTGATGTGGTGGACTTGATAGCCATCGGGGACCAATCCGTTGGCCCTTTCCCAGACAACGACGTGTTCCATTCGGAGTCGTCGCTGAGCGGTGTCCCAGATGCGTCGGTATCCCTTTTCGCTAATAGTTCCGTACCCGCCTGGGGCGGTGCTGGCTGGTCCTCTTTTGCCCATGCAGATAGTTTATCACATCGGCATGGTTCCAGCCCTGCGTTGCGCTCGGACTTGCTTGCCTTAGCGCAGTAGATAAAGGACTTACCGCTTGAGGCCTTCTCCCCATGTCCCGAGAACGTGGGCGTGATGCTGAATGTGACAGGCTCGGCATAGCCATCTGATTTCCGTAGGCTTGTCG
>Ga0208497_1000943_pt1 | contig 11731 bp, 4 predicted proteins | sample CryBogCBE25Aug07_FD_184555 | JGI IMG/M metagenome (GOLD analysis project Ga0208497, IMG submission 184555) | Freshwater microbial communities from Crystal Bog, Wisconsin, USA - CBE25Aug07 (SPAdes) | ecosystem: Environmental > Aquatic > Freshwater > Lake | place: Crystal Bog, Wisconsin, USA...
ATTCAGCGGTGATACAACTGAACCTAGTACAACAATTACAACAACTGATAGTACATTCCAATATGATCCAATTAAGACTGGTACACTAACAACCAGCGGGTCTGTAAGATTTACTAACACTGGCGGCGCAAATACTAACTACGTTGGTTTTGTTGGCCCATCAAGCGCAGCAGCTAATGTAACCTGGACATTGCCAAATGCAGATGCTGGTACAGCAGGTTTTGCTCTAGTAAGTAATGGCGCTGGTGTATTGAGTTGGGCAGCAGCTGGTGCGGTAATCACAACAGATACAACTACAACCACGTTGTATCCAGCAATGAGTACTAGTAATACTGGTAACTTTACAGCGGCTAAAGTTAATAGTAATTTAATATTTAATGGAAGTACAAACGTATTAAGTATTGGTGCAACCATTCCAACTTGGTCGGGCACATCAGCAGGTTTACTACAAGTTGGTAATAGTTTTAACGTAGCTACATTTTCAGCTGGACCTGAAGTAGATTTATTAAACAATGCTTACTATAATACTGGCTGGAAATATCAATCAACTAATTTTGCTACTAATATTCAAATTGGTAATAGCACAAGCAATCTATTTTCATTCTTGTATGCCGCATCTGGCACAAAAGATGCCTCGCTATCTTGGACAAATTTAATGAATTTAAGTAGTGCAGGCAACTTAACTATTGCTGGTACATTCACTGAAACTTCTAGTATTGTTTATAAAGAAAATGTAAATCCAATTACAAATGCGCTAGATGCTGTTATGAACCTAGTAGGTGTAACATATGATCGTAAGAATGGATCAAGTAAAAACGAAGCTGGATTAATTGCTGAAGAAGTTGATAAGGTATTACCAAATCTTGTAAGTCACAAAGAAGATGGCTCAGCAGAGGGTATTCACTATACTAAACTAACAGCTTATCTAGTTGAAGCTATTAAATCACTTAAGGCAGAGATTGACGAGTTAAAAGGTAACAAATAAAAATGGCAAATCTTCAAAGTTTAACCGTTAATGATACCGGTAACTTGACGTTGCCTAGTGGTACTAACACGAATCGCCCTAGTTTGTATTCAAATAGTGCTATTCAATGGACTAATACTGGTACACAATCTTATACTGTTTTATCTGGTAGTGCTACAGGTACTAACACTACTTGGACTTGCCCAGCAGGCGTAACTAGTGTTGAAGTGCTAGTAGTAGCAGGTGGCGGTGGTGGTGGCTATAACGGAGGCGGCGGTGGTGCGGGTGGTTTAATTTACACCAGTGCATACCCTGTTGTTCCTACCACAGTTTACACAGTTACAGTAGGAGCTGGTGGCGGCGGCGCAGCTAACGCTTCGGGTTCAAATGGTAGTAACGGTAGCAATAGTTCGTTTGATGCACTAGTAGCTCTTGGAGGTGGCGGCGGTGCCACAGCGGGTAACACAGGTAACACAGGTGGTTCGGGAGGCGCTGGCGCATATGCTGGCGGCACTTATTTAGGTACAGGCGGATTTGGTGTTGCTGGAGCAGGCACGCCTGGGCAAGGATTTCCAGGCGGATTTGGGTCAAACTATTCAGGCGGAAATACTAATGGTGGTGGTGGTGGCGCAGGTGGTCCAGGATACGGCAGTGGAAATAACATAAATCCTGGAACTAATGACGGCCAAGCTGCTGGCAATGGCGGGCCTGGTGTGTTATATAATATCTCAGGAACTCCAACATACTACGCAGGAGGTGGCGGCGGCGCATCGTGGATTAATACAACTGTGGGTGGTGTAGGTGGTGTAGGTGGCGGCGGAAATGGTGGCTCACAATCTAGCGGATCAGCAGGTACAGCAAGTACCGGTGGTGGCGGAGGTGGCGGTGGATCAACAGGAGCAGGTGCCGCCGGTGGTTCAGGTATTGTAATTTTAAGATATACTCTAGCTTCAGCTAGTGCAGATCCTAGAGGTGAAATTAGATTTAATACTTCAACTAAAGAAACAGAAGTTTATAATTTAAATAATCGCTGGTCAACAGCACCAAATTCTGGCGAAAGAATAGTAGCCAATGGTTTAATATTATCAATTGACGGTGCTAGATATAGTACTGGAACAACTTGGGCAGATCTAAGTGGTGCAGGAAATGATTTAACTATTGCAAATACTCCAACTTACTCAACAACCGACTACGGATTCTTTACATTTAACGGTACTAGTCAGTATGCAAGCAAAACAAGTTTTAATAGTTTAACAGGTAATGCATCGTACACAATAGCCGCGTGGGTTAAATTTACAACAGCAAACGTTGGTGCAGGAACAGATGCTCCTATAGTGTGGATAGGCGGCCAGGCTACTGATACTGTAGCCTGTTTAGACCAAAAAGGAAATTATTTCTGTAGTTTACATTACGGAGATGATCAATCATTTACAAATTTTGCTATCACTGCTGGTATTTGGTACTACGCAGTAATAACATATAATAATAGCACTAAAGAAGCTAGATTATATGTAAATGGTAACTTTGTGCAATCTCTTACACATTCAGGTGTGTTAAACATTCCGTCTAATACAACTCTAGCAGTTAGTGGAGATGCAGGAACTAGATACGGTCCAAATAGTATTGGACAAACACAAGTTTATTCTAGAATTTTAACTGATGCAGAAATTAAACAAAATTATTCAGCAACATTTTATAGATACGAATCAAACCAACAATGGCCGGCAGTAATTAATCCAATTAGTCCAGGCAATTTGATATTGCATTTGGATGCAGGACATCCAGGTAGTTATCCAGGTTACGGCGCCACTTGGTTTGATATGTCTGGCCAAGGTATAAATGTGTCTATGGTAAGCAGACCATTGTATAATCCTAACTATGGAAGTTTTATTTTTAATGGTAGCTCACATAAAGGAACATTTCCAGCGGTAACACTTCCGACAACAACCGCAGTTACTATATCAATGTGGGTTTTAGCATATAGTGTAAAATATATGGATATGTTTGACTTGCTTGACACCGCAGGAATATGGATGATATTTAATACCGGTAACGTTATGAGTACTGCCTTGCAAAATCCAGGACCAATTAATTCAACTTATGCAATTAATACCTGGTACAATGTTGTGCAACTTTGTGACTCATCACAGAGCCACCAGTTATATGTGAATGGTGTTTGGCAGGGGAACAACACAACTGGACTAAGCGCATATACTGGGTTAAGTTTATCTACGGCACGTATAGGTCAAGTTGACGGCGACCGTGCTTCTGAATACTGGAATGGAGAAATTGCAAACTTGTCAATATGGAACAGAGCGTTAACACCACAGGAAATTTCAAATAATTTCCAAACATACAGAAAGAGATTTGGGGTATAATCGATGGCAAATTTATTATCAACAGCAATAACTTCATTATACGCTAAATTGCCTAGTGGTACTACAGCACAACGACCGGGCAGTCCAGTTGCAGGTTCTTTAAGATATAATACGTCATTGGGTTATGCAGAAGTATATAACGGCTCTACTTGGGCTTTATTTTCTGAACGTAAATTAACTCAAAATAGTGCTACTGTTACAACTTCATCTGGTTATCACGTTATAAGTCAAAACGGCCCGTATCGTATACATACATTTTTTGCGCCAGTGGGTTCAGGAAACGGTAGTTTTACATTTGTTCCAAGATTAACTGGTTTTGTGGAAGTATTAGTAGTAGCTGGAGGCGGTGCTGGTGGAACTGACAACGTTCAAGCTGGCGGCGGAGGCGGCGGCGGTGCTGGTGGATTACTTTATAATTCCGCATACTCTGTAACCGCTGGAACTAGTTATACAGTTACAGTAGGAGCTGGAGGAGCTGCTGGTGGCGGAACAAGTGCAAACCCTTTAGGTACAGCGGCAAATAGCGGAAGTAATAGTGTTTTTGACACACTAACAGCCATCGGTGGCGGTGGCGGTGGCAATACTATGAATAGTCCCGGCTCAACTGGTGGTTCTGGCGGTGGTGGTGCTGGAAACGGAACTAACTCGGGATCAGCTGGCACTGCTGGTCAAGGATTTGCCGGCGGCGGCTCAACCACTGGAGGACTAGGTGGTGGCGGTGGCGGAGCAGGTGGCCCAGGAGTAGCTGGAGCATCAGGTGGTTCTGGTGGACCAGGACTATCATTCAGTATCAGTGGTTCAACACAATGGTACGCAGGTGGTGGTGGTGGCGCTACTGACAATTCTAGAACAATAATTGCTGGAGGCGCAGGTGGCGGCGGATGGTCAGAATCATATGTAAACTATCCTCAGCCGCATCAATATGCTTTGCCAAATACAGGCGGTGGAGGTGGCGCTCAAGGTCGAGATTATAATCCAACTACTGGCGGTGCTGGTGGTAGCGGAGTAGTTATTGTCAGATATATTGATATCAATCCAGCTAGCGTAGCGGTGCAATTTACCACAGTTGGAACTACAAATTGGATAGCACCAACTGGAGTAACTAGTGTAGAAGCACTAGTAGTTGGTGGTGGTGGCGGAGGGGGTGTTGATGACGGTGGTGGTGGTGGAGCAGGCGGTTTAATTTACACCAGTGCATTTCCAGTCACTCCAGGAACTAGTTATACAGTAACAGTTGGTGCTGGTGGTGTTGGTGCAAGAAGTGCTCAAGCAGCAACAAACGGTGGCAACAGTGTATTTTCAACATTAACTGCAATTGGCGGCGGCTACGGCGGCGGCGCTAGTAGCACAACTATAGGTGTTGTAGGCGGAACAGGTGGTAGTGGCGGCGGCGCTTACTATAGAAACGGATCTGGTGGATCTGGCACTCCTGGCGCAGGAACAACCGGCCAAGGGTTTGCTGGAGGAAGTAGCCAATTGTCAGCACCATATGCCTGTGGAGGTGGTGGTGGCTTTAGTGCAGCTGGTGGAAATGCAACTACAACAGCAGCCGGCAATGGTGGATATGGAGTACCTATAGGAATTAGTGGAACAGCAACTTGGTATGCTGGCGGTGGTGGTGGAAGTTGTTCAACCGCTGGCGGTTCTGGAGCAACTAGTGGAAGTGCAGGTATAGGTGGACTAGGTGGCGGTGGCAACGGAGGCCAAGGCAGTACTGGTGCAATGTTTGGAGCTCAAAACGGTCAAGCAAATACTGGCGGTGGTGGCGGTGGCGGCACTGCGGCACCAGGCGCTGACGGCGGTAGCGGAATTGTAATATTGCGTTATTTCCCATAATTTTAAGACGATACAAAATGGCAATTTTAAAAAATACAGTAATAACCGATACAGGAAGTTTAACCCTTAAACCAGGGACAACTAGTCAGCGACCAAATATTTTGTTTACAACAACAGCATTTACTAGTGTTGGAACTACTACTTGGACAGCACCAACAGGTGTAACACAAGTTGAAGTGCTAGTAGTAGGTGGAGGTGGCGGTGGTGGCGGAGACCGCGCTGGCGGTGGTGGCGCAGGTGGTTTGATTTATAATCCAAACTATGCAGTTACTCCAGGAACAGGATACACGGTTACGGTAGGCGCTGGCGGCGCAGGTGGAACTAGCACAAGTACAGCTGGATCAAATGGAAGCAATAGTGTTTTTGATACACTAACTGCCATTGGTGGAGGCGGTGGCGGCAATCTTAGACAAGATGCTGGAAATAATAATGGAGCATCAGGAGGTTCAGGCGGTGGAGGTGGCGGCGGCGATGGCAATACTCCAACTTCTGGAGGAGCTGGTACTGCCGGTCAAGGCTATAATGGCGGAAATGGTGATAGTGGAACAAATAGCGGCCCTGGCGGATCACAAGATTATAGAACAGCAGGCGGTGGAGGTGGAGCAGGCGGTCCGGGACAACCAGGATTTTATGTACCAACTGGCGGCCCAGGATTATACTTTCCTCAATTTACATCTTATGGAAGCCCAGCTGGATGGTTTGCTGGAGGTGGTGGTGGCGGCAGTTGTACTACCGACCGTTCTGGGAACGGCTTAGGACAAGGCGGTATTGGCGGAGGTGGCGCTGGCGGCACAAGTGCAACAAGTAGTGCAGGCTATGGAATTAATGGAACTGCTAATACAGGTGGTGGTGGTGGTGGCGCTGGCGGTGCTGGTGGCGCTATGGCTAACGGAACTGGTGGAAGCGGCATTGTAATATTACGATATGCAGTAACTGATACTAGTGTTGCACCACAAGGTATTACTCGTTATAACACAGAATCTCGTGCTGTTGAAATTTATCAAAACACACAAACTGGTTGGGTAAGCAACGATGCAACTCGAAATTTTGCTGGACATAATACGTTAACATATAGTCAATCTCCTACTTTAGGTGGTTTTACAAACTATAATATGACCGCTACGGCAAATGCTACTACCGCTCCAGACGGTACAACAACAGCAACTAGTTATTATGAAACAGCAGTTAATAACAGTTTTTACTTAATACAAGGCATTTCTGTAACAGCAGGAATTCCAGTAACCCATAGTGTGTATATCAAAGGTATTAATCGCACTAGATTCCATATGGGGTTTAGTAACTATACAAACTGGGTAGGGCAAAACGGTGTTGAAACAATATTTGATATTAGTAACGGAACAATAACACCGGCACTTACTTCAACCCCAACTGCATCATCGTTAACAAACGTTGGAAATGGCTGGTGGAGATTAAGTTTAACTGGAACTCCAACAACTACAATGGCTAGTAATTGGTTTATTTTTATAGATAATACTACATCAGGTAACGCAGATACTGCCGCATATTTAGGTAACGTTTCTAATGGAATGTACTTATGGGGACCGCAATGCGAACAAAATGTAATTAGTCCCGGACCTTTTGTAAAAACATTAGCATCTCCTTCTCCAATTCCTACTAGTCTAGGAGGATATAGATATCACGCATATACCACTGTAGGTACCAGTAGTTTTGTGCCTACAATTACAGGAACAGTTGAAGTATTAATAGTTGCTGGCGGTGGCGGCGGTGCAAACGGCTACGGTCCTGGAGGCGGCGGAGCAGGCGGAGTATTATATGTTGCAGATTATCCTGTAATAAGTGGACAAACATACACAGTTCAAGTTGGCGCTGGCGGCACAGGTAGTACTGTTAGCGTAAGCACCGGCGCTTCGGGCAATAATCAAGGTTCAAATGGCGGTAATAGCCAGTTTGGCAATCTTGTTGCAATTGGTGGTGGTGGTGGTGGCAGTGGCGACAGTTCAGATCCTTTAGTTTGGGTTACTGGGTTACCTGGAGGCTCAGGTGGTGGTGGTGGCTACTATAATAGTGCTACAACAGGTGCTCCAACAGCAGGTGGCGGCGCAGTTGTAGGACAAGGTAATATTGGAGGATATGGAGGTTACTCTGCATCTCAAGCTCAAATAGGTGGTGGTGGCGGTGGAGCTGCCTCCCCAGGTGGAAATACTCCAAACACAGCATCGACTTATACCGCAGGTGCAGGTGGTAGTGGTTTATATTTCCAACAATTTAGTCAATGGGGATCTCCATATGGTTGGTTTGGTGGAGGTGGTGGAGGTGGTGCCGGAAACTCAAGCTCAACTAACTATCCAGGTTTAGGTGGTTTAGGCGGCGGCGGTGGCGGCACTGCATTAGGTAGCGGATCAAACGGAATAGCTAACACTGGTGGTGGTGGCGGTGGCGGTGGACACAGTAGTAGTACAGCAGGACAAGTTGGCGGAAATGGCGGCTCGGGTATTGTCATAGTAAGATACAGGTACGATTAATTATGAGTCAAAATTACGCATACAATCATCTAGTAAAACAAACAAGTTACCCTACTACAGGTCTAACCGATGGTAGTAGTGTACTTGTAGTAGCCTCAGACGGTCAGACGGTAGTTTACAGGCTGTAACAATAGCGGGATTACAAAATTTAATTTCAGCAGAAACTAACTTGATCCAGGGCAATTTAACAGTTTACGGAACAATTTTTACACCAAATCAGCCAGTAGTATTTGAACCTATTATTGCCAACACAGATTGCGGAGTGCTTGGAGTTTCAAATACAGATGCTTTTGGAGTCAATTTGGGTGTTGCGTTAATATCAGACTTTAACTTTCAAGGTGCGTTACAGGCTAACGACTTGGGCGTCTTAAGCTAACGCATAAATATATGATACGATTATAGGAACGGGTTATGCCATTACAACTGCAATTTAGACGAGGCACAGCGGCTCAAAACAACGCTTTTACAGGTGCTGTAGGCGAAGTCAGTATTGATACTGACAATCATTTATTAAGAATTCACGATGGATCCGTTGCTGGTGGTTGGACAAGTGTAGGTGTAACACAAACACAAACTCTAACAAATAAAACCCTAACAAGTCCTACAATTACTGGTGGTACACACACTGGCGGTACATTTACCAGTCCAACTATTGCCACAGCTACACTAACTAGCCCAACAATTACTGGTGGTACATTTAGCGGTGCTACATTTTCAAGCCCAAGTTTAACTAATGCAAGTTTAGCAACTCCTACAATCACAGCGCCAACAATTACCGGAATTGGTAGCATTACGCTAACTGGTGCGATTAGTGCTACAACACTAACTGGTACTCTACAAACAACTTCACAACCAAATATTACTGGATTAGGCACACTAACTGCACTAAACACCAGTGGACAAGTTACAATTACAGCTAACACAAGTACAACTGGTGCTGGTGTAGGTGCGCTAGTTGTTACTGGCGGCATTGCTACAGGTGACAGCATTTATGTAGGTGGTAATGCAACAGTTATGGGTAATTTGGTTGTTACAGGAAATATTACAGATATCGCTGGTAACGTTATTGTTTCAGCTGGTAACTTGTCAGTGACTGGTAATGCTACAATTACTGGAACCGAAACATTAGGTGGTTTAAATGTTAAATCACTTGCAATAGCTATGGCAGCGGCCCTACAATAAATACAGGATACGGAGAATTAAATGGCAAAGAGTCAAATTAGACAATACGTTTTTACACCAGGGGCAAATACAGCTGCACCTTTTAACGAAATTAGACAATACGTTTTTACACCAGGGGCAAACACAGCTGCACCTTTTAACGGAACGATTCAATTCGCTGGTAAATTTGACCTTAGTCAAATCTTAATTATTACCAACACAACAAGTAACAAAATACTTTACAACTTTGCAGATCCTGCTTATTCTGGAACTACTGTTAGTTTTAGTCGTGCAAATGATAACGTAAACTTTTTTACAGCACTAGACAATACTGACGGTATTACAACAATTACGCTAGTGGCAACTGATACTCATACAATGAGTAGCACAGACCAAATTCAAATTTTATACGAGCGTCCAGAAATGATGGTGCGTATGCCAGAAGTTGGCACAGACGCATTTGAACGTACTCGTGTTAGTCCTCCACAGTCAATGCTTGACGCTGACTTTGAGTACGGACTACAGCCAACTAAGTGGTTAACTTATGACCTAATGCGCGGTTACCCAGCAATTTATGAAGTACCAGGCACTGATCAATCAGTGCTAACAGTTACAACAGACGCTTCAACAGGCACAGGCGGTGTGGGTGAAAGTTTAATTACAATTACCAACAGCATTGCTTTTCCAACCAGCTGGACAGTTGGTAGTCCAATTACAGTTAAAGGTTACTTGAACACAGTTCAAGGCTTTGCTCGTGCTGAAGGTTCATTTATTATCAACACAATTAACAATGCGGCAGGTGTGTTAACATATTATGCTAAATCTAAAGTTGGTACAAACAACGGTGACGTGTTATCATCGACTTACACACAGCTACGTCAAGGCGCATTCTATACTGGTGCTAGTGTGGGTGTTCCAACATACACTTATTCTAACCCAACAGCAGTTGCAACTAGCTCAAGTGCCGCTATTACCACAGCAAGTGGTACAATTACTGGTGGTATTACTGGTACAGCATTAACAACTAGTGGTGGTAGTCCAGCAATTGGACAAGTATTATCTGGTGGTAACATTATTCCAGGAACATACATTGTTTCAGGTTCTGGTACTAGCTGGGTAGTTAGCCCAACGCAAACAACTGCCACATCTGGCGGCACAACCATCACAACAACTACTAACACTTTAACCACTTCGGGTACTATTACTGGTACCTGGGCAATTGGACAAGCTGTTAGCGGTAGTACAACACTAACTGGTACATTTATCATTGCACTAGGTACTGGTACTGGTAGCAACGTAGGCGGTACATACTTTCTTAACACAGCACAAACAGTAACAACATTTGCCGCAAGCGGAACAACCGCGGCAGCAGTTATTACTATAACATTTGCTACTAACCACGGATTTGTTCCAGGTGATACAATCCTTAGCCAAGTGGCTAGCGATAGCCCAGGTAACTTAAACGCACTGGCACAAGGTCCGTTCTTTATTGAAACGATCCCAACATTGACTAGCATTACATTTACAGCTCGTGCTAGTGGTATTATTAGTGGTACAATTACTGGTTCAGTATATGCTCGTCCGGACAGTTTCTATCAACACAGACCATTTGACGGCGGTGTTATGTTAGGTACTGGTTCTGCTAGCCACGGTGCTATGTCAGTACGTATGAGTAAGAAATATATTCGTTACCAGTCTGGTAAAGCTATTAACTATAACACAGGCGCATTGTTTGCTCCTAACTATGATATTCGTAGCATTACAGCTACTGGTACAAGCATTGGTTCTACTGTAACTGTTACAACAGATGATACTGACCACGGTTGTCAAGTTGGTGCACAGATTACAATTACTGGTGTAACAACTAGTGGTTATAACGGAACATATACTGTAGCAAGTATTGTTGACGAACGTAACTTAACATTCTTAGCAACTAGCGTACTAGGTTCTACAACTGGCGCTATTAGCGATCCTTGTTTGATGTTAATCACAGGCTGGAACGGCGCTACTGTTCGTGCAGGTACATTTGACGAACAAAACGGTACATTCTGGCAGTATGATGGTCAAACATTGTACATTGGCCGTCGTTCAAGTACATTCCAGTTGGCAGGTTCAGTTACCGTAGTTCCAGATTCAAACAGCATTGTTGGATCTAACACACGTTTCTCAAGTCAATTATTTGCTGGAGATCGTATTGTTATCAAAGGTATGACACACGTTGTAACTACTGTGTCTAGCGATACACAAATTTATGTAAGTCCTGACTATCGTGGTTCAGTATCCGCATCCGGTGTTAAAGCAGTTAAGACTATTGATTATCTAGTTCCACAGAATAAATGGAACGTGGATCGTTGCGATGGTACTGGTAATACGTTTAACCCAAGCGGATATCAAATTAACATCAACAAGATGCAGATGATTGGTTTACAATGGACTTGGTACGGTGCTGGATTTACAGACTGGATGACTCGTGGTCCAGATGGCAAGTACATTACTGTTCACCGCCTAAAAGGTAACAACGTTAACACTGAAGCTTATATGCGTTCTGGTAACCAACCTGTACGTTACGAAGTTGTTAACGAAGGTCCACGCACTTATATCACTAGTGGTGTAGCAAGTGGAGATACTACAATGTCAGTAAATGACACTACATATTTCTCATCAGCTGGAACGCTATATGTTGATAACGAAGTTATTACATATACTGGTAAAACAGCAACAACATTTACTGGTTTAACTCGTGCGGCAACATTAAGTCAGTTCCAAGCTGGTACAACACGTAGTTTTACAGCGGCAGCAGCTGCTAGCCATAGTGTAAATGCTGGTGTTATTTTAATTGGTCAAACAGCTACTCCAAGTATTAGTCACTGGGGTTCAGCGTTCTTAAC
>Ga0208497_1000944_pt1 | contig 11729 bp, 15 predicted proteins | sample CryBogCBE25Aug07_FD_184555 | JGI IMG/M metagenome (GOLD analysis project Ga0208497, IMG submission 184555) | Freshwater microbial communities from Crystal Bog, Wisconsin, USA - CBE25Aug07 (SPAdes) | ecosystem: Environmental > Aquatic > Freshwater > Lake | place: Crystal Bog, Wisconsin, USA...
GGTATGCCTGTTGGGTATATGCCATTGAGCACTATAACTTGGCAAGACGCAATCAGATATATGGTCCTTGATAAGGCCGATGTATTGTTATGGCACGACAATTGGGTCGTACATTCAGCTTGCTGGGAAACACAAGTTCCAAGTGTTATGATGCTTCGAGAATATATGAAACCGAAAGTTACAGTTCGTTTCAGCCGTGGCAACGTATACCTACGAGACAACTGTGAATGCCAATATTGCGGCAACAAGATTGACCGCAAGGATGCTACATTGGATCACGTGATGCCAGTAAGCAAAGGTGGTAAGAGCGTATGGGAAAACTGCACGACAGCTTGCGCTCCTTGCAACTCAAACAAAAGCGATGCAACTAAAGGTTGGAAACCACGAATCAAACCTTACAAGCCAGACTTCTACGAACTTGTAAATAAGCGTAAGAAGCAAGGCTTTGATAACGTAAGGTTTAAAGAATGGTTACAATTCATAAATTAAAGAAAGCTATGTGGTTAACTCTAGGATTTTTACTCCTAGGGTTAGCTTACATTGGCCTAGTCACTCCAGGTATTCCTTGGAGTACTCCAACAGTAGGTGCCGCCTATTGTTTTAGCAAAGGCTCTGAGCGTATGCACAACTGGATTATGAATCATAAGATTTTTGGTCCATTTCTGCGCGGTTGGGCAGAAAAACGTGTATTCCCAGTTAAAGCCCGTTGGTTAATGATATTAACAATGGATAGTAGTCTTGTTATTATGTGGTACACTACACATAACTGGAAGGCTGTTGTTGGTACCGGCTTACTAATGTTCTTTGTAGCTATATGGGCATTACGATACCCTAAGAGCGAAGAAGACCACGCAGAACGCATTGCGACCGGCAAAAAAGTAGGCTGGTTCAAATAACTTATAAATAGTAGTACTTAAACAGGAGTACTACTCAATGAAGAAATTTATGTTAGGGCTTGTCCTAGCCCTTGTAAGTGTATCAAGTTTTGCTTGGACACAGAGACAACCTTTCCCACCAGCACAATGCCAAGCACACGCTCCGTATGGTTTCCCACAAACAGCTGGTGTACAACCACTTTGCCAACAGGCATATCTAGTTGGATACGATGCAGCCGCTAAACTACCAAAGTATGTGACCTACGAACTATTGCCACAAAACGCATTAGGATGTGTGGCACGTACTAACGCATTTGCAGCTAACCAATTTGTACCTAACGGTGCTGTTCCTGGCGACTACGCTGGCACAGGCTACGACAAAGGACATATGGCTCCAGATGGTGACCTAAGCTGGGATCCACAAGTAGAATACGAATCATTTTTAATGACAAATATGTCACCGCAGGCTGGTTCATTGAATCGCGGTATTTGGAAATTATTAGAAACTAGCGTTCGTGGTTGGGCAGTACAACGCAATCAATCATACACAGTTTATGTCGGTGGTGTTTACAATGCACAAGACAAAACAATTGGTAAAGGTGTAGTTGTTCCACACGGCTTCTACAAGATTGTTATCAATAATCAAACTAAAGAAATCGCTGGCTGGGCATTCCCACACGTTGCACCATATCCTAACTTGGGTAATGACTTAACCAAGTTCCGTTTGCCAATTGCACAGATTGAACAAGCAGGCGGTGTGCAATTTGCTTTTCCACAAGGTGCAGTTGAACTACAACCGGGCAAAGAATGGCCGGTGGACTTTGGAAAATTAACTCAAATGAAACGCCAAAAATGCGGTGCTAACGCATCTGATGACTGATCCTAACGACAATCCAGATAAATATCCAGTATACCCCGAGGATGATGGATATGACCGCCCGCGAAACCCTTACAGCCCTGTGTAAAGATATTTACTTAGGACTAGCTAGATTAGGATGCGGGTTAGCTGGAATTTATTATGAAGAAGACACTTGAAGAACGATTATTAGAAAATCTTGCCTCCAATCTAACCAGCATATGGGAAGATTGGAACAAAGTTAATCATCACGATAAAACTAACGGTCTCAGTCAAAAAGCTGTTAATGCTTATCGTCGTGAACATCCAGGTAGTAAACTTCAAACAGCAGTCACAACCAAACCCAGTAAATTAAAAGCAGGTAGCAAAGCGGCCAAACGCCGTAAGAGTTTTTGCGCTCGTATGAGTGGCAACAAAGGCCCAATGAAAAAGCCTAATGGTAAACCAACTCCAAAGGCATTAGCTCTACGCCGTTGGAACTGTGAAAGTATTGAACAAATGGCACAAATGATTATCGAAGGCGAACAAATGATTGCTGAGATTAAGAAAGGTGCTAAAGATTCAAATGGTTTCAGTAAGTGCTGGCCAGGTAAACACGCAGAAGGCACTAAGAAGGGCAAGAACGGTGGACAAGTTCGTAACTGTGTACCTAACGAAGGTGTGTCGGAAGCAACAGGTGACAAGCCGTTTGATACTATGATGAACAAGATCAAGAAAGGCACCGGCAAACAGGCTACCGCTGATCGCAAAGAACAGAAACAACGCAATCAAGAACAAACACGTCAAGCTATAGATAGTATGTTCGGCGGTGGCAATCCCGCTGACAAACTCAGCATTAGAAAGAAAGATGTGGCGGAAGGCGGCGGAGCTCAGCAGGCCGCAATTGCCATAGCTAAGAAAGAGTCGGGCAAGTATACCAAACTCGGCAAGCGTAAAAAATGAGAGCGAACGAATTCCAACCTAAAAAGTTGGTAATATTTGACATAGATGATACATTAGTCCATACTCAGACTAAAGTTCACGTTGTTAAAGACGGACGGGTTGTTAAAAGTCTAAACAGTCACGACTTTACTCATTATAAACTTCAACCTGGCGAATCGTTTGACTTTGGTGATTTTGCCAATGCACACGAATTTTTTACCAATGCCAAACCAATCATACCTATGATTAACCAGCTTAAACGCGATATTGCCACTGGTAATAAGGTTGTTATGGTTACAGCCCGTGCTGACTTCAATGACAGAGAATTGTTCTTAGACACATTCCGTAAGTACGGTGTAGATATGAACAAAGTACACGTATACCGTGCAGGCAATATGCATATCAAAGCACAAACAGAAGAAAAGAAAAAAATTATTATTAGAGACTTATTAAGTAAAGAGTTATATACAAAAGCGATTATGTATGATGACGCTGAACCTAACCTACACGCATTTATATCTTTAAAAGATGAATATCCACATACTAAGTTCTATGCTTGGCACGTGAGTTTAGATGGAGAATCTAGTGAATATCATCGCACAGATGAAAACTTTGCAGATGGAAAACATCCAGAAGATAAAGGCGATAGCAAGCGTTTAGGAGTTCCTACCAAAGCTAGTGTAAGCACACTACGCAAAGTAGCACATCAAGGCGGACGTAAAGGACAATTAGCACACTGGATGGCTAATATGAAGGCTGGCAAGGCAAAGAAGAAATGAGATTAGTAGAGTTTGAATCCTTGGACATTAACAAGTTAGATGATATTCTAGCCAAGTTATGCTCTATGGTAAAGAAAGGCCAGGCAGACAATCCTAAGAAATACGGAATGGTTGCTGCGGCCGTTGTAACTCCAAAAGGCCGAGTAGTATCAAAATTAAACTATGCCAAAGGATCTAAACGTGTACACGCAGAACGTGCGGCAATTGAAGAATACAACACGTATCACGGAAAAGTTCCAACAGGAAGCATTATCGTTACAACTCTAAGTCCTTGTAATGAATCTATGGCAGATCGTTATGGAGATAGTTGTACTGATTTAATCAATAAACTAGGAATCAAAACAGTTTATTGTGGCTACAGTGATCCTAGCCAAGACAACGAGCATCACGATTATAAAGAAGTGTTTACAAAAAACAAACAGTTGAAAGCATTGTGCAAACAATATGCCGATACATTCTTAAGGAACGACAATGAAGAAGATACTATTAGTTCTAGCGTTAACTAGTTTAACAGCTTGCAGTACAGTTAAAGATTACATTCCTAGCTTTTGGGATGACAACCAAGCAGCCGCAATAACCAATCTACAACAAGCAACACGTCATTTGGATTGCACACAGCCATTGGCACCACAAGCACAGATTATTTCAGATCGTGTAGAATGGTTAGATATTTACAGTAAGTCAAAAAAGACCAATGATGTTGCCAAACTAACTGTAACATTTGATGAAACATTAAAAGAATTTACAGACAGAGTGAAAGCAGGACCAGTAAGTCCTATGTACTGTGATATGAAGAAGAAGATTTTTATTCAGCAGGCCGATATTATAGCTGCGGCCGTTATGGGGAGATTTTAAATGAGCGATACATTAAGTGCAGTAATGAATAGTGGTCAACCTTGGGCAGCAGAACGTGCTCAGTATGCACTAGAAGTACACCAAGCGGTTGGAGCAGGACAACTAAGTCCTAGCGAAGCTAAAGAGATATTACAAGATTTAGTTAGTACACAAAAACTAGATGAAGCTAGTAGTGATATGCAACTACGTGCTGCGTTAGTTTATGGTGTAATGGAAATAGTTAGCTTATACGGCTAAACACATCTTTAAGGCCTATTACTAGGTCTTCAATCATACCATCATCGTGAAACGGAGTAGGTGCAAAACGTAACCGCTCCGTTCCCACATCAACGGTTGGATAGTTTATGGGCTGCACATATATGTTGTGATCGTTCAGTAATGCATCGCTCATTGCTTTGGCACGTTTAGCATCGCCCACTAGTACAGGAACGATGTGACTAGTACTACATTCCATTACAGGAATACCAGCCGCTTTTAGTCTATGCTTTAGTTTACGAGCACGTTCTTGATGCTTGTCACGTACTTCTTGATGATCTTTGAGCCATTTGATAGCAGCCAGCGCACCACTACAAGTTACAGGACTCATACTAGTTGTAAATATAAATCCAGCGGCAATACTGCGAATAGCATCTGCTATGATACTATCGCAAGCAATATATCCGCCTTGTACTCCAAATGCCTTACCTAGTGTTCCGTTGACAAAGTCTATTTCGTTTTCTAATCCAAGCTCTTCAACTTTACCACCGCCGGTAGGACCATATAAACCTACAGCGTGTACTTCATCGATGTATGTAATTGCTTTATACTTCTTGGCTAATTTACATATCTCTTTGATATAGCCAACATCACCATCCATACTGTACACACTTTCAAATACTACACAAGGAGTTTTGCCTTGTCCAAAACTGATTTTCAACTTTTGTTCTAGATCTTCTAAGTCGTTGTGTTTGAAGATAACTTTATCTGCACGACTGTGCTGAATGCCTACAATGATGCTGTTATGATTATTAGCATCGCTGATAAACTCTATATTAGGTATAATCTTAGCCAGTGCAATAAGTGTCCATTCGTTAGCCACATAAGCGGAACTGAACAACACGGCACGTTCTTTCTTGTGCAATGTGGCAATCTCGTGTTCAAGTGCTTTATGATAGTGACTAGTGCCGCCAATATTACGTGTTCCGCCAGACCCAGACCCTGTGTGGTTGAGTGCGGTGTGCATAGCATCTAATACTACTTTGTTTTGTCCCATACCCAAGTAATCGTTTGAGCACCAATTAACAATAGTTTTAATGTTGTATGGGCCGTACCAGATGGCATTAGGGAATCTACCTGTTTCGCGCACAATGTCGTTGAATACACGATATTTGCCGTTTTCTTTTAGTTCTGCGATTAGTCTTTCGAATGGTTCTTTGTTTATCATAGTAAGCTATTTAACAACTAAATATACGAAACACATATATAATGGCGGGATTAAAATGCAAATTGGGCAAGGAATTTATATTGGACCAGGGATACAAATCGTTCCTAGCTCTGCTGCGTTTGCCAATTTGGCTAGTTTTACCTACACTGGCGCATTGCAATCTTGGACAGTTCCAAATGGAGTTGCACGTATACAGGCAGTAGTGGCTGGAGCAATGGGCGGCGGCTCTGGTGGTGGCCGTGGTGCAATAGTTACAACAATTCTTAATGTAACCTCAGGTTCAACACTATTATTAGTAGTAGGACAGCAAGGTGGCAGTCCATACGATTATAATGGGCAAACACGCGGTGGATTATGTGCATTTGGCGGTGGTGGCCCCGGCGGTGATAATCAAGGATCTACTGGCGACCCAGCCGGATATGCAGGCGGCGGATTAAGTGGAATATTTGTAACGGACTACACAGTTCCAGCTAATGCCATCATAGTCGCAGGAGCCGGCGGAGGTGCTAGCTCTGATTTGCAAGGTTCTGGTAGCCCAGGCGGTAGTGGTGGTGATGCTGGAACAAGCGGATCAGCAGGAGCCGGCGGCGGCAACGCAGGCGGATTTGGTGCAACTACTACAGCAAACGGACAAGTCGCTCCGGGCACACCAGGACTTACTCAATGGGGAGGTTACGCTCCGTATGACGGTAACGGAACGCAATTGATTGCAGGCGTAGGCGGCGGCGTTACCCAAGAAATTGACCAACCTGGCGGAGGTGGCGGCGCTGGATATTATTCAGGAGCTGGCGGAGCTGCCAATTATACTAATCAAACAGCTGGTGGTGGTGGAGGCGGTAGCAGTTATGTATTATCTGGTATTGGAACTACATATAGCTATAACAATACAGGCAATGGTTATATAACAATTAGCTACTAAATACACATAGAGGACAAAAAATGGCAGCGAACGGAATATCAACCCTGGCAACAAAAGCACTTAGACAAGTGGCTAAACTAGATCTAGCGCAGACCAAGCGCCAAGCCGGCGGAGATACTACTAAGCCCTATTATAGAATAAACAATACTTACGACATTACAGCACTACCAACACAATATGTAAACAATGATGTATATAACAATCCTAATCCTAACGGGCTACTACAAGGACGTCCGTGGGTTGATATTGAAGGTATTACATTTGCTCCAGATATCTACTACTATAACAGAGTTGGTACAAATACTGGTAATGGATATTTTGCCGATAATGTAGCATTTTTTGATACAGCAGTTACTAGTCCAGTAACGCAAACTACTGGAACGACTACTACAATTAACATTAGTAATCAACCGCAATACAATTCAATTCAGTATATAGGTTATTTTAAAGCACCAGCTACAGCAACATTTACATTATATACTGCTAGCGATGATGCTAGTTATCTATGGATTGGCCCTTTAGCAGTTACTGGTTATACAACTGCAAATGCTCTAGTGCAAAACGGTGGCCTACACGGTGTTGTAGAACGTAGTGCTACGATAAACCTAATACAAAACATCTATTATCCAATACGTATTCAATTTGGTAATAATGGTGGACCTGGTGCTCTAACAGTTAGCTACTCAACTCCGAGTATTAGTAAAACATCTAACTGGACTGGTTTAATCTATCACAACGCGGCCACAAACGGCTTCTAATAAATACTACTATGAGAGCACAAGAATTCACTATTAATATTCCAATCAACATTAAGATTAATGGCGATGGAGAGCCTGAAGTTAGTACTGGCCAAGAAGATGAACCCAAACTACAAAGCAATCCTGTAATGGTACCGCCACTACAACAGCATTTGGAACTGGCTAAAGCAGGACAGGGTAAGGAAAGTCCGGTAATTGATAAACTTACATCGGATGATAGTATCGGTAGTGAAAATGATCCAGACTCTGATCTACTAGACAAAATCAAACAACTCATTCGCCGATAAATACTCTAACTAGGGTATTTTAATGTCGGATTTCATCCAAAAGTTATTCACAACACGTCAGAACTACGATAATGGTGATAGTCGCATAGGCGAACTAGACCGTATTTGGTACGACAGTAATACCAATACCTTTCGCATACAGCTAGACGATACACCTGGCGGCACAGTTATTGGTACTGGCGGGTCGGGCGGCGGAAGTTATACACTACCTACAGCAAGTGCTACAGTTAAGGGCGGTGTTAAGATTGGTGATAATATTACCATCACTAATGGTGTTATTAGTGTAGCTGCTCCATTTAGCGGCAGTTACAATGATTTAACTAATAAGCCTTCAATACCTTCTCCACAAGTAAAAAGTGACTGGAATGCTACAACTGGACTAGCACAGATATTAAACAAACCAGCACTGTTTAGCGGTAGCTATGATGATTTAACTAATAAGCCTAATATCTCAATACCGCAAATCAAACTAACATTTAGCTATAGCGACCTGCCCACAAGCCCAATAGGAACTGTGCCAGCGGGAGCAATTATCAAGGAAGTATGTATTATCTTACTTACGGCGTTTGATGCTACGTCTACTCTAAGCGTAGGATCAACAGCAAATTATACAGAATTACTGGATACTACAGATATTACAACAAGAGCTACGGGTACATATACTACGGAGCCAGCGCATAAATATACTACTAATACTGATTTAGTGCTGGGCATAACAGCTGGATCTAGCACACAAGGTAACGGAATAGTCATAGTCTATTACGAATAAGAGGAAACAAAATGGCAAATAATTGGTTAAAAATAGCAGGTACGCAAGCAGGTAAGTTCTGGTTAGGCTTATCAGGTGTACTACTTAAAAACAACACGGGTAACTTAGATATTCGCAATACAGGCGATACTGGCTACGCCAACGTAACAGCAAACAAGGCTGTTATTAACAACAACACATCTACTTACTCTGTAACATTACAGGGTAACGATACACAAGCAAGTAGCTATTCATTAACTCTGCCAACTACTGTAGGTTCTGCTAACCAAGTACTACAAACAGACGGCACAGGTGTGCTAACTTGGGCTAGCGCGGCAAGTACAGCCAGTAACTGGAAAGTAGATTCAACTCCCCTAGCCTACGGTTCAAGCGCAACTGTACAAGCACTGGTACTGCCAGCAGGCAACATTATTCAATCAGTTATTATTATTGTAGACACAGCGTTTAACGCAACAGGTCCAAGTGTAACAGTTGGTATTAGTGGAACTACTAGCAAGTATGTAGGTGCTGGAGATACATTGTTGACCGTAGCAGATCGTTATGAAATTCCAATTTCAGCTTTAACCCCAGGTAGTGATGAAACAATTAACATTTACTACACAGCAGGTAGTGGTGGATCAGCTGGCGCGGCAAGAGTATTGATCACTTACGCTACACCATCTAACATCTAACAATTAAATAGCTTTTAGTATGATGGGCTTCGGCCCATTGTTCCATATATAGGAATGTACTGTGGCAAATAGAATCAAACTCGCGGGTACGACCAGTACCTCCTTTCAAATTGGCTTGCAAAAAGTCACACTAGATACCACTCAGATATCTAGTCCCTACACACTTAACTTACCAAGTGGTACAGGCTCAGCTAATCAATTTCTTAAAACAGATGGTAGTGGTAACCTAAGTTGGTCCAATGACTTTACCTACACCCTACCAACAGCAACAACCAGTGTGTTGGGTGGTGTGAAGATTGATGGCACTACTATAACTATAGATGGCAGTGGAGTTATCAAAGCCAACTGTCCTACACTAACAACACCACGTAACATTAACGGTGTGGCTTTTGATGGCTCTGCTGACATTACCATTACAGCGGCCGCAGGTACACTGACTGGTACTACATTAAAATCTACAGTAGTGTCTAGTAGTTTAACCAGTGTTGGCACACTATCAAGTTTAGGTGTTACAGGCGGTATCACTATACAAAACGGTGATGCTAATCCAAACTTTAGCAAGGCACAATTAACATTCGGATATAACAGTACAAACGATTATCCGCACTGGATACATACTACTCACAACGCTAATGCCAGCACATCTAATGCTATACACTTTTATACCAGTGATGGAACACAAGCTGGAGTATTTCCAACTAACGGTGTATTAGGTTTAACTATCACTAACGGCACAATAAGTACTGGGGCTATTACAACTACTGGTACACTAGCTTTAAATGCTAGTGGTGGTATTACTACTAACCAAACTACATTCCCATTAGTTAACACAACAGCAACCACTGTAAACTTTGCTGGTGCCGCTACTACTATCAGTATTGGTGCTAGTACAGGTAATACTACAGTCAATAATAATTTAATTGTTACAGGAACATTTACTGGTGGAGCACCAGCTGGATCACTAACAGGTACAACATTAAAATCTACAGTAGTGAACAGTAGTTTAACAAGTGTTGGCACACTAACTAATTTAACATCAGCTGGCACAGTTATTTTTACAGATACTACCAACAGCACAAATACAACCACAGGCGCTCTACAGGTACGTGGTGGAGTGGGTGTTGCTGGTAACATATATCTTGGTGGTGGTATTAATGCTACTGGATCGATATATTCTGCAGGAGAGAATGTAACTTATGCTCCTGTCACGCCAACCGGACAAGCATATCAGGCCACAGGTAAAGACACACAAGGCGGCACTGGATACTTTGATTTCTTCAAAATAAACAACACTACCAGCGGCGGTACTAATGGTAGTAAGACAATGCGTTTGAACAGCGTTGGTACATTGGAAATATTGAATAATGCTTATAACGCTACAATACTTTCAGTGACAGATGCTGGCTTTATTGCCATCAATGCGGCATCTGGTGTTAGTAACGGCGTGCCAGCTAACAATGCTATAGCAATGAACAGCAACAGTTATATCTACGATGATGGTAATTATCACCTTACAAGTAAAGCTGGTAGCATTTGGTTAAATGCCAATGACGGTTCCGCAGTAAACATCAACACACAAATGCCAAGTGGTATTACTGGCGGTGGGTTGAACGTACAAGGCGCTGTAAAGAGTTATGGTGCAGGTGCGGCGGCAACAGCGTTTATATCATCAGGTGCTAGTCTTGTTAGTGGTGTAGCACTACAGATGGATTCTGGCACAGCAGGCACAGCGGCCAATATGGCTGTACGTGATACATCTACAGTAGCCAGCACTATGTATTTTGACGTTAGCACTGGCGGCACTCCCAACGGAACATTCAAATTTAGATCTAGTAATTCCTTTAATGAATTAATGGTCCTAAATAATACTAACGCAACAATTAACCGACAAATGTTAATTGGTGGTGGCAGTCAAACTGCTTATGTTACTATTAACGGAACAAACACTTACAATATCAGCGGCTCTTACGGCTACTTGAGCGGCGGCGGCGCAGGTAGTATTGGCAGTGGCGGTAGCACAGGTAATGTAGGCTTTTCATTATATTGTAGTGGACGTATTCAAAGTAATGAAGTTGACGTTGCTTCAGACGAACGATTAAAAGATATACAGGGAACTATTCCTTTAGATAGGGCATTACAGTTTGTTCGATCAATAGATGGTATCCTATATACTTGGAAACCTGGATTCGGCGATGATGGTATTAAAGCTGGATTCGGCGCACAAAGCGTACATAAAGCCGGTTTTGATCATATGGTTGCTCCTGTGCCAAATGATCGTGTGGAAGGCACAGTGGACGATGACGGTTGGACACACCCAGATAAAGTACAGTTGACCGTGGGTTACAATCAAGCCATTCCATATCACCACGAAGTCATCAAACATTTGTTAGATCGAATAGAACAATTAGAAGCTACCGTTGCAAAACTCGCTAAATAACTGTATGAAAGCAACAGAAATATTAACTGAAGGCCTTAATAAGAAAGATACTTATGCAATCCTACACGACTTTGTCAAGTTTGCTGCTAGAGATTTAGAATTGAAAAACTTGCCTCAGTTTGATTTTATGTTTGATACTAAGCGTAGTGTCGAGCATAAAAGTTTTGGAGGATATGCTC
>Ga0208497_1000948_pt1 | contig 11714 bp, 3 predicted proteins | sample CryBogCBE25Aug07_FD_184555 | JGI IMG/M metagenome (GOLD analysis project Ga0208497, IMG submission 184555) | Freshwater microbial communities from Crystal Bog, Wisconsin, USA - CBE25Aug07 (SPAdes) | ecosystem: Environmental > Aquatic > Freshwater > Lake | place: Crystal Bog, Wisconsin, USA...
GTATACTGTAATTACCTTGATCATCACTAGATCCATGTTTCTTGATTATTTCTTCTTTCAAAGATTCACAATCTTTCTTTACATCAGCTACCTTCTTGATTAAATCATTTAACCAATACTTTGTAACTAACTTTAGCTTTTCACCTAATAAGCCTTTAGAAATCACTTCACCAGTTTGCTGATTAGTTAATCCATTTAACTCTGCTTCTAGAGCATAAAACTCATAGAGCTTAAGAACAATTTTTTCCATCTTTGGTTTATTTTATTTACAAAAATACTACAATTATATTAAATAATAAAATTTATTTACACTATTGTTGTTGTGGTACTAGTTGTAGGATCTATAGTGGTAGTAGTGGTGGTAGTTGTTTCTGGAGCTAATGTTGATGACGTTGTTGTAGTAGTAGGAGCTACAGTGGTTGTTGTAGTGGTTGTAGGCTCTGGATAATCACCAACAATAGTAAGATTAAGCTGTTTAGCTATCCAATCATATGCATATTGGTTAGTTTCATAAGCAAGATAATCTGCACCTGTCATAACTAAATTTCCTGATACTATTGGAGTTAATCCAACCATTGGATACATATCAATTGCTGTACCAATTCCGTACCAAAAATTTGCTTGTGTACTTAAATTGTCATTAATTACATAAGAGTTTAAAGCATCAGCTTCTACTGTTTGTCCATTGTACCACATTTGTACTGGTTCAATTTGTTTCATATTTAATGTATTTTATTTAATTTTTTATACGCTTTTGTAAATCTTCTACTTTTTTCTCTAATTCCTGAATTGCATTAATTAATATAGGCACTAAATTCTCACTCTTAATACCCAAATATTCTGAATCTTTAGATATAGGTTTTACTATTTCAGGTATTACCTTCTGCACTTCTTGGGCTAATAATCCGTATGTTAAGTTTTCTTTATTAGCATCTGAATTATAGTAGAATTGTTTGGTATTTAGCTTCATTACTGCATCAAGACCATAATTTAATGGAGATATTGAGTTTTTAAGTCTTATATCAGAAGGGTTAGTATTTGTCAAAAATCCACTACTTGAATATACTGTTCCTGTTCCTAAACTATTAACTACTGCTCCATTTAACCATGCAGTACCATATACTTGAAATTTATATCCATTATCTGTAGTTGTTCCCACAAGTAAATTACCAGAACTTGTAAATCTCATGCCTTCTAATTGAGATGAACCATATTGCCATATGTGTGCTGTATTTGCAGAATAATAATTATATCCACTACCTACGTTATCTATTGCTACATATCCTGCTACTCCTACTGCTTTAAATGGTGTTACTCCTGCTGTAGAATTATTAATGTGTAATAATGCACTTGGACTTGTAGTACCTATTCCTACGTTACCTCCACTTGTAATTGCCATTCTATTCACACTATTAGTATTGAATACAAGACTACCTGTTGCGGTGGCATTAACAATATTGAATGAATTATCAGTATAAGTATAAATTGTGCCTATTGTAGTAGCACTACTTTGCATGTCAATCCTACTTACATTAGTACCGTTCATTGTAAGTGAAGTTTGATTACTATAAGTTATTGGACTTGTTCCTAATCCTAAGGCATTTGCCGTTACACTACTTGAGAATGTAGCAGCTCCTGTAGAGGCTATGGTTAAAAAGTTTGTTGAGTTATTAGTAAATATAAATGAACCTGAGCCTAAGTTTCTAAAGAATGTATTATTTAAATTATCTGCAAACATATCCCAAGCTGTACCACTACCTGCTGCATTAGTAAATTTAATTGCAGATGAGTTATTAGTATTCATTGTTACATTCCCACTAAATATTGCACTTGTCCCTGTTAATGTTCCTGTAAAATATCCTGTCCCATTAACCTGTAGCTTATACCCTGCATCTGATTGGGTATTTATCAAAAAGTTTCCAGAACTTGTAAGTCTTGCCTTTTCAGTAGAAGTGTTTGAATATCCTAATAATAAGTTATTAGCACTATTCCATGTTATCGCAAAATCTCCTGCTACTGCTCCTGTAATATAGTTATTAGACTGAGTAGCCATCCCATATAGAGCTGAGTATGTGGGGGATGCTATGTTATCTGCAAATCTTATTGAAGGTCCTGTTCCTGTAACTGCCATTTGATTATCCGCACTTGCACTATAAACTACAAATCGCCTTCCACCATTAGTTGTAGTATTAACCATAAACCCTGTACCATCATCATAAGCTGTACTATTGCCTATTGTTGTACTTCCTGTAAACTTAGCTACATAGTTTGTTGTACCACTTATTGTACCAGCACCAGAACTTCCTGAGCTTCCTGACGTACCTGCAGAACCACTTGTTCCTGAAGATCCACTAGATGCTGAGGTACCAGAAGAAGCAGATGTACCACTAGATGCTGAACTACCTGAAGACCCACTGGTTCCTGAGCTTCCTGAAGTTCCAGAGGAACCATTGGTTCCTGATGTTCCATTAGCACCTGATATTCCTGAACTGCCTGATGTACCATGTGTACCAGACGAAGCACTCGTTCCACTACTTCCTGAGGTTGCACTTGTTCCAGAAGATCCTGAAGATCCTGATGTACCTGCACTTCCAGATGTTCCTGCAGAACCTGAAGTTCCATTAGAACCACCAGTTCCTGCACTTCCTGATGTACCATTAGAGCCAGCTGTACCAGAGCTTCCACTAGATCCAGATGTAGCTGATGTACCTGAAGATCCACTTGATCCACTACTTCCACTAGAACCACTTGTACCATTAGATCCATTAGTACCTGATGATCCACTAGAGCCATTAGTTCCACTTGATCCACTAGAGGCACTTGTACCAGATGAACCAGAGCTAGCACTAGTACCTGAGGACCCTGAAGATCCTGAAGAACCACTAGATGCACTTGTTCCACTAGACCCAGAAGATCCACTAGAACCAGAAGTACCAGATGACCCACTCGTTCCACTAGATCCACTTGTAGCACTAGTTCCTGAACTTGCACTAGATCCTGAAGAACCTGAAGTTCCTGAACTTCCATTAGTTCCACTTGTACCTGAAGTACCAGAAGGAGCTTGGAAAGAAGTGGTTATATAAGAATAGTTAGCTCCATCTTCTGTATAAAAGTCAAATACAATAGATGGACTTCCTGAATTACTTGCAAGAAATTGAACATAAATTCTATCAGTGGCATTTAAAGTGGTTCCTGGATAGAATGAATCAAAATAATATGAAAATGGTGTAGATGTTTGAGATAGTTGTACTGTACCTGTTGTAAATAATAATGTACTTACACCACCTGTTGTATACTTGTACACTTTAGCGTATACAGTGATTTGTGATGCTTTATTACTATTACATGTAATATTTAAATTAAATCCCCATACACCAGGAGGAATAGTTGTAGTATTTGGCACACCTGAATCAGTGGCATAAGTTGCCCAAAGTTGTGCTGAAGCATTTGCTGCTACAGTCACTGTAACATCTTGTTCAGCAGCTCCTGTAGCTATTGGAGATAACTCTTTATATGTAGGAGATCCAAAAGCTGTATTTGTATTTGTTGATTGGTTTATATAATATAACTGCCCACCACCTATACCATTTACACCACTCGTTCCTGTAGTTCCAGAAGTCCCAGAAGTCCCACTACTTCCGCTTGTTCCACTGCTTCCTGAAGATCCACTACTAGCAGAAGTACCACTTGATCCTGATGATCCACTAGTTCCTGAAGAACCAGATGTTGCTGAGGTACCACTTGAACCACTTGATCCTGAAGAGCCTGATGTAGCACTGGTCCCACTAGATCCAGAGGTTCCTGTTGTTCCAGATGATCCACTTGTCCCAGTAGTACCTGATGTTCCATTTTTACCATTAAGTAAATAAGACCATCCCACTTCTGCACCACCTAATATACTTCCAAGACCTTCTATATTAGATGAAAATATAACTGTCCATGTATTTGCAACAATATTATGTGTTACAGCATTTATAACCCAGATACCTCCTTGACCAGTACCTCCATAACGATTAGCTTGCATAATTGCACTATCTGGACCGTTCAAAGTAATCCATGATTGCAATTTGGTAAACCATGCATCTGTATTTGCACCTTGTGCATTTGTTGCATTAAATTCTACTTGTGTAATAGTTCCAATACCTCCACTGTGTGGTGTTGGATAAAAATATCCTGCTATTGGAGGTTCAGTTGTTGGATCAGAAATCCAAAGCAATACATTACCACCTTCAAGACCATCAATACCACTGGTACCACTTGATGCTGAAGTTCCACTAGAACCGTTTGTTCCAGATGATCCACTAGTGCCACTAGAGCCTGAAGAACCATGAGTACCATTTGTACCTGATGAACCACTAGTTCCAGCTGTTCCTGAGCTTCCTGCTGTACCTGCTGTACCTGAGCTACCATCAGTTCCAGAGGATCCTGAAGATCCACTAGTACCAGATGATCCATCAGTACCGCTTGTTCCTGAAGAACCATCAGTTCCTGATGTTCCAGTGGTCCCACTGCTTCCAGAAGTACCTGATGATCCTGAAGAGCCAGAAGAACCATCAGTTCCTGTAGATCCACTGGATCCTGATGTACCACTAGAACCAGAACTTCCATCTGTACCTGAGGTTCCTGAAGAACCATTTGTACCTGAAGTACCAGATTCGCCTGATGTTCCTGATGAACCATTAGAGCCATCTGTTCCTGAAGAACCTGAAGTTCCTGCAGAACCTGATGTTCCATTACTACCATCAGTTCCAGAGCTTCCATTTGTACCACTTATCCCAGATGAGCCATCTGTTCCTGTTGTACCACTTGAACCATTTGTACCTGATCTTCCAGATGAACCGCTTGTTCCACTAGAGCCATCCGTACCACTAGACCCATCAGTTCCTGTAGTTCCTGATGATCCTGATGATGCTGATGTTCCACTGCTTCCAGATGTACCTACAGAACCACTAGTTCCACTAGATCCATCAACACCAGCTGTTCCACTAGAACCATTGGTTCCAGATGAGCCTGATGTTCCACCAGTTCCTGATGTGCCAGAAGATCCTGAGCTAGCTGATGTCCCACTTGTTCCACTTGTTCCATTTCCACCTGCTGCACCAGCTAAGTTTATTATCCATGAATTATATGTACCAGAACCTTTAACTTCTGTAATATATAATGTCATGAGCCCTGTTAAAGGTTCATAACCTGCTACAGATCCTTCAAAATAATGATTATTATCAAAAGCAACTAATACAAATTGTGCAGTTGAATATGCTAGTCCTGGTTGTGTAACAAGACTAATACTACCACCAATCATTAATGATGATAAGTTTATACCTGTAGTGGATGTTCCTAAATATTTATCTCCACTAACTCCTGATGTTCCTGTTGTTCCTGATGTGCCGCTACTTCCACTAGAACCTGAAGTTCCTGAAGATCCATTGGTACCATGAGTACCACTTCTTCCTGAACTACCAGATGATCCAGATGACCCAGAGGTACCATTTGTACCTGCTGTTCCAGAGGATCCTGAGGATGCTGAAGTGCCACTAGTTCCAGAAGATCCTGAAGTACCAGAGGTGCCTGATGTACCACTTGTACCATAACTAAGACCACTAGTACCTGAGGTACCAGATGTTCCTGCTACAGCAGTGTGTACAGCAATATTTATCTTTTGTAAAGCTAATTCTAGAGTATCATTGGTATTGACACCTATATATATCAAATCCTCACCCTCGTAAAATACACAGGCAGAATCTAATAATACAGGGCAGGTTTTTGCAGAACATGTAACATTCATAGTAATAGGTATGTATGTAAAACAAAAAATGCACAGAGTGCACTAATTGTAACAAAAGTAGTTAAAAAATCCATCTATCCAATGGGTGACAGCAAACTATGCTACATAATATAGCTATTCTTGTCTAGATTGGGTGGTTGTTTTTACACCCTCTGCTTTAGATATGTCAGGGAAGAAATAAGGAAGCCATTCGTTCTGTACCTGGTTTGCAGCAGGGAACATATCAACAAAATATTTTGTAGGATGGGTATGGTCCATAAGCTTTTGATCACCTATAGCTTCTGCATATCCTAATGTAGATGCTGCTTTAATAAACTTAGCAGCTTCTCCTAATATACCTATAGCAGGAAGGAAAGATCCTTTTGCCATATTTTGGAATGAAAGAGGATTATAATAGAAAGCTAACCTATCTGAAAGTTTATTTGCAAGCTTTGCCCAGAAGTTATATTTATTCTTATCAGGATCATTTGATCCAGGAGCAGCTGCACCCACTGCAAATATAAGTCCCATAAGTCCTACTAATACACCTAGTTCTTTTGTTTGATTAACAAGCTCACGTCTCATTAAATCATAGAATTCTTCTTTTGTAATTTCTAGTTCCTTGCCTTGTTTCTTAAAATAATCATCTTTTTTCTGTTGTAATATTTCATCCATTATCTTAAGCCCCTTATCTGTACCTGTCATAACATCTATCATTCTTGCTATTCCTGTAAGTCCTACATGAGCCCATGTCTTAAGGAAAGCTCTAGCTCTACCATATTCCCAACTTTCTGTTTCTAAATTTCTTTGTATATCACCAGTTCTAGTTTCTATACCTTTAGGAATCCAGTTTCTAAACATCACAAAACTTCTCATCAATGTATCTCTTCTATATCCAGCTTTATCATCTTCACTCATTAGATCTCCCACCTTTCTACCAAAACTAGTAACCATTGTTCTATATTTTGCTAATGCTTCATCAGAAACACCAGGGATTTCTATAGAATGATCTTTCACTTGAGCTATGTTAGTGAGTGATTCTTTTTCTTTTAATTCCTTCACTCTAGCTTCAAATGTTCTTTCTAAAGCTCTTCTCTCTTCTTGTGTTGCTTTATATTTTACAGCTCTATCTTGTGCACTCACATAGTCTCTAATGTTTACAATCTTTCCATTTCTCACCATTGAGTTATCATTGAAAGCTAATGCATTTGTAATCTGAAGCTTTTTAGCAGCAAATGATGCAGTTGACATTAGAACATCATTAAATGACCAAGCTGCCATGTAATTATAAAGTCCTTGCTTAGATGCAATCTCTCTTCTTTTTTCTGTAGAAAGATCATCTGTAAGAGGAACTATTTCATTTAATAATAATTTCTGTGCAATAGAAAGTCCTCCTGGAATTACAGCCTTGATATGGTTTCTTTCCCAGTCTGCAAATGTATAGAACTGTCCACTATTAATAAATCCTTGGAAGTGTGTACTTAAATAGTGAGGTGCTGCAACTAAAAGCTTTAATCCTACAGCTTGTGCTTGTATGAGTTTATTAGAGTTTCTTAATAGTTTTTGTGCAGATAGTTGTCTCTGTTCAGCAGTATCACTATCCTTGGCAAACTTTTCAGTGATGCTTTTTATACTAACATTACCTATGGAAGAAAGATTTTCCTTTAGTCCATATATACCATCATCAATAATTGTCTGTAGTATCTCAGCATTTTTATTACTACTGTAGTCAATCTTAGGAGCACCATTTTCAAATACAATATTACCATTTTGATCCACCACCACATGTCCTTTATTTTTCTCAACATTATATAGTGTAAGAAGTGTATTCTCTATTTGTTTATTAGCTTCATATTCTATTAATGCTTTAATCCAAAGAGTACCCACCTTATTAAGATCTGTAGATAATTGAGATATTGCTCTATCTGTACGAGTGAAAGGTTTAGGTATTTCTTTTCTAAGTGTATGAGTTTCTGGATCTAACTTAGAATAATCTCTTGCTTCACTAACTCTTACAGTGTATGCATCCTTAAACAAATCTTTTGCCTCAGCAAGTTTATCACCTGAATTAGCTAGTCTTTGTAATGTAGATGCTTCTATTAATGGGAAGAAAGAACTTCCTTTATTAGATAGATAACCTGCAGCAATTCCTCTATTATTCAATGCTGTTAGAAAATTCCACATATCTAAAGCATTCTTACTCTTAGACATTTCTACATACTCTTGAGAGAGATGTTTACTTTCTAACATGTTCTTTTTGAACAAATCATTAAATTGCCATTCTCTATATCCATTGAATGATGTACGTGTAATATCTAAACTGTTCTTTAGTTTATTCTTTTGACCATCTCTTCTTTTCTCATTCTGCTCATCATCTTGTGAAAACACTGTATCATCAATATCTTTAATTCCTTTATTAATAATATCAGTTGCTTGTTTCATGTAAGCATCTACATCCATATTATCTAAAAAGAATTGCTTGTCTTTGTTAGTCTTTGCATTCTCACTATCCTCATAAAACTTTTTACTAATCTTCTTAATTAGTTCAATATTATTCTCACTAACTTTACCCACCATACTAAAAGCAGATTTTCCACGAGCATCAGCTTCTTTTTGTAATGGAATAAGTATGTTACTAAAATCATCAATTAGTCTACTAGAATGTATATTGATAATACTCTTAGAGTTCTGAACTAAATTAGAACCAAGCTTAACCAAGTTAGCAGGAAGTTTAGATCCTTCTTTAAATGTCCTAGTTAATCCATCAACTTCTTTCTCTGCATCTAGAGCACTATATTTAGTATCTTCTGTTGTAAGTCCTTCTTTTAGAGCAAGTTGTACAACAAATTCTCTTTGTAGATCATTGATTTTGGTCATCATCCTTTTTGTGGATTCACCTATTGCATCAAGTCTAGAAAGAGTGGCTTGGTCTTCTTTACTCATTCCTTCCTTAGGAAACTGTGATAGGAATGTCTCACTTAAGGTTGTATATTTCTCAGCACTGTTTTTAATCTCTAATAAGTTTGCTAGCTTATTATTTATATCATCTTTAGATAACTTAGTGTAGTCTATGTTTTCAAAACTCTTAAATGTTTCACTAGCATCTTTTAAGAAGTTCACACCCACATTAGTTAATGGAGCAAAGTTTAGCTGCACTTGTAAATGACGAGTGGCTTTAGAAAGTTCTTGCAGTCTTAGAAATTTCTTAAACTTATCTTCAGCAGCAGTGTCTGCTTTATAAAGTTTTTCATATTGAGCATTCAAAGAAGTTACAAGCTCATTTATTCTTTTGTTTCCTGTATTTTCTGTATTAATAGGAACAGGAAGTAAGTATGTTTTAGTTTCTTTTACATTATCAAACTTACCCACCTCAATAGAAGATAGAAGTAGTTTGCTTTTATTATCACCTTTTATAGAGTTTCTATAGTTAGCAATAAATGGAACCATTCTAGCTCTTCTCAACTGATTAGGTTTAATCCCATAGTTATATAAGATTTTAGAATACTCTCCCATTTGCTCTTTCCATTCTTTTTTCTTTAATGGTTGAATATCTTCATTAGTGGTTTTATCTAAATTTGAGAACTTCCAGTCATATATATCCACTTTAATGCCAGTGGTTACATCTGGTGCAATTGCAATTAAATCTATTGTAGAAGCTAGCATACCTTTCACCTTTTCATTCACCACCTTTCTTTCAACAAGAAATCTTGTACCTTCAGGATATGAACTTACTAAATCTTCTATATATGATCTTACACTTTTTTGTATAGTGGAATTTAATGGACTATTAATAGTTGTATTAGTAAACACAGGTTTACGATAACCATCTTTATCAATCAAGTCATTAATTATTACATTCTCTATAAACCCATGTCCTTGCAATCCCCATTCTTGCATCTGACTATCTTGATTCTTTTGAAAGTCAGTACGTTCAATGTTATTCTTACCCTTTACTTTTTCAGTAACACTTAATGCGATTTTCTTAACACCATCAAGTAAATAATGTCTTTTATCTGTAGCAGTGGCAGGATTTAATACTAAACGATTATCCATACCTGAAACTTTATCATAAAAGTCATCCACTTGATCTTTATTCAAGCTAAGATATACACCATCTTCTTTAATATCAGATACAGTTCCTTTCACCTTACCAGCAGCTATATCTTTAGCTGTCTTACTAAATATATCTACATTACTTTTATTATATAAGCCTTTGACAAAGTCTAATACAGAATCCCAAAGTCTTTGAGCTAAGTTTCTATTAGCCTTTTCCACTGTAGTGGGTTGTTCTGTATTTCCTTCTGTTTGATTTACAATATGTCTTGTAATCAATTGATCTACAGCTTCTTTCTTTATCTTACGAATATTTGGTTTACCATCAGATAATTGGTATTCTGGTCTAGTGCTATATTTATCAAACACTTCTTTATATATCTGATATTTACCAATCTCACTAATCATCTTAGTCATTAACTGAGGAGCAGTTTGTTCTACAATAGCTGTAGCTATGTGAACTACTTCTTCTGTTAATGCTGCATTTTCTCTACCAACAGCAAGTGCTACAACACCTCTAACAGTATCTGCAACACCATTCACTCCATCAATATCAAGTCCAGTTTCTTTAGCATATTTATTTAAATCCTGGAAATCAATACCCATTTGCTTTCCAGCCTCTTTCATTATATTAAGAGTTTCTTGAGAAGCCTTAGATCCATATTCATCATTTAACTGAAAGAATTCACCTCTCTGTTCTGCTGTATATCCACCTCTTTCCATCTCAGCTCTTTGTTCTGGAGAAAGTTCTGTGGATTTTCTATTATACACATCTAGATATTTCTGTGCTAGTTCATTAGAAGGGTCAATGGTAAAAGATCCTTTTTCACCTTCTTTTATTACTATATCTTTAAAATCTCTATTAATTTTACTAATAGATGCAGATGACTTACTGGGGTTTGGAAAAAAGCCAGTGGTATCTGAAAGGATAGCACCATCTTTAGCAAGACTAATCTTTACTGAATCTGTTATATCTTTCTTAATATCTAATAAACATTTTGCCATTATCCGCAGTTATTTTCGTTATTATTTTCAATTGGAGGTAATCCTTCTGGTGTGATAGTTGTATCTACTTCTGATTGTGTAAATAGATCTTCATCTTCTAATAGACCTTCTACATTTTGTATTCCACCAAAGTAAGCCATGATGTTTTCATTTGGTATAGTCTCATCAGATGTGATAAATCCATTATCTATTACAGACTTTCTTGGTGTAAGATAGAACTCATTAGCAAACTTACCATCACCCCAAGCATTAATTGCTTTGTAAATATAGTTCAATTTTCCATCACCTCTATCATATGAACCAATTTTTTTGAACAGTCCTTTGTTTTTATAAGACAAATCTCCTTCTTTTCTCATCTTAACTTTCTCAGCTTGAGATATATTCTTTTCCCATGTATATACAAGAACATCACTGTCTGATTCTTTAGATAGAGCACTGATTCTTAATAGCTGAGGAATATCACCAGCCTTCATAGCATTGTATACATCTGCATGAAATGCCATGTTTTCATTGTATGTACGCTCATTATATATAGGATCATATTTAGCCTTAGCTGACATATGAGGAACAACATCACTATAGTTCCAGAATGTTCTTTCAAATACATTTAGTTTCTCGAAATCTGGAAGAGTTGATAACTGTTCCAAATCTGATAATGTATCATTATACACTCTCTTAATATCTTCATAAGGAAGGAATGATGTAAATGATATATTAGAATCAGTAAGACCTGATTGTAATACAGATAGATTAACAAGTTTATTATATAAATCTTCTTTATCTTCCCCTTTCAAATATTCTTTTAACTCTTGAAATGCATGTATCAATTGGTTTTGATCATACACTTTATTGTTCTTATTTCTAATTTGAATGTTATTAACCTCACCAGGAG
>Ga0208497_1000951_pt1 | contig 11671 bp, 15 predicted proteins | sample CryBogCBE25Aug07_FD_184555 | JGI IMG/M metagenome (GOLD analysis project Ga0208497, IMG submission 184555) | Freshwater microbial communities from Crystal Bog, Wisconsin, USA - CBE25Aug07 (SPAdes) | ecosystem: Environmental > Aquatic > Freshwater > Lake | place: Crystal Bog, Wisconsin, USA...
GCACAGGAACAACCATATGATCAAACCCAGCTTTGTATACACCTTGAGCACTAAAACCTGATTTTAATCCTTCGTCGCCAAATCCTGGCTTCCAAGTATACAAGATACCATCTACGGCTCGAACAAACTGCAAGGCTTTATCTAAAGGAATAGTTCCCTGTATGTTTTTTAATCGTTCGTCTGAAGGAACGTCAATTTCGTTACTTTGAATACGTCCACTACAATATAACGAAAAGCCAACAGTACCTGTTGATCCGCCACTGCCAATACTACCTGCGCCACCGCCGCTCAAGTATCCGTAAGAGCCGCTGATATTGTAAGAGTTTGACGAGTTAATACTAACATAGGCAGTTTGGCTACCCCCACCAATCAACATTTGTTTGTTGACTGTTACGTTGGTATTATTTAAAACCAATAACTCATTAAAACTACTGCTGGATCTAAATTTGAATGTTCCGTTAGGAGTACTGCCAGTGCTAACGTCAAAGTACATAGTGCTGGCCACTGTACTTGTATCACGTACAGCCATATTGGCCGCTGTACCTGCTGTGCCAGAATCCAACTGTAGTGCTACGCCGCTGACAAGATTGGAACCTGATGATATAAATGCTGTGGCCGCACCGCCTGCGCCATAACTCTTTACAGCACCCTGTACGTTTAAGCCACCGCCAGTAATACCACTTGGCATCTGTGTATTGATGTTTACTGCGGAACCGTCATTAGCATTAATCCAAACGCTACCAGTTTTACTAGTAAGGTGATAGTTACCATCGTCATAGATGTAACTGTTGCTGTTCATTGCTATACCATTGTTAGTCGGTATACCATTGCTAACACCTGTTGCGGTATTGATAGCAACAAATCCAGTATCAGTAATAGAAAGTATAGTAGCATTGTAAGCACTATTCAATATTTCCAATGTGCCAGTACTGTTCAAACGCATGGTCTTACTACCGTTAGTGACACCGCTGGTAGTGTTGGTTATTTTGAAGAAGTCAAAGTATCCAGTACCGCCTACGCTATCTTTACCTGTGGCTAGTATTGCAACACCTGTTCTTGTAGCAGGAGTATAAGTTACAGTCACTGGCGTTGCTGAACTGTTAGTAATTGCTAAACTTGTTAGTGTACCTAAACTGGTTAAACTACTTGAAACCACAGTTGAGTTTAATGTAGTACCTGCTAATGATCCAGCATTAGCTGTAATAACTCCACTGCTGATTGTAATACTTGTGCCGTCTGGTTTAACTAAACCAAGTGCGCTAGTAGTTGCTGTTGGTACACTAATAACGCCGCCACTACTAATTGTAATTGTAGTTCCGTCTGGTTGTACGCCGCCTACGTTACTTGTAGTTGCTGTGCCTTGATACGCTGTTAATTGTATACTACCATCCGGCCAACTCATCCAACTAGCCGCTGATCCTAAACCTGTTGCTGTCTTGAATGCCCAAGTTTGATTGCCAGCAGGAATGTACGGTGTACCGGTAATACTAAATGTTGTTCCGCCTGCGCTACTTGTATTAGCTATGGAACTAGCACTAGTTGAACTGACTGCTAGAGCTGTAACTACTTGGCCACTAGTATTAATAGCAAGGGTTTCGTTTACAGTTAAAGAATCTTTTATTTGGAAAGTCATATTACACTACAATAAGTTCGCGACTGATATTTATAGTAGCAGACGATGATGAACCCATAGTAGCGAGTAACTGTGCGTTTCCACCAGATATGTTTGAAGTAAATGTAACAAGACTACCATTGGTTTCTAACACACTATACTCAGTCTTGTATGTTGTTGTACCGTCTTGTATAATCATAATTTCGTGTACGCTGTAGTTAGTACCTTGTGTAACTTGTACCAAATATTTGGCTGAACGGTAAGTGGCAATTGCCCAAGTATCAACGGCTGTTGCTGTTGTAGTTGATAGTGTTGATTGGGTAACACTTCGATTAGTAATATTAGTACCACCACTAGTTTTAGTATTAATACTCTGAGTACTAATATTACCCGATACTGTAGGAGCACTAAATGCACCTGTACTTGGATTAAAACTAAATGTGCTAGTTGTTGAAAGTGCTTGATTACCGCTGGTATTGCTGGCTACAAATCCAATGTAGAATGTGCTATTAGTACTTACACTACCAGTAGTTGCTATATTAGTTGCGTTAGTTGCCGATGTAGCATTTGATACTGCTGTAGAACCAATAGCACTTACAATGTCACTGGCTGTTGCTACACTGATAGCACTTGTGCCATTACCTTTTAATAAACTACCGCTGGTAAATGATGTAGCACCAGTACCACCATATGGAACTGTAACTGCTGTTCCATTCCAAACACCAGTACCAATCGTACCTACACTAGTTAAGCTACTGTTAACAACACTGGATCCTAGCGTAGTTGCTGATAACACACTTACACTATTAATTTCATATACTTTGCCTGAAGCTAGACTAATATGTTCGCTACTGGTCCAAGCTGAGTTACTTGATAGCCATTCAAATGTTTTGTCTGTAGTACCATGCAATATGATACCGCCTTGGTTGGCTGTAGTATCAGTTGGGCTGGCAACTTTACCTAGTTCAAGATTAATATCTTCAATAGCAACTGTTGTACTGTTAAGTGTTTCTGTAGTACCATTAACTGTTAGTGTACCAGTAATAACAAAATTGTTATTGACTGTAGTTGTTCCTGAACTAGCGCCAATGTTAACTGTAGTAGCCGCACCACCAATGTTAACTGTAGTAGCATTGGCATTAACAATATTTGCTGTTGTAGCTGTAGTTGTTAAACTACCACCATTGACTGCTATGTTTCCTGCTGTATTAAAACTACCGCCATATACCGCACCGCTAATACCTGCACCGCCATAAACAACTAAAGTACCAGTTGAAACACTTGAACTTGTTGTGCTAGGTGCTTGAATGATTGCGGCTAGATATTGATTTGGATTACTGCTGGTAGTTGCTAGTCCGCCTACATTGAATTTAACAATCTGGCTAGGTGTACCAGTACCAATAACTAAATTACCGCCAGTTAAAGCGTTAGTACCATCTGTTCCTTGTACATACAAGTAACCATCATTTGGTCCTAGTGCATAGGCTAGACTGGTGCTTTGTGTACCATTCCAAGCAGAGCTGGTAATACCCATGTCGATAAATCCAAATGTATCTCCACCATTTGGACTTGTTGCTGTTAAATCGCTTGATACTTGCGCACCAACATTGTTGTTAGTTATGTTATTCTGTGCATAACCATTAATACTAGCTACAGTTGTAATTACAGTATCGGCTAGGGTTGCTCCACCAGTGGAACCAGCATAGATAGCACCAAAGCCATGGCTGTCACCGTTGAATGTACCACTGTTGGTTGTAATATTGTTCTGTGTTACTGTACCAGTATAATTAATACTTCCATCAACTGTTAAGTTACCTTCGACGTGAGCATTTGAACTTACTGTTAGTGTTGTACCAACTGTTACAGCACCGCTGGTTGATAAACTAGTCAATGTTCCAACAGTGGTTAAACTACTGGTAACGATGCTAGAACTTAGTGTTGTTCCAATTAAGCCACTTGAGTTAGCCTGTATTACTCCTGCTGATACACTGATACTAGAGCCGTCAACTTTAACGCCACCTAGTGTGCTTGTGCTGGCTGTTGGAAGTGTGTAACTGATAACACCACTTGTGGCTACAATAGTTGTACCATCAACTTGTAGCACACCTTTCTGACTACTTGATCCTGTTGGCAAATAAGTGGAAGTGATTACGCTACCATTCCAAGTACCGCTAGTAATTGTTCCTACACTGGTTAAACTACTGGTAACTACAGATGAATTTAGTGTAGTACCTGTTAATGTACCAGCTGCCGCTGTTAGAGTGTAAGTTGAACTGCTACCATCAAAACTAACTCCGTTGATAGTAGTTGCTGTGGCTAATTTTGTTGCTGTTGGTGCGTTTACCAATAGGTTTGCGCTACTATCAAATACGTTTGTAGTACCTATTGCAATCCCGTCTTTTATCTTAAATGCCATTATTCACTCCCGTTGCTATATTTATCAGAGCATTTTACGAAATGTAAACACATAATTTGCTGTGCCGCATGTTGCGTTGTTACTGAACATTTGTAGGCTTAGATAGGTATAATGTGCGCTTCTTAAAGTGCGTAGATAAAGACCACCATCTTGGCTAGCGCCTGTACGGTGTAGCTGTATTTCGTCTGTAGGTAATTCTTGATTAGAATCAGTTACACCACTAAACCAACTCATAATTCCACTGTAATATTCTGTAATGTTTTGCCCGCCTGCTGATATATCATTAGCATATAATTGTACTAGCCAAGTTCCAGTGCTAAGATTTGGGCCAGTTATTCCAGTATCTTGCCAACTGGTGTTCAATTGCATACTTACTGTAATAGTTACGATTGTATCGCTTCCGCCACTTTGTCCTGTGTAAGCAGTAATTTGTCTAGTACTATCTGTGGCAAAGATTAACGGGCCTGGGATTGTTAATGCACCAGTATTATCTAGCGTAGCTGTTTGTGTACCATCTGGACTGATAAGTTCGTTTGATGGTGTACTTGACCCGCCACTACTAACTGCTATACCGCCAGGTGTTATGCCATCACTAATTCTAAATGTATTTGAACCAGAGTCGTACCAAATACGGTTAATTTCGCCGATACGTGAATCGCCGTCGTCATAACCGTGATAACTTGTGAATAATTTTTGTACGAATGCCATTAGAATACCCTAGATAGAGTATTTATCGGCGTATGAGTTGTTTGATTTTATCTAGCAAATCGTCATCTTCAGAGCCTATAGTGTCGTCAGATGTAAGTTTATCAATAACTGGGCTTTCTTTACCTTGTGCGGCTTTAGCTAGTTCTAAATGCTGTTGTAGCGGAGGAACCATTATAGGGTTACTTTGAAGTTCAGGTTCTTCGTGGTCTTGACCTGCTGAAACTTCAGGCTCGCCATCACCATTAATCTTAATGTTGATAGGAATATTAATAGTGAATTCTTTTGCTCTCATGGTAGTATTTATTAGAAGCCGTTAGTCGCTGGGTTATAATATAATAAGTTAGTCCATGTATCTGAGTTAGTTGCATGACTGTTAGTGTAAAGTATTGACAGGCTACCTGTGCCTTGATTGTTAGCATACTGAACACGAATTGGATAGTATGTTCCTGCGTTCAAGTTAATATTGCCGCTAGTTCCGGCAGTATCTGATAAGTTTAGAACAGCGTTGCCAGTTGTAAATCCACTTACGGCATTTGATCCAATCCAAACAGTAACAGTATCATCAGGGCTTGCGTAGATAGACCAGTTACCTGAATAGTTTGGCTTAATGTATCCTAACCATTGATAAGCTATATTAACTTGTGCGGCAGTTAACGACACATCAAAGTTGTTTACTACAGAGTGTCCAGTAACTGTTCCTGTTGCAAAGAATGTAGTACTAGCTGTGTTTTGGCTAGGCCATCCACTGTAGGCTGTTCTATAAATGCCAGCTGTATATTTGCTAGTGTTGGCAGTAACTTTAGCCGGAGTTGTAACAGCTTTTTCGTGCAAAGCACCCAATGATCGCCAACCAAATCCTGGCATGTTAGGCTAGCTCAGTAATTGTGATTGGGCCAGTTGAACTGTTGGCCGCAAATGCTACCATTGTTTTGCCTGACGTTGCTACGAAGAACTCAACACCGCCCGCTGGAATTAAAAACGCATTGTTATTAGCAACGTTACTGGTAACTGTGAAGCTACTAGTTGTTAGCCCTGTGCCCACTAGCACCCAAGTATCTTGGTTTACTGCTACACGTATAATGCTAGTTGTTGCGCCAACTGTTGACGATACTGCGCATGATGTAGTTGTTGTGAAACTTTGTGTTACGCCTGGATTGTAGGCACCTTTTCTTACTGTTAACATAGTGTTGTCCTTGTCCGTATTTGTGGATTCTTAGTGTTATTTATCGTTAAATACGTTACTATGATTAATAAACAACCTTTTGAAAAACTAATTGCAGATTTGAAAGAAAACGGAAAATATCGTGTGTTTAACGATATTGTTCGCGAAACCGGCAAGTTTCCACAAGCCATTTGGTACGGGCCATATAACATTAAAACTATTGTTAATTGGTGCTCAAATGACTATTTGGGCATGGGTCAAAACAAAATAGTCTTAGAAGCCATGCACACAGCCCTGGACCATACAGGATCAGGGTCAGGTGGTACACGTAACATTGGCGGTACTAGTCATTATCACGTAGCTCTAGAGCACGAGCTTGCTACCTTACACAAAAAAGAAAAGGCTGTATTGTTCAGTTCAGCTTATGTGGCCAACGAATGGACACTAATTGCCCTAGCTAAGATTATTCCAAACATTGAATTTATCAGCGATGCTAACAATCATAACAGTATTATTGTAGGCATACAACATAGTCGAGCAGACAAAGTTGTCTTCAATCACAACGACTTAGATGATCTAGAACAAAAATTAAAAATTAGTTTTGCACAAGGTAAAACTCCTTGTGTAGTGTTTGAAAGTGTCTATAGCATGGATGGCGATTTTGGACACATCGAAGAGATATGTAAATTAGCTGAGAAATACAAAGCTATTACCTACATTGACGAAGTACACGCCGTTGGCCTGTATGGACCGCATGGTGGTGGCAAAATAGAAGAACTTGGGCTTGAAGACAAGATTGACATAGTCAACGGAACCTTGGGAAAGGCCTTTGGAGTCCAGGGCGGTTACATTGCTTGCGATAAGATTGTAGCCGACGCTATTCGAAGCGTAGCCGCTGGATTCATTTTTACAACATCAATGAGTCCTGTTACTTGTAGCGGAGCATTAGCCGCTATCAAATGGTTAAAGGATCATAACGAAGTGCGTGAAAAGCATCAAGAGCGAGCACGTAAATTAAAACATAGATTAACGGTAGCGGGTATACCCGTAATGGAATGTAGTACTAGCCATATTGTACCTGTACTAGTTGGCGATGCTAAACGTGCTAAAGCTATGAGCGACGCTTTATTGAACGACCACAGCATTTATGTACAAGCAATCAATTATCCTACAGTTGATGTGGGAACGGAGCGGTTGCGTTTCGCACCTACTCCGTTTCATGATGATGGAATGATTGAAGACCTAGTAATAGGCCTTAAAGATGTGTTTAGCCGTATAAACTAATCAATTCCATAATACCAAAGAACAAGGCAGCTTTTACATGATCAGCATTAGCCTGCTCTTGTAATTGCTGTGTGTTAATCATATCTTGTAGAATCTCTTTAGCTTCACTGGCACTTAGTTGTCCAGCACCTACAGCACCGTGGACTTGTATAGCATAATTGGCACGTTCAGCCGCCCATTGGTCACCGCTTTGTGCTACTTGTTGTAATTGATCGCTCATTAGAATCTCCCTTGTACGGTTGTTGCAATTATATCAGCTTGCTGTATTAACACTTTTTTCTTCATGTCACAATACAATGGGCTTACTGGTCCTTGTGCTACTCTGTCTTGAAACTCTTTAATTGTGTTAAGCATAACAACATCTAGTTTGGCCATGTCTTTGGTACCTTTGGTATTAGCGTACAAGTCATACCATTCTACTTTCATAAACAAATCATGTAGCTGTGGCTTAACGTCTCCAGTACAATCTATGTGACGTGCTATCTGTTGCATATCAGTAACTACTACACTTTGATTGCCGTCCCAGAAGCTAGGAATTTGATCTTTAAGATCACTTAATGTACTACAGCCACTTAATGTCAATACTGCTATCAATAATAATCTTTTCATTTTTTATGTCCTGATTTCATATTAGCCATCCAGTGCGCTAGTTGTGCCGCACGACCACTATGCCCTTTGGCAAACTTACGTAAGCTACTTACACTACCTTTAGTTGGAACATGATATCTTTTACTGTCGCCTTTGTCTTCTGGATGACGACCATCGGCAAAGTTCTCGTGTACTTTATCTAAGAATGTATCGGCAAACTCTTCGCATCGTGTGCGTAGCTCTTTGTTTTGTGTTTCGACTAGATTGTATTCACGATTGTCTTCAGCACCATCGTGCTGTGTAGGATCAATGTATCCACAATAGACTTTTTGTATACCGTGCTCATTTAATAAGTCAGCACAACTAGGGCCATCACGTTCATCCATTGGAGTGTTACATGGACTAAGTGTTGTTATGATAACACTACCTTCTGGTATGCTTCCATACTTCTTAATAAAGTCTTCAATCACTGCATGTTCTGCATGTATGCGGCCATCTTTGCCTGGACGATTAAGACGAGCCATGTATTCACCTCTAAGTGGTAGTATACCAGCGGCTACCATGCCAAAGTCTTTGTCAGACTGTTGTCCTCGCTCTACTAGATCGCATAGTTCTGCCAAATACTTGTCTAACTTATGATAGTTGCGTAATTCATAGTCTCCGCGATGCGGGTCCATCGATATGCTACTATCTGGTGTATCATGACTGCGATCAAATTCTACGAATCTCATTTTTTACGCTTGCCGAGTTTGGTATACTTGCCTGATTCTTTCTTGGCTATAGCTATGGCTGCTTGTTGAGCTCCGCCACCTTCCGCCACATCTTTCTTTCTAATGCTGAGTTTGTCAGCAGGATTACCTCCACCAAACATATTGGCGTCTATCTGCGGTGGCTTGTTTTTTAGTGCCTTTCTTGATTGACTTCATCATAGTGTCAAACGGCTTGTCACCAGTGGTCTCTGACATGCTCTCGTTAGGTACACAGTTGCGTACCTGGCCACCGTTCTTACCTTTCTTAGTACCAGCCGCATGATGTCCTGGCCAACACTTGGTGAAGCCGTTGGAGTCCTTGGCACCTTTCTTAATCTCAGCAATCATTTGTTCGCCTTCTAAGATCATCTGTGCCATTTCTTCAATGCTTTCACAATTCCAACGACGTAGTGCTAGTGCCTTAGGAGTAGGCTTACCATTAGGCTTTTTCATTGGGCCTTTATTGCCACTCATACGAGCACAGAAACTCTTACGGCGTTTAGCAGCCTTAGAGCCTGATTTTAATTTGCTTGGTTTGGTTGTTACAGCAGTCTGTAGTTTACTGCCTGGATGTTCTCTGCGATAAGCATTAACAGCTTTTTGACTAAGACCGTTGGTCTTGTCATGATGATTGACCTTGTTCCAATCTTCCCATATGTTGGTTAGATTGGAAGCAAGATTTTCTAATAATGTTTGATCAAGTGTCTTCTTCATAATAAATTCCAGCTAACCCGCATCCTAATCTTGCTAGCCCTAGATAAATGTCTTTACACAGGGCTATAAGGATTTCTCGGACGATCTGTGCCATCATCTTCTGGGTATACTGGATATTTATCCGGATCAGTCGGCTGAAGCGTTAGCACCACATTTAGCACGTTTAGCATTGGTTAGTGCTCCAAAATCTACAGGCCATTCTTTGCCTGGTTGTAGTTCTATTGCGCCAGCTGGGAAAGCAAACTTAATACCTGCATCTTGTTCAATTGTAGCAACTGGTACACGGAATTTAGTTAAGTCGTTACCTAAGTTTGGATATGGTGCTACGTGTGGGAATCCCCATCCTGCAATTTCTTTAGTAGCATTGTTGATAACAATCTTGTAAAAACCATGTGGAACAACTACACCTTTACCGATTGTCTTATCGCCAGGCCCATATAAGCCGCCCGCAATAACTGTGTAGCTCTGATTTCTCTGGACTGACCATCCTCGGACAGAAGTCTCCAACAATTTCCAAATTCCGCGATTTAAAGAACCTGCTTGTGGTGACATGTTTGTCATCAAAAAACTTTCATATTCAACTTGCGGATCCCAACTCAAGTCTCCATCTGGAGCCATATGTCCTTTGTCGTACCCTGTTGCAGCATAGTCAGCTGGAGTAGCACCATTAGGTACAAACTGATTAGCAGCAAATGCGTTGGTACGTGCTACACACCCTAATGCGTTCTGTGGTAGTAATTCATACATTACATAGTTAGGTAGTTTAGCGGCCGCATCGTAGCCTACCAAGTATGCTTGTTGGCATAGTGGTTGTAGTTGACGTTGTGTTTGTGGAAACCCGTACGGTGCATGTGCTTGACATTGTGCAGGTGGAAATGGTTGACGTTGTGTCCATGCGAAACTGCTGACAGCAACTAAGGCTAAAACCAAGCCTAGAATAATCTTCTTCATGAGTAGTACTCCTAGTTAAGTACTACTATTTACTCTTTTACTTAAACCACCCTACTTTTTTACCTTCTGCAATACGAGCATCGTGATCCTCTACAGATTTAGGATATCGTAGTGCCCAAATTGCACATAGCAACATGAATATACCTGTGCCAATTACAGCCTTGATATTATGTGTAGTGAACCACATAATAACTAGACTAGAATCCATCATAATAATCATTAACCAACGTGCCTTTGTAGGAAATACACGTTTTTCTGCCCAGCCGCGCAAAAATGGACCAAAAATCTTATGATTCATGATCCAGTTGTGCATACGTTCAGATCCTTTGCTAAAACAATAAGCAGCCGCCACTGTAGGAGTGCTAAAAGGAATACCCGGAGTAACAACTCCGATGTAGGCTAACCCTAGGAATAAAAATCCTAAAGTTAACCACATTGCTTTTTTTAATTTAGAAATTGGAGCCATTCTTGATACCTTACATTAAATTCTTGCTTCTTACGCTTATTTACTAATTCGTAGAAGTCTGGCTTGTAAGGCTTGATCTTTGGCCTCCATCCTTTGGTCTTATCGCTCTTATTTGAGTTGCATGGAGCACAGGCTGTAACACAATTATCCCAAACTGATTTACCACCCTTGCTAACAGGCATAACGTGATCAAGGGTTGCTTCACTGCGGCCAATAAAGTCTCCACAATATTGGCATTGGCCGTTATCCCGTAAGTAGACATTGCTACGACTGAAACGGACTGTAACTTTTGGTTTCATATATTCGCGAAGTATCATAACACTAGGTACAGGTGTTTCCCAAGTAGCAGAGTGTACGATCCAATTTTCGTGAAATAATATTACATCGGCCTTATCCAAGACCATGTATCTGATCGCATCTTCCCAAATTAAGGTGCTCAACGGCATGTATGAAACTGGATTACCGTCAGCATTTAGTAGCAGAGTATCTGCCATTTTAATTACCTCTTTTGTTGTGTTTACAGACCCAACCTATGAAGTATATATTATACGCTCATCTTGTACTTATGTCAAATAAGATTACAGTTATGCTAAGATACTTTGAGCAAAATCAAGCGCACTTTTATCTAAAGAATTAGCCCATTGATTAATGCCATCTGTTTCAAATACTAATTCTGTGTCTGGTTCTGCAATACACCAGGAGTGTTCGTGCTTCCATGGAGCACGCCCTTCAATTTCAGACATCAACTGTCCTTGACCCCAACCACACATTCCTAGAAACAATCTCCATTGTTTTGGACGATCACCTGCACCTAATCTAGGTAATACATCATCTGCACTACTTAAACTAAATTTATCATTTATCATTAAAGTATTTTTACACGACCATTCATTAGAATGCAACATGCTCAGACTATTTTTGTTAATTGGCCCGCCAATATAAACTTTACCTGGAACATCTAAGACCATATCAAGTTGGTGACCAAAGTCTTCAATAGTCAAGTCACTGGGTTTGTTTAGAG
>Ga0208497_1000952_pt1 | contig 11646 bp, 24 predicted proteins | sample CryBogCBE25Aug07_FD_184555 | JGI IMG/M metagenome (GOLD analysis project Ga0208497, IMG submission 184555) | Freshwater microbial communities from Crystal Bog, Wisconsin, USA - CBE25Aug07 (SPAdes) | ecosystem: Environmental > Aquatic > Freshwater > Lake | place: Crystal Bog, Wisconsin, USA...
CTTCACCGTCGACGCAAGATAGACCCGACCATCCCAGCCTGCAAGAAGTGCCTGCTGGCGCACTACGACTACAACTTCAAGCGCGAACGGACGATGGCCTCATGAAGGTTCACAAGTTCCCCAACCCTCTCTGCCGAGGCAAGACGCAGGTGTTCTACCCACCAGAAGGCACGGAGAAGGGCATCAGGATGCTCCTAGAGGCGCAGGCGAAGTTACTGTGCCAGGAGTGCCCCTACCAAGAGCCCTGCCTTCAGATGGGCCTAGAGAACGAGGTCTATGGCATCTGGGGCGGAGCGACGGCCTCTGAACTTCGACAGATCCGCAAGGAGCGCCACATCACCATCGCCCGAGAGCGTCGAGATGTCGAGGAGCGCATCAGGCACCCGTACTGCGGAAGCGAGCAGGGCTACCTCTACAGCCTAGAGATGGAGTTCTATTGCGAGGACTGCGAGCGAGCCCACGCCACCTACGAGCGGCGCGTGGCGAAGCTCATCTCCTACGACCCCGAGGGCTTTCACCCGAGTTGCGGCACGGACTACGGCTACCAGTTGCTTGCACGTCAGGCAGCGCTCCTGGGCGGATCTAAGGCCGGTCACAAGGTTCGTTGTGTAGCCTGTCGCAAAGCGCACTCGGACGCATGGAACGCGGCCCGTGAGCGCCGCCGGAAGGGGGAGAAGTAGTGGTATCATTAAAAGAGCGAGAGGCGCAGGGTAGTCACCCCCTACGCCCCTCTCGAGCAACACCTAGCGGACAGGAGTCACTCGTGCAAGCGAGTCTATCAAAACGAAATCACCGCTTTGCGGTCATCCCTGAGTGGATTCTTTACCACCCTGAACTGAGCACAACCGCCGTTCGGATATTCGGAGTTATCGACCGATTTGTCGGAGCGAACGAAGCGGCGTGGCCCTCACACAAGACCATCGGCAAGACAGTTGGCGTGTCTGCGGACACCGTGAAGCGAGCCATCAACGAGCTCATTAGGGTCGGCGCAGTCCTAGCAATTCGCCAAAAAAGGCAGGACGGTTCCTACACTTCTTCGGAATACTACATCTGGCCTAAGAGCGCTGAGATGGGTGCAACCGTGCACTATGGTCAGGGCAATTATGCACTAAGGGATAGTGCAGATTTGCACTATGGTCAGGGCAAAAATGCACTAACAAGAAGGAGTATCAATGAAGGAGAGACAACTAAGGAACAACAGTTAACTTCTGCGTCGCCGTTGGCGAGCGCGGAGGTGCTCGGTCTCATCGACCTGTTCCAGTCTCGTCTCAACGACAACGGCCTTCCTAACTTCAAGGTGACGAAGGCCCAAGTCAACGGTTTCCAGGCGATGCTGCGAAGCAACGACCTCGAGGAACTGACCGACATCCTCGAGTGGGCGATGCAAGATTCGTTCTGGCTCGCTGTGATTCTCACGCCGCTCACTTTCAAGAAGCACTATCCCACCCTGAAATCACGATTCAAGAACGACAAACTAACCAAACTTCGCGATTGGGCGAAGAACGCTGAGGAGGACTACCAATGGTAATGACACCAGAACAAACGCTCAAGGTCGTAGGGCACTTGATGGGATCTAACAACCGAGTGCCGCAAGACGCAATCGTGAACGCGTGGCACGACACGCTGAAGAACCTCGACTACGACCTCGTTGTCTCAGCAGCTCGTAAGTGCAAGGCAACGATGACGGAACTCCCGAACTCGGCTCAGTTCCTGGCAGTCTGCGCCGAAATCCTTACCGGCCCTATGCCGGACGAGAACGAAGCACTCCGAGAGGTGCAACAGGGCATCAACTCATGGGGCCGAGACAACGAGCCGAAGTGGACGCACCCTGCCATCGCTAAAGCCATCGAAGGAATCGGCTGGCGAAACCTGTGCAACAAGGACGCCGACTTCTGGGCCATCGAGTTCCGTAAGGCTTACAAAATCTCCGAGGGCCGTTACGTTCGGGAAATCCAGCAGACGATGCTTGAGGGAGTGAACGCCGCCGTCGCTCTCGACACCGAAAGGAAGCAGGCTCTCGAGAAGGCAAAGGCCGGAACGCCGGAGCTCGAGGCCGGCGAAGCCCCAGACCTTGAGGAGGTCAAGCGCAAGAACCGTGAAATCTTCCGGCTCGGGCTAGGCGATGCCTTCGACCCTGACAAAGGAGACGATGATGGGGAGGCAGGAGTTCCGGCGCTGGTGTAGTCTCAAGACGTGAAGATTCCCTCGGCAGACAACCCCCAGGAGCCAGACAACTTCCTTCTGCTCATGTCGTACTGCTTCGAGCATGGCATCTCCATCAACGCAAACCCGATGGGCCAGCGCCTCGCCATCATGGGAACCGACAGCCCCGAGACGATTGGCTGGATAGTCGCCCACTACGAGCAAGCGGCGCACTGGCTCCCTGGCATCTGCGACGGCTGCGAGCGCTGGTGTCTTACTCGCACCGAGGCCTACTGGGGAGCGCATCCGCACTTCTGCAACAAGTGCCTCGCGTGGACTATCCGCTATTTCGAAGCAAACGGCAAGTGGCCTGAGGGCAACTGGTTCCCTGACGAGAAGTTTGAGCTCGACGAACCTGAATTACCGGACGAGGAGGGCAATGAAGAGATCTAAACTGAACCCCGTCTCAAAGAAACGCCAAGCCCTCAACGTGAAGCGCCGGATGTTCGTCCACCAGATTCTCGAACAGCGCCCCGAGTGCGAGGCTCGCATCGAGCGCATCTGCTCACACTACGCTTCTGACGTGCATGAGATACTGACCCGAGCCCGAGGTGGCTCCATCCTTGACGAGGAGAACGTCCTCGCCCTCTGTCGCAACTGCCACACGTTCATCACCGGACACCCAGCCTTTGCTCAAGAGCACGGCTTCACCGTCCACTCATGGGCAACGTCGGCAGACCTCATCGCAGCACAACGAGCAAGGGAGATGTATGGCTACCAGGGATAGACGGATTCACCTCGGCAAGTGGGGAATCTACGACCTCAGCATCGTGAGCAGTCAGCGCCACTCGCGCAAGGAGAAGAAGCGCATGAAGGCCCGAGCGAAAGAGGCCGGCATCGAGTTCATCATCGACCAGTGGCTCAGCCGTAACCAATTCCCCGAGGAGGGCACGGATGGCAACTGACCCCCTGTTCGGCAAAGCGGCGTGGAAGAACTCGATGCTAGAGAAGGACTTTCATGAGCAGGTCGCTCACCTCATGCGGCTTGAGGGCTGGTCGGTCTACTCCGTGCCGGACAGTCGACGTGTCTCGCTCGCTGGCTACCCCGACATCACTGCCTGGCGTGGCACTCGGCTCATCTTCGCCGAGCTCAAGCGTGAGAAGGGTCGCACCTCGCCGGCCCAGGACGAAGTGCTCGCGGATCTACAGCAGATACCCTGCGCCGAGGTCTACATCTGGAAGCCCAGCGACTTCGATAGAATCGTCGAACTAGTACGGAGGACGAAGTGATACTGGTCTTTATTATTCTTGCCGTCGGGCTTGCCCTCTACCTCTGGGGAGACAAATGAAGAACGCCGACCGCCTCATCCGTGACCGCCGCATCATCGAGAAGTCTCTAAGCCGACTGACCGACGGCGTGATGCTTGACCTCTGCCGACGAGCTGGCACGAGGGCCGAGAAGGACGCTACCCCTTCCGGCCCCAGGGCGAGGGGAACGCACTCCGACCCGACCCTCTCGGCAGTCGTTCGCAAGATGAGCGAGGCCGACATTGCCGACCCCATCTTCGATTCCGTGCGCGACATCTCACGCCTGCTTGACGAGATGGCTCGCATGGCGCTGAAGGTCGATGACCTCGTGCGCTTCGTGCAGACCGGCAAGGAGCGAGCGAAGAAGGCCGAACTCTCTGAGTGCAAGACCTGTGGGCGCATCGTGGAGAACACGCCAGCCGACCGGATCCGCTCAGGGATGTGCACCGCCTGCTACCACGCCACTCGACGGGCAAAAGCCCAGTAATTGCAAGGCGCAAAAAACTTTAAAAAAATGCTTGACTTGTCCTACGCTCGGACAGTACGCTCTAGGTATCGGCAAAGCGCCGAAGTTCTGAGGAGGACACATGGAAGCAACTTGGTACAAGCGCAACGGACACATCTACCTGCAGCCGGAACGGGTTGGGGTATCGCTCCAGGAGGCGCAGGCAGTCATCGCAAAGTTCCGCACGGCAACCGCCGAGATTCGTGAAGACGGCAACGTCTACGTCATGAGCGCCGACAAGGAAGCCATGAAGGTCAAGATGGCCCTCGCAGGTGAGAACATCGGCTTTACCGAGAGCATTTCCTTCACCGGCATCCGCATCAACAGCCGAACGCTCGACGTGAGCCAAGAGCAGAAGGACTTTGACCTCGCCGACCTGAAGAAGGCAGGTGCATGATGAGCAAGCCCACGACCAAGCCCATCGCCTACGGTCTGTTCACCCACGGTGTCTGGCAAATCTTCTGCCCCGAGTGCTGGGCGAAACTGTTTGGCTGGTTCCGTGATGCCGACGCTGATCTCATTGACGGCAACGGCGACACCGTGACCTGCCTCGGCTGTGGCAAGGAGTGCAAGTGACACCGGAACAGCGCCAAGAACTACGAGAGAAGCACCGGCAGTACGGCTCCTACTGCTTCGCCTACGCCCTGGCTCTCGGTTGCTGGGCGTTCTTGTTCGGGGTCTGCACCTACGGTTTCTGGGCGCACTCGTGACAAACCGATACGAAAACAACACAAGTGACCGCTCGACCACAGAAGGCGCTAGTGAACGTTCAGCCACAATGACCCCCGAAGAACGTAAAGTCCTACGAGAGAAGCACACCTATCTTGGCGACTATTGCGGTTTCTGCACCAAAGACGGTGGCTACCCAGCCGATTACCCCTGCGACGTAATCAAGGTACTGGATGCACTGAAAGAAGCAAACTTTCAGGCGGCGATAAATTACGAACGTGGATACGATGATGGTTTCAAGGGTTCTGTTGCCGACGCCGAATCGGATAATTGGGCAGGTGGAAACGATGACTAAAGAAGAACGCCAAGCCCTACGAGAGAAGCACCGTAGAGACGAGGACGGCCTTGAGCCCTACTGCATCAAGTGCGAGTGGCCCCATAGCGAAGTTCTGCTGGCCTCCCTCAGAGAAGGGGCTCAGGTAAAGTGCGGAGCCTCTGAAGATGGAATCCACAAATACAGCGAATGGTTCTGGCACTGCACGTTCTGCGGTGACATCGCCGGCGACCTCGTAATGTTCCCCTGCGACGTAATCAAGGTACTGGACGCTACCGAAGAACTAAAGCCTAACGACCTAAAAACTAAAGTTGAGTGCACCCACATCATCGGACTAATGACGTTGCCCGAAGGCTGGGATGTTATCGAACACGGCCAGACTGACTTTGCCTTCACCTACTGCCCCAAGTGCGGAGAGAAACTATTACCTAGTTGCGACCACAATGAAACAAAAACTATTGAAACTTCTTTTTACTACCTAAACTTGCCTCCTGTGGTGATGGACTGCCTCTATTGCGTGAAGTGCAAAATGAAATTATGACGCAAGTAAAATTTAAAACTTTACAAAGTGGATTTAGGGGATTCATCGGAGTTAATCACCGTAATGAAATACTAACGTCCACTCTGACGGGTGAAGCCCTAGATAGCCCGTCAGGCTCAAAAGGCGAAAAATGAATAAATTACAACGTGACACAATGCGGGCGGGCGAGGACGACCTTGAGTGGCTACAGGCAGCCGAATTTACCTTGAAAGGTGAACTATGACCCCCGACGAACGCCAAGCCCTACGAGAGAAGCACCGCAAGATTGCCTGGGATGGGGGAAGGTGCATGGCCTGTGGCGGGGCGATGGTTCACCCCTGCGACGTAATCAAGGTACTGGACGCAACGGAGGGCAAGTGAAGAAGCTCATCGCCGGAGCGCTGGCTGTGCTCATCGCATCCCCAGCACCGCACCACCACGTTGAGGCAAAAGTCCTGCCTGCCGTGCGCCCAGTAGTGCGCCACGTCGCTTCCCTCGTCTCGGCTCCCGTCATGAAGGCGTGGAACCGTGTCTACCTCTGCGAGACCCACAACTGGCGACAGCAGGGAACCTACGAGGGAGGGCTGGGCATCACGCTCTGGAACTGGCAGCACCACGGCGGCCTGCGCTTCGCTAAGGCTCCGTACCTGGCAACCGCCCAGCAACAGGTCTGGGTGGCGCTACGGATCCAACACGGCCTGCCGACCCCCGACCAGCAAGGAGCCTGCCGTGACTGGTGAGCTGACCGCAGTTTCGCTGTTCGCAGGCGTGGGAGGCTTTGACCTGGCTATGCAGCGCAACGGCATTAAGACAGTAGCGACCGTAGAAATCGACAAGAACGCCCGAGGCGTATTGCAACACCGATTCCCCGAAGCAAAGCACTTCGAGGACGTAACGAAAGTGAGTGGAGATGACCTCCGTGCAGCAGGCTTTATTCCAGACCGAGGAATCATCACCGGCGGCTTCCCTTGCCAAGACCTCTCGGTTGCGGGCAAACGTGCCGGTCTTGCCGGACAACGCTCCGGCTTATATTGGGAGATTATTCGACTTGTGGATGAACTCTCCCCGAAGTACCTCGTCTTGGAAAACGTACCTGGCCTTCTGTCATCAAACGACGGACGAGACATGGGAATCGTCATCGGGGCGCTTACTGACAGGGGGTACGGCGTCAGCTGGCGTGTGCTTGACGCTCAATACTTCGGAGTCGCCCAGCGTCGCCGTCGAGTGTTCATTGTCGGATGTGCTGGAGACAACGGGGCCGCATCTAGCGAAATACTCGCTCTCAGCGAAGGCCTGCGAGGGCATTTTGAGGCGAGCCAGCCGTCGAGGAAAGACACTGCCGCCGATGCTGGAGAGAGCGCTCCTGTCCTCCTCACAATGCGAGAAGGAAAGCCAGGGGGGGGCAAAGGCCCCTTGATTAGCACGGATCAGTCGCTCACCCTCGCCACTGGCAACGGGCAAGTGTTGATTGAGCCAGCAGTAGCTCGGATGCGCGGCTTCGGAGACTACGAGATAGACGGCACGACGCGCGCCGTGAAAGCGAGAGACTACAAAGATGCAACGGATCTTGTGGTGGGTCAAGACCACACGCTCGGGGAAGCGCTATGAGGACGGCTCACTCCCTGCCGAGGTATGGACGGGGGGGGTCGTGGCTCCCACGCTAAACATTATGGATAACACAGGAGACAGCCGAGCAACGGTCATCATCTTTGATACCGGAGGACATGGAGACGGAGTACGAGTGACCGAAGAAACAACACCGACGCTTCAGGCGCGGATGGGAACCGGCGGCAACAACACGCCGATGATTGCCTATCCAATGCAAGGCAACGCTATTGGGCGACAGCCACAGAACGGCCCAGGTGGTAAAGGTTATGGAAACGAGGCAGACCCGATGTTCACATTGACCAAACTTGACCAGCATGGTGTCGCAGTTCCGCCATCCACCGTTCGACGGCTCACACCAACAGAGTGCGAGCGACTTCAGGGCTTCCCTGACGGCTGGACTACGCACCGAGTAGACGAGAAGAAGGGGCTAGTCGAGCAAGCCGACAGCGCCAGGTATAAGCAGATGGGCAACGCTGTTGCTGTGCCTGTGGTTGAGTGGATAATGGTTCGACTGGTGGAGGTAGACAGTGATTACCGTTGAGCGCATCCACGACGGCATCGCCAAGAGCCTGAACACCATCTCTGAGCTCGTCGCAACGATGGCAGAGGCCGGCGACAACGCAGCCCAGGCGGAGGCGAACTACAAGACCGAGTTCGCCAAGCAACGCCTCGCCTACCGAGCCCTGAACCAGAAGGCGACGGTCGGGCAGGTGGATGACCACGCAACCGAAGCCTGCGCGGATCTCTACCTCGCCTACCTCATCGCCCAGAACCGGCTCACTACGACCCGAGAAGCCCTCCGCGCCGCCCAGTCTCGTCTCGACGGACTGCGCTCCCTGCTGTCGAGCATCAAGGCCGCAACAAACTAGCGTCACACCATCGCAGTAATGTAGTATCCAAGCATCACCTAACCCTGAGGAGGGAACCATGAAAGTAATCACAAGGACTGATTCGCTCAGTCGAGAAGATTGGCTAGAGGAGCGCTCACGCGGAATCGGTGGATCCGATGCCGGCGCAATCCTCGGGCTCAACGCCTACAAGAGCGCCTGGCAACTCTGGGCCGAAAAGACGGGGCGCATCGAGGACACCTTCACCGGCAACCTCGCCACCCGTATCGGGCAAGCCCTAGAGCGCCCCATCGCTGAGCTGTACGCCCAGGAACTCGCCGCCGAAGGGCTGGCAGTAGTTGCGTGGCCCGTACTGCTGCAGGGCGCGGAGACGTATCAACTCGCCAACGTCGACTTCTTCATCTGCCGCCCAAGCGAGGCGAACCTTGACCAGTGGGAACTCGGCAAGGTGAACGACCACGACAGCCAGACCGCCCCCATCAACATCGAGGCCCTGCTGGAAATCAAGACCGGCGGCATGGTCGGACGTGGCAACGCCGACGGCTGGGCTGAGGATTCCGTTCCAGGCTCCTACTGGGCGCAAGGATGCCACTACGCCAGCGTCACCGGCATCTCGACCGTCCACTTTGTCTGCCTCTACGGTGGAGCCGGCCTGCTGATTCGCAAGGTCACTTACTCCCAGCCGGTCATCGAGCACCTCAACGAAGCCGAGGCTGAGTTCTGGGGAAAGTTAGTGCTGGACGAAGCCCCCGAGGTGACGGGCAACGACCTCGACGCAATCGGGAAGATGTACCCCGAAAGCACCGACGAGACGGTCGAGGCTGACGACATCGTGCTCGGGCTGGTTCGTGAGTACGCCGCGCAGAAGGCAACCGTCGACAGCGCCGAGGCTGAGCTCAAGCGCCTCCGTGCGCAGTTGGAGTTGGTCATCGGATCCGCTTCTGCCGTGACCTACGAGGGCGAGACGCTCTACACCTACAAGAGCACTAAGTCCTCCGAGACCTTCGACGCTAAGGCCTTCCAAGAGGCGCACCCCGACCTCGCGGCGCAGTTCACCAAGACCAAGCCAGGCTACCGAGTGCTGAAGGTGGCAAAGTAATGGTCTGGGAGTTCATCAAACTGACGCCCCCCTACGAGGGAACCACGGCTCGCCTCTGGGTCGCTGACTACGCCAAGAACAACGAGGAATACTTTGCGCTCTACTACAACGGCATCCTCTGGGATTACTACACGCTCCTCGAACACGCCGTCGAGGGCCTTGAGCTGCAAGTCGCCAACGCACTGAAGGAAGGATGGACACGATGACCTGCCCCCACACCTACGTCACCACGGATCTAGACGGCAACCCCGTGACCCGAGATTGGAGCCGGATGTTCTGCCCCGACTGCGGCGCTCGCCTCGAAGCCCCTGGCCCAACCAAGCCCTTCCACCTACGACCGGAGCAGCGATGACCCCCGAAGAACGCCAAGCCCTACGAGAGAAGCACGGCAAATTTGGGTTTCGAGAGAACCGAACCTTTTGTGTTTTTTGCCTGGATGATGACGGATTGGACATCCCCTACCCCTGCGACGTAATCAAGGTACTGGACGAAGTAGACCGAGTGATGAACGCCGCCGAGGGCTACGGAGTGGTGGTCAGGGCGATGGTTGAGCAAAACAGTAACGAAACCATTACGGAATTGGCAAAGAGTGACCAAAACCGCAACCTTAACTCGACCATTTCTGCACAGACCGACCCCTACGGCCCTCAGCCGGATCAAGAGCGCAAGGTCTACGTCTACCCTTCTGAGCGCCGAGTAATGAGCGAGAAGCACCAACCTCACGCCAAATTCCCGAGCGAGTGTGACGAGTGCTCAAACACATGGCCCTGCGACGCAAGCCTCCTACTGGATCAACTCAACGCCATCGCTGACGGGCTGACCTGCTGGCTCCAAGACATCAAACTCCACCCCGAAGTCACAATCGACCTCATTCTCAACATTCTGGACGGAGAGGCATGAACTGCCGCCACTGCACCAAGCCCGTCATCCAAGCCTACGACCCCCTAGAGGGCTACTACTGGACGCACGAGCTCAGCGACACCACCGACTGCCTGAACGGATCCACACGCGCAGAGCCCGACAACAGGCTGGGCGCATGAGGGCCGACGTTAGCGAGTTCCTAGAGCGCATCGCCGACGTGCAGGCGACCGTTCCCTGCGACCATGTTGAGGGCTGGGCTTACTGCATCAAGTGCGCGGAAGAAATAAAGGGTTACACCTGCCCTTGACAGCAGTGCAACCACTGTGAGACGATAGATAGGTATCGTGGGTGCATTGTGCCCACGAACTAGACACTAAGCCGGTTAAACGATGCCACGATTCGAGCGAACAGAAGAACAGGCGCATCTCGACACCCAGGCGCTCAAGTTGCGCTCGCTGGGGATGAGTTACCAAGCCATCGCCGACCAGATAGGCACGACCAAAGCCACTGCCTACAACCGTTGCCAGCGAGCCCTCGCCGCCATCCCTGCCGAAGCGGTAGACGAGTTCCGGCGCATCGAAGGCCAGCGCCTCGACCTCCTGCTCGAAATAGCGATGGAGAAGGCGCTCTCCGGCGAGAAGTCGGCACTATTCGCCGTCGACCGAGTGCTGGCAATCATGGATCGCAGGGCGAAACTCATGGGCCTCGACGCTCCGGTACGCACCGAGGTCATAACGCTCGACTACATCCAAGCCGAGATTCAGCGCCTAGAGGCCACGCTCGGGGAGATAGATGACGACGCTACTGCAGCAACGCCTAGCGGAACTGAAACGGCTTGAGGCCCTTGAGCTCAAAGCCCGTGCAGTCAAAGCCGAGGCCGCCCAGAAAGAACTAGCCAAGTCTCGCTACCGCCAGAACGCCCGACCCCAGCAACTCCCCCCCGAGGGCGACTGGCGCATCTGGCTCATCCTCTCAGGCCGAGGCTGGGGGAAGACCTTCACCGGCGCAGGCTGGATAATCGAGAAGGCCATGTCGCAGCCTGGCATCGAGTGCGCAGTAGTCGCCCCAACCTTCACGGACGTTCGGCGCACCTGTGTCGAAGGGCCCTCGGGCATCATCAAGAGCCTGCCTAGCGGAGCCCTAGAGCAATACAACCGAAGTAACGGGCAAATCACCCTGACCAACGGCTCCAAGATTCACATGGTCTCGGCAGACGAGCCCGACCGTGCCCGAGGTCTCAACCTCTCCTACGCCTGGCTCGACGAGTTCGCCGCGTGGAGGTACGAGGAAACCTGGACGGCTGGCCTCGCCCCTGCGCTCCGTATCGGACACCCCCAGACCATCATCACCACCACGCCACGCCCGACCAAACTCCTGCGCGAGTTCATGTCTCGCACGGATGGCTCGGTAGTGGTGACACGCGGATCTACGTTCGATAACGCCGCCAACCTTTCGCAAGCCGCCCTCGAAGAACTCAAATCCCGCTACGAGGGAACGCGCCTCGGTCGCCAAGAACTCTACGGCGAACTGCTCCTCGACACCCCTGGCAGTCTCTGGCGACTGAGCGACATCGACGAGACCCGAGTAGACGAAGCCCCTGAGCTCGTTCGCATCGTGGTCGCCATCGACCCAGCCGTGACCTCCGGCGAGGAATCGGACGAGACCGGCATCGTCGTAGTCGGCAAGGGAGCCGACGGTAGGGGATACGTCCTCGCCGACCGTTCCTGCCGTGACACGCCCTCTGGGTGGGCT
>Ga0208497_1000955_pt1 | contig 11633 bp, 13 predicted proteins | sample CryBogCBE25Aug07_FD_184555 | JGI IMG/M metagenome (GOLD analysis project Ga0208497, IMG submission 184555) | Freshwater microbial communities from Crystal Bog, Wisconsin, USA - CBE25Aug07 (SPAdes) | ecosystem: Environmental > Aquatic > Freshwater > Lake | place: Crystal Bog, Wisconsin, USA...
ACCGAGCAGGACCACGATGATGGCTGTCGGAACGGCAACAAGCACAGCGGCACCGCCTGTGTGCTTGGGGCCGAAGTAATTCAAGGCGCCGATGATCACGATGGAGACAGCGGCAAACCACTCGGGATGTGGCACCCCGAGATAGAGGAATGCGGAGAGAGCGCTGACGGCGGCCGTCACGATGTAGTCGGCTATGAGCAGGAACGCGCCCACGATGGAGATGATCTCGGAGCGGTGCCGGACGCTGGCGTAAACGCCGCCCCCATTGGGATAATGCCGGCAGATCGTCATGTAATTGACCCCTACAAGCGCAGTAAGCAGACACATCGCCCCGATAAGCCAGGGGGAACTGTATCCGGCTACTGCGAATGCGAGACCGATGACGTAAGCTTTGCTGGTTCCCCAGTCGCCATAGAGGATCGCTGCAGCCCTCTTCCAGTCGACATTACGAGGTCGAGTCGTCGTCGTGCTGAATTCCATAATAGTTTGATAAACGGATTAATGAGAGCACCCGCAGGAACCTTGGGGTTCCTGGGTAAGAGGCTCATCATGGTGATGCCCTTTGGCACCACCACCGCAGCAGCCACCCAGATCAGAGGATGATCCCCCGCAACAACTTCCCTCTCCTGGAGTCACCTCTCCAATAACGACGACCTCCAGACTGATATGCTGGAGAGCAAGTTGATCGCGGGCACGCCCCAGGAATCCAAGGGCACGCTCGGAGGGTTCGTGGGAAGTACGAAGTTCGATACGCACGGATTTGCCAAGAAGATGTGGGAAGTTCTCCTTCATCTCCCCATCAAGAATGAAGGAAACATAGGCATTAAGCTTCTCCTGGAGTTGAAAGAGCTGGCGCTCTCCGAGGTCCCAGGTTCGGGTCTCGAACATCGCAAGGACCAAGACATCCTCACGGGTGTCATGGGCAAAAGCATCAAGCATGCCTGTCCTCTCAATCCCCGAACCGGGAGGGGGAGGATTCGTACCGGTCAGATCTTCGCGGAGGGAAACCATATATAGAGCATCAGATAAACCAGCACCCCCGTGACTGAAACATAGAGCCAGATAGGCAAGGTCCAGCGTGCCATCTTTTTATGAGCATCAAAGCGCTGCTGGAGAGCAGGGGTGATCGTGAGTGCAATCAGTGGAACGATCGTCAGCGCCAACGGCAAATGAGTGAATAGAATGAGGAAATAGAGTGTGCGAGGCCACCCTTGATGAGTGAACGGGACATGACCGACATGGAAGTGATAGTAGAGATAGCAGCCTAGGAAGAGGGCTGAAGCCACGATGGCCGAGAGCATGCAAAGGGCGTGGGCCCTCTTGTGGTGGCTCTTGATCATGATCCATCCAATGATGATCAGCAGGGTGCTGATCCCGTTTAGCGTTGCATTGACCCCAGGAAGTTGGTGAACAGTCATCTGCTCCCAGAGCTCAGGCCTTCGAGTGAAGAGGAGAGTGGTTGCTCTCGACTAAGATCCCGACAGGTTTTCACCATGATCCAGGTCATGAAGCCAACCACGGCAAAAACGATACCGATCATGAAGAGAGTGCTGGATGAAAATGCCGCTTTGGAAACGATAGTAAGCGGTTCGATTTGGCCACCCGTCCCTTGCAGTGCACAGTCAGGACAGGCCATGGCATTAGCCAATGTAAGGATTAAAAACGGAAGGATGATAAGGAACTTCATGGCGCTGTTTACCTATTATTAGGTTCCCTCAGAAGGTTCCCTATGTCTATTAAAAGCTTCTGAACCAACTCCGGTTCGTCAAGCTTACGGGCCATCCGGATGCACCCCTGACGGTCGATCACCAGGAATCGAGTAGAATGAACTGGCGCCGTTGGATCAGCATTGGAGAGAGCCTGAAGCATTCCCTTGGTGGTGAACTCCTCCACCTCATTCTTGGGCCCGGTGAGAAAGATCCATCGATCGGGATCAGCTCCAAAGCGCTTGGCATATTCCTTCAGCACCTCCGGGGTGTCATGCTCCGGGTCGATGGACAGAGAGACGAGGCGAACATCCTTTCCCTTTTTTAGCTCCTTGGAGATCTCTGCAAATCGGGAGGACATCATCGGGCAAGGCCCAGGGCATCGGGTAAAGAAAAAAACGATCACCCAGACCTTTCCGAGAAGGTCTTGACGTGTGAGCGTCTTCCCCTCTTGGGTTGTGAATCGGAATTCGGGAACCACTCCGATCACTGAAGTCTCGTCATAGCCACGACGCTCTGAACCTCGGAAGAGTTTGCCGGCTCCCGCGATCAAGGCGATCGCCACCAGAAATGTGATGACCCATACCATGAAGGGAAGCCGTTTCGGGGCCCCCGGGTCATGGGCGGAATTGTTCACAATCGTATGCTTATTAAAGGTAAAAAGGCCGAATCAGATCAGATAGAGGATCGTGTACAAGAAGACCCAGACGACATCGACGAAGTGCCAGTAGAGACCGACATTCTCAAGCGCGACATGGCGCTGGGGAGTGAAGGTCCCCTTGGTAACCTGAAGGAAGAAGCACCAGAGAATCAGCAGCACGCCGATACAAACGTGCGCACCATGAAATCCCGTCAGGGTAAAGAAGGAGGAGCCGTAGACACCCCCTTTGTTGAACCAGAGTCCCTCATGATAGAGCTCTGTCCATTCGACGCACTGGAGTCCCACAAACGTGGCGCCCATCAATGCTGCGAGAAGCATCCAGCCGGCTCCGGACTTCCCTTTCTTCACGGCCACCTCGGCAAAGTGATAAACAAAGGAACTACTGACCAGAATGACCGTGTTGATGCCCGTCAGAAGCTTGGGCATCGGAGGAAGTTCGATTCCATCACCGAAATTCGGTGGCCAGGATCCAGCCCCCTGTCGAAGCACGAGATATGCCGAAATCAGTCCGCTGAAAAGAAGGGCCTCCGAGCAAAGGAAGATGCACATGCCGAGCTTACAGATCGCCGGCGGAGTGGGAGGAGCGGCATGATGATCATGATCGGAAACCTCCGCAACCATCGGCGCATGAAAGAGGGAGGAGGAGTTGTAGGAAGTATTGTTCATCTTGAAAAATTCAATAAGCCACGGCAGGCCCGCGTAGTATCATCATGATCACGACAAGCCCGCAGAGGGCGAGCGCAAAAACAATAAGACCCACAAGAACTACATACTGATTTTTACGTCTCGGTGATAAGGACATTGTCGTTTCAGTGCCCAAAGGCAAGGAGTGCTCCGAGCAGCAGAGGCAGGTAAATGATCGAGGCGAAGAAGAGGTGCCGGGCCGTGGGATTCGTTCGACTCCTAAGGAAGGCAATCGAGAGATGTATCATCGCTGCACCCAGAGCTAGAGCGGCGAAGAAATAATAAGGAGAGGCCATGCCGATCACCCCGGGCAGAAGGGATACGCCCAGCAGGGCAATGGAATAGATCAGTGCCTGGAATGCGGTTGACCATCCTTCAGGATCACGGGTGCTGAGCATCTTGAATCCAGCAGCGGCATATTGGTCCCGATAGAGCCAGGCAATCGCCAGGAAGTGAGGCATCTGCCAAAACCAGAGGATCAGAAAGAGGATCCAGCCACCCAGGCCCATATGATCGGTTGCGGCAGTCCACCCCAGAAGGGGGGGAAGCGCTCCTGGAATCGCACCAACGAGTGTATTCAGCTCGGTAAAACGCTTAAGGGGCGTATAAAAAGCGGCATAGATAATGATTGTCAGCCCCGCAAGGATTGCTGTCAGGGGATTGGTGAAGAAAGCCAAGATAGCGACGCCGCTTCCGCTCGCAAGCAACCCAAAGAGCAGGGCATCGGTGGGATGCATCCGACGGGCGGGAAGTGGGCGGTCCGAAGTACGGTGCATCAAGGCGTCGAGATCGCGCTCCAACCATTGATTAAGCGCCGAGGCCCCTGCCGCACTCAACGCCGTGCCAAAGAGTGTGGCCGCAAGCAGGGTGTAATCCATTGGCCCACGCCATCCCAGCAGAAAGCCGACTAGTGTGGTCATCAGGACCAGGAAGGAAAGACGCGCCTTTGAAAGCTCGCTCAAGTTTGCAAGTAACCCTGTCGCTTGGGTCTTGGCCTCGGTCTTGACCTCGGATTTCACAATCCCTTCGGTGGCGTTCATGCTCGAACCTCCGCTGGGAATGATGCGTCTGTCGATGCAACTGACGACGAGGAGGCGGCGCAAAAGAGTCGGAAGGTGAAGAGAATACCAAAGGCTGTCAGCAGAGCGCCGAGTGCCATGTGGGAGGTGGCCACATCCGCAGCCTTATTCGACCAGATGGTGATGGCGCCGAGCAGAATCTGGAGAAGGATCGCCCCAACCCAGAGAAGACTCCACGCACGCATCCAGTGACCTAGCGGAGTCCTTATGACGGCCAATACCGCCGTGGTGATCACGATGAGAAGCAGCGCGACAGCTCCGGCACGATGAGTCAGCTGAAGATGGATCTGTGATACAGAAACGGGAGCCATCAGGTCATGGGCCCTCTCTGCATTAATCCTGACCAATGCGGCTGCAGAGGTATCAGGAATCAATGTCCCATAGGCAGTCGGAAAATCACGGATGGCAAGCGGGGCGTGCTGGTGTCGGATGGTTGCGGCAATACCGAGCTGGAAATACGTCAGCATTAACCCTGCAAGGACGAGCCATCGGAGAGATGCGGCTGCCGTGTCGGCGAACCAGGCACCCGAGAGAAACTTCCGTCCCGTCACAGCAGTGATCACAAGTAATAACCCGAAAAAGCTCTGGGCTAGCGCCGCATGAAAAATGCCGATCTGATCTTTATAAAGAGTCACTCGAAGTCCACCAAGCACGCCCTGGGAGATGACACCGATCACTGCGGCCACGGTCAACCATTTTACCCAGGTCCTTTTTTCTTTCCAAAACGTAACCCCTGCCAGCACAAGCGTGATCAGACCGATTCCCGAGGCAAGAAGACGGTGCGAATGCTCCCAAAAAATCCCTCCAACCCACTTCGAGTAGGGGAAAAGGAACATGTTGTAGCCGTAGGTGGTCGGCCAGTCGGGAACCGACATGCCGGCTCCCTTGGAGGTCACAAGCCCGCCGACAACGATCAGGCAAAATGTTGACACCGACCCCATGAAAGCGACACGGTGAACGAGACCTTCAACCCCTGCGGATGACACAGGGGAACTTCGAAGAGGCCTTGTTGCTGTATTCACGGTTCCCACAAAAACGACAGGTCGACCCTAGTGGGCTTCCAGCGTGACGTGGGAGGGGGCCTTTTCGTTCTGTGGCAAGTAATCCTTCACCAGACCTGGAATGCTGTACTCATACGGGCCATGGTAGACAGTCGGAGTCACGGTGAAGTTTCCGTGGGGAATCGGATGAGAAACTGTCCACTCAAGTGTGGTCGAATTCCAAGGATTTGCAGGTGCCTTTGGACCGCTCCTCATGCTCCAGATCATATTGATCACAAAGGGGATAGTTGCCAGGCCGAGACCCATTGCTCCGATCGTGCAGACGACATTGAGCGGTTGGAGTTGCTTCAGGCAGTCGTAGACGGTCGGATCAGCAATACGTCGCATCATGCCTCCGAGGCCGAGGTTATGCATCGGGAAGAAGGTCAGATTGAAGAACACGAAGGTCATCCAAAAATGGATCCATCCAAGCGTGTTGTTGAACATCCTGCCTGACATTTTTGGGAACCAGAAATAGACCGCGGCGAAGGCGGCAAACATACTACCGCCAAAGAGAACATAGTGGAAGTGAGCGACAATGAAGTAGGTATGATGTACGAAGAGATCGACCGGTGTGGAGGCCATGAAGATGCCACTGAGCCCACCAATGACGAACATGGAAACGAATGCCACCGCGAATGCCATCGGCACCGTGTAGTGAATCGAACCGCGCCAGATGGTTCCCATCCAGTTGAAGGTCTTGATGGCACTCGGAACGGCGATAACCATTGTTGAAACGGAGAAGGCCGCACTTAGCGTCAGGTTCATTCCGCTGACATACATGTGGTGACCCCAGACGATAAAACCGAGTAATCCAATCGCGATCATTGCCCAAACCATCGCCTTGTAGCCAAAAACGGGCTTGCGTGAGAAGACAGCTAGGATCTCGGAGGTCAGTCCCATGGCAGGAAGGATCAGGATATAGACCTCGGGGTGTCCGAAGAACCAAAACAGATGCTGCCAGAGAAGGGGTTGCCCGTAACCGGAGGGACGAAAGAAGGTTGTGCCGAAATTCAGATCAAAAACAATCATCGCGGCAGCGGCAGAGAGCACGGGGATCGCAAGAATCAGAAGAATCGCGGTCAAAAAGATCGCCCAGACCGGAAGCGGCATCCGGAACATCGTCATTCCCGGCGCGCGCATCGTGATGACGGTGGTAATATAGTTGACCGCACCAGTAAGGGAGGAAAGGCCGTTAACGAAAATCGCAATGCACCAAAGCGACTGACCGATCGGTGTCTGGTTGTAAGCGGCGACACTGCTCAGAGGCGCATACGCCGTCCATCCTGTGCCAGGGGCGCCACCCGGAACCCAGAAAGCACTCAGCACAATGACTCCGGATACTGCGAAGAGCCAGTAGCTCAATTCATTGAGTGCAGGAAACGCCATATCTCCGGCACCAATTTTTAGGGGAATCAAAAAATTGCCGAAGACGCCAATGAGCAGCGGCATGACTACCCAGAACACAAGGATAGTGCCGTGCATGGTGACCAGTACATTATACCCGCTGGGAATAATAGCCCCCTCGTCGTTGACGATTCCATGGGGGAGCAGATGACCGATCACCGGGATGGAGTGACCGGGGAAAGCCAACTGCCAGCGCATCGCTAGAGCCATTGCTCCGCCAAAGAGAAGAAAAAAACAGGCCGAAGTGAGGAACTGCATCGCGATCATTTTGTGATCGGTATTCCAAAGATAATGCATGATTCCGGGTTTACCATGCCCGTGATTTTCGTGATTCCCCGCACCGTGATCCACTGCGAGGTGGGTATCGTGGGTGATAGATGCACTCATAGAGTTAAAGAGTATTCGTGGAAGAGGGAGCGGTCAAGGAAACCGCCTTTGTGGGACTCGACACAGCTGCTGCGGCAGGCACTACAGTCCCGGCATTCTTCTGCTGTCGAGGAGTCAACCACTTCTGAAACTCCTCCTCGGAAACCACTTTGATGGGTGCCTTCATGTTGTAATGACCGGTACCGCAGAGTTGATTGCAGGCTAACTGGAAATCACCGGTCTGGATGGCTTGGAACCAGACCCATCCGATGGTACGACCTGGGACACAGTCCTGATAGAGACGAAATTCGGGTATATAGAAAGAATGGATAACGTCACGCGCATGCAACAAGACATGCACAGGACGGCCAACTGGAATGACAAAATCGGTGGTGATAACGTCTTGGGAGGTTTTGGGATTCTCAGCATCGGTGCCGAAAGGATTTTCAGGCGTGATCTTGCGAACATCCATCGGGGCTAGTTTGCCACTGACACCAGGATAGCGGAATTGCCATCCGAACTGATAACTAGAGACATCAATGGTCAGGGCGTTATCAGGCGCGGGTCGGTGAATCTGCTCCCAGACACGATTACTGTAGATAGCGAGGGCCAGGAAAACGATGGTCGGCGCCGTGGTCCAGATGATTTCCAGGGTGTTGTTGCCGTGGCTGTAATGGGCAGGAACGCCTGGACGGCGACGATAGGCAATAAGATAATAGATGTAGGTTCCCTGAGTCAGTATGAAGACCGCACCTGTAAGCCAAAAAATAATCTTGATGATCGAGTCAATCTGAAGGCCCGTGGTCGTCACACAGGGGGGTAGTCCGTAGACATTTCCAGAGCGTTGTTCGGCGAAGGCACCACTCGCCATGAGAATCGAGAACAGGAAGATGCCTCCCGTCAACAGGCGTGAGACCGATCGGTTGTTGAGAGCGGCGCGAATGATAGTCATGATCATTTTTTTGCCGGAGCTGATCCTGGCATTTCTGTGGATTTCATCGGCTTCATAGCCATCAATTGCTCCAGGGTATAGGAGTCGGTCGTTGCCGCAGTCTCTTTCCTTACGTAGGCGACAAAGTCTGGAGTGATGGCAGGGGCGTTATTTCCCCAATCGGAACGAATATAGGTCAGGATGTCTGCGATCTGCTCGTCGGTAAGCTGCTTCCAAGGCACCATGGCATTATTGTAAGCCTGACCCTTTACCATGAAATGTCCCTGAAGACCGTTGAGTACCAGCATCACAAGGTGGTTGTCACCCATGCTCCCTTGGGCAAGCACGTATTCACTGCCGACAAGCGGCGGGAACTGACCGGCGACTCCCATTCCGGTGGCCTGATGGCAGACAACACAGTTCTGGGTGTAAAGACGCTTGCCGACAATCTTCGGATCGACAGGTGCCGCCGCGGCGACACCTCCACCGGCCCAATTCACGGCATTCGACTCATAGACATCCTGACGGAAGCCACCGCTGTTGAATGCGAGATAGAAGCCCCCCCAGCAAAGCGCCAGCATGAAGGCGCCCACAAGCCATGGGGAAAGCGGCCTGTTCGTCTCCTCGGATCCGTTCTCGTGCTGATGGTTATGGTGATCGTTATTCACGGCTTGTCTTCTTATTTTGCCGCTCCGGCCTTCTTCACGGGAGCCTCCGGCAGCGGGTAATCATGGCGTAGGGAAAGGAGATAGGCGACGAGGTTCTTGGCATCAGCCGTCGGAATCACTTCATAACCTTCCTTGGGAGCATCGACCCCAGTGAGGTTGAGCGCCTCGTCGGATCGCTGTCCCTGAATCTTGCGGACCAGGAAGAGATCGCTGAAGCAAGGCATCAGTGACCCCTCGCAAACCGCGGCAGGATGGTAGAGATGGATGAAATGCCACTTGGCGTCAGGACGACGCACTCCCACATTCGAGAGATCCTGACCAAGGCGGCGGGATCCAAGGAAAGCCGTGCTGTCGCGCAGATAATCACGGGCAACGGAGGGACGGACACCCCAGCCACGATCAACATCCGAAGTCGTGATGCTGGTCTGACGCACCTGCTGGCTATGGCATGAGATGCAACCTTCTGTCGCATAGACGCGCTGACCAGCAATAGCCTGACCACCATAGGTGGGAGGAAGCGATCCCCCGTTGTCGGCATCGGCTACTGGTGTGAGACGCCCCAACTGGAGAGCTGGATAAGCGACGAGCCCAAGCCATGAAGTCAGGAAGACCAAGAAGATACCGCTCAGCAATGTAGGGAGACGATGCATGTTATTTCCCGGTTTTCTTGTTGAGAAGATAATCACCCGCCAAGGCGATCGTGATGTTCGCTCCAAGGATTAAAGCAGCCAAGAGGAGCAGCAACTGCGCAAAGCATTCCATCACATGGAACGGATAGGAGTACGAGGTGATATTGAGGAAGGAGACCGTGGGGTCGGCGAGAGCGAGTCCCGTGAAGAGACCACCAAGGAGCATCAAGGAAACCAGCATGCCGAGTCCCACCAACGTCAGAACGCAGTGTCGTCCCGAAAGCGCAGGGGACCAGCAGTCGCGACCTAATAGCTGGGGAAGAGCCTCGTAGAGAGCCCCAAAAAGTGGCAGGGAGATTGCTCCGAGAATCCAGAGCTGGGTCTTCGCCTCAGTGAAGGCCGTGAAACGAACGGCTCCGCTGACATCGGGCAGGGAGGCAATCGCGCCGATCACTCCCACAACAATCAACGCATACAAGCCCATGAGAAGAAAACGGCCGGAAATACTTCCGGCAAGGTTGGCTTCCTTGCGATGCATTCCGAGAAGATTGATTGAAGTCATGAAGATCGGAATGAGGAAAAGGACTCCGGCAACAACACCTGCGGAGGTCATCCATGCAGGGACAGGGCCGCCGATAAGTCGGTCCATTCCATTCCATCCACCAAGGAGCAGGAGCATCCAGAAGCCAAGGGTAGCCAGATTGCGGCGGTTCAGATGAGAGCCCAGAAGTCGCGGAAGAAGGGCGTAGGCTGAGGCTAACGCTACTGGCAAGAGCCAGAGGGCAAGCAAGCTTCCGCAATACCATGACTGAATCGGGCCTTGGGCGGAGGCCTGGATTGGCTTCCATACGAGAAGTAGATTGGCCGTACCGTAAACCCAGGGGAACCAGCAGAAGGCAGCAACCAGATACCACTGAGCCACCTCGGCGCGTCCGGTGCTACGACGATCAAAGAGAAGCACCGCCCAGATTCCGATCAGCAGGAAAGCGAGCAGGAGCATGGCGGAGGCCCAGTTGGGGTACTCGAGCCATTCGACACCGGTACTATATCCCGCAAAGATTGCTAGCGTGCCAAGCAGAACTGCCAAATTCCAAAGCACCGTGGCACTGATAATCAGCGTGCGAAGCAGCATTCCTCCAATTCCCTCGGCATTTTTGCCTCCCAGAGGGCATCCACAAAGGCGAGCCATCAGCCAAATACCAGCACCAAGAGCGGCTTGGGAAGCCCATCCGTAAAGCATAAGATCGCGGGCCATCGGGGCGAGACGGCCATAGTTCAGGAAACTGATGCCACCAAGGAAACCGGGAGCAATCAGTTTAATGGAAACAATCAGCGAGAGAAGTGCCGCGACCACAAGCCAGTGGATGGCATTCCCAAAAAGAATGATTACCGGCAGTCGGACCGAGGCGTCGATCGCCTTGCTGTCGACAGTCGGGTGAACCGACACGTGATGCTGATGAGGAAGGGCGTGATCGCTCATGACTAGGGCTGAACCTCCTTAGGAGCTTTGTTTACAGAGGCTTGGAGGGTCGGAAGAACCAGCTCCATGGCTTTAGTGATGGGTATGTGGATGATTCCCTTGGCCTGATCATTCCACCCATAAGTGGTGAGGGCATTCGAGTCCGAGGCCTGAAGTTCCGCTAGATTCTTAGTCCGGACTGCGGCGCGATCGGCATCCTCGGATTCCGTGGCGGAAGAAGAGCTGTTCAGCCAGAGACCTCCGATCACAGCGGCGAGCAACAGGACCAGAACTCCGACCAAGAGCAAGATACCGGTCGAGTGCCGCGGCGTTTCAGAAAGGGACGTGTGATCGTGGCTCATCAGTCAATGTAGTTTGCTGCCTCGGCAAGGCGGGGATCGCGAGAAGGCCAGAGAGGTGAATCACCGAGTTGTTTCAGGAAATAGGCGCTGAGGGTGCATCCGATCGCAAGCAGGGAGACGACATCCATGACGGCTGGATGGAATCCCTCAGGGTGTAGCACTGGCAAAACCATGGTGTAAACATCGAGCAGATGCATTGCCAGAATCCATCCTGCAACCAAGCCGAGGAATCCGGCACTGGCCTTGGGGCCGCGGAAGAGGAGAAGAACAAAGGGCACAAGGAAGTGGCCGACCACAAGAATGATTCCGAGCACCTTCCAGGACGAGGAAGAACGAAGGACATAGTAGACGCTCTCCTCGGGAATATTGGCATACCAGATGAGCATGTACTGGACGAAGGCGATCCAGGACCAGAAGAGAGTGAAGGCAAGCAGTAATTTGCCAAAAGCGAAGTTATGCTGGCCATTCAGCACGCCCTTCAGATATCCGGCGTTACGCAGTGCATTGGAGAGCAGGATAATAACACACAGGGCACCGAGAACCGACCCCGCGAAGATATAGAGTCCCCAGATCGTGGAGTTCCATTTCCAGTTCAGTCCCATCATCCAGTCGATCGAGCAGAACGTGAGCGAAACAGCGCC
>Ga0208497_1000956_pt1 | contig 11632 bp, 8 predicted proteins | sample CryBogCBE25Aug07_FD_184555 | JGI IMG/M metagenome (GOLD analysis project Ga0208497, IMG submission 184555) | Freshwater microbial communities from Crystal Bog, Wisconsin, USA - CBE25Aug07 (SPAdes) | ecosystem: Environmental > Aquatic > Freshwater > Lake | place: Crystal Bog, Wisconsin, USA...
GAAATCTGCTAAGAAATCTGCCAAGAAATCTGCTAAGAAATCTGCTAAGAAATCTGCTAAGAAATCTGCCAAGAAATCCGCTAAACGTTCTGCCAAGAAATCTGCCAAGAAATCTGCCAAGAAATCTGCCAAGAAATCTGCCAAGAAATCTGCCAAGCGTTCCATGAAAAAACGTTCTGCTAAGAAATCTGCCAAGAAAGCTAAGCGTTCTGCTAAAAAGCGATCTGTCAAGCGTCCTCACAAGCGTTCAGTTATGTAAAAAAACAACTTAATTTCTAAAAATTTAATTTAAAAAATTTTAAATTAAAATGATAATAATTCAAGCTTTATATGTTTGGTAATCAGTGGTTTTTAATCGTTGTTTTTCAGCGATAACTTTAGTAAAATCAAGACGCATTTCATCTGTAATGAGCATATCTTTACCAGATGTTAAAAATGGATCCATTAAGTGAAATTTGTTATAAATTTCATAGTAACCAGGGTTTAATTCATCTATATCAGCTAAATTCATTGAACTTGTCGATTGATCTAAATCAACTGAATTAATAGTTAAATTGCTGATAACAGTACTTGAATCTGGATTTGTGATATAATCGATATTAGAAACGGTATTTGAATTGATTGGAGATGGGTTAACGAATAAATAATTATTTGCGAGTGTCATTTTTACATTAATTGTACGTGAAATAAAGGAAGTTTGATCACTAACAGTGATATCAAATGTAAATATACGACTGGTATCTGAGTCTACAAATGTTAAATTATTAAGATCAGACGCAAATGTTGTATTTGAAGTGAAAATTTTATTATCTACGAGATACTTTTGTAAAAAGGTTTTAAAAATGGGTGCTAAGCGAAATTTCACATTGGTATTATACAAAGTTCCATTTGTCAAAGGTGTGTTATCAAAAGCCTGATTGGCTTTATTCGCTGTGTCAAATAAAGTTTGTAACCTTTTATTTTGAGTGGCATAACTTGAGTTAACTTGGTCGTCTGGGACAAAACTAACATTGTAACCTAAAAAAGTTTCGAATGACCTTTGATAAAAAAATAATAATATAACCAAACCGATTATTAATAACAAGAACATCTTATTATTACTAAAGAAATTGTTTTTAACGTAAATTTTTTCGTTCTTCAATTAATTGTTGAAGACGGGAATCCAAGTCTTTTTGTTTTGCGCTTGAATGACCTTTTTGTTGAAATTGTGGTTGTGGTTCTTGCTGGGTAGGTTTTTGTCTTTCAAATTCCAGGCGTTTATAAATGCTTCCAGGATTTGCAATTGGTTCCGTAGAAGTTTCTTTAAATGAATCAGGTCCTTTAATTGGACCGCATTTAAAGGATTCGCCTTGAAGAACATTTTTACCATCGACACTTTGGAAAAATTTGAAACTTTGTTCCGTGGCATCATGTAAATTCGTTGATCCAAATTTAGAATATCCATCAGAAAAAGCACCCATTTCATTTGGATTAAATGGATTTAATTCGCGTTCTGGTTGGGTTTGAAAATCGAGCCAATCAAAAGCTTGTGTATCAGATAAAACAAGAACTTGAGAATCGTCACGAACAATCACGGTAGGCACTTGAACAATTTTTTGACCAAGAGATTCTTGAATTTGATAGAAAATTTGAGGGCGTTTTTTAGTTTCAGGATCAACATCAATGTTCATTCGGATAAATAAAGCATACAAATCGGGATGTTTCATCAAAAGTTTCAAGAAATTTTGAGAATGCATGCAAAAATTACTGTAAATTAAAATAGGTCTGTCAAACAAAGATCCTGACATTTATTATAATTAATTAGAAAAATAAAGTTGTTAATTTAACGCAGCGGGGCGGGGTCGGGCTTAACGAGCCTTTAATGGCTCGTGCCCGTCATGCCCTCGCGCGACGTACCTCCGGGGCGGGGTCGGGCTTAACGAGCCTTTAATGGCTCGTGCCCGTCATGTCCCCCGCACGACGTACCTCCGGTATAGTGCATTTAATTGTATTTAAGGAATGCATTAACGCTGAATTCAGCATAAAAATATGAGAAAATATTTTTGCTTAACTTAGAATTTTTTCTAATATTTCTTTGCAATAGTCTGCGTTTGTGTCGCGTTTAAAATGCGAAATAGGTGCGTTTAAAATGCGAAATAGGTGCGTTTAAAATGCGAAGTAGGTGCGTTTAAAATGCGATTTTATTTTCTCCAAAGTGCGTTTAAAATGAGTTTACCCGGAGGGTACGTCGCGCGGGGGCACGACCCCGCAAATCGATTGCAATCTTTGTTTAACAATCGGTAAAGTTACAATTTCTCTGGCCATATCAAGGGAAAGATTATATATCGCTTTCTCAAAGTTATTTAAAGATTTGTCGCAAAAAAATTTGCCTTTTGACCACTTCGCACCTACAATGTCTTTGAAAACTTTGCTCATGGCTGTTAGATCATCTGCAAAATCATATTCGTAATAATTTGTATCGACCATCGGATTACAAAAGTCTCGGTCTTCGAAACAGCTTCCAAAGATATCAATGATTGCTACTTCAGGATCATCTTTGTTCGATGGATCTATCATTATATTACTAGGTTTAATGTCCAGTTTGTATAATCTCCATTTAGAATGCAAGTCATCTAATGCATCAGTTAATTTAATCATAATCTTCAATTTTAAGAGATCATCATCATTATTTTCTTTGCATTTGTTTTCATTAAGCCAGGCTTCTAAAGTAACGCCTCGAAAATAGTTGGTAATAAAACGAACATATTTTTGATCTTTATTTTCTTTTGTAACAAACCCTATATCAACTGGACATATGACATTTTTTAAACATCCCTTTTTATTTACGACCTTTTTATAAAATATTTCAATAAAATTGCAGATTTCTTTTAAATCAGTATCTTTATCAACTGGAAACTTGAAATCAAATGCTACAAACGTTTCTTTAGTTTGGATTTCTTCGACCAAGAGCGCTGTTTTAAATCCGCCTGAATCTAACTTAACGCCCTGAGTGTATTTGTTTGTTATATCTGAAAATATATGATGCTCAGAATTGCATGAGATATATTGATTTGATAATTCTGGCAATGGCTTTAAAAGTAAAGGTTCTTCCGGAGAAAACAATTGTTCTAAATCTTTAGTTAACAAAGGCTCTGGTAAAGTAACAGGTTTCTTGAATTTAGGCATTATAATATATATATAAAAAAATAAAATACGAGTGCGTTTAAAATGAGGACTAGGACAGGTTAACAAATGTAACGCAAAATACTGCAAAACAAATTTAGAAAACATGAACATAATATAATTTCTAAAATTGCTTTGTAATAGTTTGCGTCGCGTCCGCGTTTAAAATGTGTATTTATTTTCTTGGAGGCGCGTTCAAAATGCGAATTTAATATTGCGTTTAAAATGCAACTTCACCGAAGGCGCAGAGACACGACCTGCAGTACGTGTAAAATGGAGATCCATGAGGATTTTACTAAAAATGGATGATGGTAATCCGTTTTTGTCATCACTTTTTCCTAAAAAGTGATAGTGTGGTAATTTTATACATTCTTTTTCTTTGCGTATATTAATGTCAAATATCCGATTAAACAAGATAATTGTGGAAAATCCACCTTTATCTATTCAAAATGGGAATGTAATTATATCAGATACATCCGAATCGATCGATATGCTTAGCGGTGCGTTAAATGTTTATGGAGGCATAGGTATTTACACATCTTTTGATGCCGTTTCAAGTACATCAGGAGGTGCACTCACTGTTGGAGGTGGTTTAGCAGTTAATAAAACGGCTTATTTTGGGGGTGATCTCGTTTTAGATAGTTCTTTAAGCACTTTCGAAATAGCAGGGCTCAGTACACCCCGGTTTTTAGTTGGAACTGAGATTTCAATGGCACCTGATGGAGCGAATAAAAGATTTGAATTAACTGACACACATTTAAAGATTAATCTGACCTCTCCAAGTGTTAATTTAACAACAGCAGCCATGGTTGTATCAGGTGGTGTAAGTATCAATTCTTTATTAGTTGGAGGTGATACCTATTTAAATGGCGATTTAACTGTTGATCAAATGGTATCTATTGGTTACAACAATTCACAAATTAATTTACAAAATTCAACTTTAACGAATGATACGACGCTTGGAATGCATAACCAAGATTTTTATTTGGGTAACAGTGTTGGAAATGTTTATTTAACAGGTCAAGCAACTATTTTACAAAACAATTTAAATGTCAATAATGAATATTCTTCCTTTAATTTACCTGTTTCTATTGTCGACACCACGATTTCTTTGAATTCAAGTTCAGGATCGTTTGTCACTCTTGGTGGAATTGGTATTATGTGCACAACCGACGCCGAATCAAGTACATCAGGAGGGGCATTAACAGTTGCTGGAGGATTAGCTGTTGCTGGAACTACGATTACAGGTAATCAAATACAAATCGACACTTTGAGGAAATATCCCGATAAACTTGTTTTAGGTGATCCCATTTTTATTGGAGATGACACCAGTGCAAATATGTTATTCACCAATGAAATTTCAGATTTCGTCTTTAACAATTCGATATCAGAAATTATGCGAATTGCAAACGACGGGCAAATTGTTTTCAATCAAAATTATACATTGAGTTCAACTGATGGTTCTCTTCAAATCGGGAATAATACATCTGATCCATTCGATTTACAATTAATAAGTAATACAAATGGTGCTCATGTTACATTAAAGGATACGGATAATTATATCGTTATCGGAACAGGTAGTTTAACTTCGACGCGAGATCTCTTTTTTCAAAATCAATTAACCTTAGGTACGGATGGGAATAGTAGTATCCACAATTTAACTGTTGAAACAAAGATGTCAATTAATTCAACTGAAACAGCTACCTCGAGTTCAGGTGCATTATTAGTAATGGGCGGGGCGAGTTTCGGGTCTAATGTGGTATTAAATGCAGATTTAAATTTAGATGGAATTGATCTTTCAAATTCAGATGGAAGTTTAAATATCACTTCCGATTTAATCGTTAATTCGCAAATTCAGATTAATTCATCTGAAGAATCTGTTGTTTTGACACAAACTCCCGGAGCATTTTTAATCGCAACTTCGATGAGCGATCTTACTATTCGTGCAGCCAATGGCTTATCTGAAATCGATTTACACACCGATGGGAATATAACCTTAAGTAACAATGTACATATCAGTGGCGATTTAAATGCAAATGGGGCGAGTAGTTTGTACAGCGTTGTTATCAATTCGACGGCGGATGCAATCGACATCAATTCAACTGGTTCATTATATGTACAAGGTGGTTCGACAATTGATCGAAATTTAATTGTGAATGGATTAGTTACATTTACTGATACAACACCGAGCACGAATACACAGGGTGCACTGACAGTTGCTGGTGGTTTAAGTATTCTTTCTGGTCAACAGGGTTCAGATGGTGCGGGAGCATTGACGGTGAATGGTGGTGGATATTTTGGTGGGAGTCTGTTTGTTCAACAAGATCTCAATGTGTATGGTGTCATTAATGGTGCGGCGAGTTCAAGTACATTTGCTTATTTAAGTTTAACAGCAACTGATGGGTCTCTTAATTTAAGTACAGGTACGCTAGTTACTTTTGGAGGTTTAACGACCCAATGTTATCTCAATGCTCAAAGCGTGAGTAATGGAGGTAGTTTCTTGACACCAGGTGGTGCAAGTATAGGTAAAGATATTTATCTTGGTGGTAATTTGTATGGGTATGGTACGACGAATTTGCACGGGGCAAGTGATCAGCTCATTAATTTCTTTGATTTATATAACACACAAAGGTTTTCGATTGACAGAGACGTAGGATCATCTGATTTTTCTATTACACGTTATGATTCATTAGGTAATCCAATTGAAAAAAGTATATCGATTTCAAATGAAATGGGGAATGTTACTTTAAATTCTACCATTCCCAGTACAAGCGCTGGTGAAAGCGCGCTTATCGTTTCAGGTGGGTTAAGTGTCGCTGGAACGCAAGATGCTGTTAATTTAGGTAATGGAGGTGCTTTAACAGTAATGGGTGGTGCAAGTATTTCTGGAAAGACTTTTATTGGAGGAGATACGCTTTTTGCAAGTTCGACTTCAAGTACTAATAGTAGTAATGGAAGCGTTGTGATGATGGGCGGCCTCGGTATAGCAGGTAATTTAAATGTTCGAGGCGATGTGTTGATGTCGGGTAATGTAGCCATTATGGGAACAATGACTTCGATTCACAGTACAGACGTATTACTTTCAGATAATTTGCTTCTTTTAAATGCCGCGCCTGCAGGTTCATCTGATTCTGGTGTTTTAATTAGGCGATATCAAGTGGACAACGATTCTGGGTTTGGTGACGTTGTCGCTGATGCACCTTATATAACTGATATTCTTCCATTACAAAGTGGCATGTCAACGACACAAATTAAATTGAGTTCAAATGCTAGTTCATCGGATAACCATTATACAAATTGGTGGATTGAAATTACATCCGGATTTGGTGCGAATCAAGTGCGTAAAATTGTGGGATACACCGGTTCAACAAGAATTGCTGTTTTGAGTTCGGAATTGAATGTGAATCCTGCAAATGGTGACAACATTAGTTTATTTAACAAACCATTTATTGGCATGATATTTAGTGAAATTCATAACCGTTTTGAATTTGGTTCCACTATACAGGACCTTGTATCTGGTACAATCTCCAATTTAGCATTAACCGATACACTTCCCATTTATTTCAGCGGCGCTACTTCAACAAGCACTGAGGCGTCAACCAGTGTAACTTCGGGTGGTATAAGACTTTCAGGTGGTTTAAGTTCAAGTTGTACAGCGGATGCAACTAGTATTACTGCTGGAGGCTCATTGACACTTGCTGGAGGTGCTGGAATAGCTAAAAGTGTCTTTATCGGCGAAGGTTTAAATGTAAACGGTGTGAATATGACTCCAAATATAAGTGACATCATCACTCCTGTTACATTTAATGCTGCGAATAATACTACTACAGGAACCATCCCGAACTTGGCGTTTGGGGCGGACATATGGGGCTTTGATTTGTATTTAAGTGTCCAAGTGTCTGCAGCGACCAATTTATATTCAAATTATCATATTCGAGGTGTAAATAAAGGAGTTGAATGGGAACTAGTCACTTCTTATGTCGGGGATCCGATACTTGTTTTCGCTATAACATCCGATGGCAAAGTTTTGTATTCATGTCCCGATTTCAATGGATTTAATTCAATGATCTTTAAGTACCGGGTGATCACCACGTAATTACCGTTAAAGTTACCGTTTAAATAAAGCCTGTTAATTTATTTAAGTAGAGTTTAAAAGTAAATGTTCTTAGCTAATAGCAAAGGAATGATGAAATTAAATACAAATGTCCAGCCTACGATCGAGTTTTATTTAAATCAAAATGTATTAAAGGATTTTTATCCTTATAGTTGCAAGTATAAGTTAAAAAATAACCTTTTGACAAAACATTTTGAACATAAAACTTTATTTGAATGGGAAACATATATTTATCAAAAAGTTCAATCCATTGCTCCGAAAATCGAAACTGTATCGGAAGATCATTTCGTATATGATATCAATAATTTAAATTCAATTCGTCAGGTTTTGAAAATGGAAGATCTTGATTTCGAACCTTTTTGCGAAAATTTATTTGAATTTATTGAGAATTTTGCAACATTTTCATTTATTCATGGAAATTTAACAAAAGACAACATTTTTATGAATGAAACTACTTCCAAATTTTATGTGATTGATTTCACGCATTCTGCTTTAAAAGAACAAGTCTTAAATAAATACACTGATTTTTATTATGCTTACAATAGTTTATCGAGTCAAATAAATCGTTGTGATCAAAAAATTCTTGATTCAATCTTTAATTCGTATGTTCCGGTTAGTGGATATTAATTTGTTCACACAGTAGATTAGCTGCATAAACAGCGCTAATACCTTTTACAATTACAATTTCAACAATCTTTTTTTTCCTATAGACGATGTCACTTGCTCGTTTAGTTGTATCATTTCCTTCTATCCTTTGAACTCCCCATAAACAATTTTGACCAATTATTTTCGAGAATTGAAGTGAACTGATCTTATTGACATCAATAATAGCTTGTTGAATTCTAGATTCAATAACTGATTCGTCGATCGAGTCATTTTCAATAAATTTTTTTAAATTCGCATCAAAAGCATTTAAAGAAGTTTCGCAACCGAATAATGTACACTCTTTTGTCATACTATGAATTTGAAAAAGCGATTTTCCCATCGGACTAATTTGAACCATTCCAAAAGGTGTGTTTCGTTCCCCAATTACAGCAATTTCAGGCACGGCAATTTTATTGTCGTCGGAAATTTCAGTATAGGCAGTTTCATCGAGTTTAACGATCCAAGATGCTTTCATTTCATAGAAGGCAGGTCCTCGCGGATTATTTGCACCTGTTGCATTGACAACGAGATCGTATTCTGAATCTCCGGAACTAATTGTATTTAAATGCAAATGAAAATTGGGGAAATGTTTTAATTTCGATTTAAGTGTTTCGCGAACGATATTCATGTCAATACCATATTCTCGGACACTAACAACTGGAAATTTTATAGTATCAGGTGAAATAATTTTCATAAATTCTTGGACAAACGGGTCATGAAACTCGCTTTTAAATGGAACTTTACCAGAAAGTTTAAAATGATCAAAATCTTGACGTGTATAAACTGCAAAATAATCATCAATGGCTCCGAGATTATGTATTAAATGGCACTTTAGAATTAATTCTTGTGGAATATACTCCGATTCTTTTCGATAACAAACAACCGTCGGTCTGATTAATAAACTTTCAGGAAATTCTTTCATGAATTCAAAACTGTGATCGAAAAGACTTTTACATTCTTCAAAAGGTAAATCCGGGTACAACATACCACCTAAATGAAGATGACAAAAAGGCGGGCCTCGAAGTATGTCATCACGTTTTTCAAAAAGATCAATTTCTATTGCATCACCATATCGTTCCAACAATTTCAGAGCAGCTGTCGTGCCTCCGATTCCTCCACCTCTAATAGCAATTTTCATTGAATTTTAACATTTTTTATTAAAATTCAACTTTAAATTTAATTTTAAACATATAGATCATGCAAGCTATTACGTTGATCAAGTGACTTGTTCAAAACGATATTTTGGTCGCGCAAGGCGTCAAAAGGTTTAGTGCCTTTGAAATAAACAAATTTGGTACGAGTATTAATACCTGTATCTCGAATCGCATTTAGGTGGTAGTCACTGATCGTTTGTAAATTGCGATTAATTAAAATGATGTAACGATCGATGCAAGTGTCGATGTAATCGTATAATTTATTAGTTTTAGGAACTTTGTAAATCATATTTTGTAAATTGTTGACACAATTTGCTTTTAAATTAATTGCGATTTCAAACATTTCTGCTAAATTTTCTGTGTAAACTGGTTCTCGGCGTGGTTTAGGGTGATCTCTAAAGGAAACTAATTCTGAATTCTTTTGCGCAACATAAGAAGCGGATTCACTTGGAAGAGTTTCTGATACAGAATTTGAGTTGTAGTATTCTTGGATTTGTTTACGAATTTTCAATATATTATTAGTACCTTTGACTAGCATGTAATATTCATCAGGATTGTAATCATATAATGTTATGATACTATGTAAAAACTGAATTAAACTGGCATCGATATACAACGAGTCCAAGCGATTCAGGTCCATTAAGCGTTGGTGGTCTTGTTTTGGTAGTTGCATTCCAGAAATATTGGTTAATTTAATTTTATATTCGATATGATCATTGACTTTTGCTTGTAATTCTTGTAATTTAATATAAATTTGCGAATTAAAGTCTGAAAGTTCGGTTTCTGAATTGTCAACGAAACTGTTTACTAAATACAATGCGAAAATGATAACTAAAATGACAAAAATGCCTTCGGTACCAGTACCCCATACTTTAGAAATGGAAGCTATAATTGCTAAAAACAAGATGATAGAATAAAACCTAAAAGTTCTTTGATACGAACTATTGGGCTCTGAAAAAAATACTTTAATAGCATCCATCTTTACACTTGTTTTTAGCAAATAAAAAAAAATCCAACAAAAACAAACTCACAATTCGTGTTACAATTCGTCTAATGTTTTATTAATACGAACCACAAGTTTTTTACGTTGTTCTCGAATAAAAGGTTGATTTTCTGATAAAATAGCATCCAAACGCAACAACATTTTCGTTAATAGTTCTCGTTTCATTTCGATATCCATATTTTGTTTCAAAAGATTATTGTATTCTTTGCGAATTGTTTCAATCAAATTGTATTTCACAAGATCAATTTCCATTTATATAAAAGGTGATTTCTCTTTAAACACCGCTTTTAAAAAAAGCGGTACCAAAATAAACAAAGTTTTGAACGCGATATTAAATTTCCATTTTGAACGCGCTCGAGAGAAAATAAACGAAGCTTTCATTTTGAACGCACTTGAGGAGAGCGTAGCTAAATTCACATTTTGAACGCACTTGAGGAGAGCGTAGCTAAATTCACATTTTGAACGCGCTTCCGAGAAAATAAGCGAAGCTTTCATTTTGAACGCAGCGCCAACGCAGAAGTTTGCAAAGTAAACTAGAATGAATTTTGAGAAACCAGTTATTTTTTCTCGAATTACTTTGCTGAATTCTGCGTTAATGCATTTACATTACAAAACATCCGAATTCTGCGTTAATGCATTTACATTACAAACCATCCGAATTTTGCATTATACATTCACATGAACAAACCATCCGACTTCTGCGTTAATACATTAAAAGATTTTGTCACGGCATGTGATATTTTGGGGGGTGCCCTTTTTTTTAAAAGGGTACGGTGCGTAAGTTTCATAAAATTTTATTTCATATGAATAATAAGGTCATTATTATTTTTATGTCAACATCAGATTTAAAAAAATTAATTGGAACAGATATAGGTTCGTATACAGTTACAAAATACATAAGTTCAGGTTCATTTGGTGATGTTTTTGAAGCAAAGCATATAAAAACAGGTGAATATGTTGCTTTAAAAATTCCCATTCAAACAGATGAAAGAAATGGTCTAAAATTATTATCTGAAGAACTAAAAATATATAATCATTTGAATGTGAATGGAGGTTGTAAGGGAATTTCTAAAGTAAGAATGATGAAATGGGAAGAACCTAGTAAAAAAGTTTTAGTCATGACTCTTTTAGGAGAATCATTAGAAGAAATTATTAATAAAAAGAAACGGGTTCAACTTAAAACAGTGATTTTATTAGCAATTCAGTTATTAGATATTATTAAATTCATTCATACTAAAGGATATATTCATAGAGATATAAAACCTGATAATTTTGTTATGGGTAATCCTTTGGATTCTGAAACAAAAAATCTTGTTTATTGTATTGATTTTGGAATCGCTAAAAAGTACATGCGTGGTGAAAAACACATTTCTTTTAAAAAGGATCTTAAATTTTGCGGAACAGCGCGTTATGCAAGCATAGCTGCTCATTTAGGACATGAACAATCTAGAAAAGACGACCTAGAATCGATTGGATATATGTTGATTTATTTATTTAATGGTAATTTACCTTGGATGGGTATTAAAACAAAAGATAAAAAAGAACGTTATAGAC
>Ga0208497_1000964_pt1 | contig 11559 bp, 10 predicted proteins | sample CryBogCBE25Aug07_FD_184555 | JGI IMG/M metagenome (GOLD analysis project Ga0208497, IMG submission 184555) | Freshwater microbial communities from Crystal Bog, Wisconsin, USA - CBE25Aug07 (SPAdes) | ecosystem: Environmental > Aquatic > Freshwater > Lake | place: Crystal Bog, Wisconsin, USA...
CGCATCACTAATGGCACGGCGCCGTCTCAGTCCGGGGGCGTGGGCCGACGCGGTGGTGCTCGTCGTGGCGACCTACCTCATTTTGTGGGTTCTGCACCCGAATCTCTTGTTGTCGTCGACCACGACCACCGGCGGCGACATGGGGGCCCACATTGTCTCGGCGTCGTACCTGTATCACCACCTCGGTGCGGGATTGACCTGGAATACCTGGTATCCGGGCTGGTTCGCCGGCATGCCGCTCTACAACTTTTATTTCGTGATTCCCGATCTCGTCGCGGCGTACCTCGCCCACGTCATTCCCTTCACCGTGGCCTTCAAGCTGGCCACCGCGGCGGGTTCACTGCTGATGCCGTGGTGTGCGTACGCGATGGGCCGCCTCATGGGGGCCAAGCGACCCATTCCCGCCGCGTTGGCCGCCGGCACGGTGCCCTTCTTGCTGGACGCGTCTTTCACTATCGATGGCGGCAACCTCTTTTCGAGCATGGCGGGTGAATACGCCTTTTCGCTGAGCCTGTCCTTCGCGCTTCTTTCCATTGGTCTGGCCACTCGCCTCATGCGCACGGGCCGCGGCAAATGGCTCACCAGCCTGGCGATGGCCGCCACACTGCTGAGCCACGTGCTGCCCTTCTTCTTCGCGGTCCTCGCCATCGTGGTCGTCTACATCGCGGAACTTCCAGGAAGCAGTGAACGTCGTCGCAGTCGCCGTCGTCGGATGTATCGACTGATGGGCGCCGGCGTGCTGTCTTTCGGCTGGGTGGCGTGGTGGTTGCTGCCCTTCATCACCACGCAGCGCTACACGAACTCCATGGGCTACGTGAACAACTCCGTCGCAACCTTCTACGGGATTTTCCAGCACATGGGCTGGTGGTACGTCAACTCCAGCGGGTCGGTGGTTGCCGGCGGCGACCGCGCGGTCATCGTGGTGGCGGGCATTGCCCTTTTCGTGGCCTTCGCTCGATCCGATCGCCTCGGCATCTTCTTGACCTCGACCGCGACCTTGTCGCTGATTGCCTACATCGCCGATCCCCAGAGCATCATTTGGAACGAAAGACTCGTCCCCTTCTGGTTCATCTCGATTTATCTCAGCGCGGCGTGGCTGTGTGGAGTGACGGTGCAGTGGCTCGTTCCGCGCCTCGCGCGCGGGGTGTGGCCGCTGTTGATTGTGGTGGGTGGCCTTCTCGTTGCTCGTTGGTTGACCGGACCGATAGCGATGTGGCGAGTGTGGCTTTTTCCCACCGCCGCGCTCATCGTGCTCATCGTCATCGTGGCGCTCACGATGGGGCGTTTTTACGATGACGCCACGCGCGCTCTCGCGGCCTGCACCATCGTCGCGGGCGCTCTCGTGGCCATGGTTGTCCCACCCCTCATTCCGCCCATCGCTACCGCCACGGGCGTCAACGTCAGCGGGAATGAAGTGGCGAACTGGACGGCGTATAACTACGCGGGATACGAGTCCAAGTCTGGCTGGGGCGAGCTGCGCACCGTGAGCACGCGGCTAGAGGCTCTGGCCGCTCGCTACGGCTGTGGCCGCGCGATGTGGGAATACAACAGTGACCAGAACCGCTTCGGCACCACGATGGCCCTTATGGCGCTGCCGTACTTCACGCACGATTGCATCGGCTCGATGGAGGGACTCTTCTTTGAGTCCTCCGCCACCACGCCCTATCACTTCTTAGATCAAAGCGAACTCAGCCAGTCGCCGTCTAACCCCATGGTGGGTTTGCCTTACGGCGGCCTCAATTTGACGCTCGGCATCGAGCACCTCCAAATGCTCGGGGTTCGCTATTACCTGGCGTATCAACCCGCCGTGGTCGCCGCCGCGAACGCCAATGCGAATCTTCGCCTCGTCGATACTTTGCCCACGATGAATCAGGTCACCTGGCACGTGTATCTGATTCAGCACTCGCCGTTGGTGCAACCTCTCGCTTATGCGCCCATTGTGATCGGGTCATCGTCACGAGTTGGCTGGCTGAACGCCAATGTGGCGTGGTGGCAGAACCCGGCCGCGTGGAGCCATCTGCTCGCCGAGAGTGGCCCGAGCAACTGGGCACACGCCACGGTCGGTGCGCCCTTGCCCCACCTTGAACCTCAGCCCGCGACCACGGTGTCGCACGAAGTGGTGGGGGCGACGTCGGTGAGTTTTGACGTGTCTCGACTGGGTACGCCCATCGAAGTCAAGATTTCCTACTTCCCTAATTGGCACGTGAGCGGGGCGACGGGCCCTTATCGCGTGAGCCCCAACCTCATGGTGGTGGTGCCCACGAGCCATCACGTGACCTTGACTTATGGCAATACGTCCTGGGGCTGGTGGGGCAACGTCATCACCGATCTGACAGCAGGGGCCGCCGCCGTGGCGTTATGGCGCCGACGCTGGTGGCGCCGGCCGCGTCGTTACAACGAGGCGGAAATGAGTTCGGCGATCTCAGTGGGCGTCAACGTTTCGGTGGAGACCGTGATTTCGGCCGACTCGGGCACGTCGTAAGGCGACGTGAGACCGGTCATCAACGAGCGCGTCCCCGAGCGAGCTTCGCGGTAGAGATTCTTCGGGTCGCGTGACTCGCAGACCGTCAGCGGCGTCGCGATGTACACCTCACGAAACGGCACGGACAACTCATCGTGGCGAGCTCGCACCGCTCGTCGGGCCGTGGCGCGCGGACTGATGAGAGCCACAATGACTACGTCAACTTGCTCGGCGAGCAAAAGGGCTACTTCACCCGCGCGACGAACGTTTTCGTCACGATCGGCGTCAGAGAAACCCAAACCGGCGGACAGGCCGCCGCGCAGGTCGTCGCCGTCAAAGACCACGACATTGCGGCCCTGAGCCACGAGGAGGTCGCGCAGGGCGTACGCCGAGGTGGTTTTGCCCGATCCGGACAGACCGGTTAGCCAGACGGTGGTGGAACGGGGCATGGCGATTTACTGTAGTTCGCTCCCGCGCCGGCGCGTGGCCCTCGGAAGGCAGTCGGGGGAGGGGTAAACTCGTCATCCATGCCCGTTCCCCCGATTTTCAAGGCGTACGACATCCGTGGTACCTACCCGGATCAGATCAACGAAGAGCTCGCCCGCGCCATCGGGTCGGCTTTCGGCCGTTTTGTCGCGACCGAGGGCATTGTCATTGCTCGCGATATGCGCCCGTCGGGAGATTCGCTCGTGGCCGCTTTTGCCGAGGGTGCTCGCGCAGTGGGCGTGAACGTCACTGACCTGGGCATGGCGTCGACCGACTTTCTCTACTTCGCCTCCGGATTCCTCAATGCGCCGGGCGCCATGTTCACGGCCTCGCATAACCCCGCGCAGTACAACGGGATCAAGATGTGCCTCGCGGGCGCCAAGCCCATCGGTGTCGAGTCAGGCCTACCGCAGATTGAAGAGTGGACCGCCGAGTATCTTGAGACGCCGGCTACTGGCGGCACGGGCGAATTCAGCGAGCGCAACCTGCTCCCCGAGTGGGTCGCGCACGTTCACTCCTTCGTGAATCTCGCCAGCCTTCGTCCGCTGAAGGTGGCCGCTGACACCGCGAACGGTATGGGCGGCCTCGTCGCCCCGATGGTGTTTGCCGGCCTACCCTTTGACCTCGATGTGCTGTACCCGGAACTGGACGGCACTTTTCCTAACCACCCTGCCGACCCCATACAGCCCGAGAACCTTCGCGATCTTCAGGCTCGCGTTCTCGAGATTGGTGCCGACATTGGCCTGGCCTTTGACGGTGACGCCGACCGTGTCTTTCTCATCGACGAGAAGGCTCAGCCGGTCAGTGGCTCGGTGACCACCGCGATGGTGGCGGATGCGCTGCTGCAGCGCCACCCCGGCGCCACGGTGCTGTACAACTTGATTTGCTCGAAGGCCGTGCCCGAGACCATTGCTCGAGCCGGCGGTGTCGGCGTACGCACCCGCGTCGGTCACAGCTACATCAAGCAGGTCATGGCCGAGACCGGCGCCATCTTTGGTGGTGAGCACTCCGGCCACTACTACTACCGCGAGAACTACCGCGCTGACTCCGGCATCATCACCGCCATGATTGTGCTGCAGTTGCTTTCGGAGGCCTCGGTGCCCCTGTCCGAGCTCGTCCGCCCGTACCAGACCTATCAGGCCTCCGGCGAAATCAACACGGAAGTTGCCAGCCCCGCCGCGACCGTCGCCAAGGCGGCTGAGCTGATGACGGCACAGGGTGCCGCGGTCGACCTACTTGACGGTCTCACCGTTGATCACGGCAGCTGGTGGTTCAACCTTCGTCCCAGCAACACGGAGCCCCTGCTCCGTCTGAATGTGGAGGCTCCCAGCTCGGCTGAGGTCGACACTCACGTGGCTGAGGTCCTCGCTCTCGTTGCATCGCTCCAGGAGGCTTGAGATGATTGACCCCTTCGTTTTGTCCGTGTTGGTAGATCCCGTCGACCGTGGACCGCTCGTCTACATCGACGCCGACAACGTTCTCTTCAACCCGCGTCGGCAAGTGGCCTACGACGTCAGCGGCGGCATTCCGGTCATGGTGCCCGACGAGGCCAAGGCCGTCTCGGACGCCGACGCGGCGCGTTACAACGCCGCTAACTAGTTCCACGGGCTGACATGTTGGCCCGACTTCTGCTGGTCAGTGACGCCTACCTGCTGGGCCTCACGGCCGTCGTGGGCTTCGTCACCTATCCCAGTTTTGCTCTCGTGGGCCATGAGCAGTGGGCAGCGTTTCACGCTCACCACACCCGAGCAATCACCCTGGCCGTCGGCCCCGCATGGTTGCTGCAAGGGGTGACCTCGATGTGGTGGCTGATCGCCGATGGACATCACCTCGCGCCGTGGATTCACGGAGCGGTCGTGTTCGCGGCGGTGCTTGCCACGGTCATCGGGGCCGTGCCGCAACACGAGAAACTGGCACAAAGTGAGTCGCGCACGCACCTCACCCGCCTTCAGGCGTGGCACCTTGTGCGCAGTGTGTGTTGGCTCCTCGCCGTCATCGTGACGGTAGTGGCGGCGTAATCCTCGGGACTAGGCGACGACGATAAAGATTGTCGTTCCCGCAACGAGGGCGGCGAAGAGGATGGTGGCCAAGATGCGATCGCCCTTGACGTAGCTCATCTCGTCGTGCTCCTTGCGGTGCACTCGGTCCGTCGTCCAGATGACCCTGAAGAAGGTCACCAGTACCGCTCCATACGCGAGTGCATAGATCTTGTCCATCAGGACGAAGGGCACGGGGTTCGGCAAGTCAGCTGAATATCCCTGTTGGAGGAATATCAAGGTCAGCAGGCCCGTACCCGTCAACGCTAAACGCGTGTCGAAGTTGCTCGCCTTCAACATGAGCGCCGAGAGGGCCGCGAGGATGACGACCATCAGAGGAATCAGCAATTTGCCGAGGAAGTGACTCACCGGTCGGTTGACCACAATGTCAAAGGTGACGAGTGAGTAGTTCTGGAAGGCGGGACCCTCTTCAATGTTGCCAAAGTCGGTGTTGTAGTGGTGCATGTAGGCGCCGTAGACAATTTGGCGGACCTTCCAGCCCGGCACCACGAGACTTTGGTCTGTGGAGGCGTGACGGTCGACGACGTAGGCGAGTTGGTGATAGTCGTACGTCGTGTTTTCAATTCGCAGCTCGAGATTCTGGACATCCAACGGATAGCGCTGCATGGGGAAGGCGTCGGAGAATCCCAGAGAGATGTAGGCCTGCTGGTAGTGCTCGCCATTTGCCAGGAGCTTGGGCGCTTCCTTGTTGCCGTCGGTAAAGGAATACGAAATTGTGGAGTTGGTCGACGCGCCGGTGGCGTTGGTCACGTAGGTCGACGTAACGGGGTCAATCGGTCCGCGCCAACGCCACCACAAGTAGAAACTCATCTCCCAGGTCCCCGAGCCCAAGTTGACATTCGAGACTTGCGTCGGTTCAATACCGATCGACACCACTTCGGTCGTGGGCAAAATCTTCGGCGGCGCCGACACGGTCCCACGGGTGATGGCGTGATTGACGTCACCACCGGCCAAGACGAGGGGCAAGGTGACGCTCAGGCCCACCAGAAAGGCGGGGAGCAAGAAGCGGAGCGACAGACGACGAATATTCATAGTGAGTAACCCTATTACGGAAACGAGGGTGTTTTAGAGGTTCAGCGTGATGCTGACGGGGCAGTGGTCGCTGCCCAGCGTCTGATCATGAATTTCCGCCGCCACGACTTTTTCGACGAGGTTTTCCGACACCAAGAAATAGTCAATGCGCCAACCCACGTTGTTGCTGCGCGCCCCGCCTCGATATGACCACCAGGTGTAGCGACCATTGCCCTGGGTAAAGAGGCGGAAAGTGTCGACAAAGCCAGCGGCCAGCATTGCGCGAAAGCCGTCACGCTCCTCGTCGGTGAAGCCGGCCTTGCCCACATTTTGCTTGGGCCGCGCGAGATCGTCCTCGGTGTGCGCGACATTGAGGTCACCGCAAAAGGCCACCGGCTTCTTCTTGGCTAGGGCTTTGACGTGCGCGAGGAATGCGGGGTCCCACTTCTCGTGACGAACTGCCAGACGGCTGAGGTCATCTTTGACATTCGGGGTGTAACAGGTCACGAGGTAGAAGTCTTCAAACTCGGCAGTGAGGACGCGTCCCTCGTTGTTGGTGTTGCCGAAATCATCGTCGTGAAGTTCATGCTTCGTTTCGAGGCGCTTCGGCAGACCCGCGGTGACCGCGAGCGGCTTTATTCGCGAAAAGATGGCGGTGCCGGAGTAGCCCGGCTTATCTGCCGAATTCCAGAACTCGTGGTAGCCCTCCAACGTGAGGGGAGACTGCTCTTGCTGCGCCTTGGTTTCCTGCAGACACACGATGTCCGGCTGGACCTCGGCCAGGAAGGTGTCAAAGTGACCCTTTCCGTGACAGGCACGAATTCCGTTGACATTCCACGAGGCGAGGGTGATGGGCACCTCACGAGACTAGGAGTTTGGCCGTCGCACTTCGCGCAGGGTGAATGTCGGCTCGTGTCGCAGCGGAGCACCAAGATGACAGCACGGTATTCGACGCGTGATTGCCGAAAGGAGTGAATATGGGTTTTGCGTTACTCAAGTTGGCGGGTTTGTATTTAATTGTGCTCTTCATGGGCATTTTGGCCTTTCAATGGGCCACCTGGATTGGCATCGCCTACAGCATCTTTTGGGTCTGGTTTACCTATTCCCAGGTGCGCAGTGCGTGGAAGAAAAATTGAGCTGCCGACGCAAATGAAAAATGCCCTGGCCGTACGGCCAGGGCATTTTTCGTCAACGGTCGTTTTACGCGAGGCGCTCCACGATCATGGCCATGCCCTGACCGCCACCCACGCACATGGTTTCCATGCCGATGGTCTTGCCTTCGTCTTCGAGGGCGTTAAGCAGCGTCGTCATGATGCGCGCACCCGTCATGCCGAAGGGGTGACCGAGGGCGATGCCGCCACCCTTCACGTTCAGCTTGTCCCAGCTAATGCCGAGCTCGCGAGCGGAGGGAATCACCTGGGCCGCGAAGGCTTCGTTGATTTCCACGAGGTCGATGTCGTTGATGGTCATGCCGGCGCGAGCCATGGCCTGACGGCAGGCGTCGATGGGACCGAGGCCCATGATCTCGGGGTTGAGGCCCGAGACGCCCGAGGAGATGATGCGAGCCAGCGGCTTAAGGCCGAGCTCCTTGGCGCGCACGTCGCTCATGACGACCACCGCGGCGGCACCGTCGTTTAGCGGGCACGCGTTACCGGCCGTCACCGAACCACCGGGGCGGAAGGCGGGCTGCAGCGAGTTCAGCTTCTCCAAGGTGGTGCCGGCGCGCGGGCCGTCGTCCTTGGTCACCACGGTGCCGTTCGGCAAGGTGACAGGAATGATTTCGCGGTCGAAGAAGCCGTTCTCCTGGCTGGCCACCGCACGGTCCTGGCTGAGCTTGGCGAATTCGTCCATCTCCGCGCGGCTCACGTTGGCGTATTCCGCGACGTTTTCGGCGGTCTGGCCCATCGCGATGTAGACGTCGGGCAGACCCTCGGGGGCCGTCCAGGCACCCTGACCGCCAGCTTCACGCTGCTTGGAGCGCTCGTAGGCGCTGAGGAAGAGCGGGTTGGTGGCGGCACCCACGTCCGCGGCACCGGCGCCGTAGCGCGACACCGTCTCGACACCGGCGGCGACGAAGGCGTGGCCTTCGCCGGCCTTGATGGCGTGGGCAGCCATACGAATGGTCTGCAGCGAGCTCGAGCAGTAGCGGTTCACGGTCACGCCGGGAACGTTGGGCAGGCCGGCCAAGATGGCGGCGACGCGAGCAATGTTGAAACCTGACTCACCGGCGGGCTGGCCGCAACCGAGAAGTAGGTCTTCAATCTCGTTGCGGTCAAACGACGGGATCTTGTTGAGCACTTCACGCACCACGAGGGCGGTGAGGTCATCGGGGCGCATGTCGACGAGCGACCCCTTGAAGGCGCGGCCAATGGGCGTGCGACCAGTGGCGACAATGACGGCTTCGGGCATGATTCCTCCTGCTGGGTTACTACGTAGTAACGGTGACGAGCATAGTCAGCGCTCTCGCCCATTTAGTGAACGATGAGACCGACGACCGCGCCCGCGGCGAGTAGCGCCAGGAAGGGAATTCGCTTGCCGGCGACGCACGCCACGGCGGTCACGATGCCTAGCCACCATTGACGTTCCGCGACCGCGAGCAAGACGCCGGACGCGCCGATCATGCCGGCCGCGGACGCCCCGAGGGCGCCCGTGACAAGTCGACCTGCGAGCGACGCCCGTAGTCGCGAGAAGTGGGGCGAGAGGGTGCCGATGAAGAGGAAGGAGGGCGCGAAAGCGATGGCCGCCGCGATGAGCCCCACGTGAATGCCGCCCCGCAACACGCCAATGGCCGCGACCGTGGCAACCACGGGGCCGGGGGTGATTTGACCGAGTGCCACCGCGCTCGCAAAAAGCGAACTCGATATCCAGTGCTGGTGGAGGACGTCGGCGCGCATCATTGGCACGATGACAAAGCCCCCGCCGAAACTCAATGCGCCCACCTTGAGTGCCATCCACCAGATGGCACTCAGCGGCGACCCGGTCGCCGCGCCGGCCACTAAGACACCACGTGGCACGACGCGTCGACCGGCGAGGTAGAGGAGAGCGATGCCCAGCAGGCTGATCACCGGATTCACGTACGACGAGGCCAGTCCGCCGAGCAGGCCGGCCGCGGACAAGATCCGATAGTGCGTCGGGGGAATGTCGCTCACGCCGGCGCGCCACGGCCCCTTCACGATATTGATGGCCGACCACAGCGCAATGGCGGGTACCACGGCGGAGGCTCCGAGAGCCGACCACTCAACGAGGTGTGCGAGGGTCCCGTGTCCTCGCAGTTTCGTCGCGAGCAAAGTGACGAGGAGAACCGACGGCGTGATGAAGAGGACGCCCGCGACCACCATGCCCGGAATGCGCTTGGCGCGCCATCCGAGCCAGAGGGCTAGTTGCGTCGATGCCGGCCCGGGCAAAATGGAAACGGCTCCAAAAGCGTCAGCGAACTCTTGGGCCTCCACGTCGCCGCTGTCCACCCACTGACGGCGCATTTGGGCCACGTGCGCGGGAGGCCCGCCGAATCCCGTCCAGCCCAAACGCGCAAAACGGCCAACGAGCTGCCGCCAGGTCGTCATGACGCGGGCACCCACTCGAGGGCTTCGCGAATGTGGCGTCCGTAATCCATCTTTCCGTTGGGTGCTCGACCGATGGAGGCAACGACTCGAATATGACGCGGCGCCTTGTAGTGCGCGAGATGCGACTTCACCCACTCTCGAAGTTCATTCACCTCACACGTGGCGCCCTCCGCGAGCTCCACCGACGCGACCACTTGCTGGCCAAAACGTTCGTGCGGAGCGGCCACGACGACCGCATCGAGAACCACGGGGTGGCGCTTCAGAACTTCCTCGACTTCTTCGGGGAAGACCTTCTCGCCACCGGTGTTGATGCACTGCGACCCGCGGCCGAGCAGCGTCAAGGTGCCGTCGAGGCCGACCGTGGCCATGTCACCGGGGCAGGAGTAGCGCACACCGTCAATGGTCGGGAAAGTGGCGGCCGTCTTGGCCTCATCTTTGAAGTAGCCGAGGGGGAGTCGCCCTCCTAGCATCACTTTGCCGATTTCGCCGCTGCCCGCAATGGCATCACGTCCGTCATCGGTGATGACTCGAACGTTGGCCCCAATGCGAAAGGTCGCCGTGGCGGGCTTGCTGCGAGCGGTGGTGACGGCGGTTCCCATTCCCAGGGCCTCAGAGCTGCTGAACGCATCGGCAATCGTCACCTCGGGAGCGATGGCCAGCAGACGTTCCTTCTGTTCGGCGGAGAACATCGCTCCGGCAGAAATCACGAGCCGCAGTTCACCGAAGAGATAACCCTCGCTCTCCGCGGCATCGAGGAGGGGTCGTGCGAAGGGGTCGCCTACGATGGCGGTGCAATTGATTTTCTGCTCCTCGATCACCCGGGCGAATTCGACGGGGTCGTAGTGGCGCGATTCGAGCAACACCGTGTGGCCACCTTCTTGCAAGGAACGCAGTGCACCGATGAGCCCCGTGCCGTGCATCAGGGGGCAGGCCGGGATAAAGCGATATCCCGGTCCGCGCTCGCGCAACTGTTCTTCGATGCCGGCCAGCGTGCCGTTTTCGTCGTAACGCTTAGTCCACCCACCCTGATTGGAAATAGCGAACATGTCGTCACAGCGCCACATCACACCCTTAGGCATGCCCGTCGTGCCCCCGGTGTAGATCATGAAAATGTCATCACCACTCGGCACGGGCAAGGGGACAGATTCAGCAACGTCAAGCTGCGAACTGTCGCGAGCCCAATTCGGGCAGGGGCTCGATCCATCGTCGACGAGGTAGATGTTGCGCAGCGCCTCGTGGCGATCGCGAACGCTCGACACGATGTCCACGAAGGTGCCGTGCGCCACGATGGTCGCCGCGTCGGCGTTCTGAATGAGGTAGGTCACTTCATCGACGCCGTAGCGATAGTTCACGTTGATCGGTACGGCACCCGCCGCCAACGCGCCACCAAAGGCAGTCAGGTACTCGGGGCAGTTGTAGAGGTAGAGCGCGACGGCATCACCCGGCACCACTCCGTCCGCCACGAAGCGCTGCGCCCATCGATCCACGTCAGTGATGAAATCGCGCCACGAGAGCACTCTCGAACCTTGCGAGATGCAGGGGGCGTCGGGCTGGACCTCGGCAATGAGACGCCAAATGTCGAGGTAGTTCCAGTTGCTCATGGGTCTAACAGTACCGAGGGGTAGGGTTACTGAAGGTCTTACAACGAAGTGAGAATCGACATGTCGCAAGGAAAAGGCTTACTCGCCCCCGCTACGCCCACGACGGCCCCGTGGGTGGCTGACGATGATCCGCGTCGCATCGAGATCCGTTCGTGGCTGAGCGAGCACCCACGTCCCAGTGGCCGTGAATTGGCTGAGGCTGGCCTCGTGTCGCCGCATCTGCCCGCGCCCTGGGGACGATCTGCCGATGCGGAAATGCAGGTCATCATTGATGATGAACTTCGTCGCGCGAAAATTTCTCGTCCGATTAATCCCATCGGCATTGGCTGGGCGGGACCGACGTTGGTCTACGCCGGGACCCCTGAGCAACAAGCCCGCTA
>Ga0208497_1000965_pt1 | contig 11558 bp, 10 predicted proteins | sample CryBogCBE25Aug07_FD_184555 | JGI IMG/M metagenome (GOLD analysis project Ga0208497, IMG submission 184555) | Freshwater microbial communities from Crystal Bog, Wisconsin, USA - CBE25Aug07 (SPAdes) | ecosystem: Environmental > Aquatic > Freshwater > Lake | place: Crystal Bog, Wisconsin, USA...
AATCTATGGTGCTGAGATTACTGTCCAACTCGGAAACGGTGAAACGCCGACACGGCAGTCTTTGCCTCATCGAGGACCTGCTGCACTGTCTTCTTCGCATCCTTCGCGAAGGCCTGCTCAAGAAGGCTAACTTCCTTCACAAAACCTGTAACGCGACCGGCAACGATCTTCTCGATGGCAGCTTCAGGCTTACCCTCATTGCGGGCAGTCTCTTCAGCGATGTGGCGCTCGTTAGCGATCGCTTCGGCTGGAACTGAATCGCGGTCGAGGTATTGCGGGGCAAATGCTGCGATGTGCTGTGCAACATCCTTGCCTGCCTCAGGAGCCACTGTGGTTGTTTGTACAAGCACGCCGAGCTGTGGAGGTAGGTCAGGATTGGTGCGGTGCAAGTAGAGCGCAACAGGCGAGCCTTCAAGAACAGCGATGCGACGCAGTTCGATCTTCTCACCGAGAGTTGCATTTCCCTCATCGATGCGAGCCTGAACAGTTGCACCTGTTGGAAGAGTTGAAGCCAAGAAGGCATCGAGAGCCGAGATCTTTGAGGCGAAGAGATGTGCCAAAAGTTCTTCGGCCAACTCAACGAAACGCTCACCCTTTGCAACGAAGTCTGTCTCGCAAGCGAGCTCAAGCATGACGCCGAGGTTGCCCTCAGCCTTTGCAAGGACCACACCATTCGAGGTTGTGCGACCTTCGCGCTTGGTAACTCCCTTGAGTCCCTTGACGCGAATGATCTCAACGGCCTTATCAAAATTGCCGTCAGCCTCATCGAGCGCCTTCTTGCAATCCAGCATGCCCGCGGCTGTCGCCTCGCGCAGACGCTTTACATCTTCAGCTGTATATGAAGCCACGAATTATTCTCCCTTTACTTCTTCTGGTGCTGCTGTCTCTGTAACAGTAATTTCTACGACTGGGGCCTCACCGGCTCCAACTTCAAACTCTGCTGATTCACCGATAGGTGCTTCAAGCACTGGTGCGACGGTCTCGGTAGCAGCGAGCGCAGACTCAACCTCTGTGAACTGCTCATCTGCCTTGGCGACCTTGTCAGCGAGCGCAGCTGCAGCCGCAGAGCGGGCAGCGAGGCCAGCAACAGCAGCATCAGCAATAACGCGAGTCAAAAGTCCGATGGAACGGATTGCATCGTCGTTACCAGGAATCTTGTAATCAACTTCATCTGGATCGCAGTTTGTATCCAAGATTGCAACGACTGGAATACCGAGCTTCTTCGCTTCGGCAACCGCGAGGTGCTCCTTCTTGGTATCAACTACCCAAATCGCGCTAGGCAACTTGGTCATGTTACGAATACCTTCGAGGTTCTTGGTGAGCTTCTCGCGCTCGCGACGAAGAACCAAGAGTTCCTTCTTTGTTAAGACTTGATCGTTCTTCTGCTCGAGTTGCTCGAGCTCCTTCAAACGCTGAATACGCTTGTATACGGTTGGGAAGTTGGTCAACATTCCACCCAACCAACGCTCGGTCACATAAGGCATTCCAACGCGAGCAGCCTGCTCGATGATGGGCTGATGTGCCTGCTTCTTCGTGCCAACAAAGAGGATATGTCCACCCTTTGCGACTGTGTCCTTGATGAAGTCGTAGGCTGAATCGATAAGCCCGAGTGACTGCTGGATATCGATGATGTAGATACCGTTGCGCTCGGCGAAGATAAAGCGCTTCATCTTTGGGTTCCAACGACGGGTCTGATGTCCGAAATGGACTCCGCTGTCGAGGAGTTCTCGCATTGTTACAACCGCCATGGCGGCACTCTCCTTTATTGCATGCAGTAGCGCATGCACTCGGTTGTCGAAGCGGCAATTTGCCGATTCCCTAGCATCTGGGCACCGACTTACTCGTAGAGTAAGACCGAAATGGTTTCCAGCCTGGGCTGGATAGATGCGTGAAGTCAGATCTTGCGATCTGCTGGGGGAAGTCTACGGGGCTGGGTGGCGTTCCCCGAAATCGAGGGGAGTTAGGCCCGGGGGTGGGCGTTATCGAAGGCCTTTTGCAGGCGATCAGGCGAAACGTGGGTGTAAATCTGGGTCGTCGAGAGCGATGAATGCCCCAAAATCTCCTGAACGGTGCGTAAGTCAGCGCCACCTTCCAAAAGGTGGGTCGCCGCGGTGTGGCGCAATCCGTGTGGCCCCATCTTTGAGCCAACCGCGGCCATCGCCTCATAGACCACCTCGCGGACCGTTCGTTGATCGATGCGGCTCCCCCGCGAGCCCAAAAAGACCGCACTCCCGGACTTTTCCGTGGCTAACGCTGGGCGCGCATTGGCGAGGTAATTATTTAAAGCCTGCACAGCCGGAACTCCCATAGGTACGACTCGCTCCTTGCTCCCCTTACCCATTACCTGCAGGGTGTTGCGAGATTCATCGATTGATCGGAGGTCCAGCCCACAGAGCTCGGAAACGCGGATCCCCGTGGCGTAGAGAACTTCAATCATTGCAAGGTCGCGGATAGTTAGTGGTGTTGGCTCCTCATCTACACGCATCTGCATGCTCGCCAGCACAGTCTCGGTATCAGTTAAATCCAAAACTTCAGGCAGGGTGCGATGTGGTTTAGGAATCGCAAGCTCAGCACCCAAATCACTCTTCAGCCAACCCTGACTTGCCGCCCAATATGTAAATGCTCGAATCGAAACGATCCGTCTGGCCATCGTCGATCGCGCGACTCCCGCTCCCTGCAATTCGGCCAACCAGGAGCGAATATGAGTGAGCTCTAATTGCGAGAACTCATCGATATGCAACTTCTCCATATGTTTGAGAAAAGATTCAAGATCACTCACATATCCCTTGATGGAGTTCTCTGCGAGATTGCGGACGAGAACAAGATGCTCCTCGTACTGTGCAATCAACTCTGAACTCATGCCTTAAAGGCTACTCGGGTTTGCGTCCCTGTCTGAGTAGGCCATAGGTAACGGCATCTTCCAGCGCCATCGCGGATGCAGCAATCACATTCTCGTGAACGCCAACGGTTGTCCACGATCCATCGCTATCGCTGGTTTCAACAAGTACACGAGTAACGGCCCCGGTACCCAGACGTCCCTCAAGAATGCGAACCTTGTAATCGGTGAGTTCTAGGCGCTCGAGTTCTGGGTAGAACTTCTGCAAGCCTGATCGCAGCGCAGTATCTATCGCGTTAACTGGGCCATTACCCGAACCTTCAGTAACGATGCTCTCGCCATGAGCGGTAAGCGTGACGGTTGCCTTTGAGGTGACTCCCCCGTTGGCATCACCATCGACCGTGGTCTTCCAATCTTCGATCGTGAAGAAGTTGGCGCGCTTACCGGCAATCTCTTCACGCAGCAGAAGTTCGAAGGATGCATCAGCTGCTTCGAAGGTGAAACCGCGGGACTCCATCTCCTTCACGCGTTCAACAACGCGAGCGACTACCTCTTTATCTCCGCCCAAATCAATGCCAAGTTCTTTCGACTTCAATTCAATAGATGCACGACCGGCCATCTCCGAAACCAACATCCGCATATCGTTTCCGACGCTTGCTGGATCTTCATGCTGATACATCGCCGGATCAACCTTGATCGCACTGGCGTGCAACCCTGCCTTGTGCGCGAAGGCAGAAGTACCGACATACGGCTGCCGAGCGCTCGGTGCAACGTTGGTTACCTCGGCAACGGCATGTGAAATTCTGAATGACTCTTGCAGCGCTCCTACTGGAAGCACTGGCTTCTTCATCTTGAGTTCAAGATTTGCGATGATGCTTACTAGATCTGCGTTGCCGGTCCGCTCGCCATATCCGTTGAGCGTGCCTTGCACGTGTGTGACTCCCGCATCAATAGCAGCAAGAGAGTTTGCGATCGCGCATCCAGTGTCGTTGTGGCAGTGAATTCCGAGGCGAGCTGAGGATGCGTGCAGGACTTCGTGAACAACATCAGTTAATTCTGTTGGAAGCATTCCGCCATTGGTATCGCAGAGCGCGATGACATCGGCTCCTGATTCGGCGGCAACGCGTACAACTTCAAGTGCGTATGCCTTATTAGAACGGTAACCATCAAAGAAGTGTTCGGCGTCGAGAAATACCCGCTGCCCACCTTCGCGTAGGAACTTGATAGAACTGCGAATCATTTCCAGGTTCTCATCGAGAGTTGTCTTCAGGGCAAGCTCGACGTGGCGATCGTGACTCTTCGCCACGAGCGTTACTGCGGGCGCTCCTGAATCTTGCAGAGCGCGTAGCAATACGTCATCGGCTGCCTGCACTCCTGGACGACGAGTTGCACCAAATGCAACGAAGGTGGCGTTCTTGAGTTTTAACTCGGTCTGCGCCAACTTAAAGAACTCAGTGTCCTTGGGGTTTGCTCCTGGCCACCCACCCTCAATAAATCCAACGCCTAAATCATCCAAGTGGCGCGCGATGGCCAACTTGTCATGCACCGAGAGGTTGAGCCCCTCTTGCTGCGCGCCATCGCGTAACGTGGTGTCATAGATGTGAAATGCATCAGAAACTGGCATTAAGAGACTCGCTTATTCCAGCCGTGCTTATCCTCGATGGTGCCGTGCTGAATACCGAGCAAGGTCTCGCGAATTTGGTTGGTGATCGGACCGGGGTTTCCATCGCCAGTTGGCCATGTACCTGCAGCGCTCTTAGCTGAACCAACAGGGGTAATAACCGCTGCTGTGCCGCAAGCAAAAACTTCTGTGATCTCGCCAGATGTAACGCCGTCGCGCCAATCATCGGTAGAAATCATTCCCTCTTCAACGCTATATCCAAGATCCTGGGCAACTTGCAGAATCGAACTACGAGTCACTCCTGCCAAAAGAGTTCCGGTGAGCTTGGGAGTAAAGACTGTCGCTCCGGGGCCTTTGCCTTTAACGAAGAAGAGATTCATTCCACCCATCTCTTCGACCCACTTACGTTCGATGGCGTCGAGCCAAACAACTTGGTCACAACCCTCTGCTGCGGCTTGCTTCTGAGCAAGAAGTGAACCTGCGTAATTTCCGCCGGTCTTGGCCTCTCCGGTACCACCTGGAGCGGCACGGACAAACTCTGTTGAGATCCAGACCGTAACTGCCTTACCGGGATTGAAATATGCCGATGCTGGTGTCGTAATGACTAAGTAGGTCGCCTTGTTGCTTGGGCGTACTCCGAGACCGATCTCGCTACCGAACATGAATGGACGGATGTAGAGGGATTCACCAATGTTTTGCGGAACCCAAGCGCGATCTTTGCTGACAAGCGCTTCGACTGTCGCGACGAAATCTGCGATCGACAATTCTGGAAGGGCTAGTCGAATTGCACTACGACGAAAACGCTCAGCGTTTGCCTCCGGACGGAAGAGGCTGACTCCCCCATCAGGTTGGCTATATGCCTTCAGACCTTCGAAGATTTCTTGGCCGTAGTGCAGTACAGATGTCGCGGGATCGATAGACAGTGGACCATACGCCTTGAGTTCGGCATCTCCCCAACCTTCTGCCTCAGTCCATTCAGCGATGACCATGTTGTCGGTGTAATACTTTCCAAAGCCACCAGCAGCAATCTTGGCAGCTCGATCTGCATCGCTCGCAGGGTTGGGATTTGGATTGAGGTTGATCTTCATTTAGAGGGCTCCTGCCAAGGCATCACCGATTTGTACGGTGCTTCTCTTTGAATCTGCACGGGTCAATAAATCTGCGGCGACTGCGCGCTCAACATCTGCTGCTGCTTCCAGCTCACCAAGGTGGGCAAGGAGCATCGCAACAGACATCACGGTGGCAGTTGGATCTGCAAGGGACTTTCCAGCGATATCGGGTGCGGAACCGTGCACTGGTTCAAACATCGATGGGAATTTTCGCGTCGGATTGATGTTGCCAGAAGCCGCAAGGCCAATTCCGCCACAGATCGCTGCAGCGATATCGGTCAAGATATCTCCAAAGAGATTATCTGTAACGACAACATCGAAGCGCTCTGGGTTGGTAACAAAGAACATCGAAGCCGCATCAACGTGGATGTAATCGGTGGCGATATCTGGGAACTCTTTTGCTACTTCATTAAAAGTACGAGTCCAAAGTCCGCCGGCATGGGTCAAGACATTGTTCTTGTGCACCAAGGTCAACTTCTTACGGGGACGAGCAGATGCGCGAGCAAAGGCATCGCGAATCACGCGCTCTGCACCACGCCGGGTATTGAGCGACTCTTCCGTAGCAATTTCGGCGTCAGTACCGAAGGCGAGATTTCCTCCTGCGCCAACATAAGGCCCTTCAGTTCCTTCGCGAACGACGATAAAGTCGATAGGCGCTTGAGTCGCAAGCGGTGACTTCACACCAGCGTGCAACTTTGCCGGACGTAGGTTGACGTATTGATCAAAGGCGAAGCGGAGCTTAAGCAGAAGTCCGCGCTCGAGTACGCCGCTAGGAACAGTTGGGTCCCCGACAGCGCCCAGCAGAATGACATCGGCTTTGGCGATCTCTGCCATCGTCTCATCACTCAATACTTCACCGGTTGCATGCCAGTGGGCTGCTCCCAAGTTGTAGTGGATTTTGGTGAAGGAGAGGTCGTACTTAGCGGCAACCTTGTCGAGGACTTTCAGTCCCTCGGCAACGACCTCAGGCCCGATGCCATCTCCAGCAATGACCGCTAATTTGAATTCCTTCATTACGAGACCAGGGTGACTGTGCGAACGAGCTCAGCGCCAGTTTCGTGAGCGACCTTGGCGACAATCTCTGCAGAGAGCGCCGAATCAATGTTCAGAGCCATCAGCGCCTGACCGCCAGCTTCGCTACGGGCAACCTGCATGCCTGCAATGTTGATACCTGCAGCACCGATAACTCCACCGACTGCGCCGACGACTCCTGGGCGATCTGCATACTGCAAGAAGAGCAAGTGCTCTGTTGGAGGCAGATCCAGATCAAAGCCATTGATCGCGATGATCTTCTCGACCTTACGAATACCCATCAGAGTGCCATCGACGACAATCGAGCGACCATCTGGAAGCGCAGCGCGCAAAGAGATCATGCTGCGATATTCAGGGCTCTCGGGATTAGTTGTAACTGAGGAGGTCATGCCGCGTTCTGCAGCAAGGCCTGGTGCGTTCACATATGTAACTGACTCTGCTCCTACTGCGACAAGGGCTCCCTTGAGAACGCTTGTAGCGAGAACTGAAGAGTCGTGACCAGAGATGTCCCCACGTACTTCAACATCAAGTGATGTTGGGAGTTCACCTGCGATGATGGTTGCAATCTGCGCCATCTTCTCAACGAGTGGGAGTGATGGACGAATATCTTCGTGGATCGCGCCACCCTTAACGTTGAGAGCATCGGGGACGAGTTCGCCAGAAAGCGCTTTGCGAACTGATACTGCAACTGCGATACCTGCACGCTCTTGGGCCTCATCGGTTGATGCACCGAGGTGAGGTGTGGCAACTACTTGATCGAGTGCAAAGAGAGGTGAATCAGTGCATGGCTCGGTAGCAAATACATCGAGGCCAGCACCTGCAACGCGGCCTTCAACGATTGCGTTGTAGAGAGCCTCTTCATCCAATACTCCACCACGCGCTGCGTTGATGATCCGAACTGTCGGCTTTACCTTTGTCAGCGCATCGACGCCGATCAGGTTTGCAGTCTCTTTGGTCTTTGGGAGGTGGATAGTGATGAAGTCACTGATGCGAAGCAACTCATCGAGTTCTACTAAGCGAACCCCGAGTTGCGCCGCGCGGGCTGGCAAAAGGTAAGGATCGTAGGCAACCACGTTCATGCCAAATGCCTGCATACGTGCAGTAACTAGCTGACCAATCTTTCCAAAACCAACAACTCCGAGTGTCTTCTCGAAGAGTTCGGCTCCGGTGTACTTCGAGCGCGCCCACTTGCCGTTGCGCAACGCAGCATTTGCAGGCGAAACGAAGCGAGCAGAAGCGAGCAAGAGTGCAATCGCAAGCTCAGCGGCGCTGACGATATTTGATGTTGGAGCATTAACGACCATGATTCCGGCAGCGGTAGCAGCTGGAATATCAACGTTATCTACACCGACACCTGCGCGAGCAATTACCTTGAGCCCCTTTGAGGCAGCAATTGCTTCGGCATCCATCTTCGTGGCAGAGCGAATGAGTACTGCATCAGCACCGGCGGCGAGAGCTGCGAGGAGCTCTGCGCGGTTTGCGCCATCACAATTCTTTACCTCAAAGTCAGGTCCGAGCGCCTCGAGAGTGGCAGGGCTCAGTTCTTCTGCGATGAGAACGATTGGCTTAGCCACGAGCTGCAGAACCTTCCTTGTAATCATCATGTGTTGAGCTCTTGACCCAAGACATCATCTTGCGGAGGTCGCGGCCAACTGCCTCGATAGGGTGAACTTCGCCCTTAGCGCGTAGCGCCTTGAACTCGGGTGCGCCAGCATCTTGATCGTCGATGAAGCGCTTAGCGAAGGTGCCATTTTGAATATCGGCGAGAACGGCCTTCATGTTCTCCTTGACGCTTGGATCGATAACGCGAGGTCCAGAGACGTAGTCTCCATATTCAGCGGTATCTGAAACCGACCAACGCTGCTTTGCAATTCCACCTTCGTACATCAAGTCAACGATCAACTTGAGCTCGTGAAGGCACTCAAAGTATGCAACCTCAGGTTGGTAGCCAGCTTCGATGAGAGTTTCAAAACCATATTGAACGAGCTGTGACGCGCCACCACAGAGAACGGATTGCTCTCCAAATAGATCGGTCTCGGTCTCTTCTGTAAAGGTGGTCAAGATTCCACCGGCACGCAAACCACCGATTGCCTTGGCATATGAAAGTGCTAGCGGCCAAGCGTTGCCTGTTGCATCTTGCTCAACGGCTACTAGGACTGGAACTCCACGGCCTGCGGAGTATTCGCGACGAACGAGGTGACCGGGGCCCTTAGGAGCGACCATGGCAACATCGATATTGGCCTCTGGCTTGATGTAGCCGAAGCGGATGTTGAAGCCGTGTCCAAAGAAGAGAGCGGAGCCAGGCTTGAGGTTTGGCTTGATCGAGTCGTTGTAGATGTGGCGTTGGACGTGATCAGGAGCCAAGAGCATTACGACATCGGCTTCCTTAACTGCATCAGCAACTGAAAGTACGCGAAGGCCTTCAGCCTCTGCCTTGGCGCGCGATGCGGAACCTTCGGCGAGACCAATGCGGACATCTACTCCGCTATCGCGAAGAGAGAGTGCGTGTGCATGACCCTGCGAGCCATAACCAATGACGGCAACTTTCTTGGATTGAATGATCGATAGATCTGCATCTTCATCGTGATATTGGGTAGCCACTTTAGGGTCTGCCTTTCTTAGTCGTGATCCGGGGTATGTGATTTTCCTGGCTTCAATCCGCGCTCCATTGCGACGAGTCCGGACTGAACCAATTCTTTGATGCCATATGGCTCCAAGACGCGTAGGAGCGCTTGGATCTTCTCGCTATTACCAGTCGCTTCGATCGTGACGGCATCCTGTACCACATCGACAACCTTGGCGCGGAAGAGTTGAACGGTCTCGAGAACTTGTGAGCGAGTCTCGGGGCTGGTTGTGACCTTTACAAGAAGGAGTTCGCGCTGCACCGAAGCGATTGGATCGAGCTCGATGATGCTCAGCACATTGATCAACTTGTCGGTCTGCTGAATTACCTGCGATAAGGCATGACCTTCTACGTTGACGACAATCGTCATGCGAGAAACATTGGGATCTTCCGTAGGACCTACGGCGAGCGAGTCAATGTTGTATCCGCGGCGGGCGAAGAGTGAGGCAACTCTTGCCAGGACTCCTGGACTGTTTTCAACGAGAACGGAGAGTGTATGTGTGCTCATTTATAGCTCCTGTGAATCCCAGATAGGCGCCATTGACTTTGCGATAACGATGTCATCGTTCGAGGTACCCGCAGCCACCATCGGCCATACCATCGCATCGCGATGCACGCTGAAATCAACCACAACAGGACGATCATTGATCGCCATCGCCTCGTTGATAACGCGATCTACATCTTCTTTGCTCTCACAACGCAGGCCGACGCAACCCATTGCCTCAGCGAGTTTTGCAAAATCAGGAATGCGCTTGGAGTGCAGATCGGTGTTGGAGTAGCGCTCGTTGTAGAACAAGGTCTGCCACTGGCGAACCATTCCAAGCGATTCATTATTTATGATCGCTACCTTGATCGGAATATTGTTCAATGCGCAGGTAACTAACTCTTGATTAGTCATCTGGAAGCAACCATCACCATCAATCGCCCATACGACTGTATCTGGTGCACCGACTTTGGCACCCATCGCAGCAGGCACTGCAAAGCCCATAGTTCCAAGCCCACCAGAGTTGATCCAAGTACGCGGCTTCTCATAATTAACGAATTGCGATGACCACATCTGATGCTGTCCGACGCCCGCAACATAAATTGCATCAGGACCGGCGATCTGACCTAAACGTTGAATCACGTACTGTGGCGAGACCGATCCATCAGTGGGTTCGTCAAAGCCGAGTGGATACTTGTTACGCCAGCTATTGCACTGTGCCCACCACTCGGTGAGATCAGGCTTTGAACTTTCAAACTTCTTCTTCAACTCTGGCAACAATGCATTGATGGTCGCCTTGAGATCGCCGATCAACGCGACATCGACGATACGGTTCTTACCGATCTCAGCGGGGTCAATATCTGCATGGATGACTCTTGCGTTAGGCGCGAAAGAGGAGAGCTTGCCCGTCACGCGGTCATCGAAGCGAGCGCCGAGGGTGATGAGCAGGTCGGCCTTTTGAAGTGAAGTAACAGCCGCAACCGTTCCGTGCATGCCAGGCATTCCCAAATGCTGTGGGTGGCTATCGGGGAAGGTGCCGAGGGCCATCAAAGTTGTAACAACGGGAGCACCGGTGAGCTCTGCAAGCTTCATCAGTTCCGCAGAGGCATTGGACTTGATTGCTCCACCACCAACATAGAGCACGGGGCTCTTTGACTCTGCAATCAGCGCAGCCGCATCACGAATCGACTCAGCGGTCGGATCCATGATTGGGTTGTAACCTGGAAGCGAGAGGGATGTCGGCCATTCGAATTCGGTCATCTTGGTCAAAGCATCCTTGGCGATGTCGACCAGTACTGCGCCAGGGCGTCCGGTTCCTGCAATATGGAAGGCCTCGGCGATCGCGCGGGGAATATCACGTGGATCTGTGATGAGGAAGTTGTGTTTAGTGACGGGCATCGTGATGCCACGAATATCAGCCTCTTGGAAGGCATCGGTGCCGATCGCAGCCGAAGCGACCTGACCGGTAATTGCAACAATTGGGACAGAGTCCATCTGCGCATCGGCGAGCGGGGTTACCAAGTTTGTGGCGCCCGGACCAGAAGTTGCGATGCAGACTCCAACGCGTCCAGTCGCTTGGGCGTAGCCAGTTGCGGCATGGCCAGCGCCTTGCTCGTGGCGAACCAAGATATGGCGGATGGAGCTATCAAAGATCGGGTCGTAAGCAGGAAGAATCGCGCCGCCAGGGATTCCGAACATGACATCGACTCCAGCAGACTCAAGTGAATTCACGAGTGACTGCGCTCCGGTGATTTGTGCTGACATATTCATCTCCTTCCCTGTCGGTTTACTCGAAAGACATTTACCCCGTGAAATACGAAACCCCTCAGTTTCCACTGAGGGGTAGCGCACCA
>Ga0208497_1000966_pt1 | contig 11542 bp, 5 predicted proteins | sample CryBogCBE25Aug07_FD_184555 | JGI IMG/M metagenome (GOLD analysis project Ga0208497, IMG submission 184555) | Freshwater microbial communities from Crystal Bog, Wisconsin, USA - CBE25Aug07 (SPAdes) | ecosystem: Environmental > Aquatic > Freshwater > Lake | place: Crystal Bog, Wisconsin, USA...
GTGAATGATTTTTGCCCCTTGCTCGTTCTTACAAGGATATGACCCCGGGTGGAATCGAACCACCATCTAGAGTTTAGGAAACTCCTATTCTATCCGTTGAACTACGGGGTCAGCCAAAAAATGAGTTTATCAACCTATTCAAGCTGTGACAAGGCCATGACGCCGACAGGTGGTCAAACAGATTCGCTTAATCGCCTGCCTACAACCATCTTTTTAAAAAAGACTCCCAGCTTTCCGCAAAAAGCCTTGCCGTGGATACGCATAGATTCCATACCAAGATAAACAACGGGAGTGGTGAAAAGGGTAAGGGCCTGAGAAACAAGTAATCCACCCACTATAGCGACACCCAAGGGTTGACGCAGTTCGGAACCAACCCCCATACCGATGGCTAAGGGAAGCGATCCAAATATTGCGGCTGCGCTAGTCATCATGATCGGTCGGAATCGCACGATGCACGCCTCATAAATGGCATCCCTAGGGGATAACAAACGATCCCGTTGGACCTCGATGGCATAATCAACCATCATGATGGCATTCTTCTTAACAATGCCGACTAGGAGGATGATGCCGATCATGGCGACGATACTCAGTTCCATTTTGACAATAATAAGAGCCAGCAAGGCGCCAATGCCGGCTGTGGGTATGGTGGAAAGTATGGTCAATGGGTGAATAAGGCTCTCGTAGAGCATTCCAAGAACAATGTAAACGGCAAGAATTGCAGCCATAATCAGCAACGGTTGCGTTGAAAGGCTATCTTGGAAGAGAAGCGCATTCCCGGCAAAGCCCCCTTTGATCGTCGGGGGCATTTTCAATTCAGTCATCGCACTATTCACGAGATCCTCCGCCTCACCTAAAGAGACGCCGGGAAGAAGGTTGAAAGAAAAGGTGACAACTGGAAACTGACCCTGATGATTCAGTGATAGAGGTTGGGTAACCTGTTCAAAGTGAGCAATTGCACTCAATGGAATCATTTTTCCCGCTGCTGATTTGACATAAATCTTGGAGAGATAGGCGGGATCCTTTGCCATTTCAGGATCTGCTTCGAGGATGACATGAAATTGACTGAGCGTATCGTACATTGTTGAGACTTGCTGCTGACCGAAAGCATTATAGAGAACATGGTCAATTTGAATCGGCTGAATACCGAGGCTGCCTGCAAGATTACGGTCAACGACGACCTTGACTTCACGTCCCTGGAACTGAGAGTCGGCATTGATATCAACCAGTTGGGGGTATTTTTGAAGTTTCTCAATAAGTCTGGGTGCCCAAGTTATGAGGGGCCCAATGGTATCGGATCGAAGAGCATACTGGTACTGTGCCCTGGATTGCCTTCCTCCCATCCTTAGATCCTGAGCGGGGGCAAGATAGGTCCTGGTGCCCTTTACCGCGGCGAGTTTGGGGCGCAGTCGATTGATGACTCCATCGACATCCAGGCCGCGCTTAGCCTTTGGCTTCATGGCGATGTAGAGGCGACCATTATTGGAACTCGTTCCACCATTTGATCCGATGACGGAGGCCACGTGCTCGACTGCTGGATCATCCTTGATGATCTTTGCTATTTGTTGCTGCTTCTCCTGCATGGATAGGAATGAAATATCCTGAGCACCCTCCGTAGTTCCAAAAATCAATCCTGTGTCCTGCTGAGGAAAAAAACCTTTTGGCACGACTGTATAAAGGTAGGCCGTCAGGAAAATCGTAGCTGCAGTTAAAATCTGCATCAGTACAACGTGTTGAAACACCCAATCCAATCCTCTGCGATAGGATGACTGCATTGCACTGAATGCAGCTTCAAACAAAGAGGAAAATCGGTTTTCAGGTTGATCACCCTCCTTGCGCAAAAAACGCGCACATAAAGAGGGAGTCAACGTCAGTGAAACAACAAGGGAAACCAGAATGGCTGAACTTAACGTCACCGCAAACTCATGAAAGAGCCTTCCAATAACCCCACCCATCAAGAGGATGGGAAGAAAGATAGCAACCAAGGAGAGACTCATGGAAACAACGGTAAAACCTATCTGCTTTGCACCGAGAAGGGATGCTTCCAGAGCAGATTGTCCCGACTCCATGTGACGTACGATATTCTCAATCACCACAATGGAATCATCAACAAGGAAGCCTACAGAAACGGTAAGCGCCATGAGAGAGAGATTATTGAGACTGTAGCCGAATAGCCACATCACCCCGAATGTAGCGGCCAGGCAAAGGGGAACCGTAATTCCGGCAATAAAAGTGGGGGCAAGTCGTCGGAGGAAAAGGAACATGACTAGAACAACCAGGGCACTAGTGATCATCAGCGTTGTTTGCACATCATCAACTGAAGCACGAATTGTCTGTGTACGATCCGACACCACATCCAAGTGAACCCCTGGCGGCAGCCATGAACGGAGGAGTGGGAGGATCTTCTTAATACCATCGACGATTTCTATGACATTGGCATCGCTCTGCTTGAAAACGGGCATGATCACGGCACGCTTGCCGTCAAACCAACCGCCTTGGTAGCGATTCTCCGTTCCATTCATGACTTTTGCGACAAAGGAAAGAGGGATTGGGATCCCATTTCTCTGGGCGATTACAAGATCCTGATAGTCCTCGGCACCAAGAAGTTGATCATTAACTCGCAAGCTGTAGGAACGATCTGGCGTTTCAATGAAACCCCTGGGAGCAAAATGGTTGGCTCCTGTTAAAAAGGCCTGAAGATCATTCATTCCCAAGCCGATACTTGCCAACTGTGCCGGATCTACCTGAACCCTGACAGCAGTCTTTGCTCCTCCGGAAATCATGACCTGACTGACTCCAGGAATCTGGTTGATACGCTGGGAAATAATGTCATCGGCATAAGTATAGACATCCGAAAGAGGTTTCGTATCCGAAGTCATTGCAAGAACCATGACCGGAGCGCCGGCAGGATTGACTTTGCGGTAATCAGGAGGATTTTTAATTTCTGGAGGAAGATCATGTGCCGAGGCCCGTATCGCAGCCTCCACATCCCTCGCCGCCCCGTCTATATTCCTATCCAAATCAAACTGAACGGTGATATCACTGCTCCCTGACTTACTGGACGAAGTCATCTCTATCACGCCGGGAATCTGTCCGAGTCGCCTTTCCAACGGTGCCGCAAGAGCGGTGGCAGCAGTCTGAGAATCGATTCCCGGAACGTCGGCACCGACACTTACAGTCGGGAAATCAACACTAGGAAGGGGCGCAATAGGGAGGAAGAAATAAGCAGTGAAGCCAAGAAGAATAATCCCAAACGCAATCAAAGAAGTCCCCCTGGGACGACTGATAAAGGGGGCCGATAGATTCATGTGCTCAGGACGTCAAACCGCTATTTGAGAGAGATTTATTTTCTGGACTCTCATTTTCAGGGAGAAGTTTCTTCGAAACCCAGTTCTCCAAGCGATCCAGGTAGAGGTAGATGACAGGAGTCGTATAGAGTGTGATGAGTTGAGAAAGGAGGAGACCGCCCACGATCGCTATACCCAGGGGCTTGCGAAGTTCGGATCCAGTTCCTGATTGAAACGCAAGAGGAATTGCACCAAGGAGAGCAGCGGCCGTGGTCATCATGATGGGCCTGAATCGAAGAAGGCACGCCTGATAGATCGCATCACGCGCTGAGACATTTCCGTCCATGCGTGCATCAAGGGCAAAATCGATCATCATGATCGCGTTCTTCTTCACAATTCCAATGAGTAGAATGATTCCGATGAGAGCGACCAAGGTGAACTCCATACCGCAAAGAAGCAAGGCAGTGAAGGCGCCGACTCCAGCACTGGGAAGAGTTGATAGGATGGTGATCGGATGGATGTAGCTCTCATACAGAACTCCAAGCACGATATAGATCACAATAATTGCGGCGAGGATGAGCAATGGTTCGCTCGCAATGGATGCTTTGAACTCGGCCACGCTGCCAAGGAACTGAGTCTGGATACTATCGGGCATACCGAGTGAACGTTGCGCTTTTTCAATGACCTTGACGGCTTCACCAAGAGAATGCCCGTGACTAATATTAAAGGAAATGGTCGATGAGGGAAACTGCCCCTGATGGGTTATCATTAGTGGGCTTGTCTTGGTTTTAATACTGACCAGTGCGTTCAAAGGAACCAGCTTTCCGGAGGAGGAACTGACATAGATCTTATCAAGGGCATCCGGAGAATTGCTGTAGCCCGCCGCATTTTCCATCACGATCCTGTACTGATTCAACTGGGTGTAGATAACCGATATCTGGCGCTGTCCGAAGGCGTCGTAGAGAGTGTCATCGATCGCCTGGACCGGAACATTCAGTCGCGAAGCTGCCACACGGTCAATGGTGATTTCCAACTGAAGACCCATATCCTGCTGGTCACTGGCAACATCTGAAAGCACCGGATTATTACGGAGACGCTCTATCAGTTTAGGAATCCATGAACGAAGAACGGTCGGATCGGCATCCTCGAGAAGATATTGGTACTGGGTCCGACTGATGCGTGTATCAATTTGAAGATCCTGAGAAGGCTGCAAATAAAGAGTGATTCCCGAGACGAGACGAGCCGTCGCAGACAGGCGGTTCATGATCACTGCGACTGGACTCCTTTTCTCACGAGGTTTTAGAACAATATAGAGTCGACCCGAATTCTGGGTGGAGTTGACAATTCCGGTTCCAACGAAAGCCGCGACTCGAAGCACGTCAGGATCTTTTGCTATTAAGGCCGAGAGTTCTTGCTGTCTTTCCTTCATCTGAGTGAAGGAGATGTCTTGGGCTGCATCTGTGACGCCTATAATAAGGCCTGTATCCTGGACTGGGAGGAGACCTTTCGGAATCAGCACGAACATGATTCCGGTGACGACCAAAGTTCCTAAAGCCACAACAAGGGTTCCACGTTGGTGGCGAAGAACCCAAAGCAGGGTGCGATCATAGAACCGAAGGGCACTTTCAAAAAATCCCTCCAACGAGCGAGAAAGATTTGATTCCTTCTCATGACTTTCGGCCTTCAGCATCTTTGAACACATCATGGGAGTGAGTGTCAGGGAAACGATTGCCGAAACGATGACGGCCGTACTGAGCGTAATGGCAAATTCTCTGAAGAGGCGCCCCACAATACCGGACATGAAGAGAAGCGGAATAAAGACCGCAATCAGTGATATACTTAAAGATATGACGGTGAAGCCGATCTGACGCGAACCTTTCAGGGCTGCCTGCAGGGGGGAATCTCCCAGCTCGATATAACGCACGATATTTTCGATCATGACAATTGCGTCGTCGACCACAAACCCCGTGGAAATCGTTAGGGCCATCAAGGATAAGTTATCAAGGCTGAAACCCAACAGGTACATGACCGCAAAGGTTCCTAAAACGGAGAGAGGCAGGGCGATGCTGGGGATAATGGTAGCGCTCAACTTCCGTAAAAAAAGGAAGAGAACAAGCACCACAAGAAAAACCGTCAGCAGGAGTGTGAACTCAACATCATTGACAGATGCCCGGATAGTTTCGGTACGGTCGGAGAAGATTGAAATATGGATTCCTGGGGGGAGAGATGCCGACAACTTCGGAAGAAGTTCCTTCAAGCGATCGACCGTGTTGATGATGTTTGCACCGGGTTGTCGCTGGATATCCAGTAATACGGCCTGACGGTAAGGACTCTGCGCACTAGATATCCATGCTCGGACAAGTGTGTTCTCGACATCGTCCTGAACCGAGGCGACATCCATGAGACGTACCGGCGAATTGTTATTCGTATTGTAGGCAAGTATCAACGGAGCAAGCTCCGCCGCACTAAGGATCTGATCGTTAGCACCAATCGTAAAAGACTGCTTTGCTCCATCAAAGCTCCCCTTGGGAGAATTGGCATTAGCTTGGTTGATCGTTGTGCGGACGGATTCCAAGCTTATCCCCTGGGCGTTTAGAGCCGCAGGATTGAGTTTCACGCGAACTGCTGATTTTTGATTGCCTTGAATGGTGACCAGACCGACTCCCTGGACTTCACTTAGTTTCTGGGCAAGGACTGAATCCGCGAAATCATTAATCCTGACGAGCGGCAGAGTGTCTGAGGTGATTGCAAGCGTAAGTATCGGAGCGTCGGCCGGGTTAACCTTGTTATAGACCGGGGGATTCGGCATATTCGGAGGTAATACTCCTCCAGCAGCATTGATGGCTGCCTGAACATCTTGGGAAGCTTGATCAATATTTTTCCCGAGCACGAACTGGAGAGTTATCACAGAAGTTCCAAGAGAACTGATCGAGTTCATCGAGGAGAGTCCGCTGATCTGTCCGAATTGCTTCTCAAGGGGAGCCGTGACAAGCGAGGCCATGACTTCCGGATCAGCCCCGGGGTACTGGGAGGTCACCTGAATCGTTGGGAAATCGACTGCCGGTAAAGCTGAAATAGGAAGGAACCTGAACCCAAGTATACCGACAAGGACAAGAGCCACCATCAGAAGGGATGTGGCAACTGGCCTCTTAATAAAAGGTTCGGAAATATTCATGAGTGATCTTTGTATAAGAATCAAAGATTCCCTAGGACATCAGATGCGCAAGGACACAAGGCCAATATCACGCAGAGGCCATCAGGGGGTTTTATGATGACGGGAACCTGATTCAGAACCTGTTTTGGCGGATGCTGTGGAGACCGGGGAATTTGGTTGAAGGCGATACTGACCGTCCACAACCACTTTTTCACCCGCTTTGATCCCGGATTCAATCAGTGTAAGACCTGCCTCCGCTCCTCCCGTTGCGACGGGCCTCATTTCGGCTGTGTTGGACTCACCCACAACATAAACATAGCTGCCCTCCGGTCCCAGTTGCACCGCTTCCGTAGGAACAACCAAGGCATCAGGATGCTTGCCTACAAGAAGCCGGACATTGACAAACTGACCAGGCCATAATTTGTAATCCTCGTTATCGAAGACAGCTTTTAGTTTCACCGTTGCCGTGGATGTATCGATCTGATTGTCGACGACACTCAGCACACCGGTGGCAAGTGGTGTCTGATTATTGCGATCCAGGGCAGTAACCTGAAGAGATTTGCGAGCCAGCATCGGTTCCCGGATTTCCGGGAGACTTTGCTGGGGGAGCGTGAACGCAACATAGATCGGTTGAATCTGGTTGATCGTGACAATCGAGGAAGCTCCATTGGCCATATTACCACCCACCGTGACCTGATTTCCAACATCCACCTGCTTGACTCCAGTTCGGCCACTTATAGGGGCGGTCACTCTGGTATAATCCAACTGTGTTTTTTGCAGTTCAACGTTGGCATCATCTGCCTTAACAGTTGCCTCAAGTTGCGCAACGAGATACCTCTGCGTGTCAAAAGTCTGATGATCCAGGACATTTTTCTCGAGAAGAGACTTGTCACGGTCCATCAGAACCTGAGCGCTTTGTAACTGGGCAACATCCTGAAGTTTCTTGGAAACGGCTTGATCATATTGAGCCTGGTAAGTTCTAGGGTCAATGATGGCCAAGACATCCCCCTGCTTTACTTCCTGCCCCTCCTGAAACCTAATTTCTTGAATTTGTCCAGATACTCTCGCATTGACCAAGACCGAATTAAAAGCCTGCACAGTTCCGAGTCCGTTCAGATAAATCGGAAACTCTTCCGTAATAGCAGTGGCCAACGTGACTGGAACAGGACCTCCATTACCCAGACCTCTCCTTGACTTTGAATGCGTTGAAGCATCCTCAGCATGAGGATAAAAACGCCAGACCAGAAGTGCGGTAACAACAAGTAGGAGTAACCATTTGATCCATTTGAAGGATCCTTTTTTAAGGGGCGTCTTGGGGTCGATTTCCTGCAATCTATCCTGAGAAGTGCCTTGCGAGGAATCGTGTTGAGAAGGGTTCATAGGACAGTTGTTTTAACACTTACGGTGTACGTTTGTTGTAGATAAATTGAATAAATGCACACTGTGATCAGTTGAACTTTGCCATAAGGGCACGGATCGTCACGAAAAGAATGGAGTCCTTGGTTGCGTCAAATGAATGGCTATTCGGATAGAGCGGATAGATCAAGGGATAGGCAAATCTGTACCCAAGCACGGACTGATCTTCTGCAAGTTGTGTTACTATTGAGGCACGCTCTGAGCCTCTTGGACTTTTTACATAAGAGACAACTTCCGGCGGGCTTGATTTTCCAAAGGTTGTTGGCAACTCAACGATCACAGGAACTGCGTACTTTTCATGCAAGGCCTCTATTGTTGACTTATTTGCCTTGAAGTCCCAAGCCCTCATCACGATGAAGTCAACTCCCTGTGGAATGAGAGAGAGTGGCCCCTCAAAGCCCACAATCTGCCCGCAGGAATGGGCGTAAGAAATCCCCTTCGCGAGAACAAGGGCATTAACCTCTTTATCATTGGGGCGAACTAGGAAAGTCCAGGCATCGGGACGAATTTTTGAATTAATTTGTTTTAAATGTTCAACGAATACACTTCCGAAAGACTCGTCCCCAGCATTGACAACCAAATCGAACTGACACCCCTTGTTCAAAGAGTTCACAGCAGAGCGCACGACCTTAAAGGCCTCGATCTCAGCATTGGAAATGCCTCCGTAATCGGGAACGCGGATAAGTCCCGTCACAAAGGTGGGTCTCAATGAAGCTAGCGTACGCCCAATGCTTAGCGGTGTCTGGGCAACCCCAGGCAATGTCCAAGCTCCCTGGTGAAAGAGTCGGGCTTGAATAACACGCCGGAATGACTCTTTCTTATCATTTTTGAAGATACTGCTGCTCAACGGAACATTGATGATGTCTTCATTCCATATCGCCGAAGAAGAGACCTGAGTATTTGTCTGAGCGTTGCTTGAAGCCCTGGAAGCCTGCACACCTGAAAACGGCAGAAATCCGAGAAAGCACAGAATCACAACTCTCACATGGGACGATTTGCTCAAACTATAAGGGCTGATCCTCATGTAGGGGAGATTCACTTTCAGGGTTGTGCGACTTTATTTGGTTGTTCCAAATCGGTTCGAAAGGAAGCAACAGGGAGACCTTGTTCACTGTAGAGATTCCCTTCAGGAAAGTCTTTCCAATTGTAGCGAACAAATTTCGGATGCGGAACAGTTGGACATGATAAAAGCACGCTTCTGCCATCAATGACTCCCTTTGCCGCAAACCATTTGGTGCCGTCTCCACGTATCGCAAACCCCTTGAGCGATGTCGCTAATGAAAAAGGGAAACTATCAGAGACAGAAGGGGGGACTCCGAGAGTCAAAGAGCTGCCAAATGTCTCAAAAATCACCCTGATCTTATCTCCTTCTATCCTGACTTCTTTGCAAACCGGGCCAGTATCGCGAATCATCTCCCCGTAAAAACGATGCCTTGCAAGCAGTGCAAGGCGCCTTCCAACGAGAAGTTTTTCATTGGGAAATAGCTCCTCAGGCATTCCCAAGTCATCAGCAACGGCAACTCCGGTCATGGGGAGTGTCAGCATAGTTGCAATAGACTCCCTTAACCAGGGAAGAGAGCCGGTACTGTCACCTTGCAAACTTGAATACAGGTCAACAGCAACCGCCCCGCTTTCCCCGTAACCGGCTGGAGTAACCGCAAAGAATGGGAAAGGTCCCAATGCCCAGCGCTTTCTCCATTCCTTGATAAGACGCTGGAGTTCAACTCTATATCGCAGGACAGAAAGACCTCGATCAGATTCTCCCTGATACCAAATTACCCCCGCAATGGAAAAGGAGACGATGGGAGCAATCAATTCCTTATAAACGGAGTGGTCATTGAGTTTAGCCAAAGAGATTGAGGAAGCGCCGCTGAACCATGATGAAATGGGAGAATCAGTCTTGGTGCATTGAATCATTCCGATCGGAATATGTTGGGAGCTCCATAGGTCTCTCGCAAAGAAGTATCCGACTGCAGAACAAACCGAGGCCTTATCCCTTGTGCAGACAACCCAATGACCTCCTTTTTCACGAATCGGGATGACGTCATTATCTCTTATATAAAAGCGAATCCGTTCCTCGCTTCTTAAACCATGGGGATCCTCCCATTCCGGTGTCTTGGCAAGCGGAAAGGCCATGTTCCCCTCACCTGCACAGATCCAAACATCACCAACAATGACATCATGCAACTCAATACGATTTTTCGCATTGATGATAAAACTTTGCGGTTGCGAAGATTTGGCTAACGCGGGCAGAATGATCCTCCATTTTCCCGAAGAATCAGCGACCGTTTGTTCATAAAGATTGCCGAAAGAAACGGAGACTCTCTCTCCGGGTGAAGAATTTCCCCAGACGGGCACCGTCACGTCACGCTGCAGTACCATGTGATCGCCAAAGATCGGAGGAAGGGTGACATCGGCAATTGCCGTCCATGAAAAGAACAGGAAAATGCTCAGATACAGGCTGTTTCCTATTGAAACAAGGAAAGCCGGTCTTAAGTTCCCCCTAAGCTCAGGCATAAAAGCTTTTTGGAATAATATGCCCTTAATAAGTGTCCTCTCTTTAGTAACGCGAACCTCGGTCTTTTTTAAAGCCCTTCGCAAACTTGGCCGGCTTTCCTTTATCGAAGGAAGGCTTGAATCCAATTTTCCCTCCCTGAGCGGAGTCTCGCGGGGGCTGTGCTCCTTTCTTGAAGCCTTTTGGTTGGGCAAAACCCTCGTTTGCCTTCAATTCGTTGGGGAGTTCCTGAGTTTTAGGAAACTGAGGATTATCACTGTCACCTCCCTGTCCCAACAAAAGCGAGAAGAGCGCGGAGCAGACCTCAGTAGCTTGAAATCCCTGCTCCATGAGGCGATCGGTGAATTGCGTTTGATCGGAAAATCTTCCAGAGGATAGCAAAGAATGAACTTTTTCAAACATCTGCTCCGACCGCTTCCCCTCCACTTCGCCGGGAGTTGGAATCGTTCCCCTACGGATGCGAGAATGGGTGAATTTTTCTAGGTACTGGATCTTGTAAATATCACGTCCAGTAACAAAGGTCGCAGCCATTCCCTTTCGACCCGCGCGACCGGTTCGACCGATCCGGTGGACGTAGTCCTCCGGATCATGGGGCAGATCGTAGTTGATAACGACCTCCAGGGCGTCGACATCAATCCCGCGTGCAGCTACATCGGTTGCGACCAGAAACTCGAACTCAGAGTTCTTGAACTTGTTCATGACACGAGTGCGCTGAGCCTGGGTGATGCCACCATGAAGCCGATCTGCCGAAAATCCTTGAGCCAGAAGGGCGTCTGCCAACTCATCAACCATACGCTGCGTGTTGCAGAAAATGATACCAAGTCGGAATGCGTGGAAATCAACAAGGCGAATCAGGGACTGCGTCTTGCCACGCGGCGGGATCTCGTAAAAAAATTGCTCGATATCCGGGGCCGCCACATCCTTTCGCTCGATGGCAACAGTTTTTGCATCCTTGGAGTACCGGTTGATCAGTTGCTTGATCGGTCCGGAAAGCGTGGCAGAAAAGAAGACGGTTTGTCGATCGTCAGGAGTCGCGTCCAGAATCTTCTGAATATCATCCCGAAAGCCCATGTCGAGCATCCTGTCGGCTTCGTCAAGGATCGCTACTTTAAGCTGATCAAGCTTTAGTGTGCCCCTTTCAAGATGGTCGATGATACGTCCGGGAGTTCCGAT
>Ga0208497_1000968_pt1 | contig 11541 bp, 9 predicted proteins | sample CryBogCBE25Aug07_FD_184555 | JGI IMG/M metagenome (GOLD analysis project Ga0208497, IMG submission 184555) | Freshwater microbial communities from Crystal Bog, Wisconsin, USA - CBE25Aug07 (SPAdes) | ecosystem: Environmental > Aquatic > Freshwater > Lake | place: Crystal Bog, Wisconsin, USA...
TTCTCCAGAAATCTTAAGAGAAAAATTGGGATTCGCGCGATTTACTCGCATGAGCCGCGGGCAGGAGCCTCTAGCGGTGGTCTTGCCTGTTCAGGCTATGGCTCAACTGTAATGGTGACAGCTGCTTGTGGACTGGCCGCAGCAGCCGAGATTTTGAATCTGATTGCAGTGCCACTCTCAGAATCCACAATCAATCCTTAAGGGGATTCCCTGTAGGAAATTACTGATTCTCTTGCAGTCCCCAATTTATTTTTCTGCATTCATTCGCTTGGCCTGTAGATAGGCAGCATTTCCACTCTCGTTTTTAAAGTTTTAATCACTTTGGATACTTTTATCCTCTAGCACTTCTGCAAACACATCCCTAGACTTCGCTCGGTTGGTAAGTTGCCAACGACAAATCGAAAGGAGGTCTCTTTTGCAGACTGAACAACATGGCCTGAAACGCCACCTCAAAGTACGACATATTCGTTTAATGGCTTTAGGGTCAACGATTGGTGTTGGATTATTTCTCGGATCGGCTAGTGCTATTCAAATTGCAGGACCTTCGATCCTCTTGGGTTATTTGCTTGCCGGGATTGTCGCCTTCATTGTGCTGCGCGCCTTAGGTGAGATGGCTGTGCATGAGCCAGTCGCAGGATCCTTTGCGGCTTACGCCAATACTTATGTTGGCCCGCTAGCGGGTTATATGGTCGGATGGGGCTACTGGACCTATTGGATTGTGGTTGGTATTGCCGAGGTCACCGCAGTAGGTATCTATATGGGAATCTGGTTCCCTGAAACCCCCCAATGGGTTTGGGCGCTCTCATCGATTGTGCTGATGGGCTTAATCAATTTGATTGCGGTCAAAGTTTTTGGTGAGTTTGAGTTTTGGTTTGCCTTAATCAAAGTCGTCGCGATTGTAGCCATGATTGCGCTAGGTGGCTCAGTCATTCTCTTTGGATTTACGAATGATTGGCAGCCGATTGGTTTAAGTAATCTCTGGCAGCACGGTGGATTTTTCCCGAATGGTATCTCTGGAATGTTGCTGTCATTGCAGATGGTTCTCTTTGCTTATGTCGGCATTGAGATGATTGGCTTATCGGCTGGAGAGGCTGAGAATCCACGCAAAACCATACCGATGGCAATTGATTCACTGGCGTGGCGGATTTTGATTTTCTACATGGGCGCCATTCTCGTTATTTTGGCAATCTTCCCTTGGAACCAAGTGGGTCAGCATGGCAGTCCATTTGTAGTGATGTTTGAACGCATTGGTTTACGTGAAGCTGCTGGTCTGATTAACTTTGTGGTGATTACAGCAGCGCTGTCATCTTGCAATGCTGGCATCTTCAGTGGTGGACGTTTGTTGTATGCCTTATCAGTCAATGGTTATGCGCCGTCGCCGTTCGCCAAGTTATCGAAGTATGGGGTGCCTCATCGCGCAGTGATAGCTACTGTTGCAGTCTGCATGACAGGGGTGATCCTGAACTACTTCGTTCCTGATAAAGCCTTCCAATACATTATGGCGGCTGTCACCTTCGTGGGTCTGATGGTGTGGATTGCTATTCTGATTACCCAAATGAAATTCCGCAGCTCTTTAACTAAAGCTCAAGTTGCTGAGCTCAGTTACAAGGCGCCTTGGGCTCCGTATTCCTCGTGGTTCGCATTGGCATTCATTTGCTTAGTGGTGGTGTTGATGGGCTTTCATGAGGATGCGCGGATTGCTTTGATATTAGGTCCGTGTTTATTGGGCATGTATTTAGTGATGTTTTATATCGCTGGCTTACATCGCAAAACAAAACTGAGTCGTGAATTCAAATAAAGGAGATGGAAATGATTATTGGCGTACCTCAAGAAGTTAAAAACAATGAGTTTCGTGTGGGTCTTACCCCAGGTAATGTTAGCGGACTGTGTCAGCAGGGTCATTCAGTACTCGTGCAACGGGGTGCCGGAGCACAGATTGGCTTAAGTGATGAATCCTATCGCATTGCTGGAGCAACCTTAATCAACAGTGCTGCCGAGGTTTATAGCAAAGCAGACATGATTGTGAAAGTTAAAGAGCCACAAGCACAAGAGTGTTCAATGTTGCGAGAGGATCAAATCTTATTTACTTATTTGCACCTGGCGCCAGACCCAGTTCAAACCAAAGCCTTGATTGACTCTGGTGCGACTTGCATTGCCTATGAAACTGTTACCTCGATGAATGGTGCTTTACCTCTCTTAGCCCCTATGAGTGAAGTGGCTGGAAGGATGTCTATTCAGGCAGCAGCAGCGCACCTAGAGAAGACCCATGGAGGGCTTGGAGTCTTGATGGCGGGTGTTCCAGGGGTTGCTCCTGCCAAGGTTGTCATCTTGGGCGGCGGCGTTGTCGGTCGTAATGCCCTGCAAATGGCGGTGGGCATGGGTGCGGATGTTTGTATCTTTGATCGCGACATCGAGCGCTTGCGTCAGATTGATGCGCTATACGGCAATCGTGTCCGAACCTTTTACTCCGATCCACTTTCTGTTGAGCGTGAAGTGTGCGCCGCAGATGCCGTGATTGGCGCAGTCTTATTGGCAGGAGCGGCTGCTCCAAAGTTAGTTAGCCATGAAATGGTGCGCAAGATGAAGGCTGGTTCTGTGGTGGTGGATGTGGCGATTGATCAAGGCGGATGTTTTGAAACCTCTAAACCAACCACCCATGCCGATCCTACATTCTTAGTGGATGGGGTGATTCATTACTGTGTCGCCAATATGCCGGGCGCTGTTGCCAGAACTTCAACTTTTGCTTTAACGAATGCAACCTATCCCTTTGTTGAGGTATTAGCAAACCGAGGGGTGATGAAGGCTTTATCCAACAACCATCACTTACGCAATGGCTTGAGTGTGCATCGTGGAATGCTAACTTCGGAACCCGTGGCACAAGCTCAACGACTGGACTACGTCCCGGCCGAAGAGCTCATTGCTGCCTAGCGCAAAATTAACTGAGATCAGAAACCAAAGAGGCTAGCGTTTCGGGTGCAAGGGTTTTGACATGCATGGGATATTCCTTATGGTCACAACCCACCATCATCTGAGCGCCAGCCTTTAAGGCCTTTTTCATATCATCAGTCAGATCAAAGCGCATGAAATGCACTGCTGAGGTTTTTTCTTCAGTAGAGCGCTCCAGATCTTCGTCGGCGATGGCGTATACGCGTGGCTGACCTTCGACCTCAATAAACATTTGATGCTCAATACCTACCAATTTTGCTAACGCTACTTTGCGATCCGCCTCATTGGGGTATTCCAACATCATCGTTGCTTTGAAATCCGACCCATCAGGCACCAATGGGTTGTAGGCATTCAATTCATCCTGAATACCTTCCTCTTCAAATGTCTTCTCCACACGCAACATTTCTTGTATTTGGTAGCGCATTAAAAATTCATTCTCAAAGATCATCGTCAGGTGATCGCCAAGATGAACAGTGCGTAAGCGGCGCTCGGTAATTGCTTTTTCACGAAAGGCAGGACGCTCCTTGTGATACGCCTCTAAGCTTAAAAGGCTATCGATGGTAATTTTTCCCATACTGCTGTATTCCTGTTCTATTAAATTTGTATTTATAAACCGTACGCTTTTGCAAGCAGTGTCAGTGGGTGTGCCATTTCTGCTTTTGGTAAGCCAAGCTCTTCCATACCCTGTTCAATATGGTGACCAGCAAGTTGGCAATCAGAGCTAATGTAGTTTGGCTCTTCTTCAGCCATTCTTTTAAAGACAGGCTTACCAATCTTCATCGCCATCTCATGGAACTCTTTCTTTACGCCCCATGTGCCAGAGTGGCCAGAGCAACGCTCAACCACATTGACTTCTGTGCCGGGTACCAAGCGCAATGCTTCTGCTGTTTTCTGACCGACGTTTTGCACGCGTGAGTGGCAAGCCATGTGATAACTGACATGACCAAGTTCAGTGGAAAAGTCTGTCTTTAGCAAGCCATCGGAATTGCGTGCCACGAAATATTCAAACGGATCCCACATTGCTTCTTTCACCAATTGCGTATCTTCACAGGCAGGGAACATCAGTGGGAGTTCTTGCTTAAACATCAGCGTGCAAGAAGGAATCGGCGTCAAGATGGCATAACCTTCACGCGCTAATTTCGCGAGCTTTGGAATATTCTTTTCTTTATTTTCCGCAACTGACTCTAGGTCACCCAATTCCAACTTAGGCATGCCGCAGCAAGCTTCCTTGTCTACTAGCTCATATGGAATTTGATTGTGTTTGAGAACCTTAATCAAATCCTGGCCAATGCCAGGCTCGTTGTAATTGATATAGCAAGTGGCGTAGATGGCCACTTTGCCAGGAGTCTTCTTGCCATCAATGACGGGTAAGTTTTCTGATTTCTTGGCAATTTGAGGGAAGGTCTTAGTGGCGTATTCCGGAATCCAAGCATTTTTATCAACGCCTAGAGCACCTTCCATCACTAAGCGCGCAAGGCCTGTGCTGTTCACTGCATTAACAGCTTGAGTGACGATCGGAATTCCTGCGAAGTGCCCAAGCTTATCTGTGGAGGAAAGTAATTTATCGCGGAAAGTGGGTTTGTCATCTTTAAAGTTGACTGCCTTAGCGCGCAACATTAAATGCGGAAAATCGATATTCCAAGGGTGTGGTGGGACGTAAGGACATTTGGTCATGTAGCAAACATCACAGAGGTAGCATTGATCCACTACCTGTTGGTAATCTGCCTTATCCACTTGGCCCATCTCTAGATCTTCTGTGGCATCGACTAAATCAAAGAGAGTCGGAAAGGAGCCGCAGAGGCTGACACAACGACGGCAACCATGGCAAAGATCAAACACACGCTCCATCTCATTTTCGAGATCGACTTTGTCGTAGAACTTCGGGTTTTGCCAATCTAAGGGATGGCGGGTTGGGGCCTCTAAACTACCTTCGCGAGTTGTCATTTGTATCCTCTATGCTTGTGGGTGACATTCATCACTATTTGTATGGTCGTAAGTGTAGGACCCAGTGGTCTAATAGCCAAATTGTATTAATTAACGATATTGATAGAAAATACCTAACTAACTGAATCTATGGACCTTTCTGCATTAACGCTGTCTGCTGGGGTAGTTGCCTTGGCTGAAATGGGTGATAAGACCCAATTGCTCTCCCTGATGCTGGCTGCCCGTTACCCCAAACAGGCCATGGCCATTATTGGGGGTATTTTCATTGCCACGATCGCAAACCATGCCTGCGCGGCCTTTTTGGGTCAGTGGCTCACAACTTTGATGAGCCCAGAGGTCCTTAAGTGGGTCTTGAGTCTGAGTTTTCTGGGGATTGGTCTGTGGCTTTTAGTTCCCGACCATATTGATGATGCCGCAGGCTCTAAAGTGGCTGATCGCGCTTTCCAGGTATTCATGCTGACCGTTGGCTTGTTCTTCTTGGCCGAGATGGGGGATAAAACCCAAATCGCAACCATTGCATTGGGCGCGAGGTATTCAGATGTTTTCTCAGTCACAGTGGGCACTACTTTGGGGATGATGTTGGCCAATGCGCCTGCGGTTTGGATGTCAAAAATTTACCAAGCGTATGCCAATCAAATGGGTGCATGCAGTGGCAGCTGTCACGTTTATTGCAATTGGCCTTGCTACGCTAATCTGGGGCTAAGCTCAAGGGCGACTAAAATTGCCACATGAAAACTGATCTGCCGCAGAGCTTTCGTAGGCTCGAATACCGCCCCCCAAATTACACCTTTGGGCAAGTAGAGCTCGATATTGCATTGGATCCTGCGCGCACGATTGTTAAAAGTCGGCTTGAGGTGCTGCCGGGTAAAAGTCATGAAGCTGGCACGCCTTTGGTATTGCAGGGACAAGAGCTCGAGTTTGTCAGTTTGCGTATCAATGGCGAGGCGCATCGCCATTTTGAATTAACACCAGAAACACTCAGCATTCATTCTTTGCCCAATGATGGCAAAGACCCCTTTGTTGTTGAAATCATTTGTATCTGCGTTCCTGAGAAAAATACTTCCCTCATGGGTTTGTACGTTTCAAATGGAAATTTCTTTACGCAGTGTGAAGCTGAGGGCTTTAGAAAAATCACTTACTTCTTGGATCGTCCTGATGTGATGGCCAAGTTCCGCGTGACCTTGCGTGCGCGTGAAGCAGAGTGCCCAGTGTTGCTGGCCAACGGAAATTTACTGAGCACTGAGAAGTTGCCTAACGGTTGGCATAGCGCCATATGGGAAGACCCATTTCCAAAGCCATCTTATTTGTTTGCGCTAGTAGCTGGCAAGTTGGAATGTATTGAAGAAACCATTACGACTAGCAGTGGCGCTAAAAAGCTATTGCAAATCTGGGTTGAGCCACACGATCTCCACAAAACCCGTCATGCGATGGATTCCTTGATTGCCTCGATTCATTGGGATGAAGAGCGCTATGGCTTAGAGCTAGATCTTGAGCGCTTCATGATTGTGGCGGTGAGTGATTTCAATATGGGCGCCATGGAAAATAAGGGCTTGAATATTTTCAATACCAAGTACGTCTTGGCGCAGCCTGAGACGGCAACGGATGTGGACTTTGCCAATATAGAAAGCGTTGTAGCACACGAATACTTTCATAACTGGACCGGCAATCGAGTGACTTGCCAAGATTGGTTCCAGCTCTCATTAAAAGAAGGTCTTACGGTATTCCGCGATCAAGAATTTTCTGCTGATCAAATGGGTAGTGAATCGGGTAGAGCGGTGAAGCGTATTGAGGATGTACGAACCTTGCGTCAACTTCAATTCCCGGAAGATGCGGGCCCTATGGCTCATCCCATTCGTCCGGATGAGTATCAGGAGATTAATAACTTTTACACCGTTACCGTGTATGAGAAGGGTGCTGAAGTTGTGCGTATGTATCAAACCTTATTAGGGCTTGATGGTTTCCGCAAGGGTATGGATCTGTACTTCAAGCGCCATGATGGTCAGGCAGTTACTTGTGACGATTTCTTGGCAGCGATGGCTGATGCTAACGAGCGTGATCTCAGTCAATTTAAAAATTGGTATAGCCAGGCTGGTACCCCACGCGTTCAGGTTGAAGAACAATACGATGCAGCTAAAAAGCAATATCACCTCACCTTAAGTCAAAGCTGTGCAGCAAGCCCTGGTCAGGCAGAGAAAAAGCCTTTTCATATTCCGTTGAAAGTGCGCTTGTTAACCACGGCTGATGATCAAGTGGAGCAGTTGCTCGAGCTTAAAGAAATAAAGCAATCTTGGACTTTTGACAACATCAACGAGCGTCCCGTTTTATCAATTAATCGCAATTTCTCAGCGCCAATCAATTTGGACTTTGCACAGAGTGAAGCGGATTTATTGACCCTGTTCTCAAATGATGACGATGCCTTTAATCGTTGGGAGTCTGGTCAGAAGTTGGCAATGCAAATGATTTTGGAAAATCGTTTGCCCGATGAGCACTTAATGAATGCCTACCGCGATCTCTTGATGGATTCCGAGCTGGACCCTGCTTTCAAAGAGCTTGCTTTAACCCTTCCCGCTGAAACCTACTTGTACGAGCAGTGCGCTAGCGTCGATCCACAGCAGATCTTTGGCTCAAGACGGGCATTCCGTCGAGCGCTGGCCAGTGGCTTGCGCTTAGAGTGGGCTGCTTTGTATCAACAAATGCAAACACCTGATGGCTTTAAACCTGACGCCATTAGTGCGGGTAAGCGTGCTCTTAAAAACCTCTCATTAAGTATGTTGCTGGAAGCAGATGCGATGATCTGGTCCGCTATGGCAGTCAATCAATACCAAAATGCTGACAATATGACTGATCGCTATGCGGCTCTAGCTGGCTTGGTAATTCATGGAGCAAAAGCAGCAAAAGAATGCCTAGCTGATTTTTATCAGCGCTTTGCCGATGATCCTTTGGTGGTGGATAAATGGTTTGCTTTGCAATCGAGTCGCCCACCAGTCGATGGCGCCGAGCCGACCCTGACAGATGTGTATCGCTTGCGTGAGCATGAAGCATTCAAGATGAATAACCCCAATCGTGTGCGCAGTGTGATTCATACCTTTTGCATGAATAATCCTGCAAGCTTTCATCAGGCTGATGGCAGCGGTTATGCCTTTTGGGCTGAGGCAGTGTTAGCGCTAGATCCAATCAACCCTCAAGTTGCAGCTCGTTTAGCAAGGGCTTTAGATCGTTGGCGTCTTTTTGCCCAACCCTATCAAGGCAAGATGCATGCGTATTTAGAAGAAGTGGCCGCCTGCAAGACCCTCTCTGCTGATGTCAGAGAGGTGATTTCTAAGGCATTGGGAAATTAAGACTCATAACAGGGCAAAATAGACCCTAATTACCAATAGAGCACTAACAAGCACTACGAAACACTACGGAGAATCATTTTTTGAACGCCCCAACCAGCTTAAAGACCAATTTCAAGCAATACCTCGAGATGACCAAGGTAAAAGGTGCTCCCATGCCTGCTGGTCTGCAAGAGCTTTTATTGGCAGTAGCTGATACTTGCAACACCTTGAGCCATGAAGTAGCGCAAGGTGCCTTGATTGGTTTATTGGGTTCCGCTGGAACAGGTAATGTGCAAGGTGAAGTTCAGCAAAAGCTGGATGTGATTGCCAATGACTTATTGATCGAGGGTGTGCAGGACTGCAAATCTTTGGCTGGCTTAGCTTCCGAGGAAATGGAACTGCCGCTTCCCGTGCAGGGCACTGGCGACTATCTACTCTTATTTGATCCATTAGATGGCTCTTCGAATATTGATGTCAATGTTTCTATTGGCACTATCTTTTCTGTTGCCCGCTGGCCTGCAAGAGCTTTTATTGGCAGTAGCTGATACTTGCAACACACTGAGTCATGAAGTAGCGCAAGGTGCCTTGATTGGTTTATTGGGTTCCGCTGGAACAGGCAATGTGCAAGGTGAAGTTCAGCAAAAGCTGGATGTGATCGCCAATGATTTATTGATTGAGGGCGTGCAGGGTTGTACATCTTTAGCGGGCTTAGCATCCGAGGAAATGGAACTACCGCTTCCCGTGCAGGGCACTGGCGACTATCTACTCTTATTTGATCCATTGGATGGCTCTTCGAATATTGATGTCAATGTTTCTATTGGCACCATCTTTTCTGTATTGAAAAAGCAAGAACCTAAAGCACCATTGCAGACTTCTGATTTCTTGTTGTCTGGTCGCCACCAAGTTGCTGCCGGTTATGTGGTCTACGGCCCTCAAACCACCATGGCTTTAACTTTGGGTGACGGCGTAGTGATGTTTACTTTGAATAAAGTGACTGGTGAATTTATTCTCATCAAGCACGCAGTAGAAATCTCGCATTCAACCAAAGAGTTTGCGATCAATATGTCTAATATGCGCCATTGGGCCGAGCCAGTGCGTCGCTATGTTGAAGAATGCCTTGCTGGTACCAGTGGCGAGCGCGATAAAGATTTCAATATGCGTTGGATTGCTTCGATGGTTGCTGATGTGCATCGCGTGCTCTCACGTGGTGGCATCTTTATGTACCCCTGGGATCAGCGCGAACCACACAAGCCTGGCAAATTACGCTTGATGTACGAAGCTAATCCCATGAGCTTCTTGGTGGAGCAAGCTGGCGGAGCATCTACCAATGGCAAAGAGTTAATTATGGATTTAGTGCCAACTGAGCTGCACGAGCGCGTCTCGGTGATGTTGGGCTCTAAAGAAGAAATTGATCGTTTACGTCACTACCACGCTTAAGCTTGTACTTTTCCCTTGAGGTAGGCGAGGGACTCTTCGACTTGATCAATTAAGATCAAGCAAATATCGCCAGAAGCAAGATCATTGAGTGCGGTATCAATTGCTAAAAACTCGCCACGAATCTCTTTGATGTGTTTTGTCTTGGTAGCGCCGACTAAGCCCTCTTGTAAAAGTTTGAGCACCTCACCATCTTCACGACCGCGCTGACATTGGTCTTGATACAGAATGACGTTATCAAAAGCGTTCCCTAGGATACGAGTCAGGTCACGAATATCTTCATCGCGACGATCACCAGCACCACTAATAACCACGTGGCTCTTATTGGGCTTCATGGCCTCAATCGCACTAGCCAATGCACGCATAGCATCAGGGTTGTGACCATAGTCAGCAATCACGGTAGCGCCATGATGTTGGAATTGATTAAAGCGACCAGGGACTGCATTGGCTGAGCTTTCAAAGCTATGCAAGCCACGCGCAATCTTTTCAGCATCTAAACCTAAGGCCCAAGCTGCGCCAATGGAGGCCATCGCATTTTCTACTTGGAAACCAAGAACACCATTTTGTGTGAATGGAATTTCACTTACCGGAAAGCGATACATCACGCGCGATCCTTTGGAGGCAACAATGTAGTGACCATCAAAGTAGATCACTTTTTTATTCTTGGCGCGGTGTGCTGCGATAACAGGGTGATGTTGATTCTGAGCAAAGAAGATGACGCGACCTGTGCAAACATCACCCATTTTTGCCACGATTGGGTCTGCTGCATTGAGAACTGCCGCACCAGTCGGCGCCACGTTCTGCACAATCACACGTTTGAGAATGGCTAAATCCTCAACACTGGTGATGTAGTTCAGGCCTAGGTGGTCACCTTCGCCAATATTGGTAACGACTGCCACTTCGCAACGGTCAAAACCTAAGCCCTCACGCAACATGCCACCACGGGCAGTTTCAAGAACGGCGGCGTCGGTATCAGGGTGCATCAAGACATTACGCGCGCTACGGGGGCCACTGCAGTCGCCTGAATCGATCAACTTATGATTGATATAGACACCATCAGTAGTGGTCATACCAACGCGCAGACCTGTCTCATTGAGTAGATGAGAGATTAAGCGAACAGTCGTGGTTTTGCCGTTAGTACCTGTGACAGCCACCACGGGAATACGGCCATTCTCACCTTGAGGGAACATCATATTAATGATGTCTTCACCTACTGGGCGGCTCTTGCCATAAGAGGGCTTGAGATGCATGCGTAGTCCTGGCGCAGCATTGACTTCCACAATGCCGCCGCCTTGTGATTCCAGTGGCTTGTAAATCGCCTCACACAGAATATCCACGCCAGCAATATCTAGGCCAATCATCTGCGCCGCTGCAATTGCGCTAGCTGCGACATCGGCATGAACATCATCGGTGACATCAGTAGCTGTGCCACCAGTGCTCAGGTTGGCGTTATTGCGTAATAAGACGCGCTCACCTTTTTTGGGAACGTATTCTGGGGTGAGATTTGAGCTGGCTAAATGCGCCAAGGCGATGTCATCAAAACGAATTTTTGTCAGTGCAGTTGCATGACCATCGCCCCGTAATGGATTTTGGTTTTCAATCTCAACTAGTTTGGCAATGGAGTTGCTGCCATCACCAACTACTTGAGCAGGTTCACGCCGAGCAGCAGCCGATAGACGGTTGCCAACAACGAGCAGACGGTAGTCCGCGCCTGGAAGGTAACGCTCAACAATCGTGTCGCGACCAAAGGCTTGGGTCACTACAAAGCCTGCTCGCACCTCTTCTTCTGTTTGAATGTTGGCAACGACACCCTTACCTTGATTGCCATCTTTTGGTTTGAGTACGATCGGACCGCCAATTTTTTGAGCGGCTGCCCATGCGGCATCGGCAGTCGTAACCA
>Ga0208497_1000975_pt1 | contig 11503 bp, 2 predicted proteins | sample CryBogCBE25Aug07_FD_184555 | JGI IMG/M metagenome (GOLD analysis project Ga0208497, IMG submission 184555) | Freshwater microbial communities from Crystal Bog, Wisconsin, USA - CBE25Aug07 (SPAdes) | ecosystem: Environmental > Aquatic > Freshwater > Lake | place: Crystal Bog, Wisconsin, USA...
CTATAGCGGTACCACCATAGAATCCGCTATAATGGCTCACCGCGTACCGTAGAGATTGCATGTTTCGAGATTTAAAGATAGAGTTTCAAAAATCCACAAAATGAAGCGATAATTAAAATAAACAGAGAAATGAATAATAACTACGTACATAATCTAGAGCCCCCATCGATCTGTAAAATATCAAATACTAAATATTTTGATGTCGACGAACTTGTAACCAATCCTATTATTCTTTTACCTTCAGTGTATTTTTAGGACTAGTATTTGTTGGTAAATCTGAATATAACGCATTCATTCGGGTTTATTTAACTTAACAAGTGTCCTAGGCTGACGTGCATCATTAACGTGTCTATTTTACGTGTTTTGGAGGAAGAACTGGTAAGTACCTGCTCTTTAAATGGATTGAGTCTGAACCGATCAACGAGCTAACTTTCGCTTACCCTTACTAGACTACGCTTGGAGGTGTATGTTGTTCAAGGCTATTTGATGATAATAGCTTTACTTAGTGAATAACTGCAAAAGATATGGTATGATATGTAAATACCACAAAATTTTATCTTTATTGATTCAAATGTCTTTGAATGCTTTAGTTAACCACCGTCGCATAGGACTAGCTATTATCAACTGCAGCCACCACTGCGGCGGAACCACTAAAGCCACCACTATAGTGGAACCACTGCAGCCACCGCTATAGCGGAAGAGCTGACAGTGGTTTATATTAGTACGTACGTACACCTGCCATTGGTACCGCTATCATAGCGGAGGGTGAACTGTTATGCAGATGCTAGTTACACTCCATCCTGCACCAAGCTATACTAATACGGCGGAAGAAGTATAGAAATGCGTTAAAATAGTCTAGACCACTTAAAGCAACGTTACGACGCAGAGTGACTATACAGTACCAACTAGAAAAAAATCTTATTATGTATGTGACTAAAGAGAGAGGCAGTGACGATGAAAAGAAGAAGAAATCGTTTTGAAACCGCAGTCAATGGTGGGATATGATGCGAGCGAAGGAGTGGATGGTCTGAACAAAATCGTCCTCCACATGGAACAACGTGGCCCAGAGCAAGTAGTTATTGAAGCGCATAATGGTGTATTGCTAAAAATGGTAAAGGATGAAGAATGAAGGATGAAGGATGAAGGACTTTTCTGCAGACTTCTTATGAGCACCTACTTCAGAGCTTTGCATAAATTGTTCAAAACCAATAGTTCATAACAATCTTGTGGAAGTCTAGGTAACAATCTTCAAGCCTCAAAGTTGGAGTTCATAATCAGGGAGAGCGCCTCACTTTAAGTGGACGGACCGCGTTCATATCTTGAAGCAGGAGAAGGAGAAAGTAAGAGAGCATATGCTCCAGGTTATTTAGTTAACTGCAATATTCCAGACAATGTCAAAACACTCGCGAGAAATTACCCGAAGAGCCGAAGGTCACTCAGGCGCTTGAGCCTCATAAGGCGTAGGGCGAGTTCTTGAAGCCCAGGGTGAGATTGAGTACAGATACATGTATCTTGTCATCCACTTTTTTTGAAATTTGAAAATCGTAAGGCCACGATTTTCCAAGTGAATTAAAGTCGAATAGCGGCTCTGAAATTTTTGTTTTTCAGTGCTAGTGCTGTTGATAGACATCTTAAACGATTAATTTGTCATCGGTAAGTTTGTACGTTCTGAAACGAGCTCTAAGGAGGTTTTCAGAATTTTCGAGTTTTTGGAATCAGCCAACAGTGAATTCTAAAACCTATCAGAAACTAAACAAGTGGAATAATTCAATTTCCAACGGTAACTTATTTATTTTTATCATGCGATCTGGACTTTCCCAGAACAAAAGAGCGGAATCGGGATTCGGGACTTCGAGCTCCTCGAGTGCTCCATGGCATCAAACCTTGGTGGATATGTACTCTGGGGAGAACAGAGGAAGGTACGAAGGAAGTTTCAGCAGTGCAGTGGTTTATCTATCGGGTTTTAGTGGAAGGATGCTTGAAGATCTCGATTCCTGGATGGGAGACCTCTTCATTTTCATCGAATCCCTAATTGATCATGCAACAGGTGTCTCAGTGGATCTAAACCTGCTCAAAGAATGGATCTCCATGGATTTATCCCCTTTTATCGATACGGAACATGTGGACTCCCTAGGCCTCTACATTCCGCTTTCCAGAGCCAGAACTTTCAGCTTCAGTGGCCCAGTCACCAGCACCATCGAGGGTATCTCCGACATTGCCCCAATTTTTTCAATATTTCCAGCATATCTTCTTGAACAATTCCCCAGATTCAAAGGACGACAATTAATATCATGTCAAGCAATACACTCCATCACAGCAGAAAATCTGCCCATCAGTGGAAACATTGGAGCTCTTAGAGGATTCCCGGCAGATCAAGCTCATGGTGGTGCGCTCACTTCAGCTATATTTAATTTGATTTCGCAACATATGCAGGGGTCCAGCTCCTCGAACACCTGGATTCTTCTGAAAATAGTACAAACCAAACGGAGGACAATGGAAATTTTCGGAATAATAAAATCGCACGCTGTCTCAGCTCAACGAGCATTAGATCGGAAAGCACTCAACCTGGATTTGAGCGTCCCCACCCTATTCCATATGCCGCCCTTGCTGATGCTGCTAGCTCCAGACATGTCCTCAGCACGAAATGGCGCCAGTCGTCTCACCCTGCCGACCACGCTGCAATCCCTTCGAATTGAACATTGGCCTCGAGGACAGGATGTGCGAGACATGATGAAAATGCTCGCGGCGGATTCCCAGGACAACTCACTACTTCTGGTCAAGATGATCTGGGTGCACCGCGAACAGATGACTACCTCTCCGACCGCAACATACTCGCCAGGAGACACATTATTCCTGTTCATACCGGAGGGAAATCGACCTACTGGTCTCTTCTGTGGAGAATCCGTGAACTTTGGGAGAGGTCGCGTGCGCGAAATACTCGGCCCTGACCCCATCCCCGCCTACAGCATTCTCCGAAGACAGCTCCAGGAGCCCTCTGACCCAACCAGTGAAAGAGAACGCCCTAAGACTGCCTCCTCCCGCCAACCTTCTGGACGAGGACGCGGCAATCCAGCACCAGGACAAGGACGAGGGAACTCCACCCTCAAATTGGCCGTTCTCTCCTCGTCCACAGCAGGAGGTTATACCCTGGTCAAATCGAAATCTGCCCTCAAAGCGGACAAGCACCCAGCGACCTGGGGAGGACAAGCAGTTGCGCTACCCACGCTTCTTGGAATCCCTTCAATGAGTAGACCCAAATCCACACTCACCTTTGCTCCTCCCCCGCCGTCTGCCTTCCGCATCCCACCGTCCATTCGGGCTGATCTTAGCAACACCGACTATCCTTCCCTTCCTTCAAAGACGAGCGGATTGGATACCCCGACCCCAATGCAATGGAGAATCCTTGATCAGCCACTCTCGACCCTGGAACCAGCCCGACTTCTTGCGGTGCCAACAATCACGGATGGACCTCCCCCCGGACTTGCCGGCAGATGCATCTCCCTAGGGATATCAGACCCAGATTCCTTTATCATGGCATACTGGGCAGCCCGGACCCAGATTGCCCTGCTCGCTACCTTATACCCAGACCAACCGCGCCTTGAATCCCCGCTCAATCTGGACTTCTTCCTTGAGACCAAAGCTCTAGCTCCCAAACTTAGTGGTGCGCCACGCATCATCCGACTCAGTCCCATCGAGGACGCCACTGCCACTCGCTGTGCAGGATGGGGAGCAACCTCCTCCTCTCAGGTAAAAGCAGTCCTCACAGTACTCCAGGAACAATACATAGCGCTGCAACATTGCTGGATCAGCACGGAGGTGCCGCTCAAGTCAGTAGCAACCTCAGGCACGGTAGTATATGAGCCGCACTTGTTTAGGCTCCCAGGCTCCCTACTCATGAAACTGGTCACCGGCCTACTACCCGTACGACCGACCGCTGCTCTCACCGCCCTGGACACTGACCTCGGAGACCGACTTGCAATCCCTGGGCCGTTACAGCAAGCATTTCGAGTGCTGTCAAAATTTCTCCTGGCGGACGCTATCAATGCTGGCTTCCCTTCTGAAGCAGTCACTGGGACGGTGGACTTTCAATATCAGGACACCATACCTTGGGCACAACTATCGAGTGATCTCCCGGCCCCTGACCACTGGGCTATCACCCCCAGGGTAAAGCAGCACTTCATGGCATTCAAAGCCTACTCCTGTGAAGGGCAATCCATTCTCCTTCGCGCTCTCACAATCCTGGAAAGAGCGGTGGAGTGGTCCAGACATGAGAAAGGTCTTGAAACCAGAGGATCATTTCTGTATCCAGCCTGCTCACCAACTACGGCCGATGCCTGGATGACTACCACGACCCCGGTCCTTCAATACCCTGGACTCGTGGAACTCTGCCATCAAGAAGGCCTTCCCCTTCCACTTATCGAGTCGTCCCTACAAGAGTTTCCCGAATCGTGGAGTGAACTCGGGTCCATTCTCCGGAGCTGGACCACAGACCCAGAATGGCTTCCCTGGAGTGTCTGGAATAATCCGCCCATGTTTGACCTCCTACTCGACGTCCACCTCGAAGACAATGCAGTTGAAATCTACGAAAGCATGGTACGACTCACCTCCCAATGGTGCGTTTCATTGAACATGCACATCAACTCCGTTCACTGGTCGAAACCAGTTCAGTTTGGGAGCACTCCTACAGCAGAACAGAGCGCTCTCACCCACCATCTCTTTGGAAACATGGACTCCAACTTAGCGGACTTCCTCATTGTCACCATGATAGAGCGTGGAGCTCACTGGTACAGGGCGCTACTAGCGGTGAAGGAGTATCTCAGCCGACCCACCAGCAAGGAAATCGTACGCACTCAGTCGCCAGTCCTCTCACACAACATCTGGGCACTAGGAGTTCACAGCATCAAGATGATCAACTGGCTCCTGGGGTTCTTGATGAAAGAAGCCGACTTGCTCCTCAACCTCCTAGAAACGCTCAACCCAGGAACTCCACTGTGCGCAGCAGAGACTGTTACAGAGTCAGACCTTCAGCTCGGAGGCACTCTTCCGGCGGGGGAATACCACCTTTACACCCCCCCTGAGCCGCTGGATAACTGGATGAGAAGCGTAGGTCAGGAAGAGCAGAAATCGGGAGAGCTCAACACCGCTCCACCTGACAACGACACAGTCCCGACAGGGGTCCTCACTATCATGTCTAATGAATAGTGACAACTCCGGCAGACATGTTAGAGGCGTCGGCTGCGGGCGATGTCTCTTCCTAAATTACCCGGCACCTGTTAGGATATCTGGACCGACATCTTCTAACCAATGTGGAAACGAAGACTCTGATTCTAACTTGTATTTTCCTTGTGACGTGAACCTGGGCGGAGGGACCAACGGTGTGGTCCCGGAGGATGGGTGTGATCTAGTGTCACCCCGGTGGATATTGCATCGAGGATCCAAGCGCCAGCGGCTTGACAACCCCCCGAGCATAAGTAGTATAGTAGAACTCATTCATGAACAACGTTGTGTGATCAGAAAACGGAAACCGTACCCCTGTTATGCAAACTCCACGAATCCATGCGACCTTTCACTGTACATATCGGACTCTACACCTGTAACGATCTCAGCCCCGAACGAGCCTTCCCGAGCGGACCATTCTGCTGTAAATAATCTGGAACGAAAGGACTTCAATGTACATATCCAAGCTCCGGCCTACGCTTCCCCTAAATGCACTCACCACATCCATATTGTACATATATTATCCGACGCACTACATGACGAACAAGAGACAACTCCTCAATTCCTCAATACTTGCGGAAATACCTGTACACTTGAACATACTCAATATAAGAAGCGGACGGGCGGACTCTGGGGGGAGGAGTACAACTCCACCACTAGGGATGGCGCCCATACAGTCAGGAACCAGGAAGAGAAGGCTCCGCAAGAGGAGCAGACACAGGATGAGCAGCATGCCCTGAGGAGGCGGCCATCAGCCACCGGACTTGTAATCCACGGACCTCAGGAAGGAGCTGAAGAGCGGACGGGCGGACTCTGGGAGGAGGAGTACAACTCCACCACTAGGGATGGCGCCCATATAGTCAGGAACCAGAAAGAGAAGGCTCCGCAAGAGGAGCAGACACAGGATGAGCAGCATACCCTGAAGAGGTGGCCATCAGCCACCGGACTTGTAATCCACGGACCTCAGGAAGGAGCTGAAGAGCGGACGGGCGGACTCTGGGAGGAGGAGTACAACTCCCCCCCTAGGGATGGCGCCCATACAGTCAGGAACCAGAAAGAGAAGGCTCCGCAAGAGGAGCAGACTCACGACGGGCAGCATGCCCTGAAGAGGTGGCCATCAGCCACCGGACTTGCAATCCACGGACCTCAGGAAGGAGCTGAAGAGCGGACGGGCGGACTCTGGGAGGAGGAGTACAACTCCACCACTAGGGATGGCGCCCATACAGTCAGGAACCAGGAAGAGAAGGCTCCGCAAGAGGAGCAGACTCACGACGAGCAGCATACCCTGAGGAGGTGGCCATCAGCCACCGGACTTGTAATCCACGGACCTCAGGAAGGAGCTGAAGAGCAGACGGGCGGACTCTGGGAGGAGGAGTACAACTCCCCCACTAGGGATGGCGCCCATATAGTCAGGAACCAGGAAGAGAAGGCTCCGCAAGAGGAGCAGACACAGGACGAGCAGCATACCCTGAGGAGGTGGCCATCAGCCACCGGACTTGTAATCCACGGACCTCAGGGAGGAGCTGAAGAGCGGACGGGCGGACTCTGGGCGGAGGAGCACAACTCCCCCCCTAGGGAGGGCGCCTATGAAGATCAACTCATGAAGAGCACCACAGGTTCTGACATCCACGTAGGTCAGTGGAAACCAACAGTCGAGATTCAACAACGGGACGCTCCACAACGAACCACCAAAAGAGCTCGGTCCTTTGTCTCCCGTCAACCCACCGCAAAGAAACTCCCCCAATCAACGGTACAACTGATCGCCGACGCCCTTCTCGCCCATCAATCTGGCCAAACATGGTTCCCAATGCCCAGCAAACCGATACCAGCGCTCTCCTCTCCGTCCAGCCCCCCGCCCAGACTACCCCGAGCGGCGAAACGCAAGCCCACCAGAGCCACCATCGCCTCATTCCCGGCAGTACGCTGGATTCCGAACTACCCGGGGAAAAGACCTGAGCAGGAAGTCGGGCGAGGACCGTCCTCCCATCTGGGTGCAGGGATGGGCATCATCGCTCTCACCCCGCTGAAGTACGGCACCCACGGCACCAGATGGCAGGACAATATCTTTTGCCAGTACGTTGGTCGTGTCCTCCCCCTGACCACAGCGGAAAGAGGAGACTATCGCTCGGACTATCTGCTAGGCTGGCCACAACATGGAGAAGCGGTAGATGGCCAACTTGAGAACAAAGGCAGCATAGGGCACTTAATAAATGACGACTTCACTCGAGACGGAGGATCGCTGGAAGCTCACAGGGACAGTAGAACAGGGAAGTCTTACCTCTGCCTCACGGAGGATCTCAACCCTGGGGACGAACCGAGCTTTCCCTACGGGATCGACTTTTGGACGGCGCACCTGATGCAGCTCCCGTCTCTGTCCCGGAGATCCTGCATTCAAAAATACCGTATTCCTCTGCGCACGCTCACCGCTCTGGGACTTGACCCCAATGGCTTCGAAACGGCAGCCCACGACGTCCAGGCATCCGCACCCGCTCAGGAATCCTCCACAGGCCTGCTTCGGCAGACCTCTCTTGACAACTGGAGACTACGCGCAACCTTCCCCCATCCGGACAACGGAATCGAATGCAAGGCCACTCTTAAGCCCCCCATCAACACCATCTTAACCTGCGAGCTCCCTCTGAACGGCTCCACGGCTACCCAGGCGGCGGCTCCGGATCCCGAGACTCTAGGACTTGGCACGGTATGGCGGCGATCGCTGGGGCGAGGAGAGTTGGTCCATGAGGGGACCCTACGTAGTGAGGACGACTCTCGCATGAGAACCCACACTATACTAGCTGAGTTCCCTCCTCCTCCCCCAGCGACACGTCATACCGAAAGCCAATCCATGGCACTATGGGGCAAAGGACTACTCTCGGTCAGTGTGAAATCGGCCCAGGAGTCACCTCATGAGGGTGACCAACTGGGAATGGGTGACTTGGCTAATGAGGAGGCCCTATGTAGGTTGGACGACTCGCTCCTGCGAACCCATCCTATGCTAGCTGTGCCTCCTCCCCCACTCCCAGCGTCCCCAACTGTGAACTCTCTGGTGCCCGATGCTCCGCTACCGATGATACACTCCAACCCAGGCGACTCTCAGGTAAATGAGCGGGGGAGTGGCAGGTTCGGGTATTGGTGGGCAGGGTCCCTGCCCTATGATAGTGCAGGGAGTATGGAGGGGCCCTGCCTAAAACCGATAGGTCAAGACCCTATCCCCCGGCTCCCGACGACATTCATCGACTCGTGCAGGGAAGGGGATGGGAAGGGCGACTCACCCTTCCTAGGGGAGGGTGGGACAGGTCGGACCCCACCTTCGCTGGTCGTTTCAGCCGTGGGGTCCGAGGCCAGAGAACCCATCTCTCCGGTCCCGTCATGGGAAGGGGATGGGACAGAACCGTCGTCCGAGCCAGACCAACGTCCTCTGTTACAGAGATCCAGGCACAGCGATACAGGTCAAGACCCCCCTGTAGCACCGGCCATCCGGGTGGGGGGGACAGAACCAACAGACGCAGACCCCTTGGCACCGGCCATCCGGGCAAGGAGACGTACATTAGATATTCCCAGCACTGAGCTACATCGCATGCAAGGAACCATTCTTGCAAACCGCAAGGGCCTCACCGCGGACCCAGGATCTCCAGGACCATCACCCACCCCGGGTCAACTGGTCCTGACAAACAAGTGGTACCACCCCAAACCCATCCGACGTGACCTGCAGCACCGCCAGCGCCCCCACCAGAGTATACCCAAGAGGAAACGACGTCTCACCACTTTCTCCTCCACCAAACGCGCGAGAAAAGTGCATTCATTACCAACCTCACCAGGTCGGCGTCTCCAGGAACCCCTATCCAGGCCTTCCCGATCCCTTGTCTGCTTCCCATCCGTAGCCGCCGCTGAGTCGATCCCCGACCCTACGCCCCCCCTGTTAGTGGACGCACCACAACCGTCACCTCCACTATACATTGAGTTGACCCCTCCAGAAGATCTCCTCATCCTCCCATACCACCTGTTTCGCCGGCCCCTGGTTCTTGAGGGAACAGGCTACCGACTTTGGATACATGGGTCTTGTCAGGCAGAGTCCATCACGATCCGACGATCCCAGGCGACACGAGATCTAACGCAATGGCTTCAGCATAGTGGTGTCCGGCTTGGCTGCTCGGCATACATTCCCCAGTCTCTTGGCTCCGTCTGCAACCCGAACGGCAGCTGCGGACTACAATTCGGCGCCCTAGTTGCCAGCTGTGGCTCTCAATACCCGGACCACCTCCCTCCCGAATGGTATTTCCAGTCGCCAGGTCGACACGAAATGTTCGTGGACATACTACACACCTGGGCGGACGACCCGTCTGTTCCCCCAAATATACAAGTCAAAATCAGGGGCACACTAAGGTGGCTAGGACAACGGTCGGACGGCTCCCTCAGACCACTCCCAATGCTTGATCACCAACACTGGTTCACCATTGCGGACATCTTGGCAGTCCTCACCGCGCAAGGACAAGCCACTATGTGGGCACAGCCTGGGACCAGCCTTCCAAACTGGCAGAACTGGATGGTACTGGAAGGCTCGTCAGAATTTGGCGAACAATTGGCCTCCTCCTATTATGAACTGACCGTTGCCCTTTTGCCCAAGCGATTCAACGGCATTCTACAGAACTCCCACTTCCGAGTATGTCCAACCCCAGCTGATGGACTAGATTCACTTGCCCAGAATATCCGGGGTCTTGCCTGTCTTCTCCTCCGCGAATATGCTCAGGACCCCTCCGATTGGGGCACCGACACTAGCGCAGTCTACCGGTACCTCTACGCCACTCCCCCGCCGACAGGGATCCCCGGCCCCCAGGTGACCACCAGAGCGTCGTTCGGACTCACTCAGACATCCCCTCTGGACCCCGCTCGAGCAGGAGACCTGTCCTCAACGACCATCCATGACCCCACCAGTGCAACCAGTAGCAGAGTAACACCAGAAAAAAGGAAAACGCCGGGAACCAGCGCAGCCCCTATGCGAGCATCCGCTGAAGAAACACCCGCCACCATCCCCTGGTACCGCCTCACTGCCGACCAAGCACTTCACCTAGCCAACCAGGAGGGCAGACACAGACCCTCCTACGGACCCTCCATACTCCTAGGGGACTCCCCCATGCAAGGACCGTCCGCCCCCGACTCGCACCACGAGACTGAATGCCTCCCACCGCCCATCAAGCGACTCTCCCCATTTGCTGCGATTTTCCACCCTAGCGTCTCCCTCCTGGTGGAAGCCCCGGTCCTTCTTGACCTCCAAGAGATTCTTCGGGAACAAGGGAAGACCCTCTCCACCACCGACTCCAACGCTCCCACTGGGACTGGCGCATGCAACCGCGACAAGGACCCCCCACCGTTCCCTGTGGTCCCACGTAAACCCAAATCGACTGGCCCCACTCCCTCAGGCAGGAAAACGCCGAGACGCGAGAAGGGCCGGGGCAGGCGAGCGCCCATCGGACTCGACCCCCTCCGACATCAGGACAATCCGGAGCTCCCTCTTCACTGGGGACGGACTCCCGGACACTGGCAGGCAGATACCCAGCTCTCCCTCACCAGGCACCTGCTCTTTGCTACGGTCTCCCGGGAATCCCTGGACTCGGGGCTTCACGGTCAGACGGGATTAGCCTCACACCTCCTCTACCAGCAAGTAATGGTCCTGCCCAGACTCAACCTTGGCAGCGATCTCCTCCTAGCCGTCACCCTGAGCTATCACAGAGGAGACCCCTCGGCTCTTAGAATCTGGGCCGACACACTACAAGTGGCAGCACAGCACTGGACTACCTCTGTGCTTCGAGTCAACACTCTGCGGTCCTCCCTTCAGCAACTAGCGCACGGAGCGACATATTCAGACGAGCTGCTCGAACAGTCAATGCTAGGGAAAACATCGAACGCACTAATCCTCGGAAGCCTAGCCCTCTCTCTCCAAGCACGTATCACCGTGTATTCAGAAACCGGAGAGCTTGTGGGCCGCTACTCCCCAGAGGTCAACCTCTCGGTTCTCCGATACCTCCCCAAGTTACACCTCATACAGCTGGGAGCCCACCTTCACGGTACCTGGCCAACCCTCCCCGCCTCCGCCACAGACGCCTCCACCGCGCTTGTTGAGTGCCACCCCGAAGCAGTCAAACTGACGGCATACTGGAAGCACACCTCCAATCTCCCCACCCGCATTGACTTCAATGGGGTGCATTCGGGCCACTGGACCCCCAACGACGTCCAAATAGTATCACTGAACGTGGACGGGCTGGATGGGGGCAAGTTTGAGGAGCTACTGGCG
>Ga0208497_1000979_pt1 | contig 11471 bp, 19 predicted proteins | sample CryBogCBE25Aug07_FD_184555 | JGI IMG/M metagenome (GOLD analysis project Ga0208497, IMG submission 184555) | Freshwater microbial communities from Crystal Bog, Wisconsin, USA - CBE25Aug07 (SPAdes) | ecosystem: Environmental > Aquatic > Freshwater > Lake | place: Crystal Bog, Wisconsin, USA...
CAGTTGCTGCATCTGCTTGGCCCGTTCCATCAGACCGGCCAGAGCCGTCTGTTGGATGCCTTGGCCCTCTCCATTCGAAGGCGCGAGCTTCGCGCCGTCCTGAATCATCTTGAGGACCGCCTTGTGGGGCTCGGAGCCCACTTCAAAGCCGGGCAGGGCCATCTCCAAGAGGTGGACTGCCTCCCTCACCTTCGTCATGGCGTCAGCCGCCATACCGGGGGAACCGGTACGGGGTCCCATGGGACCGGCGGAGCCGATACCGGGAGGCGTCATTGGCGAGGGAGGCAATGCCATAGGAGGTTCCTGAATAGCAGGCCCCCGGACTGCTCATGCAATCAAGGGGCCCTTGAGGGGAAGTCGTGGGCACCACTGAGCGTGGCCCTACGAGTTACTTCCGGCGATGCTTGCGGCCACGCTTAGCCATGTGCTGATCTCCCTGTTTCAAGCACCGGGGGGAGGAGTTCGCATTACTACGACCCCCGGCAAGGCGGCAGTCACCACGGCGGCGGAACCCCCTTGGCCTGCTTGACCAAGAAAGTACCACTCGGGGACTATTCCCGCAACTGTTTGAAATCTATGAACATTTTCCGGAAACGGGACAGCACGTCACCGCTACCGGCTACTTCTTGCTTTTCCCATGCGGAACAGCGAGTTCCGGGTGCTGCTGCAAGAAAGCGGCCCGCTGTTCTTCCCGGTCGCGGTAGGCAAGGACCAGTTCGTCCTGATACGGCGGGTGGGTCATCTTGATCAGAGCCTCCCCGTCGATGGCACCGCGAGCGGCCAGAGCGAAGGCCAGTTGCTGGTTGTCGCCGCTGAAGGCGGGGGAGGAGGTGTGGCTGTCCACGCTCACCTGAACGTCGTCGGGAAGCTGGCTCAGCATGAACTGCTCGACCTTGTTGAACATGCCAGCCACGCCGGTCTTGGCCTTCGGCTGGGTGAACACGCGGGCGTCCTTCACCTGAGACATCTTCAGGCACAGATCGCCCAGCTTGGCGCACTGGTCCTCGACCACCAGAGCGCGGTCCCGCAGGCGGGGGGAGGAGGTGCGGAGAAGGGTCTGCGCCTGAGCACCGGACCGGACCCCGGCCTCGCCTTGGCCAGAGGTCATGGAGGTGAAGCCGCCAGCCTCCTCGAAGACCTTCTTGATCATGGCCAGATACTCCATCGCGTTCGGAGGCATCTGCGGCATCAGGGTTTCGATCTTGGCGTTAGGGGCCTGCGCGTCGGTCAGAACCCCGTTCGGGGAGTTCAGTATACGGACCTTTTCGTCGGTGATGGACGAGAAGCCGGTGAAGGCGCGGGAGGGCTGCGCCTGACGCCGGAAGATGCGGTCCATGTCGTCCAGACGCTCGTTCAGCCACAGTTGCGGCTGCGCGACGGTGGCCAGTTCCGACCGGCCCCAGAAATAGCCCGCGACCTCGTTGGGGCAGACCTTGATGAACGGGTGGTCGCCGGGGATGTCGCACATGTTCCGGTAGCGGTACTCGCCGTCGATCACCACGTCGCCCACCATGCGGATCGTGGTCCAGTCGCCCTGACCGCCACGCGCGGCGTCGTTCATGATCCAGACCTCGTCGATGCAGATCAACTGCTCTGCCACGCGAGGGGAGACCATGGGCTGCGGGGTGGCCTGATAGGCGACACTCGCCCTTTGCCCACTGGAGGAGGACGTGCCGATGGGGTTCACGCCGCCAGCGATGATTTCGTGGAAGTAGTCCTGACTGAAGCCCTCGTCCTGCATCGCGTTGGCGTGGACGTTCATCACCTCGCCAACGATGGCGTTGGCCTTGGGGTGGCCGACCATGGCGCGTTTAAATTGGTGCGGCGTCAGGTAGTAGGAGTAGACGAAGGCGTCCTGATCGTCCAAGTCCTGAAGGTCTTCGCGCATCACGCCGAACATGTCGGGCTGGATCAGGTGGGTCTGCCAGCCCCGCGCGCCCCACGTCAGCTTGATCAGGTTGCACCCCTTCACCAGAGCGCCATCGACCCCCTGAGCGAAGGTCAGGCCGCACCCGGTCCGGCGGAACTCTCTGGTCATGTGGCGGGAGGTGATGTCCGCAGCGCCGTGCCACCGGGGGGTCTCGTCCACCTCGAACGAGACGTCGAAGCGAACGTCAGCGGGGCTGAAGAGGTAGGACGAGAGCTTGTCCACATGGGCGTAGCACATGTTGTCCTTGGCCGGGTTCCCGCTGTCGGTCCCGGCGTAGAACAGGTTGGTGTAGGTGCGGTAGAGACCCCGTCGCGTCTGTTTGCTGGCGGTGCATTCCGTGATGATTTCGCGGGTCCACGGGCCGATGTGTCGCTCGGGCAGTTTCATGGTTTCGCTTTCGGTCGAGGCCGGTTGATCGGGACGATCTTGTCAATACCGATACCACGCCCTTCGCCCTTTTGTCCCTTGGCCCCGTGCAGCAGCGCCAACGGGTCCCGTCCCTGCTGCCTCGCATCGGCGGCGGCGGCGGGCGCAGCGGCCTGAGCGACGGTCTGGGCCTGCATGGCCATGGACTGCGGGTTGGCGGCTCCGAAGAAGCTCTCGACGTACTGCTTCAGTTCGGGCCCGGTCTCGGGCGTTCCGAGACCGGCCTCGACCATCTCGCGGGTGATGGCCTCAGCTTCGGAGGTCTGGATCGGGGAGGGCTTCTTGACGATCAGGTCGCCGGGCCGGTTCCCGTCGTTCATGTCCGTCAGGCCGAAGCTCTCCTCAGCCACCTTCTGGGCAATGTCGATGGCCTTGGCCTTGTTGGTCAGGAGAGCGGGTGCCTTGGCCTCGAACGGCGTCAGATCGGGGACGCAGATCGGGCAGTCGGGCATGGGGCCACCCACCTCGCGGAACCCGCTGAACGTCAGGTCGCATTCGTCGCAGTGGTACTTGCCGAGTTTGAAACGGGCCATGTCAGTCGTCCAATGAGTTGAGGTACGCCTGCCGCCGGTTGGTGGCCTGCTGCTTGAAGAAGTCGGGGATGATGTGTCCCATGACGTGGTCGGTGTTTGAGCTTTCCACCCGGTTCTGCTCGGCCATCTCCCGCTCGTAGGTGCGGTTCTCGGCCAGCATGGGGACGCGCCGCCACATGTCCCACGCATAGGTCGCCAGACAGGCGGCGAAGATGCGGTCGTCCTTGTTGCGGCCCGAGGCGGCGATGGTATCGCCGTTCTGGACGAGGGTGGTCATCTCCTCCAGCAGATACCGGGATCGCGGGATCGCCTGCTCCACGCCGTACAAGTCGCGGAACTTGTTGAAGATCAGCACCTTGCTGTCGAAGTTGGTCTTGAAGTTGTAGGCGTACCCAGCACCCATGCTGTCTGGCCGGTGCCACAAGAACCACTTCGCCCCTTCGAGGCAGTCCTCCGCCTTCAGTGCCCTCGCCGTGTCGCGCAGCAGGCCCCACTGGAGGTGCTGCTTCAGCGAGGTGAGTTCCTGCATGACTTGCCCGCCGGGCCCCGAAATTTCGAGGTTGATGATGCAGTCCCGGTACTCAGAGGCGAGGTGGGCCATGACCCACGCCACTTGGCGGGTTTCGGGCAGTGGGGTCGCATATTCGGCCACCTGAATGACTTTGTCAGCGAAGCAGCGCCAGACGCTGATGACGGACCGGTCCGCGTCCTCGTTCCGACCATACGCCGGGTCCACCCCGATCACATAGACCCCGTTGCGCTTGGGCGGCTCCCACACGCGGAGGTCGAGGCCCTCCACGTCCGTGGCCTCGTCCATCTGCATGGACAGGAAGTTGTCGCCCAGCCGGTAGTTCCACCCCGAGAAGGTCGGCCTGTGCTGGTGGATGAACTGGAGGTCTTCGTTGATGCGCTTCAGGGGGAAGAAGCTGTGGCCGGACGCCACGAACGCCTCGTCCTCGTCAGACGGGAACTCCTCCTGAAGTGATTCGCGAGAGCGCTTGTCGGCCTTGTCGCGATACCAAGCCCACTGCTCGGGGGTGATCTCCCAGCCGTAGGTGTCCCTGACGAGGTTGAAGGTGTTCTCCTCCACCTCGTCCAGTTGCGGGTAGGCGGACCACCACCTCTCGTACTCGGGGGAGCCCTCCTTGTACCGGTACACGTCCTTCGCCCACCAGCCGATGAAGATCGCCCTCTGGGTCGGGCTCGATTCCTTGGCCTCGCGCCACATGTCGAAGAAGACGTTGAAGCCCAGAGCCGTGCTCTCGAAGATGTAGAGGCGGTTCGGGTTCTCCTGCGCCAGAGCGGCCATCAAGCTGTCGATGCCCTTCTGGTCGCCCCACGACGAGATTTCCGTGGCATGGACGAAGTTCAGTGCGCGCGACCGGCCCAGACCGGAATTGCGGCCCTTACCGGCGCTCATGTACTGGAGCACTGATCCGTTCGCGAGGCGCAGTTCGTTGCGGTTGTGCGCGACGATGGGGATTTTCCAGCCGGTGGGCAGGCTCTCAATGATCTCCCCGATCATCTTCCGGAAGTTCTCCCGGTTGTCGGCGGTGTCAGCGATCATCGCACCTTGAAGGCCGGGGTTGATGTAGAGCCAGAACAGGTCGAGGACGAGCATCACGGTCGAGATGCCCAACTGGCGAGCCTTCAGGATCACGAAGTGCCGTGTGCCCTCAGAGATGCCCTCCGCGACCTCCTGAAGGAACATCTCCTGCGCCCGGTAGAGAGTGATCGGGCCCGGCTCCTTGGTCTCCTTCGAGGCGATCTTCACCTTCGACAGGAAGAGGCGGAACGCGGGCAGCCACGCAGGGATGTTGTCGGCTTCGGTCTCTTCTACGGGTGCCTCATCCATCCGTTGATCCTCCGGTACTCCATCAGGTACTCGAACAGCGCCGTGACGCTGATGTTGAAAAATTCGAACTCGGTGCCGTCGTTGAGCAGCATGGTGTGGGCCTTGTCGGGCGGCGCGATGGCGTCCGCGTCAATCCCCTCAGCCGTGAACACCGCCTTGATGCTGCCGATGTCGATATAGGCGGTCCTGCCGCCCACGACGTGCAGTTCGATGAACGTCTTCATTGAAGCCATCCGCAGCACACCCAGTCGCTCTCCGACCGGTCCTCCTCGCTGATCTCCAGCTTGTAGTAGCTGTAGTCGTCGTACTGCTTGACCAAGACCCGGTACGCGACCCTGTCGGGGTCATCCCACCCGGCGCGCCGGATCAGCGCCCCGTCCAGAGCCGCCACCAAGGCCTCATTGAACGTCATTCACCGCTTCGCCGCGCTCAGGTGCCTCGCAGATGTAGAACGGGCGCTGGAGGGCCTCCTGCATGCGCTTCCAGAGGTCGTCGGCATGCTCCCCCTCAGCAACGAGGTTCGCGCCTCCCTCAAGGATCAGGCGGGTCACAGGGACCTTCTCCTTGCCCCTGCCCTCCGTCACCCAGTCCTCTCGGAACTCGACGATCTTGTCGGCCCTGATCTTGGTCTTGCGATTGTTCGCGACGTTGATCTCCAGCCACCAGACAGCAGCGTTCATTGTTCACCTCTTAGAGCGCGTTTCAGTTCGTCGTCCTCAGACTTCGGGTTCAGGTCAGCGAGGATGTCGTCGTGCTGGTGGTCGAGCTTCGCCTTGGCGATCACCTCGTCCAGTTCCTTGCGCTGAGCGGCCTCCTCCTTCGTGGGGCGACCAACCTTCGGAGGGGGCAGGGTCACCACGCGCTTGGCCTCCAGCGTCTCTTCGATCTGCAAGCGGATCGCCTCCCGCAGCGCGGTGATGTTCGGCGCGTCGTCGTCCAACACAGTGGCGGGCTGCAACTTGCGGCGGCGGACGATCCAGTCGCGGACGAACTCAGCCGCTTTCATCCTCTCCGAGAACGTGTACCGGGGGGTCTCTTTCCGGCTCTCCCCTTCTCCGGAAACGAGAACGCTGTTGTCGCTCATAATCTCCGAAAAAGTTGCTACGGCTCCGTCCATCTTCGTCAACAACAACTCGTCCAGCGAAGGTGGTGACGTGCTGGCGGCGACCGTCTGGGCCTGCGCGGGTTCGCGTCTTGTAGATGCCGCCTGCCCAGAGGGGGGTTGCGTCAACGACGACATCTGATTCGGGGATTGTGAGCCCTGACCCGTAGACGTGTCGGTGTCGCCAAAGCCAACCTTGGGGCTTGTATCGGCGGGTTCCGACTTTTTGCCCTTGAAGAACGATCTGAAGATTGTGTCGTCTGACATCGCAGTAGTCTCCGTTTTTAGCCTTGACCATGACGTACTGGGAAAGAGGGGCCCACCCCGGCTTGACCCGGATCGCGATGGCGCGGTGGAGGAAGACCCGGAACCGCCGACCGGCCCGATACTCGTCGTGGATGATGGTCATGGGCCGATCCTGACGGCGGCGGACGTACCAGCTTCGCGAGGCCACATAGTCATAGTCCTCGTCGTCAACGAGGATCGTCTGGCCGCATGTGAGCACGATGTCCGGCACCCGTATGACCCCGTTTAAATGGCCATGAGAAGGGACAGCACTATTGATTGCTTTGTATCCCAACGCAACAAGGGATAGAGGAAATCTATGGCCCGGACATGAGCTTTTCGGGGACTTATTTCAGATCATGAAAAAACCCCCCGGTCGTGGGACCGAGGGGCTCTCTCTGCGGCTTGGCAGAGGCTCCGGGGAGGAGTGCTACTGGCCGAACTGGTAGTACAGGGTGCCAGAGGTGAAGGCCGAGACGATGACCCGGTACTGGACCCCGGACTGGGTCTCCGACAGCGGGACCGACAGGCCGAAGCTGGTGCCAGAGAACGCGGTGGTGTTGCCAGCCGCCTGACCGGGGAACACCACGGCGCCCCAGTGAACGCCGTCCGTGGTCTTCTGGATGATCGCGGTGCCGACGAACGAGCCGGTCAGGGTGTCGAGGGTGACGTTGAAGTTGATCGGGGTGCCGGTCACGCCGACGCTGATGGCGATGGCGGGGCTGAAGCTGGTCGAGATGCCGGTGGCGGCAGTGGTGTAGGCGGTGGTGAGCGAACCGGTGATGGGCGCAGCAGACATGAGTGCCTCCGAGGGCTTGTGGGTCTAGGGGAAGGCCCTTGGGGCGAGGGCGGGTGGATCAGCCGCGCTTGTTGCGCGACATAGCGCGGGACTTGCCGCCACGGGCGCCAGCGGCGCGACCGCTCGGGGCTCCAGACTTTCCAGCCATGCTGTCTCTCCTGTTTAGACCCTGCGGGTCCGTTTGCGTGATGCCTTGGCTGTGCCGAGGCGACGAAGTGCCATGCCGCGACCAGAATGACCGCCCACGGCTATTTCCTGCTTTTGTTGCGGACCTTGCGCGTGTGGCGCGCATACCCCCCGCGTGCGTGACCAGTTGCCATGTGCGGCCTCCATTGAAGGCTTGACACTAGCATCAAACGGGATTGCCGTCCAATGAGCCCGTCAGGTTGCTGAACACCGCGCTGATCTGTTCTTCGACGGTCGGTGCGTGAGGCGGGGCGGGGGCGGCTCCCTGCGTGATGTACGTTTCGAACGCAGCGGCCCGGTCGATCACTTGCTCGGGCTGGAAGTTCGCGTAGGAGCCCAGCAGGGCAAGCTGGAGAGCCTTCACGCGGTACAGAGGGGCCCACAGGTCGGACGTATCCGTTGTGACCTTGTGATCGTTGTGATCGGGTTCCGGGGGGTGCGCCGGTTCGACGCCCTCAACCTTGATGGCCATTCCTGTTCTCCTTGAGTGCGGCATCGATCTTGGCGATGCCTTCTTCGGTCATGTAGTAGCCCACGCCCCACTGCGTTCCGATAGCTTCCTTGCCCAGTTGCTTGCGGACCTTGGTGATGTAGACGCGGAGCATGTTGATGCTGGGGCAGTCGGACCTGAAGGCCCGCGAGTAGGGTCGGCTGTCGAGAAGCCATCCAGCGGCGACGGGACGGCCACCGGCCTTGTAGAGGGTCAGCGCGAACCACGTCTCCATGGGGCTCATGCCGAAGGTCTCACCGACAACAGACGCGTCTCTCGCGTTGTGTTGGAGACCCAGTTCCCCCTCAAGCCACCTGACCCGCTCTTCCAGTTCTGCGCACCGGTCGCACGGCATCTTCGGCTTCGATCCTCTCTGCCGACCATGCGTCGGCGTAGTCCTTGGTGAGGTGGTATGTGACCCCATTGAGCACGAAGAAGCCACGCTTCATGAGCCGGTCACCGGCCAATTTTTCGTAGCGCTGCCCGGTCCTCGACACGCGATACCAGAGGGGGCCGACCGTGCCTCCGTAATCCTCACGACGCACAGCGCCGCCAGCGGCCAGATAGCGCACCAGCTTGTGGCGGCTGGCCGGGTAGGTGGTGTCCTTCAGGTTCACTGAACACTCTCCGTGCCGGGGTGACAGGTCGCGGAAGCGATCATCACGACGTTGTGGATCGCGTTGATGACCGCGTCGGCGGCGTCGTCCGTGAGACCGGACAGCCGGTACAGGCTGACCATCTTCCGGGCGAGGCTCATCGACAGCACGACCCAGACGTGCTCCTCCGTGATCAAGACGACGACAGGCTCTCCGTCATCCGGCGCATAGGTGCCGACCACCGCCTTGATGATGGCGTTCTCGGGGAGCGTGTCCCTCAGCCCGGCAAGCCCGCCGTGGCCCTTGCGGGCATCAATCACCCGCTCAGGCCGCATGTGCGAGACGGCCTCGCGATCCACTACTTCCATCATCAGCGGCCCTTCTCGGCTTTGGTGATGGCGGCGTTGCAGAGCGCAATGCCGACATCCAACCCCACCTTGCTGTTGACCACAGCGCGACACGCCTCCAGCAGATCGGGAGCGGCCATCACAAGGCGCGCGTTCGCCTTGCACATGGCCTGCCGGTCAACCTGAGCGGAGATCGGAACGCGGGCCACGGCGATGCCGTCAGGTCCCTTCACGATGGTGTAGGTGTTGTAGAACGCTGCGGACCCCGGTTCGATGGACCACGGGCCCGGTGTGGGTTTGGTCATTTGACGCCTCCATAGCAAAGACAGTCGAGCATGATGGTGGTGTGGCGCATCGCGGTCGCGCACAGATAGAACCACCCTCCGTCGCCCTCGACGTACTCGGGGTAGATCGCGCTGCGCACAGAGAGGCAGTCCTCCTCGCCGTCGCCGTAGCGAAGGGTGCTGGAGAGTTGAGCCAGTTTCAGGTTGGGGACGTGGACCACGCTGTGCGTCACGCGGCGGATGAAGGGCTCAAACACGGATCACCTCCAGTTCGTCCAGCTTGAACGTCATGTTCTTGATCCCGCCGGTCGTCTGGAGACTGCCACTGAAATAGTGCGGCTTGACCCAAGCCTGCTTGTTCACGGCGTCGATGGCCAGCACCTTCCCCTCGCCCAGCGACAGAGAAAGTTGGTTCCAGTTCGCGACCGGCTTGGTCGTGACCAAGTCGCCCACCTTGATCTGCGGCTTCAGCACCTTGATCGACACGCAGGACGGCAGGCCGGGCTCAATGACGTGGTGGCTGTCGTCAAGCGTCACGACCTTGATCCCACCACCCCAGAAGTCGATCTTGCCGCGCAGGGTGACCTCCACGTCATCGCCTTTGGTCACCTTGATCCCCCGGTGCAGGAAGAAGTTGTTCTCGCTCACAGCTTCAGCCTCCGCAGGTCCGACAGTTGGTGCGTGACGTGGACGCGCTCGTCCGAACAGTCAGCGAGCCATGCGTCATCGCGGTGAATGGCAACCACGCGGTAGCCCACATACCCGTACCCCCACGTCACGATGTCCCCCACGCCGATGGGGTTCGGCAGTGCCTCGACCTTGGTGATGCAATGGCTGTTGGTCGGGAGAAGGGAAATGGGGCCTCCCACGCTGTCAATCGCGTGCCACCAGCCCCTCTCTCCCCACACCTCAACGGTGATCTTGTGCGTTGGCTTGCTCACAGCATGCCTGCCAGTCCGCAGAACCCGAAGATGCGGTTCTTGTCGCGGCACGGAGGACCCCACCGCCACGCGGCGCACTTCTCGCCCAGACACTCATGGGTCGCGCTCACAGCGCGACGGCCCAGCACACAGACGTGCTCCCTAGAGAGCTTCTCCTCGAAGTAGCCCCTGACCAGAAGCGCCTCCACCTCGTAGCCGTCCCATTCCGCCAACGACCCGTTCAACGACGCCTCCTGCCAAGCAACCTCAGGAGCCGCTCCCGCTTCTTCAGGCGCTCCCGCGTCCGGCACCGCGCCCAGCGCGCCCGTATCAGCCTCCACCGCCTGTTCATGGGGTTCTCCCCCCTTCACCGATCTAGCCATCGTCAGTACGCACCCTCCATGTCAGCTTCCATCATGTGGTCTCCCTTCGACCACGCCTCATAGGCCTCGACCCAGCGGTTCGGTCCGAACGCGGCGACATTCGTCATGCCCTCGCCCTCGGCACGACCAACCACCAGAACACCCCGGTCGATCTTCAGCATGTTCCACTGCTCGTTCCACAGAACCATCCGGTTCGTGAGCACCACATGCATGCACCTCACACCCAGATCGACCTCAATCTCGTCCGTCACAGGACACCTCCATCCATTACAATCTCCATAATAGGGCACATGCTTCGCGCTTACGGTCAAGCTAACGGATGGATGTTTTTCGCAGTCGGGCGCGCTCGGGGTTCAGGCCCGGAATATTCCACGCCGTTTCGAACGGCAGGTCGCTCTGCTTCGCGTGGCGATACGCCAGCACATTCGCCCGCAGCATGCGCTTCCGGGCATTGGAGCCCCTGACATAGGTCAGCTTGTCGATTTCGGAGAAGCAGACCCCGGAGCGCCGCAATTCATAAATCACGCTCGCATCCTCTTGATCCGCCAGAGCGCGAGTGCGCCGTGCGGCCAGCGCCTTCACCATGTCAAACCGCAGGTCGTGCAGCCGCATGTGGTCGCCATGCTCAATCAGGACGAGGTTCTCGCCAGCATTGTTTGCGTGGTCGCCGTCCAGATGATGCACGTCGAACCCGTCACGCAGCCGCTCTCGCAGCCATTCCTCCGACCTCTCAGGGTGCCGCAGAAGCCAGTTTTGATGGTGCTCGCGCAGTTCAGAAGCCACAGCTTCAACCTCCAGTTGGTGAGAACTGGGTACTAGCCCGGCTTAAGGCGATCCCCACCAATTCGTAACTCTCGCCCAGAGGTAGGTGAAGAGGGATTTTTTTCTGGGGGGAAGTCGGGAGGGGGTCCCATGACAATGACCGGGTCGAGGACCCAAAGGGGGGCGCGTTTAAACGCCATGCGGCACCCCTGAGGGGCGAGTGCAGCACCCCGGCGAGGGGAATCCCCTGACAGGCGAGGCTAGGTCACCCCGCAGGCGAAGGTGACGGGCGTCAATTACCGATAATGTACCTTAGGCGCAATTTGTTCTGAGTTTTCAGGCGCATGGCCCTGCCGCCGCCGGTCGTGAGACTGCCCGAAACCAGCCCGCCGGGCAAGGCTCAGCGCACGGGGCTGGGAGGATTTCCCTCCCCCCTCACGCGCGGTTGTTGTCGCGCGAGTGCGCCCGGTCTGCTGTGCTCTGGGGTGCGCTGGGTGGCCCGGCCATTGAGGGGGTCCTGTGGCGGCTTCTGTGGCCTTCTGGGAGGGGGGCTGCGCCCTCTCTGGGTAGGGA